>Ga0078972_1017564_pt1 | contig 10228 bp, 10 predicted proteins | sample YelNatPaOPGAMG01_FD_67568 | JGI IMG/M metagenome (GOLD analysis project Ga0078972, IMG submission 67568) | Hot spring thermophilic microbial communities from Obsidian Pool, Yellowstone National Park, USA - OP-RAMG-01 (SPADES assembly) (version 2) | ecosystem: Environmental > Aquatic > Thermal...
AAACCTTCACAGTCCCATACAGAATCTCTACTACCTGCAAACTGATAGTCATTGCCTATGATGCCTCCAATAATGTCCTTGGCGTTCAGATATCAGGTACATTCACAATAGCACCGTAATCACTACACTTAAATAACTTGTCTAACACATAGGGGGCTCTTGCCCCCTATGTTATTTTGTGATACAATAAATCTGAGGTCTTGAATTTAAGGAGAGTGAAATGTTTGAAGGGAAAGTAATTTTAATAACTGTTGGAACGGTTTTTCTTATTGAAATATCAATTAAAGGAGAGTATCTCCGAATAACTAAAGTTAGAGAAGAAGCTTAGAGTACCGGAGGCGATAAAAGTGCCATATAGTTTCTCCGTGGAGAGATATGAGGAAATAGTAAGATTCCTTAAGAATCTTCCAAAAGATACATCTATTTTGGATGTAGGTTGTGGAACTGGTAATATTTTGGAATTTATCAGAGAAGAAACTCAAATAAAGAAAGTTTATGGATTAGACATAGATGAAGATGCTTTGGAAGTGGCTAAAGAAAGAGGCTTAGAGGTTTATAGATGCTCTATTGTCGACGATTGTGTAGAGAAAATTGGTCGGAAATTTGACGTTGTAATAATTGGAGCAGTTTTACACCACTTAGTTTCCGAAACTCGTAGTGGTTCAATTGAGCTTGCAAGGAAAGCGTTATTAAACTCTGTTTATTTATTAAAGGATGATGGCTACTTGGTTATATTAGAGCCTACTTTTGAGCCCTTTTGGCTTCTTACATTTGTTTTCTACCTTAAACGTTTTCTGAGCCTGTTTACATCTAAAAGAATAACCATTTTTAACTACTGGAATAATATAGGACCTCCGGTCGTTTCTTACTTCTCCAATAGCAAACTGGTCAGCATAATTGAATCTTCCAAGAATTTGTTAATTCTTAAAACATTTTTTAAGGAAAGGGACTTAAGTTTTCTTCAGAAGTTATTTTTCCTAAGAAGTTACGAAGTTACTATAATTGCAAAAAAATGCTATTAGCAATATATTATTGGATGAAATATCTGGTATAGGAGGCAGTAATGAAAGAAATTACATTAAAGGATTTTATTAGGATTATGTTTAAGTGGAAGTATCTTATTCTTTGGGTTATAGTTTTGGCAGTTGTGATCTCCTCTGTTTTTAATTTTTTCGTTTTCAAAAATGTTTTTAAAGGAGTTGCCACTGTATTTCCTGCCCAGATAGGAAACACTTCGTTTCCGCAACAAAGTACCCCGGTACTAAGCAGCACTGAAACTCTGCAAATTGTTATGAGTGATGATTTTATGCAGAAACTTGCTAATAAATTGGATATTCCGCTGTCGGAGTTAAAAGGTGATTACAAGGTTGAAGCGACCCAAACGCAAAGCGCAACCCAGTGGTCGATTTTGGTTAGCTTTGAAAGTACTGATAAAAATTTAATCAGGAGTTTTTTTGATGAATTTGTTGTCTTACTTAATAATTATGTTAAAGTTGATTTTAACCAACAGATGGATTCTTTAAAAGAGTATATTAGTCAATTGAATTCTCAAGTGGCTGCTATAGATACTCGTCTTTCGGATATTTCGACTAAAATGCTTCAGCTTGTTAATAAAGATGGTACTGTTAAATCTGAGTATTACCTTGAGTATGCAACGCTGAGGGATTCTTACGAAACCTTGATTACGCAGGAAACTCAGTTAAAGCAGCAGATTGCTAATCTTAATCTTGCTATAAAAAATTCTAATCTTTTCTATTATCCTAATGGATATTCTATCTTAGAAAAACCCGTTAAGCCAAGGAAGTTATTCAATATTGCAGTTGCAGGCATTACAGCTTTCTTATTCTCAATTTTGCTTGTATTTTTCCTTGAATATTGGCAAGAACCAACTGGTAATGGAAGCAATGTTTAGAGACTTAATGCTTAGTTTTTGGATTTTCATGCAAAAAGGAAAAGGTATGTTTTGAAATATAATATGATTATGGAGAACCTACATACACTCTCGCTAATTAAAGACGCTTATGAGAAAGTCCAAGAACTTAATTTCGAAAGATATATTAATGAATTAGATAAAGTAAGTTTATATGTTAAAAATCGTGCATTTAACCAGGTTTTGGAGAAACTTGGCTTACATTTGATGCGCAAATCTTCCTATGAAGCACTTAAGTATAGCCCTATGGGTAAATGGAGTTCTGTAGGAACAATGAAACTTGTTATTGAAGAACCAGAAAAATTTGACAAAATCTATAACTTTTTTGAGGACGGTAATTCGAAGTCTACTTTTGATTGGTTTATAAAATACAGGGTTGCTTATGCATTAATAGGGAGCCTTGCAAACAAGATTTTTCCGTCTTGCATAAGCGAAGAGGAATTTAAAAATAGTTTGCGGTCATTAAGGATAGATAAACAAGGGTTTATTAATATTGATAAGTTCTCCTTTAGGGGCGATCTTACGGCAGTAGGTGAAACTTGGTTGCTTGAGCAATATTATCATGAAATGTGCAGGCTCTCAGCAGGTGACATTGTAATAGATGGTGGTGCTTTTCTTGGCGAGACTTCTTTTTGGTTTATTTCAAGAGGGGCAAGCAAAGTTTATGCATTTGAGCCGGATGAAATGAGTTTTCAAGTTTTATCTCAGAATGTAGCAAGAAATAAATTAGAGAATAGTGTAATCACTATAAAAAAATGTCTTGCAGATGAAAATGGTTTGCTTCAAATGAAGATGAATGGTTCTGGTTCAAGCTCATCTATTATTGGTGGTGGAACTGAGGTTGAGGGCGTTACGCTCGATTCTTTTGTAGAAAGAAATAAATTGAAAAGGATCGATTTCATAAAGCTTGATGTAGAGGGTGCTGAAATTAATGTCCTTAAAGGAGCTACTGAAACAATTAAAAAATTTAAACCCAAAATGGCAGTTTCGGTTTACCACAAGCCAGAGGACATAATTGCTATACCAGAATTTTTGAATAACTTGCTACCAGGTTCAAAATTCTATCTCTCGCATAAATTCTACGATTGGAGTGGGACAATTCTTTTTGTAAATCCCCGAGAGTGAGAATGAGTGAGGAAAAAAATGTCGACTTTGTCTTGTGATCAGGAAAAGAAAACCTTAGATACCAGGAAAATCCATATTAGTTTTGTTTTGCCCGCATTATATGGTAGAGGAGTGGAAAAAGTCGTACTTGCCTTAAGCCGTGGTTTTTTAGAGTTTAATGCGTGTGTTGATATAGTTTTGGCAAACGCGGAAGGAGAGTTAGTTAGTAGTGTTCCTGATGGAGTTAATATTGTAAATCTTAATGTCCCTCACAGACTAAGGCTTGTGAGGAGCTTCATTCCATTAGTAAAATATTTTAAGAATAGAGAAGTTGATGTAGTTTTCCCCCTATTTGATGGTTTTGAATTTGTCGTAATGCTTGCAGTTGGCATTGCTTATCTAAAGAAGCGCCGTCCTTTTATAATATATTCGTGCCACAATGTAACGAGGTATCTTGATTCTTTTCCCAGTTATAAACGCTCACTTGCTAAATTTTTTACCTGGCTTAGTCTTCGTCTATCTGATGCTATTATTGCTGTATCAAGTGGCGTTGCAAAAGATTTCAGCCAAAGATTTCACGTATCATTGAACAAAATGAAAGTAATTTACAACCCTTTTTTGTTGGAAGAAATAATTGAGAAAAGTAAACAAGAGACAGAATGTCCCTGCTTTATCTCTAATATTCCTGTTATTTTGGGAGTAGGGCGTCTTAATAAGCAAAAAGATTTTCCAACTCTTCTTAAGGCATTTGCACTTGTAAGAAAGGAAATTGATTCACGGCTTGTAATTTTGGGTGAGGGAGAAGAAAGGAAAAATTTAGAACAACTTGCAAAAGAGCTTGGTATAGATGAATCCCTGTGGATGCCTGGATTTGTAGACAACCCATATAAATATATGAGAAAAGCATCGGTATTTGTTCTCTCTTCAATATACGAAGGTCTACCGACGGTTTTGATTGAGGCACTTGCTTTAGGCTGTCCTGTTGTTTCGACTGATTGCCCTTCGGGTCCTTCAGAAATTCTTGAGAACGGGAGATACGGCAAGTTAGTTCCTGTAGGTGACATAGAAGCCCTTGCCTCAGCCATTTTAGAAACAATTAAAATGCCTTTACCAAAGGAATTTTTGCAAGAAAGAGCAAAAGACTTTTCCCTTAACAACGCAGTAATAAAATATCTTGATTTAATTGAAAGTCTGAAGAGAGATACATAATATGAGAAAAGACAAGAGATTTGTTTCCTGTTGTTCGAATGCTGCTTTACCTCGCTTAGAAGAAAGAGATTCCAATTATTTAGCGGGATCTGACTTTGCTGTTTCAGTAGTTATGCCTGGGTATAATGAAGAGAAATACATTGCGGAAGCAATTAAATCGGTGTTAAATCAAACTTATCAAAATTTTGAGTTAATTATAGTAAACGATGGCTCAAAAAATAAAACAATGGAGATTGCAAAATCCTTCACAGATGAAAGAATAAACGTGATTGACTTAAAAGAAAATAGAGGTGTTTCATATGCTTGCAATGTTGCCCTGGATGTTGCAAAAGGCGATTGGATTGCTTTTATCGATGCCGATGATGCATGGAAGCCCGAAAGGATTGAATATCTGCTTGGCATAATCACCAGGTATGAGTATGGTAAGTATTTTATAGCAGATGATTTTACTTTGTCCTATGAAACCAATAATGGTAAATTTGTCCAGCTTGGTTCTGAACTTCGAATTTGGGTGCCTGGAATTTATAATAAATTTGGTTTGAGTGATTTTATAGAAATTGATTACAAAGATTTTTTCTATATTGCGTTCCAGCCTATTTTACCATCTAAAGTAGTAAAAGAAAATCGACCTAGGTTTCCAGAAAATTTAAATTTTGGAGAAGACTTATTTTTTTATGCTAAACTCTTTAAGCGTGGATTAAAGATGCTTATAACTAAAAAATCTTTCTACTTTTATAGAATTGCTCCAAAGTCTTTAACAGATTTAGAATTAAGCGAATTAGTAAATAAAATAGAAAAGTTTGAACGAACTTTAGAAAATGATTCGGAATTTAATGTTGAAGACAAAGAACTTTTCAAGAAATATTTTGAAGTGTCTGTAAGGAACACAGAAAAATCAAATATAAAAAATAGCCTTTTAAGGGGTGGTTTTAAGAATCTGATTTTTGCTTTCTTGAAACACCCGTACCCTTTTCTTAAATATTTGTTTGTTAATTTGTCAAATCCTTACAAGATTTTCTCCTATTTAAGATTTGGTATTCAAGCACGGCGGGAAGGTGGTATTAAAAGAGTATGAAAAAAGAAGGTATCGTTTTTCTCCGCTCAAATCCTATAGAACCAGACCCACGGGTTGAGAAAGAAGCCCTTTCTTTAGTCAAAAATGATTTTAGAGTCTTGGTAGTTGGTTGGGATAGGGAAAACAAATATCCCTATTATGAAAAGAAAGATTTTGGAGAAGTATATAGAATAAAAATTAAAGCGAAATTTGGCACAGGAATTAAGAACATAAGACACTTAATTAGGTGGCAATTTGGGTTATTTTCTTTTTTGGTGAAAAAAAGGCGAAATTACGACTGTATTCATGCGTGTGATTTTGATACAATTATTCCAGCATTAGCATGCAAGTTGCTTTTCAGAAAGAGGGTTGTTTACGACATTTTTGATTTTTATGCTGATATGCTGAGAAATGTACCCGATTTTTTGAGGCGCTTTATTAGAAATATTGACTTATTTTTAATTGGTTTGGCAGATGCAGTAATTATTGCAGATGAAGGAAGGAGAGAGCAAATAAGTGGATCAAAACCTAAAAAACTTGTTGTAATTTATAATTCTCCAAACGAAGTTAATACTCAAGACATAGATAACTTAAACGACTTTACCATAGCCTATGTTGGTTTGTTGCAAAAAGAGCGTGGAATTAAAGAAATGGTAGAGGTTGTTAGTAAGCATAAAGACTGGAATTTAATAATTGGTGGGTTTGGTGGTGATGAGGAAGAAATTAGAGAATTGAGTCAATACTTTGATAATATCAAGTTTGTGGGTAGAGTTTCATACAAAACAGCCTTAGATATATATTCAAAAAGCACAGTTCTCTTCGCTACTTATGATCCAAAAATTCCAAATCACAGGTACTCAAGCGCAAATAAATTATTTGAAGCAATGATGCTTGGTAAGCCAATTATAGTTGCGAAAAATACTGGAATGGATTTAATTGTAGATAAGTACAAACTAGGATTTATTGTAGACTATGGTGACATAAAACAGATTGAGGCTGTTTTAATTGAGATCAGTTCTTGGAATAAGGATGAGCTACAAGAATTTTCAGAAAGAGTAAAAATGGTATACAGAGAACGATTTGCCTGGAACATTATGGAGCAAAGGCTCATAAAACTTTATACTGATTTATGTGAGGGAATATGATTGTTATTTTCCTAATCCTTTTTATTTTTCTAATTGTTTTGTGGTCTAAAATGGATTTTAAGGAGAAAAAAAAGATCCTGCTTACAATGTTAATTATTTTAATTTGGAATTTATTTTGGTTGGTTTTGGTTCAAACGGAACTCCTTTATAAAGGAGTTTATACTTACGGTTCTGATGCAAATTACTATTACACGGAGATGATCAAGGCATTAAATTCGGATAGGCCTTTTTATACTGCTTTCCATTCCCGTTTGGCTCCATTGTATGTTTTATTTGGAACATTTGTACTTAAAACGAGTCCAAATTTTTCCTCTGTTTGGATTAAGCTCTCTAATGTGTTGATTATAGAAGCTACTTTTATTTTGATTTATTTATGGATGAGAGATCATGTTAATAACAAAGGCATATTAAGTGAAGTGATTCTGTTTTTTGGGGTCAACGGGATCGTAACCTGGACTGTTTTACGGGAATTAAAGGATATTCTCTTTGTCTTTTTGGTAATAGTAAATATGGCTATTCTGCAATATCTACTTGAAAGAAAAAAGAGCCTTCAAGCCGTTATTTTTACAGGTGTGATGTCGGTTATTTTTTATTACTTGCGTATGTTTGCGGTGGCTCTTCCAATAATAATTTTACTTACATATATTTTGGCATACAAGAAAAAGGTTGAGAGAAGCCTGTATTATTGGTTTATTTTTGTTGCAGGGTTGGCTTTAATAATTGAGCGTAAACTTTTAGTTTGGTTTTATAATGGTTTTATTTACTATTCTGGAAGGTTCAGAGAGCCTTTATCTATTGTGAAAAATGGCTCTTTTGTTTTACAACTTTTGCTTGCTCCTTTTAGGTTTCTTATTGGCCCAGGACCAATAAGATCCCTTGCAGGCTCTGATATTTTCGTTGTAACGACCAATGTTGGGAATATCCTTATATTTCTTGGTTCCTTATTTTGGTGGCTAATATTACCATTTCTGTTTATTCTGTTCTTCTCTGACTTAAAATTTGTGTTTAAAAATCTCTATCTATTTGTTCCGCCAGTTTTCATAACGCTAATATATTCTTTTATGTATTTAGGGACAGGTGATACTCGATTACGAGCTACTACTTATCTTTTGTTTATACCTGTATTTTGCAAATATTTCGAATATCTTATGGAAAATAAAACCAAACAAGCGATTCTTGCTGAATATATTCTTTTCTCTTTGGCTGTCTGGAGTTTAGGTATAATAATTTCAGTATGGACGGTTTCATGACGGCATGGTGAAAAAAATTCTTTTTCTTGCAACGGTCGATTCGCATATTTATTACTTCCATATTCCATTTATGAAATTACTAAAAAATATGGGCTATGAAGTCGAAGTTGCTGCTCCCAATGTTGGATTTACTGAAAAGATCGAGGAGGAAGGATTTAAGGTTTATAACATTCCGTTTAGCAGGAATCCTTTAAGCCCATCTAATTTTAAGGCGTTTTTTTCTTTGTTTAGACTGATGAGAAAGAATAAGTATGTAATGCTGCACACTCATACGCCTGTTGCAAGCTTTATAGGGCGTATTGCTGGACGAATTGCAGGCGTTCCCCATATTGTTTATACTGCTCATGGATTTCACTTTCATGAATACGGGAATCCTTTGACTAATTTTATCTACTTCAGGCTTGAGAAGTTTGCAGGAAAATTTACAGATGTGTTGGTAACTATAAATACTGATGACTATAAGGTGGCAGTTGAGAAAAAAATGGTTCCTCATGGAAAAGTGGTTTATATTAAAGGCGTAGGTGTTGATACAGAAAAGTTTGACCCTAAAAAATATGAAGCCAAAGTGAATGAGCACTATAGAAAACAGTTTGGTTTTAAAGACGATGATTTTGTGATTATCGACATCGCAGAGTTTACGAAAGGGAAAAATTTGAGTAGCCTTATTGAGGTGTTTTCAAGGGTTTTAAATTACAATTATAGCCCCAAGCTACTTATTGTTGGAGAAGGTATACTATTTAAAGAAATTTCTGACATATTAGAAAGCAAGGAACTTAAAGACAAAATTATTTTGCCAGGTAGGAGGAGTGACATTCCCGAGATTCTCTGTGTGTCTAATCTTTTTGCATTTACTTCTATTCGTGAAGGCCTTCCAAAATCTGTAATGGAGGCGATGGCAATGGAAAAACCAGTTGTTGCATATAATATAAGAGGCGTAAGAGATTTGGTTGAAGATGGTATAAATGGTTTTTTGATACCATTCGGAGATACTGATGCATTCGCTGAGAAGATAATTTACCTTATGGAACATCCGGAGGTTGCAAAAGAAATGGGGAAAAGAGGTCGAGAAAAAATATTAAAAGAGTTTAGCCTTGATGTTATTTTACCGCAGATGAAGGAACTTTATGAAAGCATTCTTAAAAGCCCCAATAATTAGTTTTGAGAAATTCATATTCATGAGCTTTTATTTAGGGAGAGCAAATGAAAGTTAATAAAAAATTTTTTGAACTAGTACAACTTCTTCTTGACGCCCTTGCAGTATATTTTTCTTATTCTGCTGTAATTTATTTAAAGTCTTTCTTTGGTAATCCATATGACAGAGCAAACATTTTAAGTATAAAGACTTTTATTCCTTATGTAATAATTGCTTACTTGATTTTGTTTTTTATTTACCGCCTGTATGAGGTTGGCGGCGTCGATTTTTATGAAACATTCCTTGGGATATTGTTCTCGAGTTTAATGATTTTTATCCTCGGTTTTGCGCTTTCGTTCTTCCTTAGGGCATTTGCCGTTCCAAGAACTGTTATTATATATTCTTTTATTTTGCAGCTTGTTTTTCTTTCTCTTTCGCACTGGGTTGTAAACAAAGTTTATATTAAATTAACCCTACCTTTGAATGCTTTGCTTATTTCAAAAGACGAAAATGATGCATTGGCAGTTTCAGAGTACTTAAAAGTATTATGGTCAGGAAAGACAGATGTAAAAATAATACTCACTGATAGGGATAATCTTTTGCAAAGTATAGAGGATGCAATAGACAAATTTGATATATTTGTTATTGACGACAGCTTTTCTACAAGCGAAAAGGAAGAACTTCTAAAATTTTTTGCGTATAAGAATAAACCAGTTTATATTGTTCCTGGAGTATATGAATTGTTGGTTTTAAATCCAGAGACTCATTTTATTAATGATTTAACCCTTTTGGAGATTAATCTTGTAAATATTTCTGGCTTTGAGAGATTAGCAAAGCGGATAATTGATATTTTTGTTTCTCTTGTTGCACTCGTCGTGTTTTCTCCTGTTATGCTTGTAGTTTCGATTGCAATCCTTTTGGAAGATGGAAGACCGATTTTTTATCTTCAGGAGCGTGTGGGTGTAAATAACAAAACTTTTAAAACAATAAAATTTCGGACGATGATTAAGGATGCAGAGAAATTTACAGGGGCAGTACTTTCAACCGAAAACGACCCTCGCATTACAAAAGTTGGGAGATTCTTAAGGAAGACAGGGCTTGATGAGGTGCCGCAGTTTATAAATGTGCTTATAGGGGATATGAGCGTTGTTGGTCCTCGCCCTGAAAGACCTGAACTTATGGAAAAGATTAAGGGAGAAACCCCGAATTTTGATTTAAGGCTCAAAGTAAAGCCGGGGATTACAGGTTTTGCCCAGTTATACGGCAAATACGATACGCCCTTTGAGGCAAAGCTTAAGATGGATTTGCTGTATGCAAAACAGAGGCATCCAATTCTTACAGATATTTATATAATGTTTAACACAGTAAAGCTATTTTTATCCCCGCATAAGAGAAAATGAGGGT
>Ga0078972_1017569_pt1 | contig 10224 bp, 10 predicted proteins | sample YelNatPaOPGAMG01_FD_67568 | JGI IMG/M metagenome (GOLD analysis project Ga0078972, IMG submission 67568) | Hot spring thermophilic microbial communities from Obsidian Pool, Yellowstone National Park, USA - OP-RAMG-01 (SPADES assembly) (version 2) | ecosystem: Environmental > Aquatic > Thermal...
GCCCCACCCCCGCGTTGGGCGTCCGCAATCGCCGCCGATACGGTCTGCAGATGCGTTTTCCAAGCATTGAGCGCAATTCGTTTGCCGTTCACGAACACGCTCGCGTAAACGCTCCCCGGCCCACTGATAGGAAATTGCTTTTGCGGAGGGGGCCAGAAGGGGCGCCAGCCGGGGGGTTATTTTGTCGAATGCTCCATTGGTTCATGTCGCAATCATGCCCCGGCCGCATTGCCGGCACAAAGGAACAGAATGTCCCCAATGATTGTCCCATGCGGAACTACTTCGACGGCATAAATCGACCGGAATCGACTGAGGTGTTTGGGGCTTGTGGCCGGTAGACTAATTTACAGAGCTGGCTCGTGTTTGCCTGTATGTGCGCCCAGCGGATGGCGCGTAGGATGTCAGCTCAAACTTCATTTTGGACTGGCAGACATATTCTTTATTGCTGCTTCAATTTTCTGATCATTGAGGGCTATTAGCTCGGAACGCGACTTTCGTATGGTTTGAGAACGGTTTTGTATAAAACTAGGATGATACAATAGCACGCGATTTAGATGGGAAAATCTCCGTCCCAAACCTTCAAAAGCTTTTGCGCCAAAACAAAAGCAAACACGTGGAGAAAACTCTCCAATTTCCTTTTCGAGGAAGCGCTTCACGCATGTCTCCTCCACCAGGCGACGATCGCTGACACCATCTCGTTTACATTTTACTAGGTTCGTAATGTAGACATTTGCAAGCCAGTGCTTCTGCATTATATAAGCGAAGTACGAGCCATAGAAATTCCCGTTCTTCAGGACTTCCTCAATCGTTTGCGGCCACGACTCTACGCTTGGCGACCAATAGTAGTGATTAACCGGAGGCTCTTTTACGCATCCATTATACGGAACTTCTTTTCCAAGACCATAACGTCCCCCAGGATCTTCGAGCAGGAATAGAATTGGATATGTTACAGCGCCATCGCTGATTATCGGCTTTTTCAGAATCTCCTCGAAATCAGAGGTATCACAACCGTGACTCATCAGGGTCAGTTTTTCACCTGCTTTCAATACGCCGCTGGTTTCGCACTCAACACAGTATCGATCGCAGCAAATCGGATTTTTGTATTGATGCTCTCGTAGAAACTCATCTGGATAGCCAAGAAGCGTTTTGAAATTCAGTTCACGCAGGAATTTGCTTTTCATAACTCACCGGCGTTCTCGCTAACGCGATGGGGGTTACCCCTGCAGCCTTGTTCCTTACAGTTACTGATAGGAAATTGCTTTTGCGAAGGGGGCCAGAAAGGGCGCCAGCCGGGGGGGTTAACTGATAGGAAATTGCTTTTGCGGAGGGGGCCAGAAAGGGCGCCAGCCGGGGGGTTAACCATTTTGATTTTTTCATAATGTTATTGAGCTTGCTCGCAGTTGAATGTTTGTTGAGCACACCAAGAACGACATAATTCTAGACGCGCGGTTGGTCCTAGCAGATTTGCGTAGAACAGCATGGCGACACAGCAAATGATATGAGCCAGTTTGAGCGTCTTGGACTTTGCGACATCTATCATGCAACGCTCGCCGACAGTTGGCGACACACTGGCTAGTCCCTTGTGGACCAAATCTACAAAGGCGACGATGCACCAGAAGCCCCAAAGAAGGAACAGGGGATTGCAGAAGAAAGCTCCGGCGATGTTTCCGTGGAACAGATGCAGCCATGCGCGTGTCGTACCGCACATCGGACAAGAGACGCCGAAGAATGCTGCAAACGGGCAGCGGTAGGCTGGTAAGACGCCGGCGTACGAAAGCCCTATCGCAACGCATACGCCAAGAGCGACGGCTAGGTATCTGAACCTTATTTTCGCGGGAAGAACTCCCATTCGCCAAGTTTCCTTTTTTGCTGTGCCGAGAAACACATCCAGTAATCGACGAGGCACACTAGAAAGCCGATTCCGCTAGTGAGAATGCCAACGATAAGCCATACCCATCCCTTTGCAGCTTGCCCCCATTGCATGAATCCGATTGGAACACAACAGAGAAGCCAGAGGATAGCTGTACCCAAGTCCACCTGCTTGGGATTAGACGAGGGCGGCGGCGGCGGCACTGACGCGCCACCCGTGCTGTCGGCCAGCCGTTGCATCATTACCGTGGAGTACAGTTGCCAAGTGCTTCCACCTTCCTCAATTACCTGTGTCTCGGCCCGAATCTTACCGGCAACATACTGTTGCTGTAGTTCATCAATAGTGAATGGGCCAACCGGTGTGTTGCTTAGATCCGCGTAGAAGTATCGCTTGGGTTTCAACGGTGGTGCAGGAAAGACTACGCCACCGGTACTGCCGACTACTTGGTCAAGCGTTGTGAATCGCTGAGTTGATTCATCCAACACTTGAGTTTTGTCGCCAAGTTTGCCCTCGTTCCTCATCTGCTTCAGGGTTTCGAGTGAGACCGGCCCGATCATGTCTCCCTGCGGGTTCAGGTATTGATATGTTTTCATAGACGTTGAATGGGAATCACCTACGCGAAATCACTTCGACCCTGATGGATATGCACTCTATGTTCCTTGAGACCGGGCAATTTACTGAACTGATAGGAAATTGCTTTTGCGGAGGGGGCCAGAAAGGGCGCCAGCCGGGGGGTTAACTGATAGGAAATTGCTTTTGCGGAGGGGGCCAGAAAGGGCGCCAGCCGGGGGGTTAAACAGCGCAGGATGGTCCTTGTACCGCTCCGCCAGTTTCCGGTTGATGATCCGGCACTTCTCGCGGTAAACGGGCGATGTGCGGCAGTGATTATGCCTTTTGCCGTGCGGTTCGCGGACTCCGGCCGCGTTGACGCGCCGGACCTCCGGGTATTTCCAGCTCAGCCAGAGCGGCTTGGCACCGCTGGGGGTGGCCAATAGGGCATGGACCTTGTTTGCGGCCAGTTTGTCCATGATGGTGTCCAGCCACCCGAACTCGAACTGCCCTTCCGCCGGTTCAAGCGCCGCCCAAGCAAAAACACCCACGCTCACGACATTGCACCCGGCAAGCTTCATCAGGCGCATGTCCTCGTCCCAAATCCCGGGAGTCGCCACCCACTGCTCAGGATAGTAGTCAGCGCCATGCAGCAGGTGACTGCATTTCTGACTAATTGGGCCAAACTTCATTCGTGCCCTCATTCTATCTCCTCTTAATCGTAATCCTCTAATTTCGATTACCTATTTATTCTTCAACAACTCAATCATGGCCTGTCCCATGGCCTCGCCTACGTCCATGTAGACTTCTGCATTGCCGCCGTAATGACCATTACCGGAGCCGCCTTGGGCCATGTCATGCGTATAGACCGTCGCTACGTTGCCCTTGAACTCCGGATGTTTGGCCGGATCACTGACCGCCAGGTGGGCCTCCATAATTTTGGCTGTGTTGTTGCCGGTCTTGCCCTTGACGGCTTCGCCCATGGTGGCGATCACGAACTTGGCATTCGGCGCGTTGAAATCCTTGCGCAGCGACTTGATCAGTTGAACCAGATTGGTTTCATAGCGATCAGCATAGGCCGGGGTGCCGGCATCCTTCTCGCCCTGCCACCAGAAAAAGCCTGCGACCTCATATCCTTTCGCTCCAGGGTAATATTTATCAAGTTCGGCAAGAATCTTCTTTGCATTCCTTGTATCGATATCGTACTCCATGCCGCCATACCACCCAGTTTTCGCATCTCCTTTCAGAGTGACAGCATTCTCATTTATGACAGCCGGAGGCGGCTCAGTCCCCTTGGGCCATGAAGCGGGAGCTTCCCTGTACCCGGCATATACCTTATCCCCAACTTCATAGCGCGTGCTTCCCGGGGGCAGCAGATGCCAGCCGAGGGAACGATTGCCAACGCAACTCTTCAGCAGCATCACCGGCGCATCAACGGCATTACCAATCACATGTCCAATCCCGTACTCCACCCCGATGGTGTTGGGGGGGGGCATTTTTACGCCTAACGAAGCGCCCAACCATTCGTTGTGCGTCACGCCCTGCTTCGGGTCCGGGGATATCCGCACAAACCGGACATCGGACCGGACGCTCCATTTGCCGTCGGCATCAAGGAGATAGGGGTATTTCTTCTTCTCCTTGACCGCTTGCTCGAGGGACTCCTTCGTGCCCATGCCGGTCATGTTGGACTGGCCCATCATGATGTAAACTTGGACCGGCTTTGACATGTCAGCCGGTTTTCCGTTGTGCTTCGGGATCTGAACGTCCGCTGCGAACGCGCCCGTCGTCAGTGCTGACAGAACCGTTGCCGTTGCGATTTTCATTTTCCAATTCATGCGTTGCTCTCCTTTTTAATGATAGTGGATCACTTCTTCTTTTTCTCCAACCCGATCATCGCCTCGCCAAAGCGCTTGCCGAGACCCATCTGCCCTTCCTGGTCGAAATGGACGAGATCGGAACGCTGGCTCAGGTCGTCGGTGTTGATCACGGAGGAGTGTTTGTCATTTTTCGCCACGGCCTCCTGGGCGCTTTGGATGATTTTCGCGAAAGGCATGTTAAACTTTTTGGATTCGAGAATCCGGGTGCTGAGTCTTCCAATCACAAAAGGCAGCTCAGGCTTGCCGGTTTCCTTCCTCATGAAAGCAATGAATTGCTCCAACTTCTTCTGGTAGGCTTCCGCATCCGCTTGCTTCTTGGAATCGCTCTCTCCCTGCATCCACAACATGCCCACGATCTCGTAATCCCCTTCGATTTTTTCCAGGGCGTTCTTGAGGTTTGCCAGCAACATGCTGTAGCCGTTTTCCTTGCCCGTCGCATCGGGGAGCCACCAGTCGATACTGGTTCCGCCGCGCGCCACCTTGATGAGATAGATCTCGTCAGCGGGATATAATTTGGACATGGCCTTGGCAAACCCAAATTCAGGGCCAATCGTGTCATTGTTCGCCTCTTTTTTCATTCTCTGAATCTGATTTAAACTAACCCATTTGCCTGGGATTTCATTTTTGCGCCCGTAGATGCACGCATCCCAAATTTGAACCTTGTCACCTACATCTGCGTCAAACAGGAGGCACTCCTCAACGACATGACCGCCGCCACTCATGTTCGACTGCCCCGCAAGGATGTAGACTTTCAAAGGTTTCCTCGCTTGCGCTTGACAGCATAATGTCAATGCACACGCAATTATGAATACTCCTATTGATCTCATTCTCTATTTCTTCTCTTCATTGTTAAAAAACTTATTTGACTGGTGTCAGGGTAAAATTCTTTATGGTGACCCTCGCCGGACCTTGGAACTTCAATACGTTCTTGCCCGCTTTCAGCTCGATCTCGACCGGTGCAGTCTTGTCCCACAGGCCAATCGTGTACGGCAGTGCCAGTTCAACGGGTGTCCCGCCATTCGCCGTCATAGAAAGGCGCTGGTCCCACTTGGGCGTCGCGACAGTGGCGACGAGCGCGTACTTGCCGGCACGGGCAACATCGAACGTATACTCGAACGTGTCACTCAGATTGGTGTACCGTGACAGATGTAGAAGCGTGTCGCCTGATTTGTCGTTGATGAAGGCAATACGTTCTATCTGCAATCCATGGTACAGGAGCTTTGTGCTCTCGGTAGGACTGCTGCAGGCTGCCGCAGGAATGGTGATGACGCCATTGTCATCGACCGTGATCTTCCCTGTCGCCGCAGGTGCTTTCTTGGCAACAGACGGCGTCGCGGAGGGTTTTACCTTCGAAGCCTCCAACCCTGCGATGATGCGCCGTTGCTCATGCAGTGCCAGATCACTCCAGAACGTGGGCTTCACAATCTCTCCCGGTTTTGGCGATGTGGGACCTGTGGTCTTGCTGCCGTACGCGATGAGGCCCGGCTTCCGCGCCTCGCCCACGACGGCGCCGATCCATTGCGCTCGCTTGACCTTCATGAACGCGGCCGCATCTTCACGAGCTTGACTGCTGTACAGAAAATTGAGATCCGAACCGTATGGCCTGGGCCTGCCAGCGTACCTGACAGAATAAAAACCTTTTTTTGACATACCCCACCCGCCGCCCAGCCCGTTTTTCCATCCGTCCGGATGCCAGTACGATATCGCTGAGTGCCCGGGTTCCACCCGTTCCACGGCGGGCACACCGAACGCCTGCAGGACGAACCGTCCAAAGAAACCGCGTCGCCCGCAGATTCCGCCGTTGGCCAGGATATTCTGCATCACGGCGAGGTTGGGGCGGTCTTCCTTGACCATCGAGCTGTTATAGTAGAGCTCTTTTCCAACCACATCCACATACAACGAGGTGTTGTTATCGTCGGGGATGCAGTCCGGCCGGAAGGCACGGAGCATCTCGCGCGCCCAAGCCAGGGCATAGTCTGGATTGGGCGAATTCACGGCCATGACAAGGTTCCAGACGTCCAGGTCCTTGAAGCCCGGCTGGAGCTCACCGGCTAAGTACCATTTCTCATAGCTTAAATAGCGCTGCACCGGATCAATGAACACGGAATCCTTGCCGATAGGATCAGGGTCGGTTGACGCCTTCCACATCCGCACAGGCACTGCATGTCCAAGGCTGACCGCCACCGCGAGCCGCTGGAAGAGTCCCTCTTTCGCCCTTGGACTGGCTTTCTGGATGTCGGTGTAGATCTTCATGGCCTCACCGTATTTTCCGGATTCGGGGCCATCCGCGACGAGCATTTGAATCATCAGTTCCTTGTTGTCGAGAAGCTGCTGGATCAGCTTTTCATGCTCCGGACTCTGCTGGGCGAATTCCGCCAGGCCTCGGGGCGTCGCGTCATTGATGACCATGAACTGCGCCAGCTTGCTATCCAGCTTGTCGCTGCTCAGGATTCCACTCGTTCCCAGCGCATCCATGGCCAACCACGTGGCCGCCCTGGCCTTTTCATTGGCCTGCTTCGCTTCTTCCGCTGCCTTCATTGCTGCCGGCAGGCCGTCTTGCGCTTCCTTGAAGGCAATCTTGGCCTTTTCGATGTTACCGGGCAGCGCATCAATCTCCTTCTGCCGGCTCGCGAGGAACCTCTCCGCAGATGCCAGCTCTTTCTCCTTCTCCGGATTCTCTTCCCCCCTTGCCTTAGCCCGCTGCAGTTCCTCCTTTGCGTCCTCAAGCGTCTTGGGTCCCAATTTCTGCTGCTCTTCCAACTGCCTGAGCTTCTCCGCTGCCCCCTGCATTTTCGCAACAACTCCAGCCTTTGCGGCTGCCTCCTTTGCAGTCCCCTCTTCCGTTTTGATTGCATTCAGCCATGCGGCTACTTTCGCATCGTCATGTTTGGGTAGCGCCGCCTCGATTTCCGCCTTGAGTGCCTTCTGCATGGCCGCATACTTCGCCTCCAACGCCTTGCCGACATCGGTCAATTCCACAAGCGTCTCGTTTCCCCTGGCCCCGTCTTTCTGTAATTTGATAGGCGCATTCTGCTTGATTGCCGGCTTGGGTTCCTTAGAGGGCTGCTTCTCGGCGGCCCGTGCCGGCGTTGGGACTACAACGAACATGCACAACATCAATGTGACCACCGGAGCGGCCGGTTTCCGAATAATCCGTTTGAAACATTCTGCGATCGATTTTGATTTCATTCTCTTTCCTCCTGATCACTGATGACTGATCACTTTCCTGCAACCGGCGTCAGCGTGAAATCCTTTATGGTGACCCTGGCCGGACCGTGGAACTTCAATACGTTCTTGCCCTCTTTCAGCTCGATCTCGACCGGTGAGGTTTTGCCCCAAAGGCCGATCGTGTAAGGCAGGGCCATTTCAACCGCCGAGCCGCCATTGGGTGTGGCAAACAGCTTTTGGTTGGGCTTGGGCGTCGCGAGGTCGGCGACGAGTTGGTATTTGCCAGCTTTGGGCGCATCGAAGGTGTATTCGAACGAGTCCCCTTCCTTGGCGTAACGCGAGAGGTGCAGAAGCGTTTTGCCCGCTTTGTTGTTGATGAATACGATCAGGTCGGCTTGCCTTCCCTTATAGAGGAATCTCTTGCTCTCGGCCGGACTGCTGCACGCGGCCGATGGGATGGTGATGACACCTTTGGCATCGACGGTTGCTTTGCCGGTAGCGGCAGGTTCCTTCGTTGCGACGGCCGGAGTGTTGGATGGTTTGACTGATAGGAAATTGCTTTTGCGGAGGGGGCCAGAAGGGGCGCCAGCCGGGGGGTCAGCCGGGGGGTTAAGGGGGTTAGAAGATTCAGACCTTCCTAGTGAGCGCGCAGCCGGTGCCGGTGGCGGCGGTTGTGCTCCAGTAACTTTGCCCCGCTGAGAATAAGGATCAAGAACAGTCCGCCGATGATGAGATAGGGCAGCGACCAGAGGAACAGATGCCAGGCGAGATAGACCGCCAAGAACCCGCCAGCAAGGATTAACCCTAATCCAATCAGATACCCCACGGCGGTCATCAAGTTCTTCAACATAAACCAGAGGACAACCAGCCCGACGATAATGAGTAGAACGATGATCATGATTTTGCTCCTTTCGTTGGTGGCTCAATCTGCTTGAGCTTCTCGCGCAACATATCTTCGACCAACCGGCTGAAAGATTATTTTCAGCCCCGGCCAGACGCTGACCGCGCTTCACGACTTCTCGTGAAAGCAACAGATTTGTTGGCTTTCTACGCATGTCAGAAAGTATCGCACTATGCGCACAACATGCAACTGATAGGAAATTGCTTTTGCGGAGGGGGCCAGAAAGGGCGCCAGCCGGGGGGTTAACCGCACCCGGTTGCGGTCTTCGGGATAGTTGCGACCATGCTTGGTGTGCACACGCACCGGTACCCTGGCCAGCAGGGCCGCGAGGATCGCGTAGAAATGGGGTGCCGGATTGTGGAAATGAACGATTTGCACGCGTTGCGCCCGCAACAGTCGCGCCAACTGTCGAACGACTGTCAAGGACCGTCCCGGTGGGGCTGCGAGGACTGTGATCGGGACTCCCAACTGCTCGATTTCGGAGACAAACGCTCCACCACTGTGCAACGCGATCACAGTCGACTGGTAGTTTGACTCTTGAAATCCACGCACAAGATTAACAACGACCCGTTCCAGACCGCCAACCTCTAAACCGAGGACGATGTGGGCAACCACAATTTTGCGATTCGGTGTCATTGTGAACTCAGCCATGCAAGGCATGCAGGAAGTCAACGGCGGCGTGTAGCTTCGGACGAGTGACGACGCGGCCTTTGAAAAACGGGTACAGCACGCTGCCAAAACTCTTTTTGTAATCGCTGATCCCCTTGTACTTTCCACCAGCCAACTGTGGGAATGCCTCGCCGGACTCAAACCATTCAATGCCGTGCTGTTTCGCGAACATGATTTGCTCGTCCATGAGGAGGCGATTCGCCCCGCCGGGCTTGTCCAGTTTCGATGCCGCCGTCCAGTAGTGCGCCGCGTTTTTGTAAAGCACAGTATTCTGGGCAGCCAACACCTCACCATTCTGCATAAAGAACACGATTCGGCAAAATCCTTTGGAAACAAAGTGATCAAAAATATGTTCGAAGTAGGTGATTGGGTGGGGCGGTTTGCCGGAGCGCTGGTATGTGATCCGGTGTAACTCGTAATAAATCTCTAAGTCGGCGCGTTCGGCGGTGCGGACTTGATAGGTTTCGCGTTGGATCTTGCGCAGCTCTTCGCGCGTGCCTTCGGCGTAGGCGCGGCGCAATTGCTCTTCCGTAGGCCGCAAGTCCACGACCCAGGTTTGTGTCTGCGTATTCTCACAACCAAGGTAGAGTAACGGGTTGACGCGCGGGCACCTCTCGCCGCGGAATGCCGGTGCCATGGGCGGGACACAGATGTCAAGCTGCGCGACGCCATGCCGGACGGTTAGTTCGTTGAGATGCTCGCGCAGGAACTCATAGAGTTTGACCTTTTGCTTGGGACTCAGTCCATTAGTGGCAGCCGGGCCGCCGAGCGAGGTGAGCGCTTTGAAAGGAACGAGTCGGGCAACCCGTCTTTGGGTGAGCAACAGCGGCATGATCAGGACCGGTTGTTCATTGCTGTCCAAAACCACGAAACTCAGATCGATCTTGTTGACCATGAAATCGTCTGGTTCACGATAATCAGCCAGATGCCACAACCACGCCTCATCGGACTTCTCGACGAACTCATCCCATTTGACCTGACCGATGACCTCGCGTGGCGACGTAGTAAAACTCATGTGCGGTTATCTCCTGAGAACCCGTCCGGATGTGGCGTCATCCGGTTTTCGTAATTTTGACCGCTTGGAACTACTGATAGGAAATTGCTTTTGCGGAGGGGGCCAGAAAGGGCGCCAGCCGGGGGGTTAACTGATAGGAAATTGCTTTTGCGGAGGGGGCCAGAAAGGGCGCCAG
>Ga0078972_1017570_pt1 | contig 10224 bp, 10 predicted proteins | sample YelNatPaOPGAMG01_FD_67568 | JGI IMG/M metagenome (GOLD analysis project Ga0078972, IMG submission 67568) | Hot spring thermophilic microbial communities from Obsidian Pool, Yellowstone National Park, USA - OP-RAMG-01 (SPADES assembly) (version 2) | ecosystem: Environmental > Aquatic > Thermal...
GCGCGTGGTTGCCGCGCCATTGGACGAAACGGATTTCTTGTTCATAATGGTTCTGTCTCAGGTTTTCCTAGGGATACCGCTGCAGGCGGTAATACATTTGCCCGCCTGAAATTGGAATTGTGTTTCTGACGATTTCAGAGCGAGGTGGCTCCACAGCCGCATCTACTTTGTTTCAGTGATTCCCAGTTTCTTGAGGGTTGTGCGCAACCATCCAAGTGACTTTTCGATCATTGGCCCGCCAGCGCCCTCACACTCGATACTCAGTACGCCGGAGTAGCCGCTGTTTCTGAGAATTTCGAGGCATTGCCTGATGTTGTCTGCGTTCACGCCTTCACCAATGGAACAGTGGCTCACGGCGATGCCTGTGGCTCCGCCGCGGAGTGTTCTTGCCAGGGATTCCGAGACATCCTTCACATGAACATGGCTGACGCGGTTGATGAACCGTTTGAGGAACGCAACCGGGTCTCGGCCGGCGATAAACGTGTTGCCGGTGTCCATGTTCATCCGGAGGTATGGGCTGTCGCTAAACGCCAGCATTTCAGCCATCATGTCAGGATTTGTCGTGAAATAGCCGTGTGGCTCGATGTTGACGATTATCTTGTGGGCTTCTGCAACGCGGAGGATTTGAAGGTAGCTGCGTTTCATCATCGCGAGGGCTTCGGTGTCGTGCAACCCTTCGGGCGCGTGGAGACCGTCGGTGGTATCAACGCACGGACATCCGGCTTGTGCGGCCCAGGCAATTGACTTCATAACGTATGGTACGCCGCGCAAGGGACCGTCCTCCTGCGACAAGGGAAATGCGGCGTCAACTTGTGAAAACTGCACGCCGTAGCGCTCCATTTTTCGGCGTAGCAATACCGGATCCTCATAGAGTGCGACATGAGGTTGGTAACCCAGTCCGTGTATCCAGCTTACCCCGTCGATCAACCCACATTCGATGTAATGGACGTTGTTGCGTTTGGCCCATTCAAGACATTTCTCAAACGACCAATAAGCGGAGTTGAAAGCGTCTGTGTGAAAACCAATTTTCATTTCCATGTTTGGTTTATTTCGCGTCCCTGGCAGTGCGCATAACGCGCCACATGCAAGCTTCGCATTACGTGCGGGGCTGTGCTACAGGATCCCTTAACACAGCCCCGACATCATGCAGGGCACGCACTGCCGACAGAGCTATCGGGACCTTATCACAAAGCGATTCATTGCCGCACCCGGAAGAACCGGCACGAGCCTTCAATCCCGAGTTCGACACCCGACGTTGCGCCAACCACTTCGGTCCACGGCCCGGTGATTGTGGAGGCTGACTCCAGTTTGCCGTTCCCGGTCCAAGTTAGTTTGATCTTCGCGCCCGAGATTGACGCTGTAATGCGGCTCTCTTCCGGCAGAGGCTCGAAGTAGAAAGTGCCCGCAGCGTACCGGTTTGGAGGGCCGGCGTCGGGCGTGTCCGGAAACCGGCCTGCGTCTCCATAGCGGCCAGACCCGACGAAAAGGAGCGAGCCGCCGCTGAACATCTCCAGGTCGGGCAGGTCTTGTGCGTTGCTGAAGTAGCGTTCCTCGGTGCCGTAACCCCAGGCGGCTATGACGCCTTTGAACCCTGCGGGCAAATCGATGGGTTGTGATAATGGCTTAAACCGGCTGCTGCCACGCAGCGTGCCAGGGTCCGCAGAGGTAAAGACTATCGAAGCGAGCAGTTCGCCTGTTTCGCGATTGTAGAGCGCGGCTGCCAAAGTCAAAAACAGTCCGTCAGCCTGATCATCGTACACCCCAAGCTCGGTGACTCGCACGGGGCGTGCTACGTCGAAATCCATGCCCAGCGATCCTCCATAAGTGCCGGCGGCAGCGATCAAGGTTGGCACAACGTACGCCACGCCAGCCAAGCGCGGATTTGGCGTTGAACTGACAACGTTGGAGTCAAACCCTTCCTCGCCGCCCGCGGCCACGGCGCGAACAGTATAGAACCACTCAGTTCCGTTTTGGACCGCGGTGTCCCGATAACCGGTTTCTGAGGTTTCAGCGACGAGCGTGAAAGGCCCGGCGGGATCGTTCGCACGGAAAACACGGTATTTTGCGGCTGGCAAAGGTTTAGTCACTGTCGCCCACGAAAGTGTGACCGCCGCGTCCTCGTAAGGTCGCAAGACGCTCAGAGTCGGAGTGCCCGGACGTTCGGGCGGCAGGATTTCGTATTCGAAAGTGCCCGCGGCAAATCGGGCGGCCGGGCCTGCGTCGATCACATCTGGAAAGGCGCCGGGGTTGATTCCGTACCTGCTGGAGCCGACAAACCGGATTGATCCATTGCCGTCGTTCAAGGTCCATATGATGAGATTGGTATTCCCGTTGGAATTCAGGAGTCTTTCTTCGGGACCGTAGCCGTCGGCCTGTATGACGCCCTTGAACCCAGCTTCGAGCCTCAAGGGTTGGTCGAGCGGCTTAAAACGCATGCCATCGATGAGATCTCCCTCGCCGGGAGCGAAATTGACCTCGGCGAGAATTGTCTGAGTTTCCCGGTCGAATATACGGGCCGTGATGTAAAGTTTGAGCCCGTCGGCGCTGTCGTCAAACACACCCAGTTGTTTAACTATGATCGGGTTGTCAAGGTCGAAATCAAGACCGAGCGACCCGCCAAAAGCCTGGTTGCCGCTCGCCATTGGTGTGAAGTAGGCGATCGCGTGGTTTTCTGGCAAGGCGTAAGGTACAGCCCACTTCACCTCGGAGTCCGGACCGGTTTTGCCGGTATCAGAAACAGCGCGCACAAAGTACCAGACCTGAACGCCGTTTACCAAGTTTGTGTCCATGTACGAAGTCGCATCTGTCTCGGCGATTTGAGTGAATGGCCCGCCCGAGTCCGTGCCCCGGAACACGCGATAACTGGCGGCTGGCAGCGGTGCAGTGACGGGCGCCCAGGTCAGGACTACTTGTTGATTGCCAGGTTTGAGCGACAACGTCGGTTTGCCGGGCAACAGCGGAGGGGTGGTTTTGAACTCGAATGTGCCGGCGGCATAGCGCGCAGCAGGTCCCTCGTCCGCCGCATCCGGGAACGCCCCGGGCGTAAGACCCCATCGACTCGATCCCACAAACGCGATGGAGCCATTGCCATCTTGTGTGGTCCAGACGATGTTCGCTGGATTGCCAAACGCGTTTCTGAGCCGCTCGCTCGCACCATACCCTTCGGCAGTGATCGTGCCTTGAAATCCGATTCCAAGTTCCAGCGGCGTGGGAAGCGGCTTGAACCTGCTGCCGCCCATTAATTCGCCCGGGTCTTCCGGTGTGAAATCCAGTGAAACAAGCTCGGTTTGAGTGGCACGGTCCCAAAGTCTGGCGGTGATTGGCAGCTTTAATCCGTCCGACCCATCGTCGAACACGCCGAGCTTGGTGATGATGATCGGGTTGTTGACGTTAAAATCCATGCCAAGAACCCCGCCGAAGGCCTGGTTGCCAACCGTTCCCTCCGGAACGACGTAGGCAATCACCAAATCCTGGCAGAGTGCCATGCAACTCATTGCAGCGACCGTCATGAGGGTCACTGCACCTCGAACCATCTGACGCGCACAGGTGCCGCGTGCGAGTTTGATCTGTTGGTATTTCATAGTTCCATTCTTGCTCTCGTGATAGAGGTTTACAACGATTTGTCGGGCGGCGGCTCGTCGGAGTCCCAGCCTTCATAACTGTGATTGAGCCACCAATCTGTTTCCCTTGGATTACCCGGAAAGCGCTTGGCACTGTTGTCGGCCATCACAACGTTCATGCCATTCTCGTGGGGCATGTTCTGCGCACGGTGATAAGGAATCTCCCAAATCAACACTGCCTTGCTTGGGTTCTTGATATCGGTTGCTTTGCGGCCGCTGATCGGTTTTTCGCCGTACACATGCTTGAACGGATCATAGTATATGTGGTTCCACACGTAGCTCACACCGTCATTGTCGAAAAAGAAATCCTTGCCGAAGTAGTCGTCGTCGGACCCTTTGATCACGATTCTGGCCTTGAGCCCCGAAGGACAGGCGTACAATCCCGGGAAAGGCCGAAACTGTTTGCGGTCCGAAATTTTGGGTTTGACCGTGTTTGTGCCGAGATACGGCTGGAACATCTCCGGCATCCATTTGTCGCCGATCTTGTAACTTTCACCCCACGCTTTCCCCCAATTGAGCATCCGCGGAATGTAATCTTGGTAGTCGTTTTCGTACAAAGCCGATGCCAGACCCATTTGTTTCATATTATTCAGACAGAAAGCCCGGTTGGCTTTCGATTTTGCATTGGCGAGTGCCGGAAGGAGCATTCCGGCGAGGATTGCTATGATGGCTATGACCACCAGCAGCTCAATCAACGTAAACCCCGAGCCACTCACCTTCCGCGTTTTGCGAATCGGTCGCCCCCGTTTCGGAACCAAGAAAATGTTGTCCATGCAGAGACCGAGTTCACTGTAATCCATACTCGCCAGTATGGTATCGGGCACAATTCTAGCTCGCAACCTCATAATTAAAGTTAAGCATTTACTGCCTCTGGCCTGTGGCCCAGAATCTCCCACAGCCCGGCAACAATTTTGGCTTCCTCGTGTGCTGAGCAGATTTCGGGCTCGAACAGGGCTCGCAATTTGACCCCTTCCATCGCGGCCAGCATCAGATTGACCGCTTGGTCCGGATCGCTCACATGAATTTTCCCGGCTGACGATGCAGTTTTCACAAGGCCGATGTAAAACTCCCGCACGCTGTCGTAGAATTGCTGCCAGCCGCGCCGCAGAGCTTCGTCATGAACGGAAAAAGTGAATATCTCCATTGTGAAGACGCGGTTCTGCTGGTCCATCAGACACGTCCGCACCGCGACCCGGAGTGTTCTGTCCAGTCGCTCCCACGGATCCGTCACTTCTAACAACGCTTCGTTGATCTTTCGCTGGTAGGTGCGGTAATAGTAGGTGCATGCAGCGTGTATCAGATCCCGTTTCGAGTTGAAATGCCAGTAAAGACTTCCCTTTGTTACACCTGCAAGCGCGGCGATCTCGTCAAGATTCACGCCATCAAAACCCTTTTGTGCGAACAAAGTAAAAGCGCTGGCAACGAGCTTTGACCGCACCTTGCCAGCTCTTGTTACCGAAAACCTTCTGGTCGCCGCGTTGCTCACAACAATAACAACAATACTTGTCGGTATGGAACCCTGTCAATGGTTTTTTTCGGGCACGTCATTATCCACGGATCTCATCTGTTCACCCGCCAAACTCATCCAAAAGCGTTACCAAAGCATCATTTCGGTCAAACTTGCAGCTTGCGCGTTTCACGTTTTATCCATCACGCATCACTTCGGCCTCTGTCCCTGATCCGCGGTTGCTTTGTCCATGGTCTGCGATCTCTTAATCCCCCGGAGACGATCTATTCTTCAATACACGGTGACACAAATGGGTGGTGAATTCGCCGGATGCACAAAGAGTGTCAGGCGTGTTGGTTTACATCACCAGCAGAGCGTGAAACAGGTTGGGCTAAACGTTGTTCGACGCCACAAACGGAACCCGATACTTTCTGGTGAGCAGTTCGTTGGCTTTTCTATTGCCCTTGAAGCGCTCGGTTTTGGGGTTCATCCGCAGCGGCATTCCAAGGGCAGCCTGTTCGGTATTCAGGTCAACGCCATTTGCGGCAAGATGTTCCTCCATCCGCCCGAACGCTTCGGCAAGCCCGGCATCGGCGCGCAATGCATCCCGAATTTGGCCCGACGGAACACGTTTCCCAAGGCGGTATGAAATGTTGGCATTGTGACAAAGCGCGCTCGAAAGATGCCCCTCGAGAATGTCCACGTGGAGGTCCTCGATCTTGCGGCTTCGCACGGCCTTGATGAAGTTTTCAAAATGATCCTCTGCGCCGCTCCACTTTTGGGTCTCAGTGCCGTTCTTGTCGTAGGCCGTGGCCGAAGTATAGCTCGGAACCGTCACGTACCCGCCTTCACATTCGATTACGATTCCAATTGACGCGCCGCGGTACTTGTCCATTTCCTGGCTGTCAATGTTCTTTGGCAGGCCTCCTGCACTCTGAACAGCCAACTCTCTCCGCCAGCCTGAGCACGCGCACAGCTACGCCAGTCCAGGCAGCTCAACTCCTTCCTCCGGCTGCCCAACGCGCCCAATCCTGCCCAACGTCCCATTCCGGCCAACGCGCCAATCCCGGCCAACGCCCCCCATTCGCATCAACAGGGGGCGTGAGCCGCATCAGCCTGCAGTCTCAAAATCCTGGCCAATCGTTCGAAACGTGCACGCTTTCTGCCGGCCATTGACCAGCTCCATAACCTGTCGCTTCGACGCGTAAAACCACACTCCGTTGACAACCACCTTGTATCCGTTTCCAGCCTTGGTGGCGCACAACGTCGCAGTTTGTGCCTTGTCAAATTCATCTGCCATTGTCCGTTCACCTCCTTTTAGTTGTTGATCTCGCAGGTCAACAAACCCTTGAGCATTATCAGCAAACACGCCTCCTGCAGCCTCGCACATCTCCAACTGTTCCTGGAGCAACTCTTCATCCAGAAAGTAGTCAACAAGATCAATCACCCGACCGCATTCTGGACAAACCCATCGCTCAAGCTGCCGCACGCTCATGTCCAGAGTCTGCATCCGGCCAAGCGCCAACATTGCCTTGCCGCAGCAATTGACCTCAAAACTCACCCTCATCCTTCCACCTCCCTCTGATTTAAAGACTGCTGCCCTGCAAAAGAACATCCTGTTGAGCAGAAACGTTCACCAGTTTGCCTCCAGCCCTTCATTCGGGAAACAGCTCCTCTCATCACACACTGGCCTGACAGAGACTTTTTCTTGTGCCTCTGCCTTTTGGCGCCAGCCCTGCGCCCTGAGCATGAAACTGCGTCGCAAACGACGCAGGGGCAAACTGCCCAATTCTCTTTCGGCACCTGCCAAACCCAGCCTTCCCTGGCCAGTTGGTGCAGTTCAGCCAGGTCAATGTAACCCCATTCAGTCTCCCAACCACGAACCAAACCAAATGCAATGGTGCCTTCGTGGTATTCAGTCACAAACCAGTACCAACCAGAGACTGATTCCCAAACTTCCTTCAGTTCTGAAAGTCGCACTGTTTGGTTGTTCATTGTCTCACCTCCTTCCATTGATTTCGGTGCTCTGGACAGTTGGCCAAACCAGCCAAACCCACTGTTGCCAACTGTTCCATCAGCACTGAACATGAGCCTGATAATTTCCCACGGACTTACGCCATTCATGCTTCCACCTCCCCGCTTTCAGAATTGAGATTGTCGGGCTCTGAACCAGCAACACTGGACTGACAGTTCTCAAAATCAGCCAGGGCAGATTGACCCGGAAACTTTCTGTTTATCAGATCAACCTGAGCCCCTCGCAAAAACCTTTCGACCACCTCCAACTCTGACATGGCAAATCCAATCAACTCGTTGTAGCCAAGCGTTGCTCTGAACCTGCCTTTCAGACCAACCACTTCCCAAACCGCAGGCACAATCTCAACCTGCACAACAACAAACCCGCACTTCTCCTCAAGAAACTCAATTGCTTCCTGAAGAGTGGAAAAGCGGTTTTGTTTACACACGCCTTCTGCAGCCCCAGCTCCTGACAACCCGGTTTCCGAGTTCCGCGCTTCTGGCCACTGGGCTTCTGCCTCAGAGACTCTGTACTGGCTTTGGCTTTTGAGTGCTTCTGGCAGTTTGACCAGGAGCGTTTGCTGCTGTTGGCGTGTAGTTTGATTTTTCATGGAGCGACCTGTGGAAGGCATGGACAATACGCTTTTAGCGAGCATCATCAGAGCGGAACCTCGATGAGCACAGCGACCCGACATCAGAGCGGAACGACAGTGACCTCGATGTTGGGGAAAAGCCTATGTTCAGGCCTTCCAGCGACAGTGAAAAATCAAACAGCCAACAGCCTGCAAGCTCTGGGAGTGCAAACTGCCGGTGCAAACAAACAAAGCCAGACCAAGGAATTCTGAGGCAGAAGGCGATTGTGGCAGAGTGCTGCGGTTAAACGCGCTGTGGTTAAACGGGCTGCAGCGGCTGATGTCGTGCGGGCGGGATGGACAGCAAAAGTCAAAGCAGCCTGTTTGCGTCGGGGGCAGGGAATCCTTTCCAGTACTCGAGTTGAGCGTGTTGAACTCGGACGATCGACATGCTGCTGCAGTGAGAGGAAAAAGGTAAGGGCAGGGATTTGAAAGGAAATCAAACGACGCGGCAAACCAAGAGATCGTGAAAGTAACGATGCCCAGTTTTTCTTGAACGCTTCAATTTTCGTTCGTGAACGAGGCGCTCGATATATTTCGGACGCGCGATTGCATGGCTAACGCGGAAAGGCACATCCGGTTTCGTGCCGATGACTTTGAGTGTGGCACCAGCGCTTCTTGCTGCTCTCTCTGCTTCAATGCGCGCAAGGTGTGAGTACTGAATATAAACCTGCTTCCCGAGCATCTTTGCCATTTGAATCACGTGCTCGAGCAAATCCGTTCCGAAGACCGTGGATTCAATCCCTGCCTGCTCGAAGCCAGCCAGGCAAGGCAGATAAGGCGGATTGCAAACGACCAAATCGAAAGGACCTTCGTTAGGCTTCGAAGGCTGAGTGTAGATCGCAACCTGTGAGTTGACGGCGACCCCGCGCTTGTGCAAATCGTTTATCCTTGAGTTGAGTTGGCCAAAAAGCGCAGGGGTCAGAAGCCAGTCTGATAAAACGACCCGCTTTATGTTTGGGTTGAGTTTTGCAAGAGCGATGCCAAGAAAGCCGGTTCCAGAACCAATGTCCAGCACGCTTTGCACCTCTGCTTGCGTTGCTCCGGAGTTTTGCAAGCACTTCATCAAGAAAAACGAGTCAACGGACGGAGGCCACAGAACATCACACTGACGCCACAAGAACGTCATGCCATGCCATTTGATTTCAACAAGACCGGTGTTAAACAACTCTTTGACCTTGTTGCCCATGGGGTGGCTGTGAATCCGGCAGCTTGGACTCGGGTCGGGGCCACTCTGGCAGCAGCAATCCCAGAGCAATTTCGGCTCAGCCATAGGCAGGAGTAGTGAACCGTCGTGGAAGAAATCAATGCGGTCAAAGTTGTTCCCGACAACCACCTCCAGACGAGGTTTGGTGGGCAAACTATTGAGCAGCCGCTTTATGAAGTCCCTGTCGTGAATTCGATTGAGAAATCCCGGCAAATCGATCCCTTTATCCGTCAGTGTGCCTCGGAGCAAGTCATTGTAGCCACGCGTGATTATTTCCTGGTCGTTTAGCCGCGTGCTGCGAATCCATTTCAGCAACTCGGTGTCAAGGTCTTGCAGTACCTCGAACATCTGCTCGAACGTCAACTCGTCAAACGCGACAGCGAGCCGGTACATCAATTCGCTAAAGGCCTCCGGATTCTCCAGTTGCGCTGCTGTGACGCCAAGCGCAGAGGCGAGCCTGGCCATTGTGCCAGGTTTCGGGTAAGACCTCCCGGCCATGTAGGCGCGACGAGACCTGTCAGTGATTTGCGCAGCAACTTGGAGGTCCTTGTACGAAATACCTCGGATCTTAATAATTCGCCTGAGACGCTCGGCGAACTCTGAGTAATTCGAACAACGCTTCCGGTTCCTTCCGCTCTGGTTCCGCATCATGTGAGTTGACAGATGTTCGTCATTGAGGCCGACTGGTATTGTGTGTAAGCAGAGTCAGGTTCATCGGCTGTCGATGAAGCGCCGATGCAACCGCACCGCAAACACGCAGTGCAGCGTAGAGATTGCGAGCAGACCAGTCAACCATGCTTATGAGCACGCAGGATGTCGGCAAAGCCAACCGTGCAAATGTGGCGAGTGAGCTGCGGCGGAGGGCTTCGCTGGACCCTGTATCAATCGTTCGCTCTTGTGGTCTCCCGATCCGAAATTCCAGCAGCATCAAGATATTTGAAACTTGTTTGTGCCCGATGTTCCTTATCGCTATCCTAGCTATCCGAAAGGGCAGCAGCGTTTTCTAAAGCTCTGCCGGCATTGACGGGCTTGCGTAGCCGCGCGGTTGCGCAACAGTGGGGTGTCTTTTCCCCTCCGCGAATCGAAGCTCACGGGTGTTTCGAGGGGTGGGGCAGTTTTGTACACCGCGCTCATTTTGCATTCCAAATAAGGTTTTGGTGTGAACTTTGTCCAAACAACCAGTCGTTGGGGAACTCCCAACAATCGGCGGGTGGTAGTCCACGCCTTGGGCCACGGGTGCACAGTACAGCGAACATGCCCGAAAAGAATGTCAGCGGAATGTGGACGCGCCGGGGGACCAAGGCA
>Ga0078972_1017571_pt1 | contig 10224 bp, 7 predicted proteins | sample YelNatPaOPGAMG01_FD_67568 | JGI IMG/M metagenome (GOLD analysis project Ga0078972, IMG submission 67568) | Hot spring thermophilic microbial communities from Obsidian Pool, Yellowstone National Park, USA - OP-RAMG-01 (SPADES assembly) (version 2) | ecosystem: Environmental > Aquatic > Thermal...
TATCAGGGGTGTTGATGGTCAGCGACGGAGGTAATTGAAGCTGTCTATTCAGATAACTTACAATGCGCGGCGACAGGTCGTTGACCTCGACCAGGAAACGGCCATACAGGCGCACGGCACAAAGTTGAATGGCGATGAATAAGCGGGAGTTGGTGCGGTAGCGATTGACTTCTTTCTTGTCAGCTTCCGACAGAGTCCAGTCCCTGGCCATTTCCTCATCGGAGAAGTCCTGCGGTAAGGCAATGGGTTGATAGCTTTTTCTCATTTTGAGGAATCCTGGAACCGCAGTCATGGCATCAAGTATACCCATTGTTGAAGTATGATAATTGCATTATAATGTAATTATCATGTGATTCCAGTGTAGGGCGCAATCATGTTAGCGATTTTGGAGGCAAAAAAAGCAGGTCTTTTCAACCGGAATCATTGGCTTAGCAATATTGTTGCAGGTGTCATTGTTGGTGTTGTGGCCTTACCTCTTGCTATGGCATTTGCGATTGCATCGGGCGCAAAACCTGAACAAGGTCTATATACCGCAATTGTTGCGGGTTTGTTTGTATCTATCTTTGGTGGAACCCGTCTTCAAATTGCCGGTCCCACGGGTGCGTTTATTGTCGTCTTATCAGGGATCACCGCAAAATACGGTATTGAAGGTTTGCAGATCGCTAGCCTGATGGCAGGTATGATCTTGTTGTTGCTTGGTTTTGCGAAAATGGGCGGCGTCATAAAATTTATCCCTGATCCTGTCATCGTTGGATTTACGGCCGGAATTGGCGTCATTATCTGGGTCGGACAATGGAAGGATTTTTTTGGGCTGCCTGCAGTAGCCGGAGATCACTTTCACACCAAACTTTATAACTTACTTCAGTCATTTCCACAGTTTCATCTCGCAACCACCCTATTAGCTGTGCTCGCAATTTCGTTAGTCCTTTACAGTCAGAAACTGCCTGGTCTGAAGCGTGTTCCTGGCCCTTTGGTGGCTTTAGTTGTGACAACCTTGATTCAAGTCATCTTCCAGTTTCAAGATGTAAAGACGATTGGCACGGCTTTCGGCGGCATTCCACAAGGATTACCTCCGTTTACCGTTCCTTCTATCACGTGGGGGAAAGTCATCGAATTAATTGGTCCGGCATTTACGATAGCCATGCTAGGCGCTATAGAGTCTCTATTATCGGCTGTAGTAGCTGACGGAATGGCTGGCACTCGGCATGACTCCAATCAGGAGCTGGTTGGTCAGGGGTTGGCAAATGTTGTCGCGCCTTTTTTTGGTGGTTTTGCAGCGACTGGGGCAATTGCGAGAACAGCGACCAATATTCGTAATGGTGGCACGAGTCCTATTGCCGGGATTGTTCACTCGATTACGTTGATTGTTATTTTGTTGGTACTTGCTCCCTTGGCTGTGCACATTCCACTTGCAACATTAGCAGCCATACTTTTTGTCGTGGCGTGGAACATGAGTGAAGCCAAGCATTTTGTTAAAATGGTGCGTCGGGCACCTCGCGCAGACGTTTCCATCTTGTTAGTCACTTTTACCTTGACCATATTTGCGGACTTGGTTGTCGCGGTCAATATCGGTGTTATTTTGGCAATACTCCATTTTCTTAGAAGAATGGCTACCAGTGTTGAAGTGCGACAGGCTACCGAGCAGGAACTGAAACAGGAGTTTTCTCATAAAGGCTTTATTGACCTTCCACCAGGTGTGTTGGTTTTTGCTATAGAAGGACCTTTATTCTTTGGGGCAGTTGAAAATTTTGAACGGGCCTTAGCTGGAACCCATACGGATCCGCAGCATCTGATTATTCGTTTAAAATGGGTGCCGTTTATTGACATAACGGGGCTACAAACGCTAGAAGAAGTCATAAGAGACCTGCAAAAACGTGGAGTTAATGTCATGCTCTCCGGCGCTAACAGACGTGTCAGGGCTAAATTAATAAAGGCTGGGATCATCGATTTAATTGGCGAAGCGAATCATTTCTCTAGTTTTTATGAAGCGTTGGATTTTCTGAAAGCGCAGCGAGTCGAAAGCCCAGAAGAGCAACATCGCCAGAAAGTAGCCGTAAGCGATCCTGTTCAAAAATGATTAATACCAGCCGTGAATATTTTTTGTCATCGTGTGAGCAACGTAGCAAAGGCGATTGTGACTAAATTTTCACCTGCGGATTGTTGGTTGCATTTGCTTGGTCCCCCAAGTAACTCGCATCGTGCTTCTCAAGGTATTCGCGGATCAGCTGCCTGACTACCTGAGAGGGTGTTAAATCCTGGGAAGCACACAATCTTTCAAAGTCTTGCTTTTTTCCCGGATCCATCAAGACAGTAAAACGCGCTGTTTTGGTTTCCACCTTTAAGTTCCTCACTTCATCGTCATGATAATGAAATTATAATCTAATTCTAATCATTATAGAACACTATGAATTTTTGAGCCGTAAAGAAAACCCTCGTTTTATTAAATATCCCGTAGCCCTCAAGAGGCAACAGGTTTACAGTGCAATTAAAGTTAAATATATTAGGTTAATATTTCAATGTTAATATTCATTCTTTATTAACGGGTATGTTAACTTTTGAGAGGTGCCCGGGGAGATGCGAGAACCGACAACTTTTTATGCCTGGTGGCAGAACCCACAAATTTGTAAAGTTTGACTGGAGAGTGAGAAGCACATGCTGGTTGGTTATGCACGAGTTTCGACTGACGATCAAAATCTCAACCTGCAACGAGACGCCCTCGACCAGGCTGGGTGTGAACAGATCTTCGAGGATCAGCTCAGCGGTGCCAAAGCGGAGCGCCCAGGGCTGCATCAGGCTTTGCAGTACGCAAGAGCCGGTGACACCCTAGTGGTCTGGCGATTGGATCGGCTAAGCCGATCACTCAGGGATCTAATTGAGATGGTGACATTACTGGAATCCAAGGGGGTCGGACTGAAGAGCCTCCAGGAAGCCATCGACACCTCGTCCAGCTCCGGGAAGCTGATCTTCCATATCTTCGGTGCACTGGCGGAATTTGAGCGTAATCTGATTCGTGAGCGCACTCAGGCAGGCCTTCAGGCTGCACGAGCTCGCGGGCGCAAAGGCGGCAGACCCAAGGCACTCAACAAAGATAAACGGGCCCTGGCCGTGAAGCTGTACGATGAGAAGAAGCACACAGTGGATCAGATCTGCGAAATGATGGGGATCTCAAAGCCCACGCTCTACAAGTACATCGAGGCAGCCAGAGACAGATGAATCTCGTGTAGAGATTTACGGTTTGGGGTCGATCCGCGAGAGCGAAACCGTAAGTTTCTGTTCAAATGCCCCCGCTAGTCCAAAATGGCCGGTATCCATAAAAGAGAGCGCCAATAAGTTCCAAATTCTAATGTGATTTTTACGCAAGTGGCCCCAAATCGTACAACGCCTCACTCAGGGCCGAACCCTCGGTTCGCTCCCGCTGGTCCAAGAAGTTGGCAATTAAAGATCGACTAGAAGAAGCTTTTGTAATACGAATTAAATATGACGTATTTTAATCCATGGAAAACTTCAAGTAAGCTAATTCAACATCTGAAGTCATTGGATATTGACAATAAACTAGACCTTAATCTTATCAAAAAATCAATTATCTATACTAAAAAGTATCATGGTGGGCAGTTAAGACAAAGTGGGGACCCATACTATACACACCCATTAGAAGTCGCTTTTGATTTTGCAAATTACACAGCCTCCAAAAACCCTCGCTATTTCTCAACAGAGTTAATTATTACAGCCATTCTTCATGACACTCTTGAGGATACAAGCCTTACTGCAACAGAGATTTCACAGCAATTTGGAAAAGAGGTATCAAAGGGAGTCGAGTTCTTATCAAGAAACAAAGCTGACTTTAAAATCAGCGCGGCTGAAGTTTTAGAGAATCTAACACAAAATCATCAATATGGTTTGGCGATCATCAAAATATTCGATCGCATTCATAATTTACAATCCCTCTCCGTCAAATCCCCTGAAAAGGCAAAAAAAACAATAGAGGAAACTATCAAGTTTTTTTTAGTTTTTAGCATCTACATTGAAGACAGAACACTCGAGAATGATTTAAGGAAATGGTGTTATAAATACTTAGATACGCAAAATTATTCGCCTTCCTTCTTCGCCGATGAAGGGCTTTTTCCCAAAGAACTTAGCTTTTCATTTCACAGTAAAGATTCAACAAAAGATTAGGAGGCCTGTAACTTACTATGAAGCAGCCCTTCTTTGGAAACATCCAGCTTTTCAAAATAAAACACTCCCAAGGAATAACCCACTATGACAGGCGCTAGGACCAATAGGAAGCAATAGCTACCAAAAATTTCAGAGAGAAAAAGAAAACTTAAAGAAGAAACTATGGGCATAATTGCTCTTGGAAGAGCATAAAGAAGGCTAGCAAAGGTGTATCTTTTGAAAACTGGAAAATTCTTATAAAAAATGGGTATTCCAGGAGCAGTACCCAAGGCAAAGAAAATCACAAAGCATTGAATAAGCATCAAAGTTTCTGGCGAATCGATATGGGAAAGAAAATAAGGACTGAGCAAGGTAAAGATAAACAAGGCTGCAGCCTTAAACTTCAATATATTGAGAGGGTAAACATAATAGCTCAAAACTGTAATCACAATGAAACCTAGGACCTGAGCTATAGAAACAATAAAGTTATGGTGGATGACCTCTTCTCCACTATACCCAAAGGAAGTTTTTAGTATGTTACCACAATGCATGTAGGCAAAGTAAAAACAAACTGGCCAAGCACACTGAATAACAAAAAGAGATAAAGTCGCTAATCGATCAACTTTTTCCTGTGCGAGTGGGTTACTTTTTAATTCCTTAAGACTCATAGAAGCTTTTTGCAAAGTTTTTTTAATGCGTAGTTGAGCATCTATAAACTCAGGAGTTTCTCTGAGTGCAACTCTGGCAACGATACCAATTGCAGCGATTACTGCGCCAAAATAAAAGGCCGCTCTCCAGTTCAACTCATCTAAAGTTACAACGGAAGCAACACCGAGCGCGACAAATCCACCTAAAGCCGAGCAAGTGGATGTAATTGAAACGGCAACATATTGAATGGGAGGGGTCGTTGTTTCTGTGAGATATAGCTCGGCGCCGATGATTTCGCCCATGGAAGACATGCCTTGAAATATACGACAGGCTGTCACGATGTAAGCGGCGGTGATACCAATCTGAGCGTACGTTGGGAGGTTGGCCATAACAAAGCAACACAGAGCCATCATAAAAGTTGTGATGATGACAGTTGTCTTACGACCTATATTATCACCGAGCCATCCAAAAAATAGGGCTCCCACAGGCCTTAAAACGTATGTCGAACAAAATGCAAATGCAGCAAGTAAAGCTTCTGTACGAGGATCTGATTTGGGAAAGAATAACTCATTTAAAAGAACGGCCATATGGACGTAGAGCATAAGGTCAAAGTACTCAAGGAAGGTACCAAGGGAGAGAATCCCAATTGCTTTTTTATCTTCAGCACCAAGAGTTGATTCTTGGGTCTCATTTGTGACAGATGTATTGCCCATTTTTACCTATTAAAGAATCACCAACACCTTAATCTGCAGCTTTCATTCTTTCCCTAAACGAAAAGGTGCTATCACGGTAAAGGATAAATAAAACTTTGAGATGGTAGATGCAATTATAAAATCAGACCATTATTCAATTAGAATAGTACACTTGACATCATCTCCCCCCCTAAAGCAAGGAGAGGATGTCAATTTCAGTCTGGTGAGGCAAGCTCCAATACAGAGACGCCCTCGAGGCGTCTCTCTTCGTTTGCAGAGATCAAATACTTGGCTAAAATCGGCATGTACAAAGGCTCATGATTGGAAATGTAATACTCTCCTTCATATTCGATAAATTTGACCCTGTTGTTTCCTCCTTGATGGTAGATGTGACCCGCATTCAGAGCTGATTCTAAAAAGTAATACAATGGCCTTTCTGGCAGATGGCCCCCTTGTAAGAGTTGTGACCATGTAAGGGAGGTCTTGTCTTGGAGACTCGGGTGTCCAATGTGAACAACGACTTTTGTCATGTCTATAGATTGATTCCGTTTCACTTGACCATTATTTTCCTTCAATAGGCTTTCATCCAAGGTTTTCAGTGGCACCTCGTTAAATTCTTGGGAGGAGGGCAGCGCGATTAAGTAATCACTGACGTGTTTCACTTTTTTTAGTAATTTTGGCCAAAACAGCATTTCCTCTGGATCTGGCTCTGGACTTTCCTTGAAGATTTCGATGAGACCTTTGTGCCTTTCAAAGAAGTCTCTCTTCCCTTGCGATACCATTTATCTCCTAATCCCTCTACCGCGCTTTTGAGTGGTTTCCTCAGTCAGTTGCTGAGAAATTTCTTCGTGATGATGCTCATGGGTATTGTGCATGTCAATGCGTTTCCGGTTTTGAACACCGTTCCATTGTTTGGACTTAAGGTCTTTCTCATATTGGTCCACAACTTTTGCCCAAAGGCGCTCCTCTTCTTCAGTCAGTTTAATGCCTTTGATAAATTTACCGTTAATCGCCTTTTCTTGCTCTGGCGTTAGGCGGAAGGGCTCTTCTTTTGTGAGGGAATGACCTAGGCTTGGCTTCATTTCAGTTTTATGATCCTTTTCGTATTGTTCTTCTACTTTTTTCCAAAGCGCTTCTTCTTCAGGGGTCAGTTTAATTTTTCTTATAAACTTTGTATTAATGGCTTTTTCTTGCTCGAGAGTAAGACGGAAAGGCTCTTCCGATTTTACGGGCTTAAGACTTTCATTTTTTTGCACCTTATTTTGGTCCTTTTCATATTGGTCCACAACTTTTGCCCAAAGACGCTCCTCTTCTTCAGTCAATTTAAGTCCCTTGATAAATTTAGCGTTAATCGCCTTCTCCTGCTCCGGTGTCAGGCGGAATGGCTTCTCTTCGGCTAGCGCGTGGTTATGAGCATCATTGAAGATGGTATTGGCTTTGATGGCCTCTGGTAGTTGACGTGTGAGCTCATCACGTACCCCTGTAATGCCGTGGAGCTTGAGGACATCGTTAAAATCCTGGCCCTGTGTTTCAGGCTTGATGACATGAACGTGGTGACCCTGGTCTTTGAGATGTGCAATCGCGTTGTTCAGAGTCTTGAGGGCTGGTGAATCAGGCGCGTCATGGTCCGCACAGACGATGATCTTGGTGCTAGGTGCGGGACTCAAGCGCTTGATGTTGGATAGCCCAAGGCTTGCCAGAATGGTGCCTTTGACACCGGCGGCTTTGAGGCTGAGGGCCGTCTCCACACCTTCGGCCACGTAGAGTGTATTGGTATGATCCTTATCGTCTTGAAGGGTCACAGAAGATCCTTTGAGCACACCGAAGGACCGCTTCTTGACATCGATATCTGCCTTCTGCGCTGTTCTCGGATCCAGGTATGTCACTTGAACGGCTTGAATCTCGCCCTTTGAGTCTCTAGCCGCCACCACTAAGCCAGCTGGATTCTGTGCTGTGCTCTCACCCTGTTGACGCAGCGGTGGTAAGTACCGCAGATCTTGAGGCAGAGTGCCATCGATCTTTCGGTGATCTCTAATGTATCTCTCGGCCACTGTGCCTTCAATGGGTTGCGCCTTCTCCCACAGATCTTTGGCCTTCTGGATACGGGCCTCATGGTCTTTGAGGTCAGCATTTGTCGCTGAAGCATGAATCGGTTTTGTCGATTGCGCCAGCGTCCGTGTTTCGCCACTGATGCCTGCCCAGGCGGCACCGTATTCAATAGCTTCCCGATAGTCCATGCCTTTGAGCTTGGTGAGCAATGAGAGCGGGCCTCCAGTCAGGCTGGAGTCCTTGTGATCAATCCAAGCCCCCGTCTTGAGATTCACAGCAATGTGTCCATTCTTCCCATAGCGCCGTTCTGTTGCGGAAGATGCGCCACGATGGTGCTGTATACCAAGTGAAGAGAAGATATGATCGGCAAAGCGCGTCATGTCTTGTGTCAGTGCTGTCTCGACCTCGTCGGCTTTGAGATAAGGTTTGTTGGGTTGATCCAGTCTTATGATGCTGTCGCGGCGCGGGTGCGCTTGAGAGGCGGTGTTGCCATCTTGACCAACCATTTGTGATTTCCGGTGCGCCTTAAGATCCACGTAGGCCTTTTGAAATTCTTCAAGAGATTTGTACGGCGCCTCTTGGGTTTGATTCGAATGCGCAAAAACCCCAGCTTCAAACTTGATCCGCTGAGGATCCAGTTCCATTTCTTTTGTAAGAGCATAGGCTTTCTTGTTAATGACGTCTTGGGAGCCTTGGCTTCGGATGAAGCCTTGAATAATGTGGGCTTGAGAAATTCGCTCTTCTACAGTCTTGGCCCTCTGGTATTTCAAAAGAGATTGTCGCAGCTCTCCACTAACCGCATGAGCCAGAAGCTTGTCTTCGGGTATGTCAGCCTTTTCAAAATGAGGACGGTAACGCCCGTAGTCCGTCACAATCTTATACGCCAAGAAGTCTCGCTCTTGGGCCACTGCATTCAATTGACCTTTCAGGTCAGAAAGACTCTCTGATGTGTCCGTATGTGTTGTTTTGCCTGGAGATTTTACCTGATCTCCCTTTAGGAGAGATACTAAGCGCGCGCACTCATGGGAATGGACCTTATATTCGATCAACTCTTGATAGGTGGTCTTTTCAGATTTATTGAGGGTCTTGATATAGAAACGGTTACGTTGGTCATTCATGTAGGACTGGGCATGGCGCTCACAATTCTTCCATGACGCCGGTCTGCGGCTATAGGTTTCTCCCGCATAGCTCAGGAACGTCTCTTCAGCTTGAGACACCTTAAAGAAGGGCTTATGGAGTTCTGGGAAGGTCGCAATCTCATAGGCCATGGCATCCCGAAGGGCAGTGACGTGGGTGAGCTCCTCTTGAAGATGCGTGACATCTCCGGTGAGGGTGCGTTTTTCTTCATGAAGATCCCGCGCTTTTGCCGCCAAGACTCTGTAAGCCTCCACACGGGCCAGGGCGTCCTTTTCAGGATTCGTCAGGATCCGATCTTTGAGCCCCGCTTGGATCTCCAGGGTTGAACGCTTCAGACCCACCTGACGGGCAAAGCCCGCACAGTGATTCCAATGGGCAAGGATCTCCTCAGCATGTGTGTTTCTCTCGGCTTGGGCCGCTTGAAAGTCAGGCCAAGCGTCATGCAAGAAAGGCTCCTCTTGGGACTCTTTGAGAATCACCGTCCACAGGTGGGCCGCTTCCTGGGAAGACTTGAGATAGGACCGCATGAGGGTGATGGGCTTTTCATTCTCAGGGGTCACCTGAAAGTCGCCTAAGAGTGGGCGATAATCAGCGCGCTCTACATGAGCGGCCAGCTCAGGGATGGTCTCCCCATGGGTTTTCGAGACAAAGGCCCGGAAGTCTGTCTTATGACGGGACGCCCAGACCAAGGTCTTGCTCGCATCCATCAAAGGATCAAAGAACCCGATAACGCGATCATACGTCTCACCTTCAGCCTTGTTCACCGTGTTGGCATAGCCATACTCCAAAGCATCATAGGTCTTAAGATCCACACCCATGAGGCGGCCATCGGACAGCCTCACCGACAAGAATTGTTTATTGGGATCGGCGGATTCAATAATCCCCAAGGTTCCGTTCTTAATCCCGCGACCCTTTTCACCTTCGAGAACTTTGACGAAGTATTCCGTGTGATCATTGTCGGCAAAAAACACTCGGTCCCCAACGGCATATTCGTGACCACGAATGTTTTGGAATTGTCTTGCTGCGGCTTTGGTGATGTGATGCAGCCCTGAATGTTCTCCCCCCTCTGTCAAAATCTTGACTTCAGAGATTATTGTTTCAATACGGGCCGCTTTTTGAATCAGCTTTTCAGGGATACTCAGGGACTTATCCTGGGGAAGAGACTCGGTGAGTGACAGATCCAACGCCTTCTCAAGGGTGATGTCTTCAGATTGAACCCAGCCGAGGGCAGTTTTCATCAGGTGATGGAGCGACTCAGCCTTACCCAGTTCTTGGGCGTTTGCGTAATGTTCCCCTGAGTTCCAGTTTTCTGCGATGTGGCTGAGCGTCTTGAGTCCCGTGTTTGAAGCAGCCTTTAATGACACCACTCTTTCCTGGCTCAGCGTTGAGGCTCCAAGATATCCAAGGGCCTTAAGCTGGGGTCGCTGTAGAAAAGGGAATTTAAAGCAGTGTGCCATAGAGCAAAAGAGGAGGGTCACATGACCTAAAACTAGAGCGCAAGCTCAAGAAGAGATGGAGGAAACGACCCTCCGGAGTCGGTGTTCAG
>Ga0078972_1017572_pt1 | contig 10224 bp, 7 predicted proteins | sample YelNatPaOPGAMG01_FD_67568 | JGI IMG/M metagenome (GOLD analysis project Ga0078972, IMG submission 67568) | Hot spring thermophilic microbial communities from Obsidian Pool, Yellowstone National Park, USA - OP-RAMG-01 (SPADES assembly) (version 2) | ecosystem: Environmental > Aquatic > Thermal...
TTCTAATTGAGCATAAGATACTTAATGATGTCATAAAACAATTTCTCTCGGGTACCAAATAAACTTCTATAAGCTGGACTGACCACCCCTCGTCCGTCATTGCCTATTTTTCCATCTTCCCTTTAGCCTTGTCCCCTCGTCATAGTACCAACAATTGTCTCTCCCGGGGATTCGGTTGAATGGTCATATCTCCCTCCTTACCCCGTCACCAGGAGTACGCTGACCGTAGGCAAGCATGCGATTGTTGGCCTGGTCAACGGTTACGGTCAATCTGACACGCTTTGGGTGTCGGTGAGCACGCTAAGTGCAATAAGAGGCACTTCGCCGACGCTGAAAGGCTTCGTTCTCGAAAATGCTTACCCGGATCCTTTTAACCCATCCACCACGATTGAGTATCGGCTGCCGGCTCGTAGCCATGTCTCTTTGACTGTCTACGACGCGCTGGGAAGGAAAGTGTCAACTTTGGTCAGCGAAGTGCAGAACGCGGGTCTTCACTCCGTTACCTTCAACGCTGCGGAGCTGCCGAGCGGTGTGTACTTTGACAGGCTGGAGGCAGGACCATTCATAGAAATTAACAAGCTCTTGTTCCTGAAATAGCAATGCAACTCCAGCTGACAGGCCTGACAATGGCGATAGTCCTGAAACATCCCAAAAGGGATGATCCCTGAAGATTTCGCTAGAGCAACTGGATACGGAAGGGTGTATGCTTCTTACCTTAAGTGGCAATTATCGATATTGCTTATTTTTCGTCTATTCCTGAAATATTTAACAATATCGAGATTAATGTCATTTTGACCTCCACAAAAGGAGGGAGATAGATAGCATTCAATCTTTCATGATACAGTCATGGCCAATGCTGTCATGGGTCGACTTCATTACAAGGGGAACCATACAGAAGAAAGTGTTCTTTTGCTAATGGAATTGGACTTGCTTGACCTTTATAAGTTCATATATTATCTGGCTCAGAAAGATTTTTCAAATTGAAGAATTGATGAAAGGATTGAAGAACATGATGAGGACTTGGATGAACCAAGAATTAATCCCATCGAGTCTAAAAATGCAGCTTGATTATTCAATTAGCTGGAAAATTCAATTGCCCTGGAACCTGAACAGTTATGAACTTTGATAACTTGATTTTGGTTAAATTTATTGATAAAGTCTTGTGAAGATGGATTGGATTATAAATAAAAAAAATTTTTTGTTGGCTGGAGCTCTTCTGTTATTGTCAGTGGCGCAGGCAAATGCACAGGAGGAAGAGAACTTTGGCCAGAATAAAGTTCAATATCGCAAATTCGATTGGTACTTTATCCAGTCCAAGCACTTTGACATATACTTTTATCCGGAGGAATATTATTTAGCTGAGTTTACTGCATCCGCAGCTGAATCAGCTTATACCTCAATAAGCCGCGACTTTCATTATGACATTGTAAATCGCGTCCCGATAATTGTTTACCAGTCACACAATGACTGGCAGCAGACAAATGTCGTATCGGAGTATCTCGAAGAAGGAGTTGGTGGGGTTACTGAACTATTCAAGAACAGGGTTGTTGTTCCTTTCGAAGGGTCATATAAGCTGTTCAGGCATGTCATTCACCATGAATTGGTGCATGCGGTTTTAAATGACATGTTTTATGGCGGATCTATTCAATCGATAATTACGAACAACATTACATTGCAGCTCCCTGCTTGGTTCAACGAAGGCCTTGCCGAATACGAGTCCCTCAGGTGGGATACAAACTCCGATATGTTCATGCGCGATGCAACTATAAATGAATACATTGTGCCAATAGATCAGTTGAACGGTTACTTTGCATACCGAGGTGGACAATCGGTTTGGTGGTACATAGCTAATAAGTATGGCCGCGAAAAAATATCCGAGATATTGAGTCGAATCAGGAGCACAAGGAGTGTCGAACAGGGATTCAAAAGTGCATTGGGGATAAGTATAAAAGAGCTCTCGGAAAGATGGGTGCACGAACAGAAAGTAATGTACTGGCCGGACATTGCAATCAGGAAGCGCCCACAGGATTTTGCAAAAGAGCTTACCGATCACAAGAAGATAGGTGATTTTTACAACACAAGTCCTGCAATTTCCCCTCAGGGAGATAAGATAGCATTTATATCTGACCGCGATGACTATATGAGTGTTTACCTAATGAATACAATCGACGGTAAGGTTACGAAGAAACTGGTCGATGGGCAGACAACAAAAAACTTTGAAGAGCTCCATCTATTAACTCCTGGAATTTCGTGGTCGCCCGATGGGAAGAAAATAGCAATTGCAGTAAAAGCAGGATCTTCAGATGCAATATTCTTAATCGATGTGACCACAGGAAAGGAGACAAAACTTCCATTCGAAAATCTCAACGGGGTGTTTTCAGTAGCCTGGTCACCTGATGGAGACAGACTGGCATTTGTTGGCTTAAAAGGGCAGCAGTCAGATATTTATGTCTATGACATTGCAAATAAATCACTTGTCAATTTGACTGACGATGTATTTAGTGATGCAGATCCCTCCTGGTCGCCTGACGGATTAAAAATTTATTTTGTCAGCGACCGCGGCAATTTTCTTACAAAAGCCGAAGTTCCGAGAAACTTCAAAATGTGGAAGTACAATTTTCAGAAAGAAAGTATTTACTCAATTGATGTAGCAACGAGGCTTGTAAAACGTCTTACAAATTTCCCAATTGGTGATGATTCATATCCAGAAGCAGCTCCAGACGGAAAGCACATTTACTTTGTATCGGATCGAAATGGCATTGCAAACCTTTACTACATGCAGGTGGACAGTGGCAAGGCTGTTCCTGTGACAAACTCCATAACTGGAATTTATCAGTTTAGTTTGTGCAAGGACGGATCTAAACTGGCTTTTTCATCATTGCAAAATGGTGGTTTCGACATATTTTTGCTCCGGTACCCCATTGATCATCTACTCAGTGAAAATCAGGTTCCTGTTACACCTTTCATGAAAGAGGAGTATGAAAAACTTGCAGCGGACACGTCGGCTAAGACAGTGCTGGAGAAGAGGACAGCAAGTGTCACTCAAACACAGTCCGAAGTTGACACTACTCAGGTCAAAGGACTCTACGGGAATGACGTCGAGGTTGACTTGCGCAACTACGTGTTTGGTCAGGAAGACAAAGTCGACAGCCTTTTTGCGATGCCTAACTTCAATAGCAATTTTGACATAAAGGGGAATGTTGACAGTTCTGGAAATTACCTTGCACAGAAGTACAAGATAAATTTTACACCAGACATTATATATGGAAATGCAGGTTACAACACATTCTTTGGTGTGCAGGGGAGTACCGTGATGGCATTTAGCGATATGCTTGGTGATCATCAAATCTTCCTCTTGACAAATCTTTTGGTGGATTTAAAGAACAGCGATTATGCATTTGCTTACACATATCTGGCATCACGTCTCGATTATTCGATTTATGGATTTCACAGTGCAAGGTTCTTGTACATTTACTCTCCATACAGCGGCTATATGGATTTGTACAGATTTAGAACTTATGGAGTAAGTTTATCTACTTCATATCCTCTTGATAAATACAACAGGATCGAAGGTTCGATGAGCTGGCTCAACCTGTCGCGTGAAAATCTCGACGAAACCTATGAGCCCATGCAACTCAGGACAATCTTAATGCCTTCCTTTAGATATGTTCACGACAACTCTTACTGGGGATACATTGCGCCAATTAATGGGTCGAGATACTATTTGTCATTATATGGCACTCCAAAAATTGGAGATGGGATAAGCTTTGTCACCGCATTACTTGATTATCGTGACTACATGCGCCTATGGAGCACATTTTATACATTCGCATGGCGGGTATTTGCAGGGACTTCAACGGGACAAAACCCGCAGCAGTTTTTCATTGGTGGAACGGACAACTGGATAAATGCCAGGTTTGATGGCAACTTCATTCCAATCAGGAACGCCGAAGATTATGCATTCTTGACTCCTGTAGTGCCGATGCGCGGCTACAATTACAATGCTAAATTTGGAAACAATTTCGCATTATTGAATATGGAATTTCGGTTTCCAATGTTAGGTCTTCTAGCGCCTGGCGGAATTGCACTCTTTCAAACCCTTTTTGGAACTGCATTTGTTGACATTGGATCAGCATGGGGTTACGACTGGTATCACAATTATGTAAAGTTTCAAGCTTTTGATAGGGATTTGCAGGGAGGACTCGAAACAAGAGATTTGTTGATTGGCACTGGCTTTGGAGCGCGGATGGTTGTGCTGTACTTTCTTTTGAGACTCGATGTAGCCTGGCGGTTCAATTTGCAGGGCTTCTCAAGCCCAAGCTATTATTTCTCGCTTGGTTACGATTTCTAACTAAATTCTTAAGCCCTCAAGCATTCAACCCCCAATTACATTGAAATTGTTAAACCCCGGCTGTAGAGTTCTTCCTTTTCCAGTAGAGGTAAGCAGGAACTCCAAGAGCCACCAGTCCTGCGCCAATAATCGAATCCCTCGGGTCTGTCACAATTGTATTGTAGACAAACCATACTGCTACAAGGACAAATAGGGCTGGTACCGCAGGATAACCAAGTGCCTTATAAGGCCTATAGGCATCCGGCTTCTTTTGTCGAAGAATGAAGATTCCAAATGCTCCAAGAGCGTAAAAGAGCCACGAAGCAAAAATCACATATGTGAAAAGCTGGTCATAAGTCCCGGTCAAGGTGAGGATTGATGCCCAGATTCCCTGTACCACAAGAGACACGTATGGGGTTCTAAATTTTGGATGTACCTTATCGATACCTTTGAAGAAAAGCCTGTCCTTTGCCATTGCAAAGTATACACGCGCAGTTGTCATAGTTGTCGCATTTACCGTTCCAAAAGTTGAAAGCATAACGGCAATTGCTATTAATGCCCCTCCACTTTGCCCAAAGAATTGTGAAACAGCGTCTGCTGCAACAAGGTGTGAAGTTGCAATCTTACTGACTGGCATCACGTACATATATGCTAAGTTCGTAGCGACATAAATAACCAAAACAGCAATTGTCCCTGCGACCAGTGCAACAGGTATATTCTTAGAAGCATTTTTCACTTCACCAGCGAGGTAGGTTACGCTATTCCATCCGTCGAATGCCCAGAGAACGGACACGAGAGCAACGCCAAATGCACTGATGACAGAGAGATTTCCGCTGCTGGAAAAGAACGGGGAAAAGGCGTGAGGGGCGAGTTGACCAAATGCGAAGCAACTCACAACTATTCCAGCGATAGCTGCAACTTTTAGTATAGTGAACAACCTCTGCACAAATCCACCAAACTGTACCCCCAAGTAGTTAACAATTGTAACAAAAAGAATTGAAGCGATGGCAACGATCTTAATCCCGGCTTCAGGGATCACGAACAGTCCAAAATCAATATTGAAGTTGCTCAATGATGGAAAGAAAAATCCAAGATACTTTGCAAATGCAACTGCAATTGCTGCAATTGATCCAGTCTGGTAAACGATAAATGTTGTCCAGCCATATAAAAACGCTGTAAAACTTCCATAAATTTCCCTGAAGTATACATACTGACCACCCGCTGCTGGAATCATGCCTGCAATCTCTGCATTTGTTAATGCACCAGCAAGAGAAAGGAGGCCCCCAAATATCCAGACGAGAATTATAAGCCCTGCGTCGTTCAGTGTAAAAGCTATCTTTTGTGGAACGAGAAAAATTCCAGATCCAATAATTGATCCAATGACGACAGCAATAGCTGTCCCAGGTCCAAGTCTCTCAGCTAAAGTCGGTTTTCCCGGTTCAGAGTCCAAATTTCACTTTCTTCAGTGTAAGTCGTCCATTGCATGGAAGTGCATCAATGAACCTCTTATCACCCTGTTTAAATTCAACTTCAACTCTTTCACTGAACCCATTTAAAACGTACAGACAGGAAAGTGCACCACATATTATTCAATTCAAAGGGTCGGCTTTCAATCAAAATTAAATAATGGGTTTCAATTTCCCAAAATTTTAAACACTTGTGTTATCGTGAACAACTCATTTGGTCTGGTTCGTGTCTCGATGTTATCTCGCAGGGATTGGAGCTACTGGTATGCTTTCGACTCCATTTGATCCAACAGCCGATAGACCAAATATGTAATCATCCTTTGAAAGATTCCTCAGATCATACTCTACAGTTAGGTTCGTCGAAGGGTTCACAAATACATAGTTAGACCAGTTCGGTTCACTGGTTTTTCTGAAATATATCTTCCATCCAGCGAGTCCTTTGCCATTTGATGGATTGTCCCATTTAATACGGGTGCCATACTCTAATTTATCTACCATCATTTTTACATTTGTTGGGGCTGGTGGGGAGATTGCCAGTAACGCTGCAGTCAGAGAATTCATACGGGTGACGTCAGCAAGGTAGCCCGGGTCGACAAACTGTGGGAGATCGCCGTACTGTACTTTCAACTCATTCCCGTTTACAATTTCAGTTGCAAGGCGCACGTCCTGGTGCTGGTGATCATAATCTTCGTTTGGTTCGGTAAACCGCACGGCTGGGTAGCCATATTTGTTAAAAGATACGTGATCACCACCGCGAAGGAACCTGTCCTGTCTGAAAATCAATTCAGCTTTAAATGACGGTAGGAATCGCTTTGCGTTTTCAAAAATGTATCGTGCCAGCTCCCTCGATGGACTATCATTTTCATATCCAATAATTTCTGGATTTAACTTTCGATCGCCTATAGTAATTTCTTTATATCCCTCAGAAAAGACACGTACAAGGTTATTTTCGACAATCCCATTGCCACCCTTTATTGATCCAACAATATCGTTGTTCAAATCAGCAATTATGTTCATGTCCTTGTTTTTAGCTTCTCTTGCGAAATGATCGCTCCCATACAATCCCTGTTCCTCTCCAGCAAAGCAAATAAATATAATATTTACATCTGGATGGAAATGCACCCTGGTGAATGCACGTGCGGCTTCAATTGCAAGTGAGGATCCACTTCCATCATCATCTGCACCAGGCGCATCAGATGTATAATCCATTACGTCGGTTGCTCTTGAATCGTAGTGTCCAGATATAATGACATATCGTCCATTGACCCCCTCTTTTCCCCATAAGACTCCATATACATTTACAAGGGTCGTCGGCTTTGATATCCTGGGCACTTTTTCAAGGGTAAACCTGTCCTCATAAACCTTAAAGCTGGTATCGACATTTGCAAAAGACATTAGCTTTGATGCGATCCACCTTCGAGCAGCCCCAATGCCTCTGGTGGAACTCAGAGTATCGGACATAGTATGTCTTGTTCCAAATGAAGCAAGGGTACTATCATACAACTTCAGCGAGTCAGGAGATATCGCTTTGAGTAAACTCATGATTTCCTGGCTTGTTGTGGCAACTTCTGGCGTTGAGATGAACTGTGCTTTAGCGATCACTCCTATGAGGATCATCGAAAATAATGATTTCGAGAAAAAGCGCATAAATGACCTCCTTGATTTACTTAAAAAGTAATACGCTGCGGCGTCATGGACAACACCGCAGCGTAGACAATAACTATGAGTTAAGATCGAAATTAAAGCTGTTTCTACTCTGATGTTTTACTGCAGAAATTTTTCGGGTTATTATCTCATCAGCAGGGAAAGCCATCTAAAATCGGAAGAGTTGATTGATGAGATATTGTGATCAATCTTGATGAAGCTCTATAAGGATGTATCTGAGGCTTTTGCGGATGTGCTATTGCTCAGTGGATAAGTTGGAATTTGCTTAGCTCGATTATATATTTCATCGATAAGTGAGGAAATCATGTTGCTACAGGACGTGAGGCGGCACTCCAAGAATGAAGGAGAAACATCATGAGGAAACTTCTGCCCCTAATCATAGTTTCAATCATGGCCTTACAGTGGACGCCTGGTTTTGCTCAATCCAGGGTATACCTTGAGGGGTTCGGAGGAACATCGTTCAACACTCTAAGCACAGGGGTTATGAGAAACTGGGGAAACGGGTGGACAGCTGGAACTGGACTTTCTTACGAACTATCAAGATCAATAAACTTCCTCCTCTCCGTTGCATATGAACGCTACCCCTTTCAAGGTGATAATTTAGAGATTATTTTGCCGCAGATTGTAGGACCTAAATACAGTTTCACCGGTAGCCCAACGGACGGAGAGGCGGTATCGCTTGGTATTCGCTTCATCAGCGCAGGAATAAACTTTGTTTCACCATTTTTGTCCCTAAATTTGGGTGTCAGTCATTATAAGATGGGAAAAATAACCATGTCTGGATCCTTCGGTTGGAACCAGAGAAGTGCTTCGAACTATACTTATCCGGGGTCTGATATCTCCATCACAAACCCGTTTGCATCTATTGGATTCGGCCTGATGGTGCCAGTAAGTCCTGTCATTGCTATGTCAGTCGAAGGAAGCTTTTCCCAATCATTTGATTCATATCGTACCTTCCTCCCCTTTATATTCAGATTAAGATATGCTTTATGACTGGTGGCGTGTCAAACAACAATGTGCCAAAGTAAAGCATCAGGCCAAATATTGTGAATCCAATGGCAATGCTCTTAAGGCCATTTGGTCGAGGAGGCAATAATAACTGCATAAGTTTTGTTTATTGCTTTCTAGCCAATTTCGCGCCTTCTTTCGGCAGCAACATTGCTTGCACACAAGATGGACCAGATGCAGTCCTCTGGTGATGCTATGTATGGGGACAAAGCATTATGGCCTTATTTGACTCAAGGACTGGCCAAGTCACGGACTATCGAACAAATGTGGAAGGGAAACCAGTTTACCCTGGCAAATTAACGGAGGTTGGGAAGCCGATCATCGATAAATTAAAAGATAAGTAGTTGAACATTGGTTTAATCTTCAATTGTAGTTGACGCAACCCAGCTGTCACCATTCTTTTGGGCTCTATGCCGTCGATAAGCATGTTCTTCATTTTTCCTTATCGCTCAATCCTGAGCAGGCCATGAACCAGTTGCATTGGCTCTCGAAACAGTGCTTGCCTCAACCTTTGCGATGACTAGTCTCTTACTTTTATTTGTTCCGGGTCGTTCAAGATTATTTCAGCTGTTCCCCTATACTTCTGAATTCTCCCGGTGATCTCTACAGTCTTTCCCTGATAAACTTGAACATTGCCAAATTTACTGGCATCTCGAGAAAATATTACTGCAGAAAACGGATTATTGGGATAGCGCCCTCCAATATCGAGAAAGATCGTACCTTTTCGAGATCCAAAGACCTCATATACCTTTCCTACTATGGTTGCATATTCTCCAACATGGTTTTCTGCTTCTGTCGCTGGGTATCTTTTCTGTGCACAAGCAATGCCTGAAATAACAAGAAAGAGTCCGAAACTTAAAAATAAAATTTTACGCATGGCTCACCCCTTTAATAATTTCTCATCATAGTCCTAAAACCCCATGAAATTGATTGGATATCAGGAGATAGGGAAGGGGCCTGAGTATGCCAGATGAAAACCTGACCTGCCTGGAAGGCAAGGTGCCTCCCCATACTAATTATTCCCCCTTTCAACATGAATTAACTTCAAGTCCGAGCTTCGTCTGTTCAATGGTATCCTGTATAGCCACCTTGCATAAGTTGTCAACGATTTTTCTCCCATTATTAATCTTGATCCTTCTAATCCTATTTTTTTATCATCAGGAAATGGTACATTATCTTCTGTTACAACTGCAATAATCATATCTGTCGAATTACTTTTCCCCTTTTCAACTTCAAATTCCAACGAATATGCATCTCCTGGTGGAAATACAAATTCTTTATCTGGAGAAATGTAGTTGTTACGGTTTATTACATTTGGAAACAGGACTTTTATTAAATCGTTGTGAATGTCGAGTATTGTCAAAAATCCCGGTTTTGTTGTTCTTACTCTCAATTTTACAGGTTCATATTCATTATAAATATCCCTGTCTGTTGTAATCTTTACATCAAATCCAGGATCTGATTCGCCTTCCGGGAGTCCCACAAGCGCATGAACATGTGCAGTTACTCTGTAAACCATATAGGATGAATCCACAGGCTCAGGTCTGTCATAAATGACCTTCTCGTCAAGTATAACTCCACGGGAATTTGACTCTGTAAATTCCGAGAAGAAATCCAATAGCTTATTATCTTCCTCTGATTTCAACGACAGTGCTCTGCTGACGACTTCCACCCCTGCTTTCTTTAAGGCATCTGACCTTGCTCTGTTTAAGGCTTCCAAATGTATCTTTTCCATGTCGCTCCCTGTCACTGTCG
>Ga0078972_1017575_pt1 | contig 10222 bp, 9 predicted proteins | sample YelNatPaOPGAMG01_FD_67568 | JGI IMG/M metagenome (GOLD analysis project Ga0078972, IMG submission 67568) | Hot spring thermophilic microbial communities from Obsidian Pool, Yellowstone National Park, USA - OP-RAMG-01 (SPADES assembly) (version 2) | ecosystem: Environmental > Aquatic > Thermal...
AACGATGTGGCTTTTCATGCCGCCTTCTACCTCAAAGATCCCCCAGAAGAGGTCTATGCCAGACTGAAACGGTTGCTAACCGGTATCGTGTCTGAAGTGAAACGTGAAAACAGATATATCTGGCTGAGACCTGAATTGATGGGAAAACCGAGCCAGTTCGGCAGTCTCGAGGAACTGCTCGCATTATGCAGTGAAGTGGAAGGACTGGCTCCCTGCATCGACTTTGCTCACCTCCACGCCCGTACAGGAAAATACAACTCCTACTACGAATTTAAATCGGTCCTGTCCCAGGTAGAAAAGAAGCTCGGGCGCACCGCGCTAGACAACATGCATATCCATGTCTCCGGGATCAATTACAACAATAAAAGCGGAGAAATCATGCATCTGAATCTCCGGGAGTCTGATTTCCAATATATTGATCTGCTCAGGGCTTTGAAAGAAAGAGATGTCAGAGGAACACTGATCTGTGAAAGTCCCAATCTTGAAGAAGATGCCCTGCTTTTACAAGAGACTTACGCGAAGGTGTAAAAATCTTAAATGATCAGAAAGTGGAATCTGCGACTTCTTAATCCTTACTGGAGTTTTCACCGTGAAATACTACATATCATAATTGCATAAGTTCGCCTATTGACACATCTCTTTTAAAGTACAGTATAATTTATTTAATGAGCATAATATTTAATAGATCATCGTTTAGAATCAATAAAAAATAATTACAGGAGGTAAGACAGGTGAAAAAGGCTATCGCACTGGTTCTCCTGATGCTGGTAGTTGCTGCACTGTTGCTGGCTGCCTGCGGTGGAGGCGCGACGACTCCGACCACGGCCACCACAACCTCTCCCACCAGCACCGGCACTACCACCACAACCCCCACCGGTACAACCCCCGGTCAAACCACAACCCCCACGGGGACGACTCCCACCGCCACCACCGGTCCTAAGAGAGGTGGTATTTTGAGGGGCATCATCACCGCCGGTCCCGCCATGATGAGCTACCGCGGTAAGATGGGACCCTCGGATGCAACTTATGTAATGCCAGCGGTTGAATACCTGGTTGAGCCTGAATTAAAACCGGATGGCACCAGAGGCTGGATTCCGTTCCTGTGCGAATCCTATAACATTGATCCCGTGGGCAAGACCTTCACCTACAACCTGAGGAAAGGCGTCAAGTTCCATGATGGCTCTGAAATGAATGCCGATGTGGTTAAATGGAACATCCAGCAGCAGATCGATAGCGGCTGGTGGCAGGACGCCGACAAGGTGGTCAGCATTGAGACCCCGGATAACTACACCGTCGTAATCCGTTTCAGCCAGTACAGCAACCAGTATGAGTTCAACTGGGGCTGGACGGCAATCTGGTCCAAGGCAGCCTGGATGCAGGCAACCGGTGGAGATGCCACCACCACCAACGAGAAGGGCATTGCCTGGGCAGTTGATCACGTGGTGGGCACCGGTCCCTTCAAGCTGAAGGAATACAAGCGGGATGCCAGCATTTCCTGGGTAAGATTTGAAAACTACTGGCAGCCTGGCAAACCCTATCTGGATGGCCTTGAGTTCAGCATTGTGCCTGATTCCACCACTGCCTCCCTGCTGCTCCAGTCCGGTAACGTGGATGCCTGGTTGCAGGGCAGTGCCGCCAAAGACTGGAAGGAGCTGGCAGCCAAGGGCTTTAAGGTTCAAAGTTTCTGGCCGGGCTTACCCCAGGCTCTCTTCCCAAATACGAAAGATCCCAACTCCAAGTGGCAGGACAAGCGGTTAAGGGAAGCACTTGAGTATGCCATTGATAAGAACGCAATTGCCAATGCGCTTGGTCTGGGTTTCTACAAGCCCATGCCGCAGATTGCTCCATCAACGGAGTGGGGCTATATTCCCGACCTGCCTGTGAGGAGCTACAATCCCGCCAAAGCCAAGCAACTGCTGGCTGAAGCTGGTTATCCTAATGGTGTTAAGGTCAAACTGCTAATCCAGAATACACCTGCCAGCATTGATGCCGGGCAATCACTCAAGCAGTACATGGATCAGGCTGGTTTCAAGACCGAGCTGGATGTAGCGGACCCGGGCAGATACTTCGCCAGCGTCTTCGGCACCGGCTGGGATGACCTGGTGCAGATGTTCTACGGGATGGACGTCAACTATCTGGCTACCTACATGTCCTGGTTCTCCAGCGATCCCAAATCCAATCTTGCCAGCTTTGGAAGAACCCCCGAACAGATCGCGATGGATAAGCAGGCCGTCCTGATACCGGATGTAGCGGGGCAGAAAGCGATGACCGAAAAGCTTTGCCGGTATCTTTATGAGGAGGCTCGCCTGGTCCCGCTTTGGTGGGTACCCGCGACTACCGTTCAATTCCCCTATGTACATCACGAAATTTACCGGCACGGTTTCATCCGCTGGGACACCGAGAACTTCTGGATGGATCCCCATTAACAGCTAAATTAACCCGTTGTTAAAGCGCTGGTTTAATTACCGGCGGATGTTCTCCTTCAAAAGAAGGAGAACATCCGCTTAGGTTATAATGAATTGCTTAACTGCGATTACCGCATCAACAATCCGTTTAACTATCCCCAAAATACGTGCAATAGTTTATATGTTTTTCCTGCTGGCAGCAACCTGTTATAATATAAACGAGATAATGGTCGTTTTAGAATGTACTCGATTTTTCGCAGGACAGGTGAAAATAGTTAAATGCGCAATACTTTAATACTGATAGCGATTCTGATTGCTGCGATAGCAATCTTTTATTCGCTGTTCCCCAATTTAAACCAGAAAACGGAAGAACTGCCTATCAGCGACGTCATTGCCCTTTCACAGCAGGGGCAAATTAAGCAAATTGAGATCAACGGCAACACACTGACCATTACCAGGACGGATAATACCCAGGTTACCGCGATTAAAGAATCCAACGCAACTCTGGATGATCTGGTCAATCTGGGTTTGAACCTCAAGACCGGCAACGCCGGAAATCCGGTAATCGTCAGTGTGAAAGAACCTTCAGGCATCAACTGGGGGAGCTTATTAATCAACCTCATTCTGCCCGTGCTGTTCTTTGGCGGTCTCCTTTTCTTCCTCTTCCGCTCTGCGAGGGGAGCGAACAACCAGGCTATGCGGTTCGGTCGCAGCCGCGCCCGCCTGTTTCCGGCAAACAAACCTACTGTTACTTTTGATGATGTTGCGGGAGTTGATGAAGCCAAGCAGGAATTGCATGAAGTGGTGGAGTTCCTCAAAGACAGGGACAAGTTCCAGAGTCTTGGAGCACGCATCCCCAAGGGTATTCTGCTGGTAGGACCTCCAGGCACAGGTAAAACTTTACTGGCCAGAGCGGTTGCCGGAGAAGCAGGGGTTCCCTTCTTCTCCATCAGCGGAAGCGAATTTGTCGAGATGTTCGTCGGCGTGGGAGCTTCACGCGTTAGAGACCTCTTTGATCAGGCTAAGCGCAATGCCCCCTGCATTGTGTTTATAGACGAAATTGATGCGGTCGGTCGCCAGCGCGGTGCGGGTCTGGGGGGAAGTCACGACGAGAGAGAGCAGACTTTGAACCAGATCCTGGTGGAAATGGATGGCTTTGATACCAATACCAGTGTCATCGTACTGGCTGCTACCAACCGACCCGACATTCTGGATCCTGCTTTGCTCAGACCGGGACGTTTTGATCGCCGGGTTGTTCTGGACAGGCCTGATATCAACGGTCGACTGGCAATTCTCAAGGTTCACGCTAAAGGCAAACCGCTTGCTCCTTCAGCCAACCTGGAAGTAATTGCGAAGGCTACGCCAGGATTCAGCGGAGCAGATCTGGCTAACCTGGTCAACGAGGCAGCTATTCTGGCTGCCCGCCGAGGCAAAAAAGCCATCGATATGATTGAGCTAGAGGAATCCATTGACCGCGTGATCGCAGGACCGGAACGAAAAAGCCGGCGTATCAGTCCGAAAGAAAAGGAAATTACAGCCTACCATGAAGCCGGACATGCCCTGGTAGCCCGGATGCTACGGCACGCCGACCCTGTACGCAAAATGTCAATAGTGGCTCGCGGTATGGCTGTTGGCTATACAATGCAACTACCCACGGAAGATCGGTATCTGTTAACGCGATCCCAGTTAGACGATATGCTGGCAACCATTCTGGGTGGTCGCACGGCTGAACTGGTGATTTTCAATGAAACCAGTACCGGCGCTGCGGACGACATCAAGAAGGCGACCGATTTAGCCCGCCGAATGGTTACCGATTTTGGCATGAGTAAGACGCTGGGCCCCCGGACGTTCGGACATCGGGAAGAGCTGATTTTCCTGGGACGCGAGATTTCCGAGCAGAGGGACTACAGTGAGAAAACGGCGTTGATGATTGATGCCGAAGTGCATAAGTTGATTACGTGGGCTTCGGAAACAGCCTGGAAGATCCTGACTGAGAACCGTCAAAGGCTAATCCACCTGGCACAAACTCTGATTGCCAAGGAGACGCTTGAAGGAGAAGAACTGGAAAAAGCCTTCAACGCACCGCTTACCGGGGAAGCTCCCCAGCCGGCTCCAGCACCTGCACCCGTAATTGCCTCTCAAACAGGTCCCGCAGTTTCGACGGTACAGACCAATCCTGCCAGACCTGCTCCGGGAGAAGGACCCGCCATTCAACCGATGCCCGCTTCATGAAGATAGGCCAAACAATAAAAAAGCCGGTAATTACCGGCTTTTTTATTATCCATGCTGGGAGAAGGAGATGTACATTAAAATCACCGATCAACCGATTCAACCTGAGAAAATTATCAACCTGGCCAAAACCCGAAATAGCGGATGTGTGGTGACCTATGTAGGGCTGATCAGGGATGAATCACATGGCAAAGAAGTCCTGACAGTAGAATACCAGGATAGAGATGGTAAAGCTGAGGAAAGATTGCGGCAGCTCGCTGAAGAAGTAAGGCAGAAATTTCCCGTCAATGACCTTGCCCTCTGCCACAGGATTGGCAAGCTTAACGTTGGCGATATCAACCTGGTTTTTGCCTTTGCCTGCGGGCACAGGCAGGAGGGGCTTGCTGCCTGTTCTTACGCGATTGACAGGTTCAAGGAAACTTTGCCAACCTGGAAAATAGAGACCTATGCTGATGGTTCAACCCGCAATGGACAGACATCTCATCCCGGGTGATGTTGATCTTGGCTAATAATACTTTTCAATCTACCGGCACAGTAATTCTGGATAATAGCCTGGCGATTAGCGAGATCAACTTCCTCGAGGACGCCCTGATTCAGGCGAAACATGCGGTCAGCAATCCCAAGAGCTTCTATCGGATCATGGGTAACGTAAACCACGGTTGAACGTGATTCACGGAGAACAGGTCTTAACTCTCTAAGCAGGCTGTCTGTTAACTCTGTATCAAGGTTGCTAAAAGGCTCATCCATCAGCATGACCTCCGGTTCAATTGCCAGAGCCCGGGCAATTGAAACCCGCTGTATCATTCCCCCGCTCAACTGACCGGGGTAATATTCATAAAAACCCTTCAGCCCCACCCTGTTCATCCAGTGTCTCGCCATTTCCTTTGCCCTGTGCCGGTCGAATCCGATCGCCTTTAATACCAGTGCAATATTGTCCTGGGCAGTCCGCCAGGGTAAAAGACGATGGTCCTGGAAAATATAGCCGATTCGCCTGCCGGATACCTGCACTTCTCCAGCATCGGGTTTAAGTGTACCGGCAATAATTCTAAGCAGGGTGGTTTTGCCGGAACCAGAAGGACCCAGGATTGCCACCACCTCATTCTTCGCCACCTGCAAACTGATATCCCTCAACACATTGAGACTGTTAAAAGACCTGGAAATATTCTGTAACCGGATCACATATTCCGTCATGTTTTCTTCCAGCGTGTCAGATGATCCCTGACCGGACGTAAAACGCCAAACTCAACCAGCCCCAGCAATCCGAAGGCTACCAGTATCCAGGCAAACAGAGCAGGGGTATCCAGAAAGGTCCAGGCTATAAACAGGCTGTGTCCAACCCCGTTGCGTGCTCCCATAAACTCTGCCAGAATCAGTGCGCGGACTCCCACCCCGGAAGCCAGTGTCAATCCGGCCATAATCGCAGATCCGATCCCCGGTAAATAGATTTCCCTCAAGCGCATTCCGGCAGGGATCCTGTAAATCGCCGACATTTCGATAATACGTGCATCGACTGCCAGCATGCCTTCCAGTGTATTCACATAGGTTATCGGCACTGTAATCACCGCTGTCATAAAAATTACCGGTGCACTTCCTATTCCGAACCAGAGCAAAGCCAGCACAGTGATGATGATGGCAGGAACTGTCATTGCTACCCAGCGTATCGGCTCCAGAAAGAGCTGTATCCTGCGGTTTAAACCCGCCACCACACCCAGACCAATGCCCGCCAAACTCCCGATTCCCAGTCCGATCAGCAACCTCATCAGGCTGTATCCCAGTTGCCGCCACAGTGAGCCATCGGTTGCCAGATTCACCAGTGCCACAAAAGTCGATGCTGGAGAAGCGATAATTATCCGCGGAAATATCATGGAAAGAATCTGCCAGACCAGTATAGTTGCCAGTATGCCGGATACTGTAAAAAATATCCGGTAATTAAACCACTTCACTAGGTTGGTTTCCCCCTGCTTATTTCCCATAATAAAAGGCTTCATCGGGTAATTTCCCGCCCGTATAATTTGGAGAAATCTCTGCAAGCGAACTGAAGAAGGCCTCAAGCTCGGGTCTGGCATCCCTGGCAGGAACAAACTTCCAGTCAATATTTCGCATGGATTCGCTTAACACTTCAGCAGTAAAACCCTGCTCTGCCAGGACCTTTGAACCGATCTCGCCTGCTTCCACCGGGTTATCCAGCATCCACCTGATAGCTTTCTCGTATTCATTTTCAAAAACCCTGATTATATCTAAACGGCTGAGAATGTCACCCAGAGCGATGGTCCCCGCTATCGGGCTTGCTTTACCACCCGTGACGGCCTCCCATGCCGATTTCATGTTGATTGCCCGAATCAAATTCAATCCGGACTTTTTACCATTGAGGATCACCGAGGTTGCGGAAGGCTCGGAGAGTAACACATACCTGTCCTGTCCGCTCAGCAGTAACTGAGAAGCCTGTACGGGATCCGGAGCGTAGTAGATATTAATATCTACATCGGGATTGATGCCCTGTTTCTGGCACACAAAACGGAACATGGCATCCGGAATAGCCCCCTGATAGGGCACTACCACCCGCTTGCCTTTCAGATCACCGACAGATTTGATTGCTATATCAGGAGTAACCAGGTAAAGGATGTTCCAGATTGAGCAATCCAGCAACTTCAGAGATATGCTACGATTATAAAAGGTTGCCGCAGAATTGGTGGGCAGGGAAATAAAATCCCCCTGTCCTCCCGTGACAACAGCTTGAAGCTGGGCGGGATTTGCCCAGATGGTCAGTGTGGTTTTTTTAGCAACTGAACTTAAGCTGTTATGTTCAATCATGTAAGCCAGAGGGATTGAAAGCGGGCCGATGGTGCCAACGAGCCGAAGATTCTCAACTTTACCGGCAGGAGAAGGCGATTGGCTAGCACAGGCTGAGAATAAAATACAGATCAGCAGAATCACCACTGTTAAGGATATAACCAGCTTTTTCATTACTTCCTCCTGAGATGTGATCCGATTAATATCATAGCATCATCGACTAAGGCCATAAAAAATCGTAAAAGTATTTTCTTAACAATGTTTTAATAATTGGATGTTATTATTTTAATCAAGAAGGAAGCGAAGCGCCCGTTTTCGATCTGAATACGAAGCGCAACGTAATTTATTCCTGGAGGTAGACAAAGATGTGGCGAAAGAGGAAATGGATAATAGTAGCTGTAGTTGCTGCGGTAGTCATCCTGACGGCTGGAACCCTCGGTGGAGTTGCCTATGCCCAGACCACCAGTACCCCTGAAGCAACCAAGAGCACTCAGGGTAAAACCTTCCTAGCCAGAGTAGCAGAAATACTGGGCATTGACCAGCAAAAACTGGAAGATGCCGTCGCTCAGGCTAAAAAGGAAATGCAGGATGAAGCTCTGAATCAGAGGCTTCAGGCACTGGTCAAGAAGGGTAAAATCACCCAGGAACAGGCCGAAAAGTACAAGCAGTGGTGGGAGTCCAGACCTTCTGATTTTCCGGCAGGGCTGGGCGGCAGGGCTTTCAAAGGATTCCGCGGCAGGATCCATTGCAACCCGTGGTTTAATAGCACCCCATCTCCAACCGCATCGGCAACCCAGTAAAAGGCAGACTTAAGGGCTTCGCCTCCTTCCTTTTTTCTTCGGAGAGAGGGAGAATTCTCCCTCTCTCGATATTTGGGATTGAGTGGTTTAAAATTAAACCACCCATTCATTATGCCAGGCGTATGTCAAGCACAGCACACCTGCCACCATCAACTTCCTTGAAACCCTCTTTCAATGCCTCCATTACCTCATCAGGCCCATTTACCGTTCTGCCATAAGCTCCACAGGCTCTGGCTATGAGCGCATAATCTGGAGGAGGAGCTATTTCTACTCCGCAATCAAAAGCCTGCCTTGCACTTAGTCCCTTTTCGCCATACGCCCGGTGTACCAGCCCTTTAATAGCGCCATAAGATTGATTATTAAAGATAATCGAAAGGAAAGGAGCCTGATAGGAACCGGCGGTCCAGAGGGTGGCAGTCGGGCATCCCCAGATAAATGCCCCGTCCCCCATCAGAGTGACCACGGCTTTCTGTGGCGCAGCCAGCTTGGCTCCCAGAGCTGCCCCCAACGCCCAGCCGATTGAACCTCCAGCACATCCCAGCCATGTTCCGGGAAGAGAACGATCAATTTGCTCAAATACTGAGGACGATTGGGTAATAACCTGGTTTACAATGATGGTATCCTCTTGAATCATGCCCGCCAGACAGTGACATAACCAATCGGGCGAGATCGGCTTCTGGCTGGAACGGCTTTCAGCCTTTGCTATCCGCTCATTTTTTATACGCTGGTGTTCAGATTTCAATTGAATTACCCGCTGCTTGATCGCCCTGCATTTCTCTTCCGTTAAAATCTCTCTAATTGCACCGGTTAATCCCTGGATAGCTGGAAAGGATTCAGATTCGATGAAGACTTCTGCTGAATGCCCCCACATGGGAAAGTCCTTTTTGCTGACATCAAGATCAACCGTCACAATTTTAGCTCGCTCTGCTGGCTTCAGAGGAAACGGCGCATAAGGCAAATCATATTCAATGAGCAAAAGGGCGTCTGCTGCCGAAAAATAACCTGCAGTATCGCGGGTGCCCCCGCCAATCGGGTCAACACCGGCACAAAGAGGATGAGAAGTCGGAAAACTCACCCTGACCGTACTGTTGATTACTCTGGCTCCCAGAGTTTCTGCTAGTTCAATCAAAGCATTAACCGCCTCCGGATGGCGTCCCGAATTTCCTGCCAGAATCAGAGGTTTTTCGGCAGCCAGTAAAATCTCCGCCGCCTTTTTCAACATCTGCGGATCAGGTGCTTTCCGGGGAGTAACTTGCCTGACCGGGATATTGAAAAGCGAGCCGTTGCCGCCATAAGCATCAATAGAGGTAGACAGGTAAACCGGTGCCCGTGGGTCTGCATAAGCTGTTTCCAGCGCTTTCCATGCTATCTCAGTTATATCATCCCTGGAAGACATTTCATAGTCCCATTTTACGCAGTTGCGGGTCATGTAGCAGGGATTATATGGCTCTCCCGTCCAGGTGACGTGGTTTGTAGGAGCCAGTGATCCGGCGCACAGCAATACCGGAATATGCCCAAAATAAGCATTGTGCATCTGTCCGCCCACCTGCAAAGTTCCCAGCTCACGGTGCACAAGCACTACCTGCGGTTTGCCTGAAATCCCGTAATGCCCGTAAGCTGCAGCCATCGCTACCGACTCATCCAGACAGAGCACCAGTCCGGGGGCTTTCCTGCCTTCACTTCTCAACCGGGAGATCGTCACCTGCACCGGCACCGTATCAATCCCGGGATTAAAAAAATGTACTCAACCCCGAACGCATTCAACACATCCACAAATGCTTCAGCACCTTTATAGATTTCCATACCTCTCCTCCGGCTGTTAAACCAGTGATTCGGTATATTTCCCATATTATATCATATGAGAACTTATCCGAATCTATTTGCAAAAGTTCAGAAACATATTGGACTCTTTAGGAGGTGATGCTGAGGAGTCCAAGTGAAACAAATCTATATAGCACATTGTTACCAAAAGGCCTATATTCATTTCATGGAATATAT
>Ga0078972_1017576_pt1 | contig 10222 bp, 7 predicted proteins | sample YelNatPaOPGAMG01_FD_67568 | JGI IMG/M metagenome (GOLD analysis project Ga0078972, IMG submission 67568) | Hot spring thermophilic microbial communities from Obsidian Pool, Yellowstone National Park, USA - OP-RAMG-01 (SPADES assembly) (version 2) | ecosystem: Environmental > Aquatic > Thermal...
CGCATCCAGACCGAAATTGCGTACGACGCTGGGGTGCACCTGGCCCGAGCCGGCCAGCTCCAGCCAGCGCCCCTGCAGCGGCCCGCTCTCGAACATCAAGTTGATTTCCGCTGACTGTTTGGTGTATGGAAAAAACGAAAACAAAATGGGTATGCGGGGCTCGATAAACTCGGAGTTGTATTTCGAGGACATGGAGGTCCCCCTAGAGAATCTCATCGGCGCGGAGGGGCAGGGTTTCAAGAATTTGATGCAGACCTTGAGCATGAGTCGCCTGTTCTGCGCGGCGCAGGCAGTCGGCATCGCGCAGGGCGCTTTTGACCACGCAGTGCACTACGCCCGAGAACGAGTTCAGTTTGGGAAGCCCATCGCCGCGCTGAGCCCGATTCAGTTCATGGTCGCGGATATGGCCGCCGGCATCGAATCCACCAGACTCCTTACCTATCAGGCTGCCAGCTTATTCGATGTGGGTGAAACTAAAAAGGCTGGAACCTTTGCTGCCATGGCCAAATGCGCCGCTTCTGACACCGCCATGCGGGTGACGACGGACGCGGTGCAGATCATGGGCGGGTACGGGTACATGAAGGATTATCCTGTAGAAAGAATGATGCGCGACGCAAAACTCACCCAGATATACACGGGGACAAATCAGATAATGAGGCTTGTCGCGGGGCGATCGATACTCGATGTCTGAGTGGTCGAGTGGCAAACCAGGCGCGACCGTCCAAAGTCTTTGTCCACGTTGTTACACGTAAGCAGGCGCTCGCGAGGGTACCATGAATGATCAAAGCGGCTTGAAATCCTTGTTCCTCTCCCCTCGTTCTGTCGTTTTTATTGGCGTTTCAAAAGGAGGTTCGCATGCGCTTGCATGAGCAGGGTAGGGCAATGAGCGCGCCGAGCCTGGAACGCGGGGTGAAACTCCTGGCCAGGATGGCTTCATACGAAGCATGGAGACAAGAGAATGCCTAGAGAGAGACGAGCTGTTATCGTCAGCGGCGTGAGAACGCCGGTGGGAAAATACATGGGAGCCCTCAGAGACGTTCCTGCCTATGATCTTGGCGCTTTGGTGCTGAACGAAGCGTTGCGGCGAATCGGCCTTGAACCGTCCCTGGTTGATGAAGTCATCATGGGGCAATCATATCAGAGCGGCGAATACGTCAACATCGCTCGTATGGCGTTATTAAAGGCGGGCTGGCCGGATACTATCCCGGGTATGACGCTGGACAGGCGCTGTTGCACCGGTCTCGAGGTGGTACGCGTAGCCGTGATGGCGATAGCATCGGGACAAGCGGACATCGTCGTGGCTGGCGGCGTAGAAACCATGAGCTCCGCGGAGTTTTACCTGCCTGGCGACGTCAAATGGGGGATCGGTGGAAAGAAGGGCATGCCGCGAGGTCATGGCGATCTGGCCATTTTCGGGGTCCCTTTCTATGACCGAATCCAACGCGCCCGCGTCATGTCTCAACCTATGGAGAGATACGGAATATTGCCATCCATGATGTCGTGGGCTGAGACGGCTGCCGAAGAGCATCATATTAGCCGTGAGGACTGTGATAAATGGGCCTTGATGAGTCATACGAGAGCTTGTCAAGCCATGGAAGACGGCAAATTCATCGAAGAGACTGTCGCTGTTCCCATTCCCCAGCCGAAGGGCGATCCTATTCAGGTTTCTCAAGATGAAACGCCGCGCAAGGATACCACACTCAAAAAATTGGCCGGACTGAAACCTGTATTAGGAGGGGTATGCACGGCCGGAAATTCGTCTTCCGAGAGCGACGGCGCGGCCGCCGTTGTGGTGGCATCCGAAGAAAAAGCCAGACAGCTCGGGTTGGAGGCGCTTGCCCGACCGGTTTCGTTTGGCCTCGCGGGTACGGACCCGAGAAAGACTTACAAGGCTGTACCTATGGCAGTGTCCCAGGCGCTGGCGCAGGTCGGTATGACCATACGGCAAATACCTCTCATCGAGGTTCAAGAGGCATTTGCTTCCCAAGTCCTGGCCGATCTCATCGAGATGGGACTCGATCGAGAGGACTACCATCGCGTCAATGTGAATGGATCGGGCATCTCTTTGGGGCATCCCATTGCGTGCACAGGGGTACGGGTTCTCGTGTCCCTCATCAATGAAATGCGGCGTCGCAACGAGTGCTACGGCCTCGAATGCATCTGTGGCGGAGGAGGTCTTGGCATCGCCGCGGTCCTTGAAAGGGAGCAGCGTTGAGCTGCTGCATCAATGTCCCGCGTTTTCTCGGAGTAGTTGCAAGAGCGAGGCTTATCGTGATGAGTTGCGAGAATCGGCCATAAGCCGCGTTTGTTGACACCAGCGCCTCTGAGCTGGTAAAATAAATCTGCTGGGGAGGGAAATCCCGGATGGAGGGATTTTCTGTCCCCATGTTTTTTTCTCGCATATTCCCGAGACATGTCGGCGCCGCACGAGGCGCCTGTCTGACACGCTGGAACCTGGGGCCGCATCTGCTTTTGGGGGTCTTCGCGATACTGTCGTGTACATCGTGCACCATACTCGCCGCCTCGCCGTTGTTGATCCAGCAGACGACCATACCCGTGCTGAAGCAACACACGGCGCTCGCAGTATCAAACGATGGAAAAGTTCCATACCAACGGTGGCGCATCCCGCCGTGGGACGACAATTTGCGCTACGTGTGGCTTGTCGGCGACTATGATTATCGAAAACACGACTCCGTCGAAATCATCCTTTATTTTCACGGCATGCACGCAAAAGACTACTATTCTGCGTTCCGTAAGGAACTCGAGCAAGTGGTGGAACAAAGACCCAACAAGCCTTTTCTTTTTGTCGGATTCGTGGACGGGCCCTATGTCCTCCCGGGATCACGGAGCGCAGAGCGGTGGAAGTCTCTCTCGGAGGCGGGGAAAAGGCCTGACAAACTATTCGCAGCCATCAATCAAGTATTCCGATCGTTCCGCCTTCGGTTTCCAAATGTCAAGAAAGAGAATACATCAATTGTTTTGGCTGGGTTCTCGGGGGGCGGCAGGGTGCTCCATGCGGTTGGGAACTGGCTTGCCAAGAGCAAGGACGACCCCTATGCAGAAGTCTTCCGCTCACGATTGACCAAGATCATCTACTTCGACTGCTGGTTCGAGAAAGACGTGGTGGAAACCGTGCCGACGTTGCTTGAAACGAACCCTGGCATGAAGATAATCGCAACCGTCCACATGAAAAAACCCCTTGAACACGCTTCGATTCTCGCCAACAAATATGGGCTGAAGAAAAACAAGCATGCCGACGAGTTAGTGGGACTTGACGGCCGATTGGTCATCTATCGCGACGACTCCCATTGGAGCGCCATGATAGGGCGATTGAGGCAGGCGCTGTAACCCGCGCCTCCTAACAGCATTCATCAATCAATACAGACTGTTATCCTGCGATCGCCTTGACCGAGTCTCGCAATCATGGTATGTGAACCCAGACGCCTGGGCGACGACAAAATGACCGCGTAGAGGCCTCATGTCCACGAGGCTTGCGGCGAGCCCGACGCGGGAAAGGTGTACTGCTCTTTCATCCATGAATACCGAATCAACTGTGGAAGATCGCCGTCAAGAATATGCCCGTACTGTGTCTTTTCTCTGCGGATTGGAACGATTCGGCATCCTTTTGGGTTTGGACAACATCGCTGCGCTGCTCGAGAAAATGGGAAACCCTCAGCGATCCTTTCGTTCCGTGCACATAACGGGAAGCAACGGCAAGGGATCAACAGCGTCCTTTATACATGGCATGGTGCGAGCCGCCGGCATGCGCCCTGCTCTCTACACATCCCCGCATCTCAACGATTTCCGCGAGAGGATTCGTCTGGATGGAAGGCTGATCTCCGAGGACGCTATCATCAAGGCGACGAACAAGATCAGGGAATTATACGACCCCAGGCGGACGACTTTTTTTGAGTTTACCACTGCTCTGGCATTTGACCAAATATCTGAATTCAAACCGGATCTCGCGGTGATAGAGGTCGGACTCGGCGGCCGATTGGATGCGACCAACATCCTCGCGCCAGAGGTCTCAGTCATTACGGACGTCTCTCTCGAGCACCAAGACTACCTGGGTTCGACCATCGCTGCGATCGCAAGGGAAAAAGCCGGCATTCTCAAGCCGGGGACCTCTGTAGTCACCGGCGCGTCGCGCCGCCAAGCCCGGGAGGTCATTCTCGCTGAAGCCCAGCGGCTGGCGTGCCCTGTCAGAGAATTTGGAAAGGACTTTAGGGCTGTGAGAGGCGCCAATGGCTTTTTCTCGTATGAATCGGCGTACAGCCGCCTCGAGGACATTCGGTTGTCCATGGCTGCGTCATATCAGGTAAAGAATGCCGCGCTTGCCATTGCGGTGGTCGAGGAGCTGATCAAAGGGGACTACGTCATCCCTGAGGAGGCTATTCGCGAAGGAATCTTTGCCACGAGATTCCCCGGTCGATTTGAGCTCCTGGCCGAACGTCCCCACGTCATCATCGACGGCGCCCACACCCCTGAAGGCATGAGGCTGCTTAAATCGAATATTCGTCGCCTTTTTCCGAACAAGGATGTCCGTCTCTTGCTGGGCATGCTCAAGGACAAGAATTATCGAGACCTGGCGTCGATCATTGCGCCCATCGCCAAAGAGGTGGCATGCGTAGCTCCTCAGAGCAATCGCGCCTTGGAACCCGAAGAATTGTCACATCTGTTGCAAGCACGAGGCATTCCCGCAAGTCCTCACGAGACAATCGAAGAAGGGTTCGATTATTTGCGGTCCAAAGCTGATCCCAATGATCTTATACTGGCGGCAGGCTCACTCTACATGATAGGGCCAGTAAGGGCTCTGTGCGGATATCCAAATGAATGAGACGTCCCCGGCGTGTATAAGATTACACCAGGACTCCGGCGCCTCGCCGCGTCCACGACTCAACGGCGACTGATGGCAATGCATTACGTGGCAGAATCCGGCTTATTAAGGCTGTCTGGCAAGGCGAGAATCGCATGGCTTGCGGCCAAGAACCCCCGTCTCCTCAGAATACTTGTCTGTGTGGTCGGGCTCGCGTTGATTCACACGGCCGCATTGCCGGCAATGCATGCCCAAACGAGCGGCGAAAAGAAAAGCATTGAACTCGATTCATCCAAGAAATCAGCTATCCTGCCTGCGGATGTTCCCATACAATTGTCGGCCGACCGTTTGTCCTTTGATTACGAGAAAAATAGCTACACTGCGCGGGGCAATGTCACATTGAGCCAAGGAAACACGCGATTGCGGGCCGACAGCGTGCGGTATGATGGAACCACAGGCGAACTCACCGCCATGGGCAATGTCATCGTGCGCATGGGCAGCGATGTGATAGAGGCCGAGAAGGTCACCCTCAAGCTGGCCGACGCATCCGGACTCCTATTCAATGGCAAGCTGTTGCTCAAACGGCACAATGTCTATCTTGAAGGCAAGAAGCTCGAAAAAACAGGAGAATCAGAGTACCGCATAGAGGATGGCAGTTTTACGACATGCGACGGACTCTCCCCGGCGTGGAAGATCACCGGTAAAGACCTCGATGTCACTTTGGAAGGCTATGCGACGCTGAAGCATGGCTTCTTCTATATTAAAGATATTCCTGTCTTCTACGTCCCCTGGCTCGTCTATCCGGCAAAGCGCTCCAGACAATCCGGCCTCTTGGCGCCCACGGTTGCAAGCAGCAGCATCAAGGGGGTAGATATACGCCTGCCGTTATTTATCGCCCTGTCTCCGAGCTTGGACATGACGCTCACCCCTAGGATCTGTACACGACGCGCCTTCCAGAATGCCCTGGAGTTCAGGTACTTCCCCTGGGAAAACGTCAAAGGCCGTCTCTACGGCGAATATACCTACGACTGGAAATACGAGCCCGAAAATCAGCCAAAACACAACAGATTTTTTCTGACCTTTCGTCACGATCAAGAGATGCCCGGCGAAATAGGTCTCAAGGCCAATGGCACGTGGGTCTCGGACAGGGATTATCTCGAACTCTGGGGAGGAAAATTCGACCGGAGGCTGCGGTTTCGCTATCTTGAATCGAACGCGGTCTTATACAAGCAGTCAAATTACTTTCTTATGCAGGCAGAAGCCCGCTATTTTGACAATCTGGATTTGGCGGACAATGCCTATACGATCCAGAACTTGCCCACTATCTCGGGGAACCTTTTCAACACCCCCATAAAATATACGCCCTTCCTCGTCAGTTCGCAGCTTGTTTATGACCATTATTACTCCCCCATTATGAACAACCAATGGCTCGGGAGTAGGGTTCAACTCGATGCAAGGCTCATGGCTGCCCTGCCATTGGGCAGGTACCTCAAAATCGAGCCGTCCATCACCTATCTTGGCCGCGCCTATGCAGCCGACTACTATCAGCATAACAAGAGCGTTAGTTCCGTCACCGCAGTGCGAACCGACCTTTATCAAGTCAATGCCGAAGTTTTTACCGATTTGTACTCCGTCTATGATGGGAGCCTGTTCGGTTTTCAGCGGGTTCAGCATTCCCTTCGACCTCGCGTGGGCTGGTCGTACCGGCCGCCTTCCACAAGCAAACAGGTCTATCCGCAATTCGATGACGCAGACAGGATGGGACGACTCAATTTGCTGACTGCCGAAATGCGCCAGACGCTCACAGGCAGAACCGGCCCCGGGGAGTATCTTGATTTCTTGTCATTCAGCATATCCCAAGGGTATGATTTTTTTCATTCTCGGACGGGCTCGGACCCCATGGGCGATCAGCAAGCAGATAGATTCGCATGGACCAATACCTTTGCGGAACTCTCTGTAAAGCCTCATTATTTGTTGGACCTGGCGGCTCAAGCCCAATACGATCCGGTGGCGAACCGTGCAAAACGATACAGCGTGAACCTCGGTCTCATGGATCATCGGGGCGATCTGTTCCGGGTCTTGCACCAATTTACAGAGACTGAAAAAAAGGAAGATGTAAGTCGCCAGACCAATGTGAATTTACACCTTAAGTTGAGCTCCTCGCTGGACTGCATGATCGAAAGCCAATACTCGCACCAATTCAATTTTGCTTATTTCACCAGTATAGGACTCAGTTATCACCCCCAGTGCTGGAATATCGTGCTGCGCTACTCAGAAACAAGAGAGCAAGACCCTATAACCCAAAAGGTCCGAGACCCGGATCAAACGATTTTCATGACATTGTCGTTATACGGGCTTGGCCAGATATATCGTTTCTCGCGTGACTGGCGGGAAATTCTCGGCGGGGTGGAGACCTCTGCGGTCTTCGTTCCCTAAGGTTGCGCTATCACTCGTGTCGTAAAAGATCAGGTCCCTATCTCTCATGCCAACAAACCCTCTCGTGAGGGGTCTCTTCGAGAGACCCGTTGAACTTTTGAATCTTTTGGATGAGATCCCGTTGGGCTTGGCGCTCCTTGACCCGCAGAGACGGATTATCGCTATCAACCGAACGCTCGAAACGCTCACAGGCTTTGTCTCCGAAGAAATTGAAGGGATTCATTGTCGCTTCGTACTGCGGAGCAATCTCTGTATTCATGATTGTCCTTTAGACAAAGTTTCCCAACTATCAGCCCCCACATCTGTGCAAGGCAATATAGTGAACAAGAGTCGTCAGCGCATCCAAGTGCGGCTCACCGCTTCGGCCATCGAAGACGGCGATGGCCATGTGCTGGGCTTCTTGGAGGCGGTCGAAAACTTGGGAGCGGTCTCCGATCGGCTCAGCGCCGGCGTGGAGTCATTGGCCCTCAAGGGATTGGTGGGATCGAGCTCGGAAATACAACGCATTTTTCAGATACTTCCCGTGATCGCCTTGACTGACTCGTCAGTGCTCATCACCGGCCAGACAGGCACCGGAAAGGACCTGGTGGCAGAAACCATACACCAGCTCTCAGACCGGGCAAAGGGACCGTTTATCAAGGTAAACTGCGGCGCCTTGCCTGAAGCGCTCCTGGAATCCGAACTCTTCGGATATGAAAAAGGCGCATTCACCGGCGCCGTGACCAGCAAGCCGGGGCGATTCCGCATGGCCCACAACGGCACCCTCTATCTCACAGAAATAGGGGACCTGCCTTTGTCCCTCCAAGTAAAGCTCCTCTCATTCCTCGACGACAAGACGGTGCATCCCTTGGGAAGCTCGCGAGTGTACACCGTGGACGTGCGGGTCATTGCCGCCACGCATCGCAACCTGGATGAGATGGTGAAGAAGGACAAATTCCGACAAGACCTACTCTTTCGCCTCAATGTCATACGACTTCACCTTCCGCCGCTTGTCCAGCGCGGGGCAGATGTGAGGGTTCTCCTCGACCATTTTCTCAAACTCTTTTGCGCTCGATTCAACAAGACGTTAAAAGGATTTTCGCCGGAAGCGCACAGGATTCTCCTCGATTATTGCTATCCTGGCAATGTGCGGGAGCTGCGGAACATCGTGGAGTATGCGGTGAACTTCTGCGACGGCCGAATGATTGAAGCCCGCCATCTCCCACAGTATCTCACCGTACCCATTCCAAACGAGGAGATAGAGGCGCCCGAACAGCTCAACCCCCACGAGGAAAATAACGAGCGGTCATTGGAGACGCCCGATAGAGCGCTCCCTGCCGCGTCGTTGGATTGGGCTGACGTGGAAAAGAAGCTCATCTTGGAAGCCATGACCAAGGCAAGAGGCAGAAAAGGCAAAGCAGCAGCAATCCTAGGCTGGGGCAGAAGCACCTTGTGGAGAAAGATGAGGAAATTGGGGTTGGTGGGGAAATAAACGCCGCCCGAATATCTACGGCCCTGGCGAGGAGAAGAGATGCCCGATAAAAAAGTGCTGATCCCATTATCAGGCGATGACGTCGCGCCTCGTTTTGATTTGGCCCCCGAGGTAGTAGTGGTCACACTCGATGATGATGGGGCAGTATTGGACGAGCGAGCCATTGTGCTACCAAGCGCCTCGGCTGAGATACTCTGCAGGCTGATACTCGATGAGAAGACCGACGTCGTAGTGTGCGGCGGCATCGACGATGAGTACTTTCAGTATCTGACATGGAAGAAGGTGAAAGTCATCGACTCGGTCATAGGCCGTTACGACGAAGTGCTCCGCCGTTTGGCCGCGCACGCTTTGGCGCCCGGGGATGTGATCCGGCCTGACCAGACGAGCAAGACCGAAATCTCCTCGAGGGATTGATCGATACGGAAGACCGGTATATAAGTACACTCACACCATGAGGATCATAGCCGGTCAGTTCAAGGGGCGTCGCCTTTGGTCTCCTGCCCGCAGTCTGGTGAGACCCACCAGCGAAAGAGTGAGAGAAGCCGTGTTCGATGTGCTCGGCCAACACGTTATTGCAAGCCGCGTCTTAGACCTTTTCGCTGGAACAGGAGCCTTTGGTTTTGAGGCGCTGAGTCGCGGCGCCGCGTATGTGTCTTTTGTGGAACGGAATAGCGCGTCAGTTCAGATAATAAAAAGAAATGCGGAAGAGCTCGGCGTCCGAGACCGCGTGTCGGTGCGGGTTGGTGGAGCGGCCCAAGCCCTCAATTTCTTTGTCGGCGCGAGAGAACCCTTTGATGTAATATTTATGGCCCCGCCGTATGACGCGAAGGAGCTGGACCTTGTCTGGCGGCAACCGGCTCTAAGTCGAGTCATGTCACAGAATGGGGTGCTCGTGGTGGAATCGCGGCGCACGAGTTCTGAGCGGCAGACTCCGGATCTCCTGTCGAGGACATTTGCCAGGAGATACGGGGATACTTTGGTTGAAATGTTTCGTCTTGGAGAGGAGGAATAAGTATTGTCGCCCCAACGAGCAAAAAGAAGGACCGGAGAAAAACTTGCGGTGTATCCGGGGACCTTTGACCCTATTCACAACGGACATCTTGAAATTATCAGGAGAGCGTTGGGAACCTTCGATCGCATTATCGTCGCCCTTGGAGAGAACCCACAAAAGGATACTATCTTCACCGTTGAAGAAAGAATTGCTATGATTCGAGAAGCGGTAGCAGGGGATCCGAGGATCGAGGCTGATGCATTCCAAGGACTGCTGGTGCGATATGCGGAAAAAATGAAGGCCTGCGCGATCGTCCGGGGACTCCGCGCGGTCTCGGATTTCGAATACGAATTCCAATTGGCTCTGATGAACCGAAAGCTCAATAGAAACATCGAAACGTTTTTTCTCATGACAGCTCATAGATACTTGTATGTCAGTTCCCGTATTATTAAAGCGACTGTCTTAGCGGGCGGCTCGCCGGAAGGCCTTGTGCCAGACAATGTACTGA
>Ga0078972_1008339_pt2 | contig 10217 bp, 7 predicted proteins | sample YelNatPaOPGAMG01_FD_67568 | JGI IMG/M metagenome (GOLD analysis project Ga0078972, IMG submission 67568) | Hot spring thermophilic microbial communities from Obsidian Pool, Yellowstone National Park, USA - OP-RAMG-01 (SPADES assembly) (version 2) | ecosystem: Environmental > Aquatic > Thermal...
TCCTCAGCATCTTTCGAGGATTCAGCGGCCCTCATGACCCTATCTATCGCCCAGAACATGTTATATGCCGTCGGTCTAGTCGATCTCAAGATATCGGCTGCCCTTCTAAGCTCCTTTAACAACTCATCCCTCCCCTCTGCCCCGATCCTTTTCGAGTGGAGGGCCAAGCCGAAAGCTGCCGTGGCCCCTATGGCTGGAGCTCCCCTGACTACCATATCTCTTATGGCTGAGGCCACGCATTCTATATCGTAGCACTCCACGAAAGATAGTTCCTGAGGCAGCTTCCTCTGATCGACTAATATCACCCTCTCCCCGTCGAAGTCCACCGTCCTAGGCAGGTCTATCATATTCCCCCAAGCATCCCCCTGTCCGTAAATAACCTTTTAGGTGATATACCCGCCCTGCTTATCGCGGCATGAGCTAAGTCTACGATGGCTTTGGCCCCCTCTATTATCCTCGAATCACTGGATGCGACTATTTCATGACTTAATATCTCAGAATCAACTCTATTTGATGTTTTAACCTCAAATTCCTCGGATGTTATCTCCCTTATCCTCTTAGCTATCAACCCGCTCCTGGATATCGGGGAATCGAGGTATATAGTGACCCTCCCGGGGCTCATAGATCTTATAGTATCCGCTATCGTCTCCACAGCTCTATCGAATAGATCTGATGGCTTATAAGAGGAGTAGGAGAGGCTGAGATCCCTGACTATGCCGTCAGTGCATACGTAGACTGGATCCCCTGCTAGGGCCCTCTCGACAGTTATTATCACGTTGAAGCCATCCACTCCGAGATCGCTCCCCTTGACTATATGAGGGGGCACTACTTTCATCGAGTTCCTCAGGGATTCCTCGGGGGATCTAACTATCTTGGATAGAGCCACTCTCTCCGCTCTCGTGAGGGAGAGGGCCCTGGCTATCGAGTCTATCGGATCTTGCACACCCAATATGAAGAGGAGGAGCGCGGGATATGCAGCTCTCTCAACTAGATCCCTTCTAATCGTTTCCTAAGCACCCCCATGAACTCATCTAGCCTATCCTTAGGTACCGATCCCTTCCCCAGCTTCCAGTTCCCTCCTCCTCCACCGCCCATCTCCCTGGATAGCTCCCTGAGCAAGCTACCGGCATCTACCTCCCCTTCCCCGTAATTAGTCGCTAGTAGGGCTAGCTCAACCCTATCGCCCGATTCCCTAGTTAGCAATACGATCCTCCTGTCCGATGACAGCTTATCAGCGAGCTTTATTCCCTCATCTATCCCTATGCTCTCCAGCCTAACTATGGAGAGCTTATGCCTCCCAGTTGATTCATAGGCCTCTAGAGCCCTCTCGATGGATCTTTCCTCAGCTTCCTTCATCATCCTCCTCCTCTCCTTCCTCAGCTCCTTCAACTCCTCCATCATCCCTCTGAAGAAGGTATCTATCTCTTCCTCGCTTATCCCGGCACTCTGAGCTATATCTTTTATCTTCTGGTGGTAATCTATGATTCTCTTTACTGCCGGAACCCCCGCTGAGAACTCCAGCCTTATTACCCCATCCTGTATCTTCCTAGCCCTCCATATCTTTATAGGCCCTATCTCCCCTGTCCTGAGGACGTGAGTCCCCCCGCAAGCTTGAGCGTTGAAGCCCTCTATCTCGACCACCCTGAGGACTGGATCGGGTACGACGCCACCTTGATAGAGGGTGAAACCGTACCTCCTCTCAGCATCGGTCCTGACGAGCCAGAGGGTCCTGACTGGGATGTTCCTCATCACCACTTCATTAGCTAACATCTCTATCCTCCTGAGCTCCTCCTGACTTATTCCCTTGTAGTGCGTTATATCTAGCCTGCTCTCCTCATCCCCCTTCTGAGCCCCCCACTGCCAGACGTGAGAGCCCAGGACCCTTCTAGCTGCCTCAAGTATGACGTGAGTGGCTGTATGATGCCTCATCCTGTTCAGTCTCCTCCAGCTATCCACCCTAGCTCTTACCACCTCGCCGGCGGGGGGTAGATCCCCTTCCACAGAGTGGAGGATCCATCCCCCATGCTTCTCGGCCCCCACTACCTTGACCTCGATCCCCCTCCATTCAAAGGAGCCGATATCTGAGGGCTGACCCCCGCCCTCCGGGTAGAAAGCGGTCCTATCTAGGATCATCTTACCATCTACGTACCCCAGCACTCTGGCCTCGAACTCCAAGAGGTAGGGATCCTGATAATAGAGGAGCTTAGTTGGCGGGTACCTCCTCAATTCATCCATCCTCTCGAAGACCTTCGGTGGCTCCGGCTTCCTGGCTTCATGCCTGGCAGCTATCATCTCGAAGAAGTTGTCCGGGACATCCACATCACCAGCTATCCTCTGCACTATATCCGGGGAGAGACCGTGAGAATCATAGAGCATTATTAGATCATCTACGCTTAGCCTTCCCTTCTCCCTCATCAAATCCGAGATTATCTTAGCCCCTCTCTCTACAGCTTCCTTATACCTCTCCTCCTCTATGCTGACTATCTCAGCTATCCTGTCTATCGCTTCCCTCAACTCCGGGAAGCCCTTCGAGGACCAGTACTCAGCTTGCCTAACTGCCAGCTCGGATAACGGGACCTCGCTCCCCAATTGGTTGAGTATCCTGAGGCTCCTCCTTATCAAGAGCCTCCCAAGGTAGCCCTCGTTGACGTTGGATGGAACTAAGCCATCAGCTATCATGAAGGAGAGAGCTTTAGTATGATCTAGGAGAGAGAATACTGCCTCTAAAGGTGCTATTTTCTCCTCCAGTTCCTCCTCACTTACCCCTATTAGGAGGGCTGCCTCCCTCCTCAGGGAGGAGATGCTCCTTCCCTTCTCGAGCTCCCTGAGTATTGAGGATACCTTGGAGTACTCGGAGAGGAGAGATAAATCGGGCTCGCTCACCCCGAGCTTATCCATGAACTCATGCAGCAAAGCTCCATAAACTGCATGGAATCCGGTGGGATCCCCCCTGAGGAACCAGGTTATCCTCTCTAGGCCGTAACCGGTATCCACTACTTTAGTGTCCATGGGCACATAGCTACCGTTCTCTATCCTGTACTGCATGAAGACTAGCGTAGCTATCTCCAGTCCACCGGCGATCGGCTCTAAATCAGGGCCGGCGTTACCTCCCCCCTCCCATATCCCCTCCTTGTAAGTTATCTCCTCCTCAGGTATGCCTAGAACGCTAGTCGCATATTCATGGAAGAGCTCAACGGTCCTATCTATCCAGTAGACGAACTTATCCTTGGTGTTGAAAGCATGATGGGCCATCATCTCGAATATGGAGAGGTGCCTCCCCATCGTGGGCCCTACTTTATCTATATCCTTGAGCCTTATGCATGGCTGGGATATAGTCAGGGGATTCGCTGGAGGGGGGACTATCCCAGCCGTTATGAAAGGCTGGAAGTCGACTATGGATGCGCTAGTTAGGAATAGATCTTCCCTCCATCTCGCTATTACTGGATACCTGTTTATCCTAGTGTGCCCCCTCCTCTCGAAGAACCTCAGGAAATCCTCCCTGACTTCCTCCAAGCTCTTATTCTGCCTACCCCGGCCTATGAACGTGTAAGGTTCGCAAGGAGCTTCCCCGCAGGTCTCCCTATCCTTCAGGGTCCAGAAGTACTCGCCGCACTTGGGGCATCTCTTCCTCACGTAGCCCCTGGATCTCAGGAATTCTACCTCTATCCCTTGCATATAAATCAGAATGGATTCAAAATTTAAAAAAGTTTCAGCCGAATAGAGCGCCTAAGCCAGCGAGAGCGGCCTCTTCCTCCTCCTTACCCTCTTCCTTCTTCTTTTCCTCCTTCTTCTCCTCCACTTTCTTCTCAGCAGGTGCTGCCGCTGGAGCCACCGGCATCACAGCAGCCTGGCTTATCAGCTCATCCAAGTTGACGTTGGATATAGCGCTCACTAACTGCTTTATCCTGGCCTGATCGGGCTCAGCCCCCGCAGCTCTGAGGACCTGCTCTAAATCGCTAGCCTCGACCTTCCTCTTGAGTTCATGCAGCATCAACGCAGCATATATGTACTCCATTCCCATGGCGTTCACCCCACCCAACCACATTGCCACACTATTTTAAAGTTAGCCCTCGAAGCCACCTACCCTTCTCCCCATCCTCCTGCCCAAGCTTATGCTGAATCCCCTAGTAACTCCTATGACGAACATAGCCACTAAGAGGACGGAGAACGTGAATATCGATAAGTAGAACACTCTAGTTTCGAACGGAGTGACGACTACAGTGCTGTAGCTGTATGCTGCCGGTACGCTTATTTGCGAGGAGCCGTCAGGAGTTAGGTAGGATATGCTGTTCACCCTTATCCACTGCTTCCCGGTCGTCTGGGTCTTCAGGTTCAGTATCATCTTGACGAAGCCCTGGGGTTTCACGGTATCGCAGCTCAGGACCAGCTTCACGGATCCCTCCCTGGGCTCCCATGTCGGCTGATCGCAAACCACACCTTCTCCCTTATCCAAAGTCGGGGGGTTGACCATATAGAGGCCCGGGCTGAATTCCATCTCAACGCTCAGCTTCTTAGCATCTCCATTCCCCTTGTTCATCATGTATATTGAGAATTGGATCAGGGAGTTCACGTTCGTCACGTTAGGGGGTATGTCCTCGATCCTCACTGAGAGCTCCGGCTTAACTATCGTCACAACGACTGGGGACTTCATCGAAGATAATATGGTCTTCTGACCCTCTTGGGGATCTATGTAAGTCACCTTAGCTGACCCGAATGTCGCTATTCCCTCTCTGACTGCTCTAAGCTTGTAAGATAGAGCTAGAACTCCTCCAGGGGACAAGCTGCTCGCCGTGAGTTTCGTATCCCCAGAGACCAACTTGAATAAGTCCCTCGGGAAATCGTCCTCTATAGTCACTTTACTGGCGGCCGCGGTACCGTTATTGCTGACTATAACGTCTACCTCTATAGTGCCGTTGACGGGCACTGTGGAGGAGGATATAGTCTTTGTAACGTAGAGCTTGGATATGCCCGGCTGCCTTACGGTTATCGTGAAGAACCTAGTAGCCTCGTAGTACTTATTCCTTATGTCGAAGTAACCAGCTGTTATATTGACTCTGTATATAGTGCCTCCGGATCCCTTGGGCACGACTATCCTGAACTCCACCTTGTCGCTCCTAGCTTTGGGCGGCATCTCCCCCGTGACCACTATCGGGAACGACCTCCCCGCGACCGAGGATGGGGCCGTTATCTCAGTGGGTAGATCCGGATTAACGTTAACCCTTATCGTGACGTTATATGCTGAATCGGCCCCGGTGTTCTGGAGGTAGAAGCTGAATGATATGGGATCTCCCTCATTCACCTCCATATCCCCCGTGGGCCTCTCAGCTATTATGCTTACTAAGGGATTCCCCACCCTCCCCTTGTACTTCAAGCCGAAGACTAGCTTGACGCTATCGCTAACGACCTTAGATGCTGATGGATCGTACCTGAATATCTTCACATTCCTAGTGGCATTGAACCCCTCATACCTGAACTTGGTCCCGTAATAGACTAGGAAGTTGACGCTGTAGTTCCCATACTTGTACTGGCCTGGTCCAGCGGCGAATGTGAGGCTCATGCTGTAGGATTTATTGACATCCAGGCCTCCGAAGGTGTAGTTGGCGCTGCTCGATGTAGAATATGAGGGATTCGGGACGGATTGCGTTAAGTTTATCGAGCCCTCCCCTTCCAGCCTTCCCCAAGTCACTAGGGCCTTCACCCAGCTTATAGACGCGGGACCATCGTTCCTCAGCGTCACAGGGATGATCACTTGAGAGCTGGCTGCATCATACTCCTTAGACTTCGGGAACCCTATGTTGAGCGTGAGATTGGCATCTGGAGAATATATCGAATCTATTATATCGAATGCTATCGTCTTATTCTCCTTACTGCTCTCATCACCCTTTATTATGATCCTATAGAGTATATTCCCCCCCTTATCGAACGGGCAGTTCTCCTTAACGACTATCTCAGTTCTCGTCGGTAGCGTGCCTCCGCCCTCCATGTAAGCCCAGGCTCCTCCTCCTGTCAAGCATGGATTGTCCATGCTCCCCTTGTAGACCTGAGCCTTGACAGCATAAGCTGCGGCTCCTCCTATGAAATCTATCTTAGCCTCAAGCTTATAGCCCCCGGGAAGGTCTATTGTTCCCTCTTTCATCGTCAACCCCAGCCAATCGTACCTAACTTCCTGAGCTGATGCATTAGGGAGGCTGGGGATCGAGAGGATGCATACCATGATTAAGGTTATTAACTTGAGCTTCATCCCCATCGGGGTCACATGGGATCACCTTTATTAATTATGATTTCGGCAATGAGCGTAGTTGGGCCCGTAGCTCAGCAAGGATAGAGCGGCGGCCTTCTAAGCCGCAGGCCGAGGGTTCAAGTCCCTCCGGGCCCGTTTTCAATCAAATGGCTTATTCCATTCCCCATAAATTTCCATGCTTACAACACTTCTTTTCCTTAAAGCCATGCCGATTATTTGGACTCCATTCTGAGGCGCTCATCCGAGAGTGCGAGATACGATTTATGATCCAGAGCCCCTGAATTTGATAGACTTGCTGGTCCAAAAGAGTCCCCATCCTGAGCTTCATTATTGAAGTAACTGATCTTTCCCCGTCAGTCTGAGATGATAACTTCCATTTTTATTCAAAAAGGGAAAAGATCATCTATGGTGAGAATGGGCCTAATAGGAATTGCATGAGGTTCACCTGACCACCATGGACGTATATGGGGACTCTCTTCACTTGCTGAATGCTGTAGCCCCCTAGCCATTGCAACCCAACACGCTTGCCGTCTGAGGGCCTCACGACTAGGAGGTAATTCCTGCTGCTATCCAAATCGAGGGCATAATCGCCAGCTATCGCTAGAATGAGCCTATCGGTCGCTGCGAAGAGGCCGTCCTGATCCTTCCCCTGAACTACTACAGTGGAGTTACTTGAGAATATTCTGATGCTCGTCTCATTCGATATCCTCAATACTATGGTCACGTTCCCCTCCTTAACGGTGCCCAGGGATCCGACAGCTATATTGGTATTATTTATCTTGCCGCCCGAGAAGAAGCTCAGGGTCAGCGTTATCGAGTAAGATGATAGGGCTATGCCTCCCGATGACTGCCCAGCCGGATAAGCTATGGTGACGTTCCAGCTCCCCTTCGGCCTCTCCTCATGCTTGGGCATCCCTATCAGCAGGTAAGTAGCTGCAGCTATGACCACTATCAGTATAGCTACCAGTAAGTACTCAACTCTCAAAGGGTATCCTCCCCCTCTTCCTCCTCTCAATTAGGAGAGGGCTCCTCTTAGTGCTCTTAACCCTGTTCTTTATCCTTATAGCTATTAGAACAGCTAAAACTATTATTAGCGCTGATACTATGTATAGGAAGGTCTTGGAGACTGAGAGAGTCACCTTAACTATATTGGATCCGGAGTAGCCGGGCATAGTCCTCCCTATCGAGTCCTTGTACTCATAGCTGACGCTCAAGAAGGTCCCGAGTTCTGGAGATGGGTAGAAGTTAGTCGCCTTCACCCTCACCGGTATCGTTATCGTGGTGCCCGAAGCTACCTTATCTATCCTCAGGAGGAGGGAGCCATCCGGGTTAGGTCTGTACATCACTTCCTTCGGTATCATGCTCATTTATCTTGAATGTGAACTCCCTATCCTTCCCAGCTTCCAGCGTGAACTTCGCCTCTGAGCTGCCTGAGATGGAAGCCGGTGGCCCGGCTCTCACGCTCATTATTAGGGAGAGGGGCTTCGATATCTTATTTGATACACTCACCTTGAGGTTCAGTGATGTCCCCTCAACCAATACTGTGGGTTGATAATCACCGTATCCCCCTACGAAGTAAGCGTTTGATGATACTGAAGTTATCCTGAGCCAGTTAGTGAAGACAGCTACGTAAGGATAGGTGTAGGAGTACCTGAGCCATATGTAGGGGAAGTCCGTGAAGAGACCATCTGGCCTTATGGTATTCGCCAGATCGACCATTATAGCACCGTAATTGGATACTAGCTTATCCGTCTCCAAGTAGCCCAGTGAGGAGAGCTTCGATAGGACGTTGAGAGCTGAGGCTGTCATGAAATCGTAAGTCCCAGCTGAGTAAGATTGCCTAACGCTCGCATCCAGATAGTTTATCAGCCCCCTTATCATGGACTCATCGAAACTGTACCCCTGATATAGAGCCTCAGCTATAGCGTCACCAACTTCACCGGTCACATATAGAGCCTTGGATCCGCTCTCCTCCCAGTAGACCATGTTCCCGGATCTGCTCGCTGTAGCGGCTAGGTAATTCAGCGCCTTATTTATGCTGGAATCCGGTACCCTGAGACCAGCTTCCCTAGCTGAGAGTAACGCCTTAAGGACTGATGCGGTCACGGAGGGAGTTGGTTGCTTCATCTGGAATACATCGGCTTGAGGTATCCTCCCCCATCCACCTCCCTCATCCTGGAGGCTTATCAGTCTAGATACTGAGCTGGATAACGAGCTCAACTTATCCTTGGGCAGTGAGCCCGAGCTTATAGCTAGGGAGATAGCCCTTATCGCGAGTGAGCTGAAGTAGACATCTGCTAGCTTCCCGCTTATATCGGAGCCCCACAGCCCATCTATGGCCTGTTGGGAGAGCCAGCTAGCTATGGAGGATAGCCTAGCTCTAGCGTTAGAGACGGAACTGGGGTTCAGGGAGGCGAAATTATAGGCTTGCAGTGCCTCCCCCAATATCAGGGCAGCGTATATGTTGAACTCGAGATCCGGTATGGCCCCGAAAGTGAAGCCGCTCTTATCCACATAGAGCACACCATTTACGTAACCGTAGCTCCCCCTGGGCACCTCGCTTATCGATTTGAAATCCGGGACGCTCGAGACACTCTCCATAGGTTCCTCTACAGCTCTCTCTATAATGCCCCTCGAGTCCTGGCCCATCGAAGCGCATGAGCTCAGCAGGAGTATTATCAAGAGGAGGGATGACTTCCTCAGCATATGGGATTGTGAGAAGCTACTATATAAGGAGAGAATAAGGCTGAGAACGGAATTAGATAAGGCATATGACTAAGAAAAAAGGGAGGGGGGTTTAGCTGCTGGGCAGCCCTACTGGAACAACCAGTACGGGCTGTATCACTACCTTCGTTGGCACTGTGGTCGGCCTTATACCTATCACTATCACAGCGGGAGCTACCTTGCCTACTCCAGCGTTGTAGTACGTTGAGATCGTTATGTTAGCCAGCTTCGTCGGGTCAGCTAAGGCTATCGAAGCGCTTAACGTCCCGAACCTGTCGGTACCAGCTACCACTAATATTTCCTTGTCCGGGTTCCACGGGTTGCTCTTAGCGTACTGTATCACTCCAAGACCGTTGCCGCCCTCTATCTTGTAGACGTAAGATGGATCTATCGTCGGATCTATCAAGCTCAGAGCGTACGTTAAGTTTATGTTCCTCTCACCTGGAGCTGCGAGTGGGTTGTAGAGCCACGTCACCTTCCCATCGGTCTTATACAGGATGTAGAGAGCTCCGGTGTCGTTGAGGTACTTCACGAGCGAGTTGACGAGAGGACCACCGACGAGTATGAGCTTCTTGTTCTTCACATCATCGCTTAACGCCTTGCCATCGAAGACCCAGCTGTCCATGTAGGCTATAGGAGCCCTAACGAAGCTGAACACCTCCTCAGGGTTGGCGAAGTTGAAGTACAGGTCCTTGTAGGCCGCTGGCGTCACGTCCTCGAACACAGTCTTGCCCTCAGCTGTCGTCACTGGCACTAGCTCAGTGGCTCCAGTGAACACTCCATCCTTGTTCCTGTCCTCGACCCTGTCGTAGATGCCAGCGAATACGCCAGTCGCGTTTATCGGGTAGAACCAGTTGAGCTGCCAGTGCCATACAGCGGAGGTGACGTCCTCATCCTCATAAGTTGCATATACGGTCTGATCTATCGTCTTGGGGCAGCTTGCAGTAGCAACGTAGCCGTATAGCTCATCGTTCTCGACGAATGTCTTGCACTCTATCTTCGTTAAGGTCCTCTCACCCTGAGTGAAGTTGTATATTCCCCAAGCTGGACCGCACGTCGGACCACAGTACTGAGCTCCGACTGTTGGCGGCAGAGCGGGGCACTCCTGGTAGGCAGTTACGACTCCGCTGCTCACACTGGTGAACCAGAGCTCCTTGCCTCCGACCAATAACTTGCCATCGGTGTTGAGAGGCTTGTACCATCCTGTCTCGTCCTGCACGAAGATCGTAGCTCCGAGCACACCGCTCTTCAC
>Ga0078972_1003604_pt1 | contig 10216 bp, 10 predicted proteins | sample YelNatPaOPGAMG01_FD_67568 | JGI IMG/M metagenome (GOLD analysis project Ga0078972, IMG submission 67568) | Hot spring thermophilic microbial communities from Obsidian Pool, Yellowstone National Park, USA - OP-RAMG-01 (SPADES assembly) (version 2) | ecosystem: Environmental > Aquatic > Thermal...
AGCAGATGCCCATATTTGGATGAAGTTAAAGATGTTAGAATGAACATTCTTGACGAGGAAAAGGTTAGGGCAGGTGATGATGTACCACATAATGTTAACGCTAGAGAAGCTGTAGAAAAGGAGTTTGTTAAGGAAGAGTGGCTTGCCTTTATGATGGCTCTTTCACAGAAGTTCCTTTCCACACTAGGTGTTAAGCCAGAATTTCAGAGGTTTAAAGCAAAGTTGGAGGGTGAAAGAGCCCACTATTCAGCCCAAACCTTCGACCACGAGGTTTTGACTGGAAAATTTGGGTGGATTGAGGTAGCCGGCCACGCTTACAGACAAGATTACGATCTAAAGTCTCATTCAATTAAGAGTAAGACTAGCATGGAGGTTGTTGAGGAACTAAGTAATCCCATAAAGGTTAGGAAAATGTTCGCTTATGTGGATCCTTTAAAGGTTAAAAGGGATTTCGGTCAACTTTCAACTCAAATATTTAAAGCCGTCTCAGGATTGAAACCTTATGAGCTTGCTGAACTGCTTGAAAGGCATGGAAAGATAGATGTTAACGGTACTGTTGTTGGAAGAGAATACTTTACGTTCAAGGAAGTTGAAGAGACAGTTTCAACAAGAAAGTATGTTCCTCATGTTATTGAACCAAGTTTCGGTATAGAAAGAATAATACATGTGGTTCTAGAACACGCTTACCGTGAGAAAGAGGATAGAGTGATCCTTTCTTTAAATCATGAAATTGCACCATACAAGTATGCTGTCTTCCCGCTGGTTAAAAGGGATGGTTTAGATGTCAAGGCGAAAGAAGTTTATTCAATGTTAAAGCTTAAGGGATATAGTGTACTGTATGATGATGATGGATCGATAGGTAGAAGATATGCCAGAGCTGATGAAATAGGTGTCTGTAAGGCTATAACCGTTGACTATCAGACATTAGAAGACGATACCGTGACAGTAAGAGATAGAGACAGTTGGCTTCAAAATAGGGTAAAAATTTTTGAAATAGAAAAAATATAGGGGAGGATTTTTTAGACTTTTCTGTAGAAGTTTGTGAAGTCAAAGAAAACATAGTCTGTGTCGAGTGGGCCACCGTAGGCTGCTCCAACCCTATAGTACACGTTTGCTGTCCTCATCGAGCCTTCAACCAAGATTGTTCCAGACGCACTTATTGGGTAAACTTCCAACTTTTCACCGTATGTGCCAAAGTCTATCGTTGATGGCGCTGGTGTTCCAGGCAAGTTTACCGAAATACCTGTAGTACCTATTCCCCCACCCCTAATTGTCCTCACATATGCGCCATATGCTTCAATATAATACCATCTCCAGCTACTTTCGAAGGGGAACACATACTTTGATGAAACCTTTGACCAAGTATTTAGTGGAAGGTACAACTTTTCTGGAAGCCTTACATTTCCAGGGGCACTTGATACAGTAAGGTTAAATCCTTCAGACATCTTTTCCCCTCCATGAAGTACCTGATGCACTAGTATGGTGAATATTGCTGGGGGCTTAATCTTAGGTTTCGCTATAAACAGTGAACCATAGACTACTGAAGTGTAAACGGTTATCTTCTTTGAGGGCGCCCCGTCTTCTGAAGTACAGTGCCAAATATATATTCCATCATCATAGTAGAAAGTTGGATTATATCCTATACCACTGCCAATTGCATAGCTGGCAAACTCTCCATCTGGGCCTATAACATAAAGTTCTAATGTTGAATTGGCCTGTGTCCAGCTAACCTCTATCTTTAGAAGATAATCTTTTGCATCCTGTACTTTAAAGGAGTATGCTCTCCAGTCACCAGATTCAGCCCTCCATGTCCAGTCCATAGCCCCTCTTACTGTGCCCAAATCGTATAGTTTTCTTTCATCAGACGGTTTTGTTGTTAGCTGACCAATCTTGCCCACCACCATGTAAGAGTATGGGATATACTTTGTTATTGTTCCATCAGAAGTTTTGAAATCGAATGCTATAAGTCCCTCGATAACCCCTGATACGACATTAGATGGTACAATGAGGTTTCCTGAAATTTTCGCTGAAGCTCCGGGCCCAATAGAATATGATGTGGTAGTAAATGTTATAGATGAATCTTTCGCCCTAGAATATTTTAGCACATTAAGTTCAAACGGTATCGAAAAGCTTGGCCCAGAATATCTTGTATGATATACTCTTACAACAATCTTGGAGTATGGTGAATGTAGCCTGTTCTGTACGTTTCCAACTGTCGCCTCCTCTGTTGTCCCATGAGAGTAAGCGGCATTTATTACAATCAACTCATTATATTCAATATTCTCGTTTTCGTTTAAGTCTATCCATTCGAACACGAATAGTGAAAGCCTATTATCACGTGCGTAATTGAAGTTGTAGTCAAAGTATTTGAAGTTAAAGTTTAAAGTGAATCTTGTTAAGTCTATGTTAGAAAATTCGCTTTGGTCAAACACGTACCATACTGCTCCACCTCCCAATGGTGTTGAACCAGTAAACTTTTTGGACTCAACCAAATTGTATGATACTCCCCTAAGGTTTGATAACGTTCCAGTTTTGCTGTTCAAGTTTGTGACCTTAAAACTGAATGTTTTAGATGATCCTGGACTAAGGTAGCCTAGGAACATGCTTGTTGTCTCCATTGGAGTGAAGCTTGGAACATTGTACGGTAAAATTACAGGCTCTCCCGTGAACCACTGAGCAACATATTCAGGTATATTGTAGGCGAACTGTCCTATCCAGGCATCGTTCAACTTACTCTGTAAAACATTACCGGTTTCCGTTGAAGAAACTCTTACAGTAACTGGGCCGAGGGTATTAAGATTGGATAATCTTTTAGTTGCAACAACAGCAGAGTATGAGTCAACTCTTCCAGCACCTTGGAGTAGACCATTATATGAAATATCTTTTGCAGTACTCATAAGCAACGTTTTAGCCTGTGGTGGTGTAAGCATCTTGTTTGATGCTTCAAGCATCAGTGCTAATGTTCCAGCCGTCAAGGGTGTTGCGAGGCTTGTGCCACTAAATATACCATACCATCCAGAAGCCATCGGAGCGATATCCCAACATCCTAAACCAACATTTACAACGTCAGGCTTTATTTCACCCAACGGTGAAGGTCCCCTAGCACTCCATGATACAACATCGTCCACAGAAGCTTCAGCACTATATCCAGCGAAACTGTAAAAGTGTGTTGCTGTAGAAGCTCCTACTGTAATTGCAAAGGATGCTGCACCAGGCGATGTTACTGTACCATAGCCAAATCCACCGTTTCCAGCAGCCTGTACAATAATTATTCCTGGAAAACTTGGGTCAAGAAAGCCTGGCACCGAAAGTCCGTTTATCAGCATGCTCTCCATATCGTATCCGAAAGCATAGTAGTCGTACCACTGATATGATACACCCCAACTGTTGCTTATAAGATCAGCTCTCTTAGAACCAGAGTAAACCATTCTTACTCCATCTTCAGAAACCTGTTCATTGAATCCTGCAGCCCAAAGCATGCTAAGCTCAGTATTACCATACCATAACGCCTTTACTCCGACAATCTTAGCCTTAGGTGCGATGCCTGGAAGTGTTTTGAACCCGTATCCTGGAATATAGTACAATTCTTTACCCCTCGAAGCTATACTGCCTGCACAACTGGTACCATGGCCATAGAAGTCGTAGAAGATAGAAAGGTAGTTTCCACTTAAATCCCAACCTCTCATAAAGTCTCCTGGGTACGTGAAATAGAATCCTATATCATAAAAGAATCCTCCTAAAACACCAGCATAATATCCTGTATTATCTAAGTCTTCAGCAACCCTATCTCCATCATAGTATATGGGTTTATCGTCAGTAAAGTCTGCGTTCATGTTGAAGTCTATGTATGCTACAGTATAGTTTCCTGGAGATGTTGGGTCTACAAGCAGTACACCAAAATTGTATTCGCTGCCGTCAGGAAAGTACAAGTCTGTTAGACAGAATCGATACACTCCACTAGCTGAAGTGATAGAGCCTACATAATAGTCTTCTGTAACAGGCACCCCTGCAAGCCAGGGTTCAATTATCAAAGCAGATGTGCCCTTCGTTTTTATCCAGCCTGTCGCATTTTTCCCAAATCCCTGCATAAGCATCACATGGCTTTCGTCTGCATCTAGAACTAGAGGCTCCCTAAATCCACCCGGTAAAATAACGTAATCTAAAGCATCCCTAAGGTCTGGGTGCGCGTACTCTACACCAGTGTCTATAACGGCAACCCTGACTCCTTCACCCTCTAATCCGAAGGTGCTGTTTACCTGATTAACTCCAGTAAATTCCCTTACAATAAACATGTCCGGTAACGCTTCTGAAGAAAGCTCCTCTTTGGGATAGGAGGCTACTTCGAGCTCAGGTATCTTGTTTAAGGCAACAGTTTTCAGCCCCTTTATATTCTTCAATAATTGCAAATTATCTTTATGTATTAGAAATTTTGTTGAATATCCGTCCTTAACCTTTACAACGTTTGTGGTCGCCTTGGCAATCGATTTAACGTAGTTTACTGCATCCAGTGAACCTACTACTGTACCCATAACATATTCTTTGAACTTCAAATGTGTTGCCTGCCTTTCGTTTCCAAATATTTTTGGTCCATCAAATTTTATGTACTCTCCTAAAAGTGTACTGTTAACCTGGGAGTTGGCATAGACTATGGTTGAGGGTGTAAGTATTACTAGAATTAGAAGAATGGCCGTAAAGTTTGCTTTTATTCTACTTAAAGCCACTCGTCTACTCATGCATTTTGACTCTAACTTACTTATTTAAAAAATTTTCTGTAAAGCCTCCTCTTTAGACAATCAAATTTTTATTAAAAATGTAATAAATATGTTATAAAATAATGTTGCTAAAATTTATCTAAGAATGACCTTCTCTTTAATCCTAGACCAGAAAGGAACACTAGCATTCTCACTGGACAAATTGTCGAAGATATGGTCTAACTGTTTGCTCAGCATAAACTGTCGCAGTATTTATTCCAATAGCAAGCCCATGAAGGCTTTGAAAGGATTGAAGCATTGATACACTAGTGCTAACAAACATTACTGCTGCAACTCCCTGGATAAGATGCACAATATAAAACAGTTCCTTTGATGCCATAAAAAATGTTGAAAGTGCAGAAAATGTGAATAAGGCTACTCCTATAAGGAAAACAATTCTCTTTCCTCTCAAATCAGCAGGTCTGCTAGCTGGTAAAAGAAATATGACCGAAGAAAGTAGATAAGAATTCTGTATCCATCAAAGCTCAACCAGCTAAAGCTCAAACTCTACCCCTATTGGAGGAAGTGCTACGTTTAATGCTGATATCCTGTACGCGATTAAAAATGATGCTTGTGATGTAACAATGAGTACAATCATTTCTCTAAACATTTTTCTTTTATCATATGTGCTTAAATTCATTAACTCTTACGCTTTAAAAAATGGTTTATATAAAGTCTTTTTAAAAAATCTTATTAGGAAAAGTTTTTATTTTAATTTAATAGAATTCGGGTGGGCATCTTGTTGCTTCCAGAAATAGTAAGTCTCATAAACCGTGGAGAGTATGGCGCTGCAATAAATATTATGGAGAAGATTGTAAAAGATAAGACCAAACCTGTTAAGGAACGATTGGACTACTGTGTTTGGATAGCTGAATGCTATAAGAAAATGAATGACCTAAAAAGTGGTGGAGACTGGTACCTTGAAGCTGTAAAAATAGTGCTATCACAAGATATTGATGTAAGATTAAAGGCTAAGCAAGCTTTACCATACTGCGAAAAAGCCTTGGAAAACTATAGGGAAGGTGGTGATGCATTAGATGTCATGGAGGCAGTTAAACTAAAACAGCGGTTGCAAGAACTTTCAAAGTAACAGTATAATGGTAAATGGTAGATAGTTTAACATATATTTTTATTTGTGGAGAAGGGTGGCTTATGATAAAATTACCGCTAATACACCGCTCAAAAATATTCCATCAAAGGTTCCAGCCCCTCCTATACTCGCATAAGGTGTCCCCAGGTCTCTAATTTTTCCAATATTTGTGAGGTCTGCGCCAACAAGTGTCCCAATTACACCGCTTACATAAGCGATAATGGGCTGCTGGTTTGTTGGCAAAATCATGGCAACTAGTGCTGCTATCAAAGGTGGAATAAATGCGGGTGTAACGATTCCAACTCCAGGCTTCGGTCTTGCAATCAAATGGGTGATGAATGCGACAACGCAACTGCCTATCAATCCATAAAATAGTATTTGATAATCTTTAGTCATAAAATATATGCTCACCAGCACTGGGATTATTGCTCCACCCAAGTTTATAGCAATTGTTGTATACGATTCAATCTCATCTATTTCTGGAACCCTTATTAAAATTCCGAAGAAGCTTATTTCTTTAACCCTAACTATGGGCACCTGCGACCTTACTTTAAATAGTGGAATGTTAACGTAGCTTCCAAATAGTGTTGCAAAAAGCAGTAATGCTACCGTCATTGTACTAAATCCTATTTTTCTGAAAGCGTATCCAATAAATCCGTAGAAGAAGAATAGTACTGTTACAGCGAATAGGATTGCCAAAAGTGTGATATAAATTGGAGGATGTGGTGCATAGACAACCTTTCTATACATCAGCTCACACTATATGAGCATAAAATAAAGTTTTTAAACTTATTCAAAAATAAAATTGTGTAATGAGTTACAGTGTAGAAATAATAACTCCAGTAGAAAAGGACGTGCTCGTAGACACGTTTTCAAAGACTTTCCTTTACGAAAGGAAGGCTGAAATACATGGTGCATGCATTAAGCTGCTAACAAACGTAAAACAATTTTATGAAATGTGGACTGAAAACTTTAAACCTATTTCGGAAGAAATTAGACCACACGGTAGACTTTTTGTAATAAACAGTGGAAAAGAAAATTTGAAAGTAAAATATGAACCCATATCAAAAACGCTCATAATTCTTGACTGCGACTACTACGGTCTTGTAAAAAGTCTTGCACTATCATTAACCTCAGACTTCTTCGAAGAATATCATAGCGAGCATAGAAGATATTCTGTTCACGGCTCGCTAGTAGATAGGCAAGGAAGAGGTCTCGTTATAGTAGGCCCTCCGGGAAGCGGTAAAACAACTCTAACATATGGTCTACTAACTAACAGCATGTACAATTATGTAGCAGACGACTGGTTTTTTGTTAGAGTAATGGGAAAAGATCTAATAGGATACGCTTCAGAAAAGAACTCGTATATTAGAGAGGACCTTGCAAGCAACTGGCCAATATTCAAGAAAAGGTTAGAAGACATAATTGTTGACAGTAAAGGTAGAGCTGTAGCAAACGTTCACCTCCTATTCGGCGAACACAGAATAAGGGAGTCGACTCACATAAAGGCGGTCATTCTCCTACAAAGAAATATAAATATTCCAAAAACTTTTTCAGAACTTGATCCTGAAACCGCGTTAAACTATCTTGTAGAAAACCAGTTCTTCAACCCCCACCAGCTTGTCAGGGACGAGAGAAAGACTTCCCTTAGAAAACAGTTTTTTAAAGAAGTTTTTGAACTTGTACCCGTCTACCTATTAAACACTATAGAGTCCCCTGAAAGTTCATTAAATCACATCCTCTCCATAGAAGTTTGAACTATGAAACTTGTCCAATAGGTATACCGTCCCCCCTATAATCGCAGGCAGCCCATTTCACCATATCCTTTAATCTAACAGCTTGGGCTACACCTAAACCGTAGCTTTTTAAGTGCGATATCCTAAGCTTATCCTCTAACCCACTTAAATTAACCCTCTCTTCTAAAAGAATTTCCCTGTCTCCATTCCAAACGAATCTTGGCATATCCAAAGCCTCTTGAAGTCCAACATTATAGTCCACATAATTTGTTATTAGCTGCGCGTATATTTGTGGCCTATAGTCTCCCGCACTTGCACCAACCGCTAAAATATCATCCTCTTTCCTTAATATGGTTGCAGAAAGTGTGTGCGCAGGCCTTTTTCTCGGCTCCAGTTTGTTTACACCTTCAAACTTAAACCCCCTAGCCCTACAATTCAAAGTTATACCATATTCTGGTAATGTTATACCTGAACCGAAACCTAGATAGAGACTTTGTATGGCCGAAACTAGATTTCCCATTTTATCTGCTACCGCAAAATAGGTCGTGTCCCCATCGAAAACTTCTATTCTATCCAAATTTTCATCTTTTAAAAGCTCTCTAGCATATTCTTTTGACAGAACCTTCTCTAAATCTATTTTAACAAACTTTGGGTCAGAAAGTATCTCATCTTTAACCTTATATGCTATCCTAAAAACTTTGTAAAGCCTTTCAACATACTCTTTTGAAAGATGCCTCACATCCCCTAATCCTATACTCTCAACCATGTTTAGTATAAGTAATGTTATTAAACCCATGCTATTTGGAGGTATCTCGAAAACTTCATAGTTTCTGTAAAATATTTTTATTGGCTGCACCCACTCCGGCCTAAACTCTTTTAAATCGTCTTCTAGAATGACTCCACCCTTTTCCTGTACACAGCTAACTATAGATTTACCTATTTCACCATCATAGAAGCCTTTTGGCCCATGCTCTTTGATTATCTTTAACGTTTTCGATAATTGAGGAAATTTTAGAACTTCCCCTTCTTTGGGTACGCTAAAATTCTTTAAGTAAATTTTTGACGACCCCCCGTCTTTAGCCAACAATTCATAATTTTTCATTATAGCATCAGAAAATCTTTTGCTCACTGGAAAACCTTTTTCAGCTAATAGGATAGAAGGTTCTATGAGCTCACTAAACTCTAGTGTCCCAAACCTCTTATGAAATTCGAAAATTCCATAAACATATCCTGGAACCGTTATAGACAATGCACCCCTATCAGGTACGCTAGAATATCTTTTTTCCTTCAAATATTCTACCGTCAACATTTTCGGCGCATACCCTGAAGAGTTCAAACAATAGACTTTACCGCTTCTGTTTTCATAATATAATGTAAAAAAGTCTCCACCTAATCCGCAGAGGTTTTGGCATGTTACCGAAAGGGCTAAGCTTGTTGCAATGGCAGCGTCTACAGCATTCCCTCCCCTATCTAATATTTCCACACCAATCTTTGATGAAAGATAATGCTCGCTTGCAACAACACCACCGCAGGTTAGAAAAGGCGTCTTACACATCATGTCATAGGTTTATAGGAGATACAAAATTAACATTACCCTAGTTTGTTTAAAAAAAGATGAAAAGGGGGTTTAAAGTTTTTTGCCTACAACAAACATCTTTGTTCCGCAGACGCTGCAAACTCCTTGTATTGCAGGCTTGCCATTCTTTAGAGTCACTTGAGTCGGGTTCTTTATTTCTCTCTTCGCCTTACACTTAACACAGTAGCCTTCCATATATCTCGTCAACTGGATAAAATGGGCTATTATATAAAGGAATTTGTTTATATGCCCATAAGCTTATATACGTTTGATGCGTGTTCATTTGCAGAAGAAGGCTATAAGATGCTTTGGTGTAGCAGAAAGTTTCAGGAAAGGTGCATTACCATATTCTATACTTTCTGGTGTAGTTATGAGGGCTGACCTAGTTATAGATGGATTTTCTTTTGGTAAAGCTACGTTAGGCGGTGATGATGCTACAGACTCAATTCTTACCATGTTTAAAGCGTTGAACAGGAAAGATGTGAATACTATCATGTTAGGGGGGACCATCATCAGCCTCTTCAACATTATAGACATAGATAAAATATATGATTCTCTTTCGATTCCAGTAATTTCTGTAACCTATAATGTTTCAGAAGGTCTAGAATCCCACATCTTACATCATTTTAAAGAAGAGGAGTGTGAAAGGAAGCTTGAAGCCTATAAGAGGCTTGGTGAGCGGAAAAAGATATTGTTACATACTGGAAAACATGTGTTCATAAGATGTGCTGGAATAGGTGAAGATAATGCATCCTATATTATAGACAAGTTTACCTTACAAGGTGCAGTACCTGAGCCAATAAGAATAGCGCGGCTACTTTCAAGGAGTCTATTAAAATTTCTTACTCTCTCGAAATAGGCTTCTACTTGCCAAGTAAATATATAATTGTGCATAGCCCGCATATTTTCCAAAAACCTTTCTAGCAACATCACCCATAAGCAGATACTCTTTTCTATCCAATTTTGTTTTCCTGGAACCATTCGAGCTTAACAAATTTTCATCATAGAATCCTTTTAAAGCGTAAGGATAGGCTCTCAGGATCCAGACATCTATTGGGAACGC
>Ga0078972_1017582_pt1 | contig 10216 bp, 8 predicted proteins | sample YelNatPaOPGAMG01_FD_67568 | JGI IMG/M metagenome (GOLD analysis project Ga0078972, IMG submission 67568) | Hot spring thermophilic microbial communities from Obsidian Pool, Yellowstone National Park, USA - OP-RAMG-01 (SPADES assembly) (version 2) | ecosystem: Environmental > Aquatic > Thermal...
TTTAACATCAACTGTTATAGTTTTATTACCTATTTTTAATAAATAAGGAGAAGCAAAAACTTCAAATTTAGTACCATTTTTTAACCAACCATTTTTTCCTTCAGTTGAATAAGGAACAATAATTTCAAATTGGCCATTTTTGGCTATCACTGATTTAGAATAAATAAATTCTCTTTCTTGATTAGTTGTTACCTTTGTCACTATTTCTATTTTTTGACCATCTTTTGCTTGACCAACAATTTTTGCTCCTTTAACGTATTCAAAAACTTTTATCAATCTTACCTCTGTATTTTCTTTGTCTCTCTCATCAGCAAAATAAGAAGGACTGACTTTAGTTTTAGATTCATAAACCAAACGAAAATGATCTAAATAAGGAACATAAGAATCTGGTTTATTTTCTAACTGCCATTCCCGACCATCAAAGAAATGCAGTCGAACCACCATTGATTTATCGTATTTTCGAGTACTCACCAATTTTCCATCTTCTTCTAAATAATAATCCTTGGTTTCTCCTAATGCCCACTTTGTTTTACCCATAAAAGCACCATAACTAAGAGCTTGACCATAATCAGTAATAATATATCTAGTTTTTAACTCATCAAGCATTTTAAGAGCAATATTTTCATCGTTTTCTATAAAGAAAGAGGCTTCTCCGGGGACAATTATTCCTGTTTCTTTATCTATTCTTCCTAAACCCTGTTGAAATTGATTCGCATTAGGCATTCTATGAGCATAATAAGTAATAATATGACCAACATCCCAACTTGATAAAATTCCATAAGCAGTTTCTGGATAAGGATAAAGTTCTATTTTTAAAGTATCTTTATTAACGGGCGGCTCTTTGTAAAGCGCATAAAAATCTAAACCTGGGTCAGGAGTATTTTCTCTTAACCATTTTAATGCTTCGTACCAATCTTCGTCTCTTCCTACTCCACTAAAACGAGCCGAATAATACGGCTCAACAATAATTTTTGGTAAATTATTAGGGAATTGACTTGTTAAATTGAAAGGAAATGGAAAAAAAACAAAAATTATTAAATTCAATAATAAAGCTATCCCTCCTATTCTTAAATAAAAACCCTCTTTTCCTTTGATTTTGGCTATCTTAAAAATATTTTTAATTAAATTAATAATGTGACTAACTAAATAAGCAGCTAAAAGAGCAATATTTAAAGCAAAATAATAAGAGAATCGCGATTGACCAATTTTGGTAGTAATAGTTCCTGTAATTAAAAAGAAAGCTAAAGACCAGATAATTAAAAATAAATCGATTGGTTTTTTCTCTTTTTTAAATCTAAAAAAGAGAAAACATAATCCTAAAATAGCTAAATATAAATAAGGACCAAAAGTACTAAAAGCACTTCTAAAACTCATTGGCGACATTTCTCCGATTGTTTCCCGAGCCACTCCCCGCCATTCAACAATTCCCATTTGAGGAAGGATACCAAGGTTAATCACTTTTAAACCATAAATAATGTTGTTTAATAAATCAGGAAAAAATATCTGTAAAAGGAAAAGAATAAATAAAGAAATCGCTAAGAAAACAATGGGAAAATATTCTTTTTTTATTTTTTTATTTTCAAAATATTTACTTAAAAGATAAAGTAAAAAGAAAATTAAAATTGAGACCAAAAATGAGCCAAGATGTAAAATATTATATAAAGGTGAATTTAAAAGATCAGGATGGCCAAAAAAAGGAGAAATCATCAATAAAGCAACGGGAAAAGAAATTGTTCCTAAAATCAATAACCAATAAGGATAATTATTCAAGAAAAAACTAATAAAATAATAAGCAAGGATAAAAAGAAAGAAAATTAAAAGGAAAAGTAAAGCGCCATTCCAGGTTAAAAAATATAATCCCAATCCCAAACCTGTTAATAAGCTATAAATAATTAGTTTTCTTTTGTTCTGATGATTTAAAATAGCTAAAATAAAAAACAAAACAGCTAAAGAAGAAAAGAGCACTTCTGCTTGATGATGATCGGTTGCCCCTAGAATTGATCGAAAAAGAAAAGGAGAAAAAACAGAAAAAAGAAAAGCAGTAATTAATCCTTCTCTTTTAGAAAAAATATATTTAGCAATAAAATAAGCAACAATAACTGCTAATGTCCCTAAAACTGGTGGATAAAAAGGAGCAATTTTGTGAATAATAGATTCTGTTGGTTTCCCTAAACTAAAAATCCAAATAATAAAACCTAATAATAAATCATATAAAGGAGCAAAATGAATATATGTTCCAAAAGGGAAATAAGTAAATGGGTCAAAATAAATTTTTCTTGGGAAGTGCCCGCCTAACAATAAATTTTCTACTATCCTCATATGATAAACTCCATCATCCGCAGCATATCTAATAGGATCTTGCATTACATTTTTATAAGGCAAAACAATTCTTATAAATAAAGATATTAAAATAATTCCGATAAAAGTAAAATAAAAAAGAAACTTTTGAGATTTCAAAAAATTAAAAATTGGTTTTAAAAAAGTTATTACTCTTTCATTTTTTTTGGTTAAGCCAAGTATTATTGTTTTAATATTTTTTACCATAAATTTATATAAAATTTAAATGAAGAGGGGTTTCTCCTTTGGGCTTTTCAAGCTCTATTTCTCCTTTTTTTAAAGCCCATAAATATTCATTTATTTTTTCTTGTAAACAAAGTTTAGCACACATTTTTCGGGCATCAAAATTTTCTGAAGCTAAATAACTCATTACTTCCCAATACCTTTCGCTTTGAAATATTTCTTTAAACGGAGTATCAATAATATTACCAATATGAAATTTCTTATATTTTTCGCTAAAAAATGCCCCACAAGGAGCGACTAGCCCATTACCTGAAATCTGCAACATAAAAGGAGGGCCAAAGCACTGTTGATATTTTCTTTCGCCTTTTGATAAAATTTTTGACCATTTTACTTTCACTAAATAATTCTCATCTGATAATTTTTCCGCCTCTTTTAATAAATCAATTAAATCAAAATATTTTTCATAATCAACACCTAATGTTTTATTTTCGTCATCAGAACAGTGTTTAATCACCGCATAATCTACCCCTAAGCTTTTCCCCAATTTCGCAAAAGGTAAAATTTGATCTTTAAATTGAGGCATTAAAACCATTTGAAGACCAATTGTTACTGAAAGTCCATTCTTTTTTTTAATTTCAACCGCTTTTTTAATAGTGTTAATAACCTTATAAAAACACTTTTCGGGCACACCATGGATTTTAGAATATCCTTTTGGATCCCCAGCTGAAATATTAAATCTTAAATAAGTAAGACAAGGCAAAATTTCTTCTAACTTATTATCATCAAGTAAATAACCATTAGTGCCTAAAGCAATATCTAAACCATTTTCTTTTCCTTTTTTAATAGCCTCATATAAATAAGGAGAACAAGTGCTTTCTCCATCTGAAACGAAACTAATGGCTTTAACCCCTATATCTTTGCAATCATCTAAAAACCTAAATATTACTTCTTTAGATAAATCTCTCTCAATATTTTTTTGTAATTGAGCAAAACAATAAAGGCAATGATAAGTACATTTTTTTGTTAAAGCAATATCAATAGTAATTGGGGCGATTCTTTCGCCTTTTAGCCAGGCCTCAACTCTTTCTTTGTGCCAAGCTAACTTATGCCCGTCTAGAATAATTTTTTCTTGATTTTTATTCATTAGTTATTTCAAAATTTTCTTTGATAAGTGATTGATTCCTTTATAATTTCTCCTTTTTTTGGTCTTTCTCTAAAATAAATATCAAAAATTAAAATAAAATATTCTTTCAAAGTCCTTACAATAGATGAAATTTTTATCGCCTGCGAGTTTCCTGTTTTTCTTTGATTTAACCTTGAGGGTACTTCTGCGAAAAGATAGCCTCTTTTAACTAATTTTATCAAAATTTCAGCCTGAAAAGAAAAACCATTACATCTATGCTTAATAGTTTTTAACACCGATTTTCTGACTAAAATAGTTCCATTAGTATAATGAAAATGCGTCAAAAAGGTCAAATTAATTAATATGTTGTATACAAATGAGAAAATCCTTCTTAAAAAAGATCTGATTTCTTTGTTAAAAATAAAATTAACCACTATATCAACATCATCTAACAAATGATGGTATCTTAAAATCTCAAAAGCATCATTCTCATTATCTCCAGGAATCATCACCACTGCCTCACCTTCAGCTAGCTCAACCCCCCTCCAAAAAGAAAAACCAACCCCCATTTTCTTTGCATTAGAAGTTAATTTTAAAATTCCTTGTAATTCTTCCATTTTTTCATTTACTATTTTTTCCGTATTATCTTGGCTACCATCATTAATAACTATAATTTCTCCGGAGAGATTTAATCTTTTAAAAGAAGATAAAATATTTTCTATGGTTAAAAGGATATTTTTTTCCTCATTATGAGCGGGAACGATAACACTTATTTTTTTCATAATTTATAATGACTTAAAAATTCTATTTAAGCCAATTTCTGAAAGTATGGAAAATAGTATCAAAAATCACATTAAAATCCCAATTTATCATAGCGGAAGTATTAATCATTGGCATTAAATAACAAGTATAACAAGGTTTATTTTTTAAATTATCAAGAGCCTCCTCTAAACCATCTCGATAAATATTTTTTGCCTTAAAAATACCCTGCAACCCATTACAAGGATAAACACTTCCATCTTCATCAATAATGACTTCATATCGGCCATACTGACATTCTATCGCTTTATTTTTCATTTTTTCTTTAGCTTCTTCTTTATTAATAAAAATTTTTTGATAACCATAAGGCCAGTTTAAAGTATATTCTAAAATTTTTAACGCAGTAAAAATAGGATAACCTTTCTTTTTATATTCTATTAATTTTTTTTGATATTGAATAATCTCTTCCTCTGTTGGGGCTAAACTCTCTCCTTGAAATTTTTCATTTCCGGTAAAAAGATAACTTACCCCCCATTCTATTTTATTTTTTTGAGTGAATTCAGCCATAAAGTCGCAATCATTAATAACATATTTATGAATTGTCGAATTAATTCTTATTGGCGTATCGTAATATTTTCTGACCTCCTCTATTGAAGAAACAACCTTATCAAAAACTCCCTTTCCTCTAATTAAATCATTCCCATATTTATTTCCATCTAAAGAAAAACAAATATTATCTAAATAAGCAATTTCTTTAATTTCTTTAATTTTTTCTGGCAGGGTACCATTTGAAACAATGGCACAAACAATTTGCTTTTTTATTAAATATTGTAAAATCTCTCGAATTTCTGGATGAAGCAGTGGCTCTCCACCTTGAACCAAAATATAGCGAGTACCTTTTTTATAAAGCTCATCTATTAATATTTTTAATTTTTGAAACGGCCAATATCTTTGTTCCCTTGAAGAATATTTACCAAAACAATAAGCACATCTCAAATTACATTGACTATTAATTACTAAATTAACATAAAACGGATAAGGTCTTTTCTTTAAAACCTTGATTTTTAAGATATGATAAAGAGTTTTTGCTCTATTTTTAAAACGATAAAATTTTAAATTACTTTTCATTTTTTTTATCTTTTTTTAGGCTAATAAAAGTAGGTCGGTCAGTCTGGTAAGATTTATAAAGGACTTCTCTTGTTTCGAAAGAATCCTTTGGAAAATAAGAAACAATATTTTTAAATTTACTCATTAACCAACAAGCATCAATTTCTTTATGGGTAGGGCCTTGAGTAGGATAATCAGCATAACCAATTAATTTAACATTGACATTTTGTTCATCAATATCTAATTTTATTTGTTCAAAGGCTCTTTCAATCAAAAAAGGAGTAATCGTATAAACATATGGCTTTAACCCTTCTAAAGCCATTCCGGAAGCAATTCCTATTATTGATTGCTCGCAAATTCCTAAATTTAAAAATCTCTTGGGGAATTTTTTTCGAAATTCATCAAAAATTTTAAAACCTATATCTCCAACAATTAAATAAATTTTTTTGTCTTTTTTTGCTAATTCGGTAATTACTTTACCAAATTCGTATCTCATAATTAAATTAAGTTAATTCTTTTAAAGCCTTTTGAAATTCTTCTTCATTTGGCACCCTTGCGTGCCAAATATAATTATTCTCCATAAAACTCACGCCTTTTCCTTTAATTGTATAAGCAATTATCATTTTTGGCTGACCGTTATTTTTAATTTTAAAAGCTTTTTCTAAAGAAATAAATGAATGACCATCTGATTCTACCACTTTATAACCAATATTTTCAAAAATTTTTTTTAAATTTTTAAAAGAGGCAATTTCATTCACCTTTCCTAAAGCTTGTAATCCATTATAATCAACAAGGACTATCAAATTATCTAATTTATAACGAGAGGCTATCAAAGATGCCTCCCAAGTAGTTCCTTCTTCTAGCTCTCCGTCTCCCATTAAAACATATATTTTTCCTTTCTTTTTTAGAAATTTTTTAGCCAAAGCCCTTCCAACTGCTATTGGCAAACCATGCCCCAAACTGCCGGTAGTGGCAAAAATACCATTTTTCTCATCTAAATCCGGATGAACAGAAATTTTAGGTTGATATCCTTTTTCTTTTAAAATTATATACAAAGGATAAAAAGCGTGTCCTTTGCTTAAAATAAATTTATCTTCTTTTTTTAGTTCTTTATAATAAAGCCAAATTAAAATTTCTATGATTGAAAAGCTTCCTCCAAGATGCCCCTCCCCTTTTTGCTTGGTTAATGTTAAAACTTTTCTTCGCAAATCCTTTGCTTTTTCTTGAAAACTTTTAAGTTCTTTTTTTCTCATAAAAATTAAATAAAATTGACATGAGGCGGTGGATTTTTTAGCTTTTCTAAATACCTATTGATTTCGTCCATCCGACAATTTTTTCGGCAATAATTAATGTTAAATTTTTTCATAAATTGCCAATTCTTTCTTCTTTCTTCCCCTTCCCAAATCTCTTTAAATGATTTCTCGTTATAATTTCCTAATTTAAATCTTTCATCTTTTACAAAATTACCACAACTATATACGTCCCCGTTAGTTGCTAAATGAACCCAGAAAAAAGGAACAGCATGACAAATCTTATAAGGTCTTTCTTCAAAAAGTTTTTCAATAGTATGTTTTCGAAAAATTATCTGAAAATTTTTGTCGTTAAATTTTTTAAGTCTTTCTTCTAAAGATAAATACTTCTTATAATCAATTTTTTCGTATTTTCTATTAAAGCTTTTTGGATGCTGAGAATAAGGTTTAATAATTAAATAATCCATCCCGATTTCTTTTAATTTTTTAGCCAATATCTCAATTTCCTGATAATTATCATCAAGCAATAAAAACTGAACTCCTAAAGTGCATTGACTTTTGAGTTTTCTTCTTAATTTAACTGCCTCTTTTAAATTGCCTAAAATTATTTCAAATTCAGGCTTTTGGGGCCTGTGAATTTTAAAATGAGTTTGAGGTGTCCCGGCATCTAAACTAACTCTGAGCCAACAAAGATGAGGTAAAATTTCTTTTAAAGTCTCTTTAGTTAGAAAAGTACCATTAGTTGTTAACGCGACATCTAACTTTAGAGAACTAGCAAAAAATATTAATTCTGTAATTTTTGGGTATAATAAAGGTTCTCCCTCCCCGCTAAAATTTATGCTTTTTACGCCTCCTCTTTTCATATCTCTTATCGCTCTTTTCAAGTTTTTAAAATTAGCAAACCCCTGATTATAACCTAAATAATCAAAAGCGCAAAATTGACAGCGATGATTACAAACTCCTGAGGGAGAAATTTCTGCATAAATAGGATAAATCTTTTTAGCCAGTGACCAATTATTAAAAGATTTTAGCCATTGGGCTAAAATTTCGGGATGGTACATTAATTTATGATAATCAATAAGATATTTATCTGAGCTCATTTTCCAAGCTTTCTAAAATTAAATCACATAATAATAAATGAATCGCCTCTACCTTGTTGTAGCAAAAACAAGGAGAATAAAAATTTATATCCCCTTTTTTTCTTAAAGGATTAAAAGGAGAAAAGCCGGAAAAAGTAATAACTTGATTGCCTTTCTTTTTCATTTCCTCTACTGCCTGTAAAATATTTTTTGATTTGCCAGAGCTAGAAATAGCTATTAACACATCTCCTTTTTGAGAATAATCTTTAAGTTGTAAAGAATAAACCTCTTCATAACCCTCGTCATTGCTTAAACAAGTTAAGCGAGAATAATCAGAAAAAAACATAGTTTTGACTTTAAGATTTCGCCAAAAATCCAAAGATTTATGAGAAGAAACACTTGCTGAACCACCATTGCCAATAAAAATTACTGTTTTATTTTCTCTTTTAATTTTTTTAATTAAATCTTTTATTCTTTTTAAAGATTCAGTTAAAGAAATTTTCTTTCCTTTTTTATCTGTAATTTCTGTTTTTAAAAAAATCTCTTTAATTTCTTCGATAAATTTCAAAGATAAATTTTCCATATTAATATTATTTTAATAAAGTTTTTAAAAACCCATAAATTTTTTCTTTGGTAATAGATTCTTTATGGCCAATAATTGATACCTTTAAAGCGGCAAAAGCGCTGCCAATAAAATTAACTGCTTCTAATGGTGCTTTTAAATACACTAATGGAGTAGTAATGGAAAAAAAAGCATCTCCTGCTCCTAATCGATCAACAACTTTATTAGAAAAAACCGGGCAAAAATAAAAATTTTTGGAATCAAAAGCCAAAGAGCCATTATGACCTAAGGTAATAATTAAATATTTGGTTTTGATTGTTTCTAATAACTTTTGGCCAACTACTTTAATGTCTGCGTTTTTCAAGTGGGTAGCTAGACGCGCTTCATTATGATCTACACAAACAAAATCAGCGTTTTTATATTTTGTTATAAGATTAAAACCATAATTAGCGCTATTAGTTTGAGCCATAATGCTTAAAAATTTTGCTTTTTTTTCTAAAAATTCAATTAAATTTTTATCGAAAAAGCCATGACCGTAATCTTTAATGATTACAATATCATAATTTTTAATTTCTTTATTTAAGTATTTTAAAATTTCTCTTTTGGTTTTTATTGAGAGTTCCCTATCGTCAAAATAATAAACCTCGAATATTTTTTCCATAAAACTTTTTTCAAAAAATCTCGTCTTTAAAATTGTCTGACCATTTTCTTCGTAAAAAAATTTAGAAAAAACATTTGATTTTAATTTTTTTTCAATAAAGGCTTTGAAACTTCTTTTTTCTCCTAAAACCGAAACGACATCTATTCTATTTAAAAAGTCAGCCAAATTATTAGCGGAAGCCAAAACTCCTCCTAAAAATCTTTCTCTAGATAAATATTTATTACCAATAATATTATCCTTTGGCACTTTATTCATCGCTTCACAATAACAATATTCATCAATAATAGATTCTCCAATAATTAATATCTTTAAATCTTTTATTTTTTCAATAAAATGCCAGATTTCTTCAAAAGAGTATCTCTTTTTAAACTCATCTAAAAATTTTTTAGTTTTTTCTGAATAAAGATTAAAAAAATTAGCTAAAATTTCTGTTGAGCTATAAACAGGAGTGTAACTAAACTTTATTTCTCCTTTTATTTCTTTAACAGCTTGCGCTTCTTTATAAAGATCACTTTCTTTGTTTTTTAATTCCTTTTCATATTCTTGACCCTTAAAATAAATATCGGGTTTGATTTCTTTAATTAATTCCACCGCTGTTTTATGAAAATCGATAATCACATAATCAACTATTTCTAAATTCGCGATAACTTTTGCTCTAATAAAATGAGAAAAAACTGGTCGATTTATTCCTTTATTAACAAAAGAATCCGCTGTTAAACTCACTATTAAAATATCTCCTTCTTTTTTAGCTGCCTCAAAATAAAAAAGATGGCCGGGGTGAAATAGATCAAAAACACCGTGGCATAAAACAATTTTTTTGCCTTTTGATTTCAATTCTTTAACTATTTTTTTTAGTTCTTCTAAATTTTTAATCTTTTTTTTGTATTTTTCCATAAATTATTTTTTTAAATAATAAAACCATTCTTTAGTTGCTTCTTTGATTTTCTCTTGGGTCCATAAAGGTAAATCTTTATAATCATTAATATTTTTAAGCATAATTTTTATTCCTTCTTTTAAAGAAACTTTGGGATGCCATTTTAATTTCTTTTTTATTTTTTTAATATCTGCCCAAGTACAGTCTGGCTCGCCTGGTCTTTTGGGAATATAAATATAATCTCCTTTTAATAATTTGACAATATAGTTAATCGAATAAGG
>Ga0078972_1017587_pt1 | contig 10215 bp, 17 predicted proteins | sample YelNatPaOPGAMG01_FD_67568 | JGI IMG/M metagenome (GOLD analysis project Ga0078972, IMG submission 67568) | Hot spring thermophilic microbial communities from Obsidian Pool, Yellowstone National Park, USA - OP-RAMG-01 (SPADES assembly) (version 2) | ecosystem: Environmental > Aquatic > Thermal...
GCTCCTGAGCACGTCCGCAGAGCAGGCCCAAGACGGCAGTAACTCCGACCACATCTTCTGATGCGCCTCGTTCTGGAGAATGGCCCGGATGTTGGCCGCGCTCTTGAAGGCGTTCTTCTCGACGTGCTTGACGCCCCTGTAGAGCACCATGCCTGGCGTACCCACCGCGCAAAAATTAAGCATGTCATTCCAGGTCGAGCTTGTTACCGGATCTTCCGTCGCTTTCGAGTTGACCCCCCGGTTTTCAGGCTTTCTTCCCCCCATTTTTCGCCATTCTTGCGGCACCTGAAATCCGTACATCCACCCTCTGAAGATCGATGTTCTTGCTGCGGTATCGGTCAACGCTCTTCTGATCCAGTCTTCGTAAAGTTGACTGTTTGAGCCGTTAAATCTGCTTTGCTTTAGAGGGGATGACTTAGGAAGGAAGGCTTCCAGTCTAAGTTTGACAATCTTGGGATTGCACTCAAAGATTCTCTCGATGCCGTCTTCTTGGTTAAGTAGCGTTGGTAGGTAGGACATAGTCGCTCCTTTCATTGATGGTTTATGGACTGATTTCTTCGATGGAATTCACCAGAAGAATCATTTCATCTTCGCTCGCGAGGAAGGTCATGGTGTCGTCTGGTCGGTAGTGCCAAAACAGGTATCGTGCCATTTTTTCGCTATTGGCGTGGATCAGAATGATGTCGCCTTTCTGGTCCATGACAACGAACGCCGGATGCGTGCGACCCTCTCGTTCATCCATGATGCGGATCATCACGCCAGGCCAGACCTCGGGGTTTTGCGCGGCATGCAAGATGTCCTTGTAGTCTTTCAGGCTCAACGGCCATCTGCAGGGCTCACCCCACCGGGCCGCATACGCCTCGCAAGCCCGGGATGCTGATGATTCGCATACCACCTCAATACGTTCCGGGTGATGTGACCCCACTGGCACGCAAAGAAAAAGGGTGTCATCTCGAGGCACGATCACCCCCTTCTGGCATGGCCGCAGACCAGTCCTTGACCTGCCGACGCGTCATTTCATCCAGGCGCTCTGCGAGCTTCTTTTTCAGCGAGTCGGTGCGCCGCCGGTTGCCCACCAGCCCGCTGATCTTCTCTCCCCGCAATCCTGTGATTTCGCTCAGGATGTGGCGCCTGAACAGAATGACCTCATGGGTGGTTCGTAGAGCATCAAGGAAGTACCGACCGACATTGATGTGCCCCGCATGCCAGTTTTTCGCCACATTCCACTGGCTGACTTCCCTGTCTGTCATGCGCATCGGAACGTACTGGCCCGAGCGCGTCACATGAAACCTCACCAACGCCGGATGAATGACCCCGTTTCGCTCCATCAGGAAGGACACGGTGATATTGCCGTCGATGCGAATCTGGTAGCTGTTGAAGGCGCGACCCGCCGCTTCAAGGGATGCGTCGAGATCGCGCAGCATGCCCATCATCTCATCAAGATGCTGATGCGCGATCTCTTTGATGGTTGCATATTCCGACGCACCGGGCCGCCTGTAGTCCGCGGAATCCTGACCCCGCGAACGCTTCCTGCTTTTCCGGTGGTAGGAATAAGTCTTTGGCATTTAGCGTAACCCGCTGGCAAATTTACTCTTCAGCCCCGGCGACGCCTTCAATGACCCGTCCGCCAGACGACACGATTTCGATCAGTTCGTCCTGGGACGCCACATGCGCACTGGATTTCATCGACCCGAACAGATGCTGAAACAGCGCCTTGCTCGCACCGGCTGACGTTTTGGCGCGAACCAGGTATTTCGTTTCGCCATGTTCGACGACGAAAACCTTCTGCTTGAGGCCACCGTTTTTTTCTGCATCGGCTTGCACGTCATCGGAAGGTTCTGCCGCAGGCTCGACGGCAGGTTCGTCTGCAGGTGCCGGTGAGTTTTGAGCGAGCCACTCTTCGTATTGTTTTTTCTCTTCGAGGGCATCTTCGAGCGAACGCGCATGGGCTTCCGCTTCGAGTTCTTCGTTGAAAGGTAGATCGTTATTCATGTCAATCATGTCAAGCTCCTGTCAAGTTAAAAGGGAACATTCCCAAGACTGCATAGTACCTCACACCAGGCATGTAGGGTCAATCTCTATCAACCCACCTCAACCCATCAATGCTTCCAAAGCCAATCACCACAACTCACATAGAAGATGTGTTTTATGGATTCGTCCACAAACCCGGTTTCGATGCAAAGTCGACCATCATCCAGCGAGTAAAAAAGCGGGTCATGTAAGTCATTGCTTTCCATTGGGCGACCTAGGACTTGCGCCTTCTTTTTCGCAATGCCCACCATGAAATTCATCCACCCATCGACCGCATGACTGCTCAGCATCACGTCTTCTGGTTTCACTAACCCGGTAACTCTCGCAAAATCATCCATGACATTCCTTTGGCCAAATTGTGCGACGGTGACAGAGCCAAGCGCAAAACCACAAGAATGTTTCATTTCCGAGAAATGAAACATTCGCAGTGTTTTTTGCGCGGACGGCTTGAATGCGAAGCAAACCCACGTACCATGCGAACGATGCAATACAGACACTCACACCGCATGCAGACACTCACACCGCATCCATCCATTCATCACTCAATGCAATGCACACACACACTCACTCCACCATCGATGCAATGCACTCACCGCACATCCACTCACTCAAGTGCTTCTTGGGCGGTGATGCAAAGCGCACACCTGATGCATAGCAACCACACAACCAAAGACGAGGATGGAATTCAACTTGCATCAGCATAGCTCAACCATATTTGTTTTTCAAACATCGACCCCGCACCCACTTTGGTCTCGACACAAGGTTCCGCCAATAAGTTTCAAGGCAAACTTGACCGGGCGTTGACGGATGGTTGACAACTTTCCATCGACCCCGCCTAACTCGCTATCGGCCTTCGGACGCGAACGCCGCTGCATGATGGTGACGGGGTGTTGCGCGCCAAAGGAAGCGCTGGATGCCCGTCGATCACTGCCTACAGCGTCTGTTATGCAGAGGCGGCCGCAATCGGCAATCACAGCGCAACATACGCAATGCACTCAATCACTCATGCAAGTGCAATCTGATTGCATTCGATGCAATTCATCCACTCACCAATCTAAGTGCATTCACATGGATTGATGGACGTGTGCTGCGAAGTATTGATTGACGATCTTTTGCGTGGCGTGCAAGAATGCAAAGGACACAACAACAGAGAAGGGGAATCCTGTGCTAAGAATTGGTTTGGACATCGGGCACTCGTCCGTGAAAGCGTCGTATTCATGGCAGAATCAGGCCGTGGAGCAGATCATTTTTCCCACGCTGGTCATTCCTGCTTTTCGCCTCATGGACGAGCGTGCTGCGGAAATTGCGAAGCTGGATACCGTGACATTTGATGGTGAATGGTTTGTTGGTGATACAGCGGCACTGCAAGGCAAGCTGGCATCCTACTCTGGTCAAGATCGGAACTGGGTTTTCAGCAAGACACACGACATTCTCGTGCTGTCTGCACTGGACAAGATCAAGCGACAGAGTGGTTATGGTCTGTACGGTAGCGTTGTGACCGTCGGCTTGCCTGCTGCGTTTTATGCGGCGCAGAAGGAAAAACTGAGGAACCGGGTGAAAGAGATTCTTTCGGCATACTACGGCGACGATCTTGGGGCAAGTGTTTCGGTGAGGGTTCAGCCGCAGCCATACGGCCCGGTTTACCTGATCGCCCTGGACCCGGATGGATCAAAAACGTCTCGCAACCTGCAAGAAGAATCTTGGGGCGTCGTGGAGATCGGTCATTTCACAACCGACTACATTCTCATTATCCAGGAGCAGATCGTTGAGCACGCCAGCGGGTCGGCAGAGGGTTTTCGCGGAACGTATGAAAGGCTGATCCCGGAGTTTGCCGAGCATGGGTTCTCGACTGCGCCAAACGATTTGACGCAAGCAATTTCATTGGGTTGGGTGCTGCACTACGGGAAGCGTGTGGATGTGAGCGACATGGTTTCCAGGGCGGTCAATGCCGCCAGTGAAGGCATTCTGTCGGATGTGCAGCGTCTTTTCGGCGCGTACCTGCCGAAACTCAATGGATTGATCATAGCGGGTGGTGCGGCATCAGTCATCGCACCCACACTGCATGCACAATATCCCCACACCATGTTGCTGGAGAATCCGCGTTTTGCTGTCGCGGAAGGATTCCGACGTCATTCCTGTGCAGTGGCTCTTGCCAAGTAAGAAAGGTTCGCCATGAAGGCAAAATTCACTATGAATATCACGCTCACCGAAGGGCGCGACCAGGTTGCGATCGATTGGCTGCGCACGCAGTCGAACACCCCGCAGGACATCATCCGTCAGTTGTTGCGCGAAGCGGCTACGCGGGATGGATTCGGGCAGGTTCAGCGCCAGCAAGTTGCCGCGGATCCCGCTCCAGCAAGAACTCAACCCCAACCAGTGACCGCCAGGCCCGCTGCAGGGGGTGATGTGCCCGTCGCCAGTTTTGGCGGTGGATCTGCCAAACCAGCGGCAAGTGGTCTGCTGGGTGGTATGCTTGACCAAGGTTGATCAACCAAGAAAGGAAAAACCATGTCTGTAAACAAAGTGATTCTCATTGGACGTCTGGGTAAAGACCCGGAAGTCCGTTACTCCCAAAGCGGCGTTGCAATCTGCACGATCTCTCTTGCAACCTCGCGCAACTACAAAGACAAAACTGGCGAGAAAAAAGAGGAAACCGAGTGGCACCGTGTCACCTTTTACGACAAGCTCGCCGATGTCGCTGGCAAGTATCTCAAGAAGGGTGATCAGTGCTATGTCGAGGGCCGCATCAAGTACGGCAAATACACCGACAAGGAGAATGTCGAGCGTTACACGACCGACATCATCGTCGAGCAAATGACGCTGCTTGGCGGCAGCAAGGGCAATGAAGGCGATGGTGAGTCCCATGCTCATGCGCAGCCTTCCGGCGCCAGCAAGCAGGATAAAAAGCCCGCAGCAAGCGATGGTGATGCTGGGGACGATATGTTCTGATCTTGAACCAAAGAAGCCTGCGGATCTGAAAGACGATTCACGGGTTTCCATCACAGCCAAATCCCGGCGAATGCCGGGATTTTTTATTGGGCGTCAGGATTAGCTTGGCGGTTAAAAAGTTGAATGTGAATGAGTAAAGGGAGGAAGTATGAAAACCGGAGTGGAACTGACGTTTGAAGATGCGCTGCGAATTGCCCGTGGATGCACCGACTACAGCGGTGGACATCGAAGCGACCCTGAACACTACAAAATCTATCAAGAGGGCATTTGGACGGTGATTCGGACACTGGAATCTGCTAAAGAAAAAGGGCTTGATGACCCGCAAATCAAGGCGCTGCACTCTCTTTCCGAATCAGGAAGTTGCCGCAGCGGCGAGCCCTTCCCAAGCCCCGGCAACGGCGAGCTAACCCGCGGCCGGCTCGATTCCGGCAACCAAATCTCAAGGCGCAAAAAAAATCCCTGCCGGAGCAGGGATTGAGGGTCTACCAATTCAGAAGTCCAGAACCTGAATTGGGGATTGTATCCAGATCAGGGAGGCTCTGATCTTCTGTCTCGAGAGCATCTTGAAGTTGCTGCTCCCAAGCATCAAGGAACTCGTCGGCGTTTGCAGCGCGACGAATCGTGATGGTGGGCTTGCCGGGTGGTTTCCGGTAGCTTTCCACCACATCCTTGTCCACGCCCAACTCGGCAATGAGGCGGGCATAGTCGATGGTTCCCTCCCGCGTTGCACGGGTGATTGTGGCCACTGGTGTGTCCACCCGTGGCCCATCAGGAGCTTCAGCAAGGAGGGCTTCCTGCGCCTCCTTGAGCCTTTCCTCAGCCGCTTTGACTGCATCGTAGGCTTTGAGCCATGACACAGCCAAGACGGTGATGCGATCTCCCACGAGAGGGGTGTCGTTCATCACCGCGTTGCGGAAGTTTTCCGCGGCCTCGATCAGCTTAGCCTGGTATCCAGAATCTGGGAATACCATGACTGAAGCGATTCGCTCCTGATCCGACACCACCCCATCACCAGGATCGAAGGCCGTCAGACGGCACCTCGGGACGCCAGTGACGAGAAGTTGCCACTGGATTTGCGGGTACCACTGCTCCGGCACTTTTCCTTCCAGAACTTCCTGGAAAGTCTTCGCGCCAGGAACCTTGATTTCGTGGATTTCATCCCACGAATCAGAGATGCCATCGAGAGAGCATGCCGCCCACAAAGGAGCAGCTTCTCCCGGTAATGCTTCACAGCAAACCGGGGTGATTGTCGCGCCAGTAGATGCCTCCAGCCGAGCCCTGCAGACAGGCTCGTACTTGTGCCCTCGTTGCATGGCAAAGTTGGACGACTTTTGCGGAGAGACCCGTCCGGTCATGCGCATCCACAACTGATGCGCCGTTTCATGGGGGGAGACTCCCATGATGGCCGGCAAGTGGCTGGCCATGATGCGAGGGCCACCATCGGCAAGAGTGGCATTGCGCCAATCGTGCCATTGCTGGCTGCCCTGTTCAAGACTGACGGTTTTCATGATGATCTCCTTCCTGAACAATTGAGAGATCCATGTAGCCAAAACTCTGGATCTCATTGGCGTCACCGCCAAGGCGGTCCAGGTCAATCCACTCCTGGACGTTGTTCAAACGATCGTTTCGCCATACGCGACCGCCTCGCTTGATGTGCTCCCAAAACTTGCGGTGCGGACTTTCTTGGCTTGGCTCTCTGAACTTCATTCTCTGCCCTCCACCAGGCCCCACTCAGCAGCTGGGGCTGTCATGCCAACCGCCTCACCCCAAGGGGCAAGGACGGACAGGTGTAGAGTTCCGTCCATGTCCGACCAGCCTTGGTAACTGAGGGCTGATTCTGCTTCTTCTGGAGTCGAAATCCCGACACCCGAACTGATGCCCTTGTTCACCATGTCGGTGATCGCAGACATCCACGCACTCCCCGCTTTCGCGGAGAAGAAAACCTTTGATGGATCGATGAGCATGATGCTCTCCTATAGTTGTGTCCGGCCATGACGGACAAAAGGAACATGGCAAGAGAGAGATGTCATGAAAGCGGCAATGGCCGGAAACGGCAGAAAAAAATCCCTGCAACGCAAGAGCGTGCAGGGATTTGGGATCACCAGGCGAGGAATGCCGCCGTATCGACAGAGGAAGTGACACTCTGTTGGAGTGGCTTCATCTTGAGGCTTTCGAGAGAATCCTCAGTATCGATGTCAACTCTCGTACGAATGTATGTCGGTTGATAAAGAGCGCCGCCAGGGTAGGCGTAGAGGTATCGCACCTCAATCAGATCACCCACATTCGGAATGCCTGCGTTTGGCGGGATGGTGACTTTCCCGACAATAGTCGATCGCATCTTCATGTGAACGCTCCTTGTGGAAGAACTGATCTCTGCCACGCGCACGACTGTGGTGTGGTAGAGGTTCAGCTTCGATTCAGTCGAAGCTGTCGGCTGAGGTGGTTGATATGCTGTGACAGCCTCTTTGTACCCCTTCGCCAATTTTTCATTCCGTACAGCGTCAAAAAGCTTATTAGCTATATGAAAAGAAACCGGGCGCGAGTTTGTTTTTTCCCCAGTTTTGAGCGTTGATCCCCTTCTCCCGTAGGAGAATTCCACGGTATATTCGCTCGCCGCGATTTGTCTGATGTAGATGTGGTACTCCTTATCGGAGCGCCCGTCTGCAAAAAATAAGTCGGATTGTCTTACGATGGTCATGGCGACCTCCTAAAAAAATGCCCCACGACAAGGGCTGTCAACGTCGTGCAGGAGAGATGCTTTGATCTGCGCAAAAAAAAAAATCCCCAGCGCGGTTGGCGCATGGGGATGTGGGTCAATGCAGATCAGGCTGCCTCAAGGAGAGGAATCTGGACTGAGGTGGGGGATTCGATGCCTTTGGTTGGATCGAGTCCATGATCCTGTGCCACCTTGATGCACGCTTGCGCGATGACATCTTGGGCGTGAAACGATTCCTCGTCATCGCGCCTGCTGGCCTTGGAAAACGATCTCCAAAAAAAACGCCCGGCCATGACGGGCGAATACATGGCAAGAGAGAGATGCTTTGCGGTCGGCAAAAAAATCCCCACCGCAGAAATCCTGCGAGTGGGGATGTTGGTCAGAAATACTTCGGTCGGATTTGGCCGCCTTCGGTGAAGAAGGTAGCCTGCGGGTTGACTGCATCGAGCAGATCCCACCACCAGGGTTTGATCGCGAGTTGTCCGTGCGTGTCCGCATCCCCGGCATTGCCGGAGAGGTGCACCTCGATGCAGGCGGGTGAGTCCAGCATCTCTCGAATGAGCCCTTCGTTGCGCTCGTGAGTCTTGAACGCAAGAATGTTCAAGTGACTCATGTCGAGCGCATACTTCACTCCAGAATCCAGAAGGGTTCGGTACTCTTCCCAGGTGGAAAGAATGTACCGATCATCCGGGGTGGGGTAGAGCCCCTCCACTCCGACATCGATCCCCCACAGGTCCTCCATACGCATGGTTGCGTGGAGTACCTGAGCGAGATCACCATAGCGACGCATCCCTGCGTGCCAGGTGTAGGCCGGTGCATCCAAGGCTTCAGAAAGAGCCTGAAGTCGTCGGAAGTACGCCTCATGCTTACCGAAGGTCGAGGCGTCAGCCTGCGAACTCCAGCCCTCGGCCTGCACGTTGGCGTGCAGACGAAACTGCACGTCGGGATTTCGAATGCGCAGACTTTCCGCATCATCCACAGTCAGGCGACCGGGGTTCTGCGGGCAGATCTGCGCGTGCGAAACCGAAATGCGCGGATAAACCGGCTCGTCTGCGGTACGTGCCCGCTGGATAGCCTCTTCGACCGAGCAGGCGCGGAAAGCGCCCAGAGAGATATGAACATCAAAACTCATGGTCATAGTCCTCCGTGCTCATGATGAAGTCGGAGTGCTCAAGAGTAATTGAGCCCTTCTCCACGTCGAACGTGACAGTTCCGCGACCGCCATCGTTATTTTCGTATCCCGAATGTCCGAAGTAATCGACAACATCACACTCCGCGAACTCCTGGATGGCGTTGCGAAGATCACAGCGACGCAAGTAAATGCTGACACTAGGCTCTTTTGCCCAGAGGGCATACTCAGATCGAATAAGGTAGACCGAGAACTCGTCCGGGTCTTTTTCGCAACCCGGTGAGTAGTAGAAGGTCGTGTCTACGACCCCTCCACTGTCGCCGTCTCCTTCGTACTCGACCTCTACAGACTTAATCCCTGCCGCCTTGAGAGCGGAAAGGATCAATTCTTTATTGGCGGCCATGGTGGCCGTTTCAATCTTTTGTGTCTCCTGCCCGGACTTAATGCCCAGCTCGGAGCTATACGGCGCACCTACCCCCGCCAGAATGGCGGGAGCGCCAGCCTCTGCCGCGGCGATGACCGGGGCAGAGGCGGAAAGGACATCTTCAGGGATGCCAGAAACATCTCCGCGCTGAGTTCCGGAAGGGGTGATGGTGATAAGGTTGAACATGATGACTTCTCCAAAAAAGTGCACGCCAGGTCGCGCTGGAAGGTCCTGGTGATGGAGAGATGCGCTGATCCGCGCAAAAAAAAATCCCGCTGCACCGAGGTGAGCGGGATGATGGGTCAGGACGGGATCAGGATGGAATTAGCGCCCAGATGAACCCGAATATCAGGGTCCATCCGAAGAACTGGCGCCATGCCGCCGTCGGTTTGCCGGTGAAGGTGGATTGCACCCAACCGACAACCCCGGTAATGCAGAACACCACAAAGCATAGCGCCGTCATGGCAGATGCCATGCTGTGGATCTGTGGCGCCACGGACGAGAGGTAGTGCAGGATGTGATTCATTTTTTCTCCAAAGAGAAGCGTCCGGCCATGACGGACAAAAGGAACATGGCAGGAGAGAGATGCCATACAAAAGCTATTTACGGCATCACATTCGACATTTTTTCCATGCTGGCAGCCCATGCATCGCGGTCTTTGTGGTCGTAAAGGGCTGTGATGGCCAGGCTGGAGTGGCGGGCCTGAGCCTGCACATACCGGGGTTCGACACCGAGTTCCATGGCGTGCGAGATGCCGGTGTGGCGAAGCCAGTGGGGACTGGCGATCTTCAGCTGGGCGGCTTCATCGGGGAGATCCTTTTCCCGAGCGATGGCCTCTGCCGCCGTGAAGACGTCCCGGCAGATGGCATAGATCAGGCCGGCATGAACGGGCCCCTTGCCCCGGCGTAGGCTTGCGATGGCCGGCATGCCCTCGTTGGGTGCGGGGGAGGGCGGCAACCCAAGATG
>Ga0078972_1017589_pt1 | contig 10214 bp, 10 predicted proteins | sample YelNatPaOPGAMG01_FD_67568 | JGI IMG/M metagenome (GOLD analysis project Ga0078972, IMG submission 67568) | Hot spring thermophilic microbial communities from Obsidian Pool, Yellowstone National Park, USA - OP-RAMG-01 (SPADES assembly) (version 2) | ecosystem: Environmental > Aquatic > Thermal...
ATGGGTGCGAGACATGCAGACGTAGTTTCCATAGAAGATCGTGAGTTTGTCCGCGAAGAGCTGGCATGGCTTGCGGAATGGATCCGTAGCCGATACCCCAAACTCAACTTTGGCGACATCCGCCAGCTCATTCTGGAAATGGTTCCAGTAAGCGTTTAGGAGGAAGCAGTTTTAGCTCGTAAAGTGAAGGTTTCAGTCCTCATCGAGCAGAAAGACCTTGAAAGGCTTGAGGACTTAAGCCGCGAAACAGGCAAGTCGATAAGCTTCCTGTTTCGTGAGGCTGTCAAGGAGTTTTTGGAGAGAAAGGCCGCTGAAAGGGGGCAGGGGCATGAGTGAAGCTGTAGGCGAAATGATCAGCGAAGGCGAGCTTGAGGAGTTTAGGGATCCACTTTTGAAGCTTAAGGGTGTGACGCCCGAACTTGCTGCTTTGCTTAAGGAGGCCGGCTACTACACCATTGAATCCATAGCCACAGAGGTCCCCCATTTCCTCTTTCAAAGGATCGGAGAGAGAATGGGCTTCAACCTTGACAAGGCTGAAGCCTTAATAAGGGATGCAAGAAGCAAGCTTGACATCCGCATACAGTCAGCTAAAGAGCTTTATGAGGAAGAGCTAAAGCGCAAAACGATTCCAACAGGCTCAAAGGCTCTTGACGAAATTTTAGGTGGCGGTATAAGAACTCAGGAGATAACTGAGGTTTGCGGAAGCTACGCCTGTGGCAAAACTGAGCTTGTCTACACGACAGCCGTTTTAGCGCCCAAAGCCCTGGGCGGAGATGTTCTCATATTGGATACGGAGGCAACCTTAAGCGTAAATCGAATACGCCAGATCGCGAAGGCTAGGGAGCTTGACCCAGAAGAGGTAATAAGCCCCATTCACCTGCGGAGGGTTCCCTCTTCCTCAGACCTAATTGCAACCCTTGAAACAGCCCACAAGTTCATCAAGGAAAGGAACATTCGTTACCTGGCTATAGACAGCTTCGTGTCCCCGTTCAGGAGGGAGTATCCTGGACGCGAGCTGCTGTGCCCACGGCAGCAGAAGTTGAACTACGCCATAGGTTTGCTAATAAAGCTGGCAAGGGCTTATGACATGGCTGTTCTCGTCACAAACCAGGTTCTTGCCACCCCTGTAGCCCAGTACACAACCACGAGGCCTGAACTTCTGAGGCCGCCTATAGGCGGATATGTTATGGCTTACGGAGCCAACAACCGCATATACCTGCAGGAAACAGACAAGCCGAACGTAAGCATAGCCACGCTGATAGACTCAAGCTACCTCCCAAGACAGAGCAGAACCATAAAGATAACTGAAAGGGGAATCGAAGACGCTGGTTAGGGATCTTCAACATACTGACCCCGGGGTCAGTATGAATAGTGTAGGAATGCTAGAAGAAAGTCTGATTAAGTATTTAAAAGAACGTGCGCCGTGGTTGACCTTTTTCAGGAATGGTGCGTAAGAATGGCGGAAATTGACAAAGAAGGCAAAATTGAGCTTATTCCAATAGAGCAGCTTAAACCCCTTCCAATGCATTTTACGGTTATCGGCAGAGAAGAAGAGGACATGCTAAGGGAAGACATGAAAACTAGGGACGTGAACAGCATAGACCCTCTGCTTGTTAGGAGGATGACTCCTGAAGAGGTTGAAGAAGCCAAGGAGAAATACTCTTTTGCCAAATATGAAATAATTGACGGACATACAAGATGGGAAATTGCCAAGCTTCTCAAATGGAGCGAAATGAGGGCTGTTGTCAAGGAATGCAGTCGCGACGAAGCCTACATTCTAAACTATAAGCGGAACAAGGAGAGAGGCTTTGTCGACCCTATGCTTGAAGCCATGTGTTTCAACTATTTCCACCAGAAAGGGTTCACCGCGACTCAATTGGCTGAAAGGTTTGGGATAAGCGAGCGGCACGTGTGGCGAATACTCAAGCGTATCAAAGTGGAGAAGGAGGCAAGGAAGAAAATCCTCCAAAAAGCTTTCACGGGAAAGCCTTTATCTGGGAAACACATTGAAGTCATCGCCTCTCTGCCAGAGGATAAACAGCCAAAACTTGTTGAAACAATAGCTGAAAAAGGGTTAAGCGTCAAAGAAGCAAGAAAAGTCGCCAAAGCACTTGCTACAAAACCTGAAGCAGCGGAAAAGATCCTTGAACTCCCAAAGCCGAAGCTTGTTGAAGAAGCTGAAAAAATAGTTGTTCCACCAGCTCAGAAAACGCCAGAAGAAGAAATATTCGAAAGGGCCATGGAGCTAAAGGAACACTATCCAATGATTTTGATCGACTACATGTACACCAGATACAAAGGCAAATACTTGAAAGATGTCATCAAAGCCTCAATCTTCATTGTCTTCTGGGAAAAGCTAACCGAAAGCGAGAGGGAGGAAGTAGCCCAGAAGGCCATAAAAATGGCCGGAGAAAAAGGTTTTGAAGAACCAGTCATTGGCTGACAGGCTTTTCCAAATTTTCATTGCTAGAACCGACATTTTTGGCGTGGAAGATAAAACCGGAGCTTGGCGCACAGAAAGGGGAAACCTCACCATAGAAACTGTTGAAAAACACCTAAAAGGTGAATTCACTTTAGGAGTATACCCATTCAACCAAAAAGGCTACATAAAATGGGTTCTGGCAGACCTAGACTTCAAAGGCGGACAAGCAGTCTATGAATACATGTGCAAAAAATTCTCTCAAGAATCCACGCTAATGGTTGACACAGGCGGAAAAGGAACCCACATCTACGCTATTCTCCAACCCACACCCCTATGGCAAATAGCAAACCAAATAGACCAGATAGAAAAAGAACTGAAAATACGCCTCTTTCCCAAACAACGAGAATGGAGAACTGACATAATAGGCAATTTTGTCCGCCTCCCGCTGGGAAAACACCATAAAACTGGAAACTGGAGCAAAATAGTCGAGGGCGATATCTGGGCGGTTAAGCCCTACATCACCTGCACGCATCGTGTTTACGACCAGTATGGAGATGGAAACTGTCTAGCCATAGATGGCACTGTAGGCTACTGCCAAGAAAACCTATGCCCGCATTTGCTGAAGAGGAGCCAACGCTATGGACAATAAATCGAAACTTTTAGCCCCTGCCAAGAGACTTGAAAAGACGGCTTTAGACCTGGAAGCCTACTCAGCCCTCATCGAAAAATACAACCGAACAATCATGGAGAAACTAAAGGCTTGACCGAGTTTAACACGGCTGATGTCCGCCAAAAAGTTATGGAAGCCGTAGCCAAGCTGGAAGAGTTAAAACATTCAATTGAAGTTTTGCAAGCCCAGATCCGCAGCGACTTTGAACGTAAAATGGAGCTGTTCCGCTTCAGCCAAGTGCGAAAGGAGTTTTTAGAACCATTTTTCGAGGAGCCCTACGTGATTATTCCTAAAAGGGCTAACGAATGGTATGTTATCGCTCCCAAATGGCTTAACTTTCAAATAGGCTGGCTTGAGCGCAGCACTAAAAGCTACAACATTTTCGTCGTAAACCGCTACGTCAAATGGTTCAGCGAAATCCCCGCAAGCCTCGAAGAAAAATTCAAGTTTGCTAAGCCCTTGCCCTTCAAAGTTTACGATGGCATGCTGCTGACTGGCAAGGAGCTGCAAGAGGAAGCCCTACGCCGATACAAACATTTTATTACGAGACGTGAGGGCGAAGACAGAGTACGCATAAAGAAAGGCTACGAGTTCAAGCTCATAGCCCAAATGGTTGAAGACGGCACCTTGCCCTTTATGCCAACCCCGGTTAAAGTGGAAGACCTCAGACCCTATGATGGCATAAAACTAAGAAGCTACCAAGAATATGCTTGGAACGAGTTTCTCAACAGGGGTGCAATTGGGGTTTTCTGGGCATTCGGAAGCGGAAAGAGCCTTTTCGGAATATACGCCCTCGCAAGGGTTAAGGGCAGAAAACTTGTTGTTGTTCCAACTTTGACGCTTAAGGAGCAGTGGCTCGAGCGCATAAACAAATACATACCTCAATACCGACATGAAATAGAAGTAGTCACATATCATGCCTATGACAAGGTCAAAGACAATGAGTATAGCCTCGTTTGTTACGACGAAGTGCAACATTTACCTTCGAACACATTTATCCGCTTAGCCACTTTGAAGGCTAAATACCGCATGGGCTTTAGCGGTTCGCCTTATCGTGAGGATGGGCGTGAAAACTACATCATCGCTTTGACAGGCTTTCCGGTTGGCATGAGCTGGGAAGAACTAATTAGGCTTCAAGTAGTGCGAGAACCCGCCTTCCGAGTTTACATTTTAAGCGATAACCGTGAGAAGATGCGTAAACTTGGCGAGCTTCTGCAGATACCCGTTAAGACGTTGATTTTCTGCGATTGGCTGGACTTGGGCGCGAAAATAGCCAAAACCTTCAACATACCATTTGTTTATGGAGAAACAAGGGACAGGCTTGACGTTATCCGGGAAAGCCAAGCGTGTGTAGTTAGCCGTGTGGGCGATGAAGGTGTAAGCTTGCCGGACATAGAACGCGTTATTGAAGTGGCTTATCTTTATGGTAGCAGAATGCAGGAGAGCCAAAGATTTGGACGTTTAATGCATTCAGCCAAAGAAGAGCCGGAGCATATAATCCTCATGACTGAGGAGGAGTTTGAAAAATATCAGAAAAGGCTTTACGCCATAACAGAGCGTGGGTTCAGAATCGAGTTTGTAAGGTAAACGTATAATGGTGGAATTCGTGTATTGCTTAAAATTCATACTCGTTAATGACCAACTTGAGCTCTCAGACAAGCTTATCTTAGAGACTTTAAAAACCCAGACAAGACAACATGATTTACCTTATCGACTCAGATATACAAGGATGCTGGAAAATAGGACGCAAACCATCTTCTTAAAAATCCTTGAAAGCGAACATAACCAAAATATTATGATGGCTCAAGATTCCATTTATAAGTTGAGTTGCCAATTAAATTATGTCGGTCTGGGGATTCGATGAATAAGGTATATGCCCCTAGAATCATTAATACGAACATCAAAACTCGCAGATTGGGGTATATTGTAGCTTTAACAGATTTGCTTAGAAGCAGTTCCTTATTAGTTGATGATCTACAAGGGAAACTTGAAGCTTGGGCAGAAGAACATGAGGACGATCTGGAAATGTATTTCAGTAAGTCTGGATTTATAAAAAAATCACCGAGGCATTATCCAGCGCGTCGTTACATTCATTTAGCAGAGAATTTAAAATTAATTAAAATTAGTAGGAATGAGTGTGCACTTACTAAAATTGGGCAACCTTTGCCAACCTTAGACAAAAACAAGCAAAATCCCTTTGAACTTAGCATTGAGCAGAAATGTTATCTTCTTAAGCGAATTCTGGAGAATGATTTTGACTTCATTTTCCCTCTTTTACGGTTATTAGAGAAATGCCATAACACACGAGAAATATTCGGCGATTTCAAAATAGCTGTCTTGGAACATTGGGAAACAAGAATTAAGAGAATTGGCGATTTCTTGAAGTCCTCTGGTTTTATGAAAAGAAAACAATTAATGATGAAGTGGAATCAGGAGAAGAAATATTTAGAAAATATAATATACCCTCGATTAGATTGGCTACTTGACATTCAAATTCTTGACCGCGAAAAGTGTAAGAAAAGAATCTATGAGTTCACATACAATGGCAGGGCTTTTGTGGAGGAAATGCTTAAAAAAATGGAAGTTGAAAATAATCTGGATGCTTGGCTAGAAGAGCATTATTATGAGACATTTGGAAGATGTTTTATAAAGGAAAGCGTTATCTCTTTTGATGCGTTAAAAAATGAAGAACGTTCAAAACTCGTCCATGATTTACTCGAAGAAGCATTTAACAAATTTTCTCCACCTAACCTCCCGTTTCAACATATAAGTGCAAATACTTTTTTTGAGTTTAGTTGCACAAAACTTATAGGAATGAAAATATCGTCTGCGTTTAGTCAACTAAAAGATGCCTTGAAATCTTTGCCAACATACCGTTTTCAATGGCAACCATCAATACGAGATGGTTTCATTATGAAAATCTAGATATTAAGTTAATTTCTGAAAGATCAATTCCTTGTTGTCTTCAATGAATCTATCATCGATGCGTTCGACGTTCTTAAAGTAGCCTATTTCAAGAGCTTTTGCAAAAATTTTGTTTACGTCACGAGGTAACCATCCTCTTTCCGTTTGCTTACCTAAAAGTAGCTCAACACTCTTCTTGGTAAATGGATGATAAGGATCTTTAACCTCTCCTATTCTAACATATTCAAGAAGTTGCCTTATATATTCTAAGCAATCTTCTAACGTTGTAATAGGAACGAATTGTATATTTTTGTCTATTCGCGTTATTAAAGCCTCACCGAGTGAAGCCTCAACAAGTGAAAAATCTTCACCAGCTGACATAGAAAAATTCAAAAAAACTGTAACTTCCCTTGGAGCATAATCGAAAAGGTCTCTCAAGAAACTTCGGTAAATGAAAGTATCTCTGGGGCTGAGGTCTCTTAACGCTTCATTTTCGTCGATCCAAATAAAAATTTCCGCCATCATTTCTGGGAGATCATCAAATGGTTGCGTCAGAACATTCACTATTAAACCGAAGATTTCAAGCATATCATCTATAGAGTTGATGCCTCGAGTTATTCCTAAATCTTTTAGTTCCTTTGCTGTCATTTTCTCTCCGTAGAAAAATTTTCTCTCCAAAGAACCCACAGTTCCTCTAAGAAGACGAGTTAATACATTTGCGTATTCTTTTCTTCTGCTTAAAGCACTAAAATGAGATTGCAACTTCCTTGCCACATCTAACGGCTCGACTCCTTTTTTTTGAGCGTGTTTGCTTATGCGCTGTATTGCTTTCTGTATTACTTCAATGGTGATAGCATTCATTATTTCAAAATATAGTAAATTCGCCATGCTTCCAGCTTCAGTTGGCCTTGGTAAATGAATGCCAACTTGAACAAAATCGAGGTCAGATCCATATTCCTTTTGCATTTGTTGCTTAAAAGAATCTGAAGTAAAGTAATACATGGCATGAGTCTTTCCCCCACCCCATAATCCCCAGTTTACAATGAGGCGTGAAGGAGACGTTGAGATGGAAGTAACAATTGTGTTTTTTATTTGTTCAAATAACTCAGATCTATCCGCCCATACGAAATCTTTAGGAGAGGGTGTTATGGCGAAAGGATTGTCCTTTATAAGATATTTTTTATTAAAGTAATCCTTCATTGCTAGCTTTCCGTGATACATTTCTTTCCCAATTAAATCATTATCCAAAATAAAGTTAAAAAACTTTGTTAACTTATAACAAATTCATGCAAAAAAGTAGCTTGGTGCTGGACACTGGAGTTATATTACCATTTTGTTTTATTCAATTTCCCACATCTAAAGAGAGGGTTATCGATTTTATGGTAAAAAATTTTGAAATTTTTGTGCCTAAAAAAGTTGATGAGGAAATGCAAAAACCAAAAGAGTCATTAAAAGATAAATGGGATGAAATCAGCTATACTTGGCAATTTGTTCGTTCAAAAGTTAATCGATTAGATCCTCCTGATGATTGTGTTAATATAATTTTTAAGCAATACAATGTTAACGATAAATTTCAGAAAAAACTTTCTGAGACTGATGTGAAAATTTTAGCCCTTGGGCTTTATTTATCACGTTCGCAAAGATCGTCAGTCTTTTTATTAACACGCGAAAGAACAGCCTTTATGTGGTTCAACTTTATTTCAAGAAGGCAGCAATTGGGACATGTTTTGTCTCCCTTTGATTTTTTGACCTTCACGTATGTATATCTGGGCTTACCGTATAGCGAAATCGATTATGTTTGGGGAGAATTATGCCAATTTCCAGGGACAACCTTGGAGCTTCCATTAAAACCCATGGTTTACAGATACATAGATGTTTGCATGCAGCATTGCAATACAAAAATTTGCCAAAAATCACGACTTACTTAAAATATGGATGCCTCGGATTGAAGTTCTCTAAAAATTGGAAAAGTTTAGGGTGAGTTTTCTTTAGTCTTAAATAATGGGAAGGCCCGTTAAGTGGGCAACACCAGCACCCGATCCGACGGTAACCCATATCGTAAAGAGGGTTATATGGCAAGTTTTTCCAACTTATGTATTTCCACACTTCCCATTGATTCCAATCGTAAATTGGATTCACCCTGATTAGAAAAGGTTCTTTTTGAGGCATTTTGATTGGAGTAAGGCTACGCCTGTAGATGGACTCTGTTCTAGTAGTGCCTGTTATCTCCGCTATTATCCCACTTTCCTTCATAAATTTAAGTGCAGGTTCTTCCTTATAGGGGCGACAGCACCATCTATTTTCATGAGATGCCCACCCTCGCTCACGAGTAGTTTCGAAAAAGGATTTTGGTGGTTTGGCAATTTCTAAGTTTAAATTCCAAGATTCTGCAAGGTTGCGGACGTAGAGCACGGTTTCTGGGAACTCAACTGTTGTATTACTGAATATGACCGGTATTTCGGAGCCGATCGTGTGTAATGTCAAATGCAATGCTACAAGACTATCTTTGCCTCCGCTAAAAGCCACTGCCATTTTCCCTTTGAAAATCTCGTATGCTGACCTCAAAATTTCTTGTGCCTGAGTTACTTTAAAGTCTAGAAATATCATTTCGTTGACTCTTTTGGTCTGCTCTTCAAACGACCTCAATTTATTTTTGAAAATGATATTTTGGATGCGAATTCTCCGTTGTTCAAGCTCGCTTTTAGATAATCCACACGGCATGTATGAGATTATTTATCCATCATGTATATAATCCTGACGATACTAAAAACTATTTTATAACTTTTTAACTATGAACTTTTTCTGTTATCAGGCTTAGTTTTTCTGCATATTGTAGGAATGCTATGCGTAGGGTTTCGCTTTCGCTCTGCCCCAGTTTTTCGCATATCCTATCAAGTAGCTCTTTGTGTTGAGGGCTTAAAACAACCCTAACAATGTGTTTTCTTGCCACCCTTTGACCATCCCACTGTATAATTCAATTTATTTTTTGAAACATATATTTATTTAGGACAGAGCAGGCGAAAGGCTGGTTAAAAGCTCTGCCAATCCACAAAGATTTTCACTCCATGCTTGACAGCATGACAGAACAGTATTGCACTGGCGATTCTGAGGAGACAAGCAGAACCGAATCGGCTGAGGGTTATCCAAACAAGACTTGCCGTAAGGCTTTATCTGTTTTTTATGCTACGTGCAAGGAAAAGGGCTGGGATTACACTAAGCCCATGCCTGTCCATGAGCATGTCACGGCTATTTTGCCCTTCAAGGTTTTGGAGCGGATTGTTGACAAGCCTTTACGCATTCGTGGCATAGCCATGGCTGCTGGTATGAGTAGAAACTTTAACATTTACACGCCTGAGGAACTGCAGGCTTTTGCCCAGAAGCTTGTTTCTGCGCCTGTTTACATTGAGCATGTTGCTGTTCCGAATGCTGTTGGAAAAGTGACAAAAACTGAGTGGGATGGCGCTAACTTATGGTATGAGGCTGAAATTTACGATGATGAGGTTGCCGAGAAAATCCGCAAGGGCTTAATCCAACATGTAAGCGTGGGCGCAGACTACGAGCGTATAGACGTTTTGGACGGTAAGGTGCCTCATGGTTTGCATAATGCCGAGTTAAGCCTTGTGGCTGTGCCTGGCATACCTGAAACCAACATTCACGTTTTAGAAAGTTACGCTCCAACAAGCGTTTCTGCGAATGAGCAGAAGCCGTTGAAAGAGCGTGAAAACATGAACGAAAATGAAAATAAGCCTCCAGTTTTGAAACCACTAATTGCCGAACGTGTTTGGACAAGACGCTACATTAACGATTTGCCAGACTCAAGCTTTGCCCTAATTTTGCCCGGCGGAGAGAAGGATGAAACTGGCAGGACTAAGCCTCGCAGTTTGCGAATGTTTCCATATAAGGATGCTGAGGGACGGGTTGACCTTCCACACTTGCGAAATGCTAATGCCCGCTTGCCACAAGCCAAGATTCCAGAGGAGCAGCGAGCTAAAGCCCAGCGTGTTTTGGTGGCTGTTAAGAAAAAGCTTGGAATAGGCGCTTCCGCTGAAGAAATGAAGCTTTACGAGGAGATAAATGCGGATGAAGTGGTTCCAGAAAAGATTGAGGCTTTGCCCGAACCGACTTCAGACGAGTTTTTGGCAAGCCTTGAAGACGTGCTGGACGAAATTTGGAACGCTATTGAAGGCCTAAACAAACGCTTAGAAGCTTTCCAACAAA
>Ga0078972_1015092_pt1 | contig 10213 bp, 8 predicted proteins | sample YelNatPaOPGAMG01_FD_67568 | JGI IMG/M metagenome (GOLD analysis project Ga0078972, IMG submission 67568) | Hot spring thermophilic microbial communities from Obsidian Pool, Yellowstone National Park, USA - OP-RAMG-01 (SPADES assembly) (version 2) | ecosystem: Environmental > Aquatic > Thermal...
GGGCGGGGGCGGGCGCCAGGCCGGGGGGGGGGGGGCGCGCTGGGGCGGCGCCCCCCGCGGCGCCGCCCCCCGCCACAGCGCGTACCCGCCCCTCCACCCCCTCATCCGGGTACCCGTCCGGCAGCAGGGGCAGCACGCACGTCACCGAGGCGGCCCGCTGCAGCGTGAAAGCGAGCAGCTCCGCGTACGTTCGCCGCAGCGCGATAAGCTCATCCCGCCACCAGGCTGCCAGATCGGCCTCCCAGTCTCCCGAGACCAGAGGTGCCCGCCACTCGGCGGCGAACGCGTCGTTGACGCCCACCCAAATGAACGCTTTGTCCACCGGCCCCAACCCGGAGTGCGGCAAGCGTTGAGCGAGGTCGGCGACCGTGTCACCGGCCCGGCCCAAGTTGAGCAACGTAATGCCAGGCAGAAGGCGCGCCAAGCGCTCCATGTACGAGGCACCTGGCCAGCCTTCGGTGAGGCTGTCTCCCAAGAAGGCGATCTCCATAGTCATCAGTGTACTCGACCGAGCAGCACCGCGCCGCTGGCGTTCGCAGTCGCGCCTGCGTCTCCGCAGCGCCGTCGCAGCATCAGCGTCCTGCCAACACGATCGGCGTGCCCACATCTCGCCGGCGCAGCTGGCGTCCGTGACCGGCGTCGCTGCTGGTCACACTCGACGCTTGGCTTGCCAAGCACAAGCGATGAGGCCGCACGTTGCCGTTACCGAGCAAGTGGGTAGAAGGATGGCACACACCGCCGACCGCTACCGGAGTCACGCGTTACCGGGCGGAAAGGAGCCATCATGCCGGTCTGCCAATGGCGCACGACGTATTCCGTTCCAGTCGATGAGCTGTACGCATGGCACGCCTGCCCAGGCGCTTTCGAGCGACTCGTCCCGCCCTGCGAGCGCATCCGCGTGCTGGAGCGCCACGGCGGGATCGCCGACGAAGGGCGCCTCGTGCTGTCTCTCGACGCCGGCTTACCGAAGGGCTTGCCGGGCGACCGCCTCGCACACATGCGTTGGGAGCTGCGTCACCACGACCACATCGCCGGACGCCAGTTCGTCGACACGCAGGTCAAAGGACCGTTCGCGCGCTGGGAGCACACGCACCGCTTTCTCCCCAAGGGCGAGCGGGAGAGCGTGCTCGAGGACATCCTTGACTATGAGCTTCCGACAAGCGCCAAGCTGACACTCCTCGGCGACGCGCTCGTGCAACGGCGGATTGACCGTGCCTTTCGCTTTCGCCACGAACGCTTGCGTCACGACCTGCAACGCCATGCCGCCTACGCAAGCGCCCCGCGGCTCACGGTCGCCATCACTGGCGCTAGCGGCCTGGTGGGCGCCAATCTCAGCGCTTTCTTGACGACCGGTGGCCACCAGGTGCGTCGCCTGGTTCGGCGCCGACCAACTGGCCCAGACGAAATCTTCTGGAACCCGGATACGGGCGAGATCGACGCAAGCGCCCTCGACGGTCTCGACGCCTTCGTCCACCTGGCCGGCGAATCGCTCTTCGGGGTTTGGACGGCGAGCAAACGCGAGCGCATCCGCACCAGCCGCGAACGCGGTACGGCGTTGATCGCGCGCACACTGGCGGCTCTCGAACATCCCCCGCGCGTGCTCGTCTCAACTTCGGCGGTGGGCATGTACGGCGACCGCGGCGATGAGATCTTGCGCGAGGAGAGCGCCCCTGGCCACGGCTTCCTGGCCGACGTCTGCAAGGCGTGGGAGAACGCCCTCGAGCCGGCTCGTCAAGCGGGTATCCGCGTGGCTGTCTTGCGTCTCGCGGTCATCATGAGCGCCGGCGGCGGGGCGTTGCCGCTCATGCTGACACCGTTTCGCCTCGGTGCCGGCGGACGCCTGGGATCAGGCGAACAGTGGATGAGCTGGGTCGCCCTCGACGACGTCCTCGGCGCGATCTTGCACGTACTCAACGGCGCTACGCTCGCAGGTCCGTTCAACCTGGGCTCCCCCAACCCGGTGACGAACGCCGAGTTCACGCGCACGGTCGGGCGCGTCTTGCGACGTCCAGCGGCGCTCAGGGTCCCGGCGAAGGTCATGGAGTACGCCCTGGGCGAGATGGGGCGCTCGCTCGTCTTGACGAGCGAGCGCATGGTTCCCGCCCGCCTCGAAGAGAGCGGCTTCACCTTCCTCTTTCCGCAACTAGAGGACGCGCTGCGCTTCGAGTTGGGCCGTTAGATAAATCAAACCGCAGGCGACCGATCCGCGCTCACGATTGCGCGACAGCTGAGCGACCTCGGCGGTGAGCTCAGCGACCTCGGCGGTGAGCTCAGCGACCTCGGCGGCCAGCGACGGAGCGCTAACGATTGAGCGATTCACCACGAGCCTGAGCACAGCGCTCGGCGGCGCTGCACCAGGCTGCGCAAGCCGCGCTCAGCCGCGGGTTAGCAAGGCTCAGGCCGCAAGTCGGGCAAGGCCGACGTCGGTCGTCCTTGAAGAACTCGATCAGCGTGCCGCACGCCGGACACGGCACCTCAAAGATGTCGTCCGGTGTCCAGGTGCTCGTGTCGCGCCCCGGACACCCACCGCCGAGTTCCATGACCGCCTCCCGACCGCCGCCAGGTTGTCCCTCTCGAGTTAGTGTAAACTCATCATGCCCGCCGGCACCAGAGCAACAAACAGTTGTGCGCCAGATACGGGCGAGCGCTGGCAGCCGGCCGCCCTTCCTGTCCCCCGTCCGTGCGGGAAGATCTAGACCGCCGATTGTGTTGCCGCGGACGACGCGGCCGCACCCTTCTTCGTGCCACCACTTCCGGCGCCTGCCAAGGGCAGCACACCAGCCATATCGCCAACCACGTTGACGAGCTGCGTGTCGGCCGGCACGACGATCTTGGCGTTGCTCTGGAACGCCTTCTCGACCGCTTCGAGACGACGTAGGATCTGCGCATTGCCGACGAAGTACTTGTTGGCCGCATCGTTCACGAGCTTGATGGCTTGCGCTTCCCCTTCGGCCTCGAGGATCTTCGCCTGTTTGATCCCCTCCGCCTTCTTGATCTCGGCGCGGCGGGCACCATCGGCTTGCGTCTCGACCGCCGTCGCGAAGTCGACCGCGGCCATCTTCTCGTTCTCGGCCTTGACGACCTTGTTCATCGTCTCCTGCACGTCTTGGGGCGGGTCGATCTCCTTCAGCTCAGTGCGGATCACCGCAATGCCCCAGTTAGCGGTCTCGATCTTGAGCGTCTTCTGCAACTCCTCGTTGATCTTGCCGCGTTCGCTGTTGGCCGACTTCAGGCTGAGCGTGCCGATGATATTGCGTAGCGTCGTGCGCGCCAGGTTGACGATCTGGAATTCGTAGTTGGCGACGTTGTACTGCGACGCCTTGACACTCTCCTCGTCGTCTTTCACTTTGAGGTAGACCTGCGCGTCGACCTTCGCGTTGAGGTTGTCGTTCGTGATGATGACCTGCGGCTGCGCCTCGACCAGCTGTTCCCGCATATCGACCTTGTACATGCGGTCAATGGCGGGGATCACCCAGTGAAACCCAGACCCCGAGTAGTGGTGGTACTTGCCCAAACGCTCCACCAAGGCACGGTGCGTCGGGCGGACGACCCGAATTCCGAGCGCCATGTAGGCGATGATCGCAACAACGATGGCGCCAATGATGAGAGCAATCACGTTTCTGCCTCCCCAGTGGGTGTACGTATGAGTGTACCCATGCTGAGGAGATTAGCATATGCGTATGCGACGTTACATAGGCGCAGCCCATCCTGAACTGCGAGCCACGCTGAGCAACGCAAGCGCCGCGTCGCGTTAGCGACGCTGCACCCTAGCGCAACACCGTGTTGGCCACGTCCAGCATGCGCCGCGGTAGCTCCTCAAACCCTGCCACGCGAAAGACGTCCCCTCCCCCAGCGCGCGCCATCGCGTAACAGAGCTCCGGGTTCATCTTGTGGTCTTCCGTCAAGATGACGAACAGCCGTGAGAAACGCGGCGCCGCCTTGAGCGGGTCGCCACCCGAGGTGTCAACACCATCCGTGATCAGGATGCCGGCCCGTCGCGGGTTGTGGCCGCGCTCGAGCTCGGCAGCGCCGAGCTCGAGCGCGGCCTCGATGTTCGTATACCCAGCGCAGGGCTGCTCGAGCATACGGCGCACGAGCTCCTCTGGCGGGTCAGGCTCCTCCAAGCGCTTGAGGCAGACGGCCTTGCTCTCGAAGGCCACCAAAGCGAGGTCTTGTGGGTGCAACTTGAGGGCCATCACCGCCGCGGCGACTGCCGCCAAGGCAAGGTTGGGGCCCGCCATCGAGAGCGAGGTGTCCATCATGAGCACGATCTGCTGGCGACGCTCCTCGCGGCGCTCGACGATCCAGTCGTCCCTTTCGGGAAACTCTTTACCGACCGTGTTCTCCAGCGTCCGCTCGACGTCGAAGTCGCCTTGATAGGGCTCACGTAGAACTTCAGCCACGGTGTGCGTCGCCGCCCGTAACGGCCCGCAGAGGGCAACGGCGCGTTCCAGCACAGCTTCCACAGCCAGGCCCATGGCGTACTGACGTAGGCCCGGATCGAAGAACGAGTAGCCGTGCCGCGTGATGTTGCGCGCGATCGCCCAGCCATCCATCGCGTCGAGGGGCAAGGAGAAGCGCTCCGCTAAAGCCGCGATGGCAGAACCACTGTCGGGCGGCATCTCGACCTGGCGCCGCGCGCGGCTCTCGGCGCGGCGTAACGTCTCCCGCGGCTGGCCCTTCAGGCTTTTTTTGCCGCGTTCGCCTCCTCGCGCATGAGGTTCTCCGCCCCTACGGGAGAGGCCAACCCCGTGAAGAGGTCGTCGATCAGGCTCTCAAGGTCGCCATCGACGTCGCTATGGAGCTCCACCCGCGTGGCCAGTGCCGCACTGGCGGCCTGGCGGAGGCGTTCGCGCGGCTCACCCTCCAAGCCAGCCGCGATCTCGACCATAGCGATGGCGGCCCGTACGCTCGCCCCCTTCTTGAACTTCGGATGCACGCGCGTCGCCCGCGTTATGTCGACGGCGTCGGCGATGAGGCGCGCATCGTCGCTGCCGGACTCGGCAGCGACGATGCGCGCCTCCTCCTCCGCCGACTGATACGCTAGCTCGACGTGCTCGAAGCGGTCGCGCAGCGCCTCTGACAAGTGTCCGGTCGCCACGTATTCGACCGGGTTCTGCGTGGCGATCACCTGGAAGCCTGGCGCAGCCCGCACTTCGCCGATGCGCGGTACGATGAGCAGGCGTTCGTCGAGCGCGGGCAACAGGACGTTTTGCACCGACTCGGGCATGCGGTTGAGCTCGTTAATGAACAGCACGGCCCCTTCGCGCATAGCGCGCACCAACGGCCCGGCAAAGAACGACTCTTCGTTGTAACCTCGCTGCAAGACCAAGGGCGGATCGAACCAGCCCGTCAGCTTGCTCTCCGAGTAGCGATCATCGCCATCGACACGCACCGTCGCGCGCCCTAAATGGGCGCAAACAGCCAAGGCGACAGTCGTCTTGCCGACGCCGACCGGCCCCTCCAGCAGCAAGTGGCGGCCGCTCTGCAGGACCGCCATGGACACCGTGAGCTCACGCTCACGGCCAACGATGCGATGGGCGCTTTGAATCTCGCTCACCGGGTTCATGAGGCAGGCTCCCGTTTGGTCAGCGGCGCGCGCGGCGCATGTTTCTCGATGAAGGTGATGGCCTCCTCGGCCATCCTGCGCACCGACGGGCTCGGGTCGCCAGCAGCTGCCAGCCGCAACGCCGGCAACGCCTTCCGGTCGCTCAGTCTGCCCAACGAGCGACAAGCGAGCTGGCGGACGAGCTGATCGGAATCGCCCTTGAGTCTCTCGATGAGCGGCTTCAGGGCGAGCGGATCACCCATCTCGCCCAGCATGTGCGCAGCGTCTTGGCGACGCTCCTTGACGGGGTCACCCAGTCGTTCAATGAGGGCCTTGGTCGCCGGGCGGCCAATCTTCTTCAGGGCGTCACGGCAGACAACGACTTTGCGCAAGTTCTTGCTCGCCAGCTCGTCGAGGAGAACTGGCATCATCCCCTGGAGTTCGCGGCGGGCACGTTCAGCCTGCTCCGGGTACCTCTTCTTGCCAGCGGCTTGCGCGAGACCCTCGATGTTACCCCGCCTGATGTGGCGTTCCACGTTCGGCGGGCCGAATAAGAACAGCGGCATGTTTCCTACTCCCTTCGCCCCGCCCCTCGCTACGCCGCGCGAGCGGGGCCACAATCTCCACCACCAGCGGGGGAGAGCGGTAAGCCCAGTGTATCGAAAATTCCGACCTTTGCGCAGACGGCTTCGCCCGCGTGGCCACCGTTCAGTGCGTGGCCGTCGGCCAGCTCACCCGTCTGGCTGCCCCTCACCAGCACCTTACGGCGCCAAGGAAGCTCAGCTTACTGGCGCCGAGTTGCGAATCGGGATACGACCCAAGAAGATGTTGCCCGTGCGGCCGTCGAGCGACAGCCAGTCGCCCGCGTGCAGCTCGACCCCAGCGAGGCGGGCAATACCCTGACGCTCCACGACTTCCAGGTCACGACAATCCACGACGGCGGTCTTGCCCAAGCGCTTGGCGGTTACGGCAGCGTGCGAGGTCACGCCGCCACGGGCCGTCAAAATGCCGTGCACGCGGGTGATCATGGCGATGTCCTCGGGCACCGTGTCAGGGCGCAGGAGGACAATGTTCTCGTTGGGTGCCTCGGCCAACAGGCGGTCGATGTGCTCCGCGTTGACCGCCACACGGCCCGAGTAAGCGCCACCGGCGACGCCCATGCCCACGGCCACGGGAGGACCGTAGTTAGGCGAGGCCGTGTCGAAGTAGGCACCGTCTCGGGCCTGCTCCTGAGCCAAGGCCCGCTTTTGCAGCACGTAGAGGTCCTCGGCCGCCGGAGACTCAAAAGTGAACTCAATCTCTTGCGGATCGAACTCGCGCTCGCCCACCAGATCGCGCGCAACGGCGAGAAGCTGGCGGTAAACGTCTGGGTAGTCGCGTTCCAGCGAGTGCTCAGTGCCACGGTACGTGGCGCTGCCCAAACGCTGCGCTTCGGAGATGGGCAGCGGGAAGACCAGGCCACCCACGAGGTCCTCGCCCTGACTACGCACGGCGAAGTCGCCGAAGAGCCGCACCTGACGCGTGTAGGGCTCGAGCGGGTTCTGCGTGAAGGTCACACCCGATCCGGAGGCGCGGCTCAAGTTACCGAAGACCATGCGCTGCACGACCACGGCCGTTCCCCACTCTTCGGCGACGTCCATGTACTGGCGGTAGAGCCGCGCGTGCGGCGTGTCCCAGGACTCCAACACTTTCAGGATGCAGGAGACGAGCTGCGCGAAGGGGTCGTCCACGAAGACGACGCCGCCTTCGCGAGCTCGCATCTTGTACGTCATGGCGATCTCGTGCATCTGCTCGGCAGTAAAGTCGAGCTTCTGCGCAACCCCGTAGCGCACCTTGAACTCAGTCATGATGGCATCGAAGAAGTCGCGGTCGATGCCGGCCGACATAGACCAGGACTGGATGAAGCGTCGATAGCTGTCCCACGTCGCCCATTCGCGCCCGGGCACGCGAGACAGCGCCTCGGCAAGCTCATCGTTGAGTCCCACGTTGACGAACGTCGTCATGAGGCCAGGCATGGAGATGGCCGCTCCCGAACGGACAGACAGCAGGAGCGGCCGCGCCGGGTCGCCCAAACGCAGCCCCACCTGCCGCTCGAGCTTGGCCAAAGCCCTGCGCACGCGCTGGATCATGTCGTCGTATAGCGGCCGGTACGACATGGCCGGCATGGCGCTGAACAGTTCGGTCGTGAGGATGAAGCCCTCCGGGACCTTGTGCCCATAGGAGGCCATCTGCTTCAAGCCGAGACCCTTGAAACCTAGGGTCATCTGGTCGTCCGTGTCGGGATCGGGCCGGTGGATCGGCGAAACGAGGCGTTCAGGGTCGTAGTTCATCATCCGCGTCAGCGCTTGACTGCCGAGTCGCCCGTTCAGCATCGAGATCTGCCGGAGAGCGGCGGTCACGTAGCGGTCGAGAGCCTGCATGCCGAGGGCCGACACCAGCACGTCGCGTAACACCATCTCGGCAACCGCATCGACCGACATGCCGCGTGCCTCACACTGGCGCGGGTCGTTCGTGAGCACGGTGTGGAGCACCTGATCGTGACTCAAGATTGAGGTCCGAGAAAGCTCGGTGACGCTGTTGACCAAGAACTGGAAGACGTTCTGGTACTGGCGGAAGGTGAAGTTGTGGCTCGCGAAGCTAGCTTCCAGCATGCTCAGGTTGGCGCTCAAGGCACGCGAGTTGACGCCGTCGACGGCGAGCGCGCGCTCGAAGCGGCGCATGGCCATGGCCATGCGCCGCAGCGACTCGCGCGTCACGTACTGCTCCACGCCCTCAGTAGCCAGGTCATCGAGCAGCACGCTGACCAGCCTCTCGAGCCGGAACGAGAGGCCCAGCGCATCGAACTTCGGTTCGCTGTAGTTACCGTAGATCGAGGGAATGCCGGCGGCGATGTGGCGCTTCTGGTAGATGTTCTCGACCGGCGTGGAGACCACCGGACTAAGGATGATGGCCTTCAGTTCCTCCAGCACCGTCAAGGCAGCGTCGAGCAAACGGTCGCGGGTTGCCGGACACGGGCGTGCCTGCCAACGAGTGAGGGCGCCGGTAAAGCGCGCGCGCACCTTCTCCGGTAGCTGGAGGTGACGCGCCACCGCGTCGCCGACGCCGTCGGCCGAGAGACAGTACTTTTGCGCCAGGAGCTGATACATGCGTACCAGCAGCGCGACCCGGCGACGGTCGACGGCCTCCGGCCGTCGACCGTCGCCAGCAGCGCGCTGCATCGCTCCGGCGCCGTCTCCTCCCAGCGCGTTGAGCCGCGCCGCGAGCGCGGCTGGCTCAAGAGCCAGGAGGTTCTCGAGAAAATCCTCCTCCGAATGTGCCCGCATCTGCTCACGCAGGGCGTCGAGCACCGCGTGCGGGCCCTCTGCCCACTGCTTCTCACTGCTCACCGCGGCCATCGTGGTGGCGGGCAGGAAGGGCGCTAGTCCGGCCGGATCGAGCGTCGTCCAGTAGTGCAGCACCGCCCGGCAGAAGGCGACCAGGCGGTTGGACGACTCCGCGTGCGACTGCTTGCGCAGGAAGTGCATGAGCGTGTCTTGCCGACCACAGATCTCGTCCACCTCGGTCGAGACCGAGCGTAACTCGCCCTCGGCGCCCACCTCGCGGAAGTACACCGGGAACGTACGCAGGAGCTGCTTGGCGACGAAGTAGATGGGCTTGATGTCGGCGTTGAGGAAGCGGGTGACGTCGCGCTGGAAGAGGTCGGTATCGGCGATGTGCACGCCGCCCAAGCGCAACTGCACGTTGAGGGCCGCGGCCAGCCGCTCGTAGAGGGCGGGGTTCGACTCGATGATGTGCATCCAGCAACGGATCTTGGGCAGATGGTAGGGGTTGACGACGGTCCGCCACTCGTCGGTTGCCCCCTGAATCTCCGGGTACTGGAAGCGCCAGTACACGATGTCGTTCACGAGGTGGTCGGCGGCCTTGACGTTACAGGCCTCCCCGATCGCCACTCCAATCGCTTCGTAACAGTCAAATCGGATGAGGAGGAACTCGTTGTCGCGGTCGCGGAAGAAGGCCGTGAGACGGCTGAGGATCGTGTCGACGTCCATGTGCCGCTCGGGGCGCATCATCTCCCTCACGACGCCGAGCAGGTCGCCCATGATCTCATTCTGCCGGTAGCCGAACGTATCGTCCTTCACCAGGTAGAGGCAAACGGCAAAGCGGTCTTCGAGGTTCTCAATGCGGGAGATTTGGTGGATCGTGCGCTCGAGGATCTCGGTAAACGTGGCCCGCTCGGAAGAGAGCAGAGTTTCGTCGGGAGCTGCCCGTATCTCGCGAATGGCACGCGCCAGTCGCTTGCTCTCCAAGAAGGCGAAGGTTTGCGCCACCGCCTGCGGATCGGTCAGTTCGGCTCCCTGAGCCCGGGCCCAGTCAGGGATCGCCAACCGCTCCTTGACGCGCTCGTAGCTGGCCAGCAGCACAGGCCGGTACAGTGCCAAGAAGATCGGCGCCAGCGACGCCCGCTCGGCAGCGTGCACGACCAGATCGCGCAGCAGCGCGTCGCGCTCCAGAAAAGCGTTCGGACGACGGTCGAACAGCCGCCGGAGAGACTCGCCGACACGCAGCAGGCTCTCATCGTAGGCATCGCCGTACGGCCCCTCCAAGGCCGCTGTGCACCACAACAGGAGTCGACTCAGCAGAAGCGATGTCTGAGCGTCGGAGAGC
>Ga0078972_1017590_pt1 | contig 10213 bp, 8 predicted proteins | sample YelNatPaOPGAMG01_FD_67568 | JGI IMG/M metagenome (GOLD analysis project Ga0078972, IMG submission 67568) | Hot spring thermophilic microbial communities from Obsidian Pool, Yellowstone National Park, USA - OP-RAMG-01 (SPADES assembly) (version 2) | ecosystem: Environmental > Aquatic > Thermal...
AATCTGGAGGGCGGAGATCCAGTTCTCAGCCTCAACTTTTATCTGCAGGTTCGGCATCCCGCTCATAGGGGATGGGATATAGACTAAAAACTTTGGCATACAAGACTCCTTTTTTATTGCTTGATATAAGATTCAATCTCTTTGATAAAATCCTTCAGACGAATGGGCTTCTCGGGTTGCGGATTCTCAACCTCTAACTTGCCCTCACTATTGAACCTTGCAAGCCCGAGACTGGACATATCCCTTACAACCACCTCTTCCTTGAGCCTTTTATCCATCACTATAGAGAACTTAGCCTGAGAGAGGGCCAGAAGGAATCTATATTCCTCCCCCTTCGTCAGAAAGAGGAGGACCCTCTCGCCCTGATTCAACCTCGCATCCCCTGTAATAAAGAGTTGTTGATCCTTGAATTTACCGCCTATCTGCCTGACCTTTATCTCCTTCTCATTCGATGTCCCTTTTATCCACTTATCGACCGTAATTGTAGTGATAGTATAAGGCGTCTTCTGCTTCTCGTCAATGATATAGGATATATCTTTCACTGTCCCTATCAATATCTCATCAGCCTTCTGTGCCAGCTCCTTATTGGAGAGTTTCAAGGCAACAGAGGCATACAGAGAGGGCATAACTATTACAAAAACAGATATAAAGGCGATAAAAGACCTGAGCATCATCTTCCTCCTGCGAGTCCATATCGAGTAAATAATATTATACAGTTAAAATACCTGAATAGTCAATTTAATTCTTATTCCTAAAGTAAAGATTTAATTATCACTGGAAGAGTGATATTTACTAATCAGGAAGTTTTCTATGGAATAGTAGTTTTTATGGATCTTTATTCCTATTCTTCGCTAACTCATCAAGGGCATACTTTATTCTCTTAACAGGGTCTATTCCTCTCTTCCTCACTGTATAGATTATGCTCATCATCCTACCCCTTATCTTTGCCCCTTCTACAGACTGAGACCCAAAACTCACCTTCCTCGATATCACTCCAAGCCTTATCTCCCTCTCGCTTTCATTGTTGTCAGCTGGCACTTTCCTGTTCTCTACTCATTTGTATAGCCTATCCCAGTTCTTTCGAAATATCTCCTGTATCCCCCCATACCTGCTCCTGTTCAAAAAAGCAAAGATCGGACTATGACTACCTCTACCAATTTTATACCTCCTTTTGGTTAAGTATTAAAGATCATAACACATTGAAATAACGCCAAAAGGAGGTATTTTAAAGAAAATTTTCAAAATTCAATTGCATTTTTCGGGTTTAACATCTCTGCCTCCAAGGGTGAAGATGACCTCGAAAATAACCATTCCCTCTTTGAGGGAGGGGCATTTCTGACAAGATATCTTTTCAGACACAACAACTTCTACCTCCTTGCCATTGAGCCTCGTCTGGATGCATCCTATATAACAAATGATTCTGTCTCGATCATCCCAAATATAGTAGTGCACACCGGCTATAGATACTCTTTACTGGAGATCAGGCTTACCCTGAGGGGTGGAGCAAGTCTTCTCCTTTCGAGAGGTGAGCAGGTCAACACAAATAAACCAATAGAAGAGAACAAGCCATACGACAAATCATTCTTAAAGGATTCGATCTATGCAGGTGGTGATCTGGGAGTCCTGTTCCACGCAGGAAAGTTTTATGCAGGTCCTTCTATTGGTATGCTATATTTCTATACTTTTGATGAATGTAAAGATTGCTCTGATCTATGGGCATATTATATGTTGAATCTTGGTTATAGTTTTTAAACTACCTTTTTGTAAAAATTATATCTATCTCTGCTTCGGTACTCCTTTTCGGTTTCAAGGATACCATTAGTAGGTCTTTGCCAATGGTGTATTCGTGCTGAATATCTTCGTCAGAAAGCCTCAAAGAACTGAATGTGTAATTCTCTGGTATGTAAAAATATACACGATGTTCGAACTGATTGCCGCTCTTCTCCGATTGTGGAAGCGATAGGCGGATGTGTAATCGATTGTCTGTATCGTAGAATTTATACTCTCTTACCTCAACCGCCCCCATAAGGATATGTCTGTTGGAACCAACAAGGGACGGGTAATCTGTCTTCTCTCTTATCGAAAAGACCATAGCGCGGTGTGGAGGCAGATCGACCTTCAGATTATTTCTGTAGATGCCATAGAACTTTTCGTCCCAGAATTCATAGACCAAATATTCTTTGCTGCCATCAATTCCGAGATCGTTTTTGAAGTCGATGTCGAATCTCCTGATATTGTCTTCCATCTCCTCGTATGGATTCTTTGTAAGGTCGCGGTTCTTCCCCCAGTTGAAGAGGGCAAGGATCGTATAATCCGGCAGGGCGCTGCCTTTGATGCTCCCGCTCCATATCTCGGGGAACTCCCTGAAAAACAGGTCCAGTGGTCTCGAATAGATGGGATAGACAGGTAGTATCCTCCTTATGACATCTATCCATTCGGGTTTCATCTCCACAATCTTCTCTCCTATCTTTACAATTCCTCCCGAGATACCAACGAAGCTCGCAAATGCCCTGGATTCATCGAGCGTAAGCGGTTTGTATTCAGCCCCGGGCATACCCCTGAAAAAGAGTAGATCCGGGTGATTTATCCATACCCGCTGATTGTAGTAATACCTCCTTGCCGCTGTTACATATGTGGGTTTTATCCCCTGATTGGACATGTCGTATAGATTTGCCGTCTTCCCATCCCACACGGGCATATTGTCGAGGGTGATTCTTACACTATCAACTATACCTATTGAGGGACCTGTGGCAGATACATTCAAGAAATGCACATCGTTTCCAATCGCCTCTCGTACCTTTCTTATACCCCGCTTATATCCTTCAACGGGAGTAACATTCGGATCGGAGAGACTGCTTGCTGCAATTACCCAGTATGAAAAGTCCAGCTTTACCCACTTAAAACCCCAGTCTCTAATCCGCCTGAATGTGTCGAATACGAAACTCAGTGTCTCGCTCTTTGAAAAATCAAATATCTGATATTCGTTCGAGGCGTAAGGGAGTTTGGGAGCAAACCAGTCTGTGTGTTCTCTGTACAGGTTAGAACTCTTGTAAGCAGTGAGTCCTGCAATCCAGAGTCCCGGGTACATATCGTATTCACCGATCCTCTTGTTTATAAACTGAAAAGAGTCGAGTATCTCAGTATCTACATTGTGATCGGGGAATCTATCCTTGTTCAAATACCAGTCTCCGTTATCCACCTCCCAGCCATCATCTATCTGGAACCACTTCATCCCAAAGTCATAAAACTCCCTCTTCATCGCATCCAGATTGTCGAGAATAATCTTCTCGTTTATATCAGTACCATAACCGCCGGAGCCACCTCCGCCACTCCAGCTGTTCCACCCATTGGGGACCTCATAATTCCTCCCCGTTTTAGGGTCTATCCTTTCGTTCCAAAGGATGATATTGTGATAGTTCTTCAAGACAGAGGCGTACTGCTCGAGAGCGTCCTGACAGCCTGTGCTGTTCAAATCTATATAGACCATCTCCGATTTTGTGGACTCTCCCTTTTTTATTTTCAGACTCACTGGGATATATGGGCATTCAAGGGAGAAGAAGGAGAAGCCGACTCTCCCATCCGCATCCTTCTTTGCATAATCACTCTCAAAACTCAGATTGACCATAGGGACCGAGCGATCGAATGTTATGAAACCCGACATCTCGGTCCTCTTACTCGTGAGGTCCATTACGCAGTGATTCCAGTTGGAGACCGAGTTTCCCTCCATCTCGAATGGAAAGACACTGGATATCCCATCGTTCTTTACATCCCCGGGGAGTAGCCTCACATAAAAATCCAGAAACCCGTTCGAACCATTCTCGAGGATTCTATGCTCCGAAGGGTTATCTCCCAGGAATAGGGCACCTCCCTTTTTTGACCTCAGTATCAGCGGTTTGAGCTTCTTTATTCTCAATAAATCACCTCCATTATTTATAACCTCCTCCAGAATCTTGATATAACCGCTCTTATAACCCACAGAGAAAACTATCCTTATATCGGGGGATGTGTCTCTGGATTTGTTGAGTATTCTTATCTCGAACTCATCATTTATTCTCTTTACAGACTCGAGACTCCTCGTATATATCGAATCGGCTGTCGAGTATATATATCCACTCTCATCTACCACCTCTGCTGTGGCTCTCTGTACTTTATTCCCGTTGCCCGAGAGAATATCGAAGTATCCCCGTCGGGTATCGAACAGTATCTCGTAGTAGAGGTTCTTAATCCGAATTTGTTCATCTGTATTCTCTATAACAACCTCGTCTTTAGTTGATACATCGGTTGTCACAGAGGTGTCAGGTACCGTAGTGTCACAAGTATTCTCAGCATCACTATCTATGCCCATCTCCCTCAGATTGAGACATCCCATAAGAAGAAGACAACACACACTACATAGTAAAAGTCTCATAAAGAGCCTCCTGTCCATTACTCGAAAGATGAAGTTAGTATAGACCCTTTTCACCCTGTATTCAATATGTTTCATTTTTTGGAGGATTAAAATAAATTACCATTTTCAAAACCAGCTTGGTTTATAAGACTTATGGTTTCTCTTATTGTTGCAACTAAACTAACATTGTGATAGTTCCTTGGGATACGGAGGTTTCAAGGATGTTATATCTGGTAATTCTTCTTGTTTTGATAATTGCTGGTGGCGTGGTCTTTTATTTCAACGAGAAGGGGAGGAGATATATAATTAGGATTGGCAAGCGCGGAAGCAGCGTTATGTGTGGTGAGATGGATTATAACAATGACAGGGACACAATTAAGCAGATTGTACATCACCTTTGCTCTATCAATGAATATAGGATATATTTCGTACAACCAGAAAAAGCCGATGGAGATATGAAATCGGATTTGCCTCTGTCAGAAAAACCATATACCTGTAGTGAGTCTAACAATGAAGAGGTAAGTACTCTTCTCGATAAGGATATTTCGAACTTCTCGATTTTTCTAATGAACGAGGAGGTCGAGAACAAGGCAAAGGTAATACTTACACACGACCTGATCATCAACTCTGCCCAGATACCCGACCGGGAGTTGCTCTTAGAGTCGGGATTTATTATCACCGTTATCGATTCGAGTAATCTGCTGGTTCTCACAGGGGTCAGGGGGAGCTTCGAGAGGGCATTGGTGTTTATTTTCGAAAAGTTATTCGAAAAGAGTCGAGATATAGTTGTTCGGAAGATGTAATTAATCGTCGTACCAGTCGGGTTTGTATAAGAGGTGATAGTTTTTTGGATCCATGGGGTTGAGTCGCATATATAGATTCTTTATTCCCACCTTTGCAGAGACCAACAGCCACCAGAGATACATATTGCGTTTGTATTTGTAAGGAGATGTCAGCCCTTTGAGTATCCAGTCGAATTTTAGGTAGTCTGCTGTTATTTCGGCAGTGATATCGAGTATCTCCTCTCTCGTAAGATGCTCCGAATCCATTACCGGGGTGCTCCAGTCGAACTCCTCGAAATCTACGCCCTTGAGCCATCCATTTGCAATTGCCTCATCATACATAACCGTCCCCGGAACGGGGGTAAGTGGGTGGAATGCCGGGAAGTCCAGCCCCAATCTCTTTGCGTACTCTCCGAGACTCAAGAGACTCTCGCGGGTCTCCCGCCTGTGTCCCACGATGAATGTACCCTGTAAGAATACCTGCGGATATTTGCGCCGGAATACGCCAATTATTTCCTCTGTAATCGAAGGTTTGTAAAATTTCTTGTTGAAACTCTCCAATACCTCACCCTCCGGTCTTTCGATCCCGATGCAAATATGAGTAAGACCCGACCTTACCATCTTCTCGAGAATGCCGCTCTTTTCATCCCTCAACAGACAGTCTGCCCTCATAAATCCAAACCAGCCAACGGGTAGATTCTTCTTTATCATAAGCTCTGAAAATCGGTCATTCCACTCGGGCAGGAGGTTGAAGGAGTCGTCCACGAAGATCATCATTCGCTTGTTGTGAACTCTATACAGGTACTCCACTTCCTCCACGGTATATTCGGGGCTCTTGGTTCTGAATCGGGGTATGAGCCGAATCTTCCCATTTACTATTCGCCTCTCGGCGTTGTTTACCCAGAAGGCACAGAAGCTACACCTCCCCGTACAACCCCTCGAGTGATGAATGGTGGTCCCGCCGGGAGAGAAGAGATAATCAGACCTCCCATAAAGGTTCATAGGCAGCATATCATAGGCAGGCATAGGGAGAGTATCCAGATTCTCGATTAAGGGTCTGGGTTCGGTAAGAGTAGTCTCGCCGTCTCTCTTGAAGGCAATTCCTCTCACCTTATCGACATTGCTCTCGTCGTCCTGAATGTGTCTTATCAGTTCTAGAAGTGTCTCCTCACCTTCGCCGATTACAACATAGTCTACGACCCCGGACGAGAGTGTCCACTCTACCGTATTTGCAAAGTGGGTCCCGCCAGCAATCGTCACAATCTCACTGTCGATAGATTTGGTGAGTCTCAGTACCTTGAGCGCCTCTGAGGCGTACATAGAGTGATTCTCTCCGACGGCGACTACATCGGGTTCGTATTCGATTATCCTCTTGGCAAGTGATTTATATCCTAAGTGAAGCGGGAGGCAGTCGATTATCTTACATTCGATATTCTCTCTCCTCAGATATGCAGCCAGACAGATGAGATTCTGTGGGACGAGATAGTTGTCCTGTTCGTGAATAAATGGCCAGAACTTCCTTGGACCGTGTATAAATAATACTCTCATTTCAGCATTGCGTATATTCCGTAAATGAGATTTTGAGGGGTAATCGTCCTGATTACGAAGAGGTGTCTGAAGATCATCCTGAATCTCAGATAGAACCTTCTGGTTGCCCTCTTCTGAAGCTGCAACAGCCTTTCTGCGGAGATAGTGTCGGTTGCAATGGCCATACTATTTGGATCGGGATTGAATGTGGTAAAGTTCTCCCAATCCTTTCTACTCAGTTTCCCTGTCGCCACCATTTCGTCATACAACTGGGAGCCCGGAAAAGGCACAGTAATGGCAAATTTGGCAAAGTCCACATCGGATTCTATAGAAAACCTGATGGTCTCTTCGATCTCCTCCTCTGTCTCGTCTGGCAGGCCTATCATAAACAGCCCTACGATATGAATATTCTCTTTGTGAGCCATCTTTATGACCTCTTTTGTGAGCTCGAGGTCGAGCCTCTTGTTTATCCTGTTCAACACCTTCTGTGTTCCGGATTCTATACCAAATAGCAGTCTCCGCGCACCCGATCTATACATCAGATTCAAGAGCCGCTGGTTTAGTCTGTCCGGCCGGGTCTCGGATATCCAGACCACATTCTTATTCAGCCCGCGCCTTATCAACTCCTCACATACAAGTGTGGTATGCTCCTCATCAAATGGAAATATCGGGTCAATAAACCCCACCTGCCTGACTCCAAAGTCCTTGTATAAGTATTCAAACTCATCTGCGATGGACTCCGGCGACCTCTTCCTGTAAAACTTCCCCATATAATCGAGTGAGCAATAGGTACATCTGTATGGACAGCCCCTCGAACCCGATATGGAGAGAGTCGGTTTCTTTATGTCTGCAAATGGGAGCATCCCATACTCTCTATATGGAAAGAGCTGCCACGCAGGAAACGGAAATGCGTCGAGGTCTTTTGGTGGTTCTCTATTCCCCGTGTTGACGGATTTACCATTCTCGACGAATGCTATGCCTTTTATGTCGGAGAGTTTTTTGTCGCCGTTTAAGTGGTCGAGTATCTCGTGGATTGTCTCCTCTCCCTCTCCGTGCACAATGATATCCGCAAGACCCTTGCTCAAAAAGTCCTCATAGAAGAGACTTGCGTGTATCCCACCCAATATAATCTTGCAATCGTGAGCCCTCTCTCTGATGATTGTACACATCCTCTCCACGACAGGGGCTGAGGGAGTTAGGGTTGTTATTCCAACTAAATCGGGCTTGTAAGAATACAGTCTGTCTATCAGATCATCGTATGAAAGATTCTCCCCAAAATAGTCCATCACCTCTACTTCAAAACCCCTTTTCAAGAGGATAGACGCGATATATGCAAGCCCAATACAGGGCATCGCCTGTAAAAGTTTGGAGAATCTGCCAAACTTGTCCTTTATTATCGGTGGGTTGATAAGTAAGGCGCGCACTACTTCTTTGGTCTAATTCCTTTCGGTCTTGGATTTGGTCTCCAGTTCATCATAAACCTCCTCATTATCTTATATATCACAACCCGCGCATTGTCAACAATACGGCAGTCGATATCAGTTGAACTTCGAAAATTCCCCTCCCGAAGATGGATAGCAGGAGTCTTGAAAAACTTGGTGTTGTGAAGGATGGGAATGTGATGCCGGAATAAAAATAGTTTTGAATTATGAATGTTGAATTTTGAATGATTGACTTTGGATTTTATGATTTTGGGTTGTTGGATCTTTTGATTGTTTGACTTTGGATTTTTTGAGTCTATTTCTCAAAATCTATTGAAAATCTTTCTAATCTGATTTGCAATGAGGTGCAATCCGTATCTGAAGAGGGTATAAAAATCTACCTTGTAGAAGAGGTTTCTGATTCTGGAAGGACGGAGATAAAATCTTATATACCCCGTCGTCTGATAGTACTCGAGCCTTGCTCGGTCTACACTCTCGAGTTCGAGGGTATTTCCGACAATCCTGCCCGTTGCGCTGAATGAATCGCTCTTGAGCCTCAATCCTCCAATCCCCTTCTTTGCCCATTCATATACCTCTGTGTTGGGGAAGGGCGCAAGTATTGCCAGATTCAAGAAATCGGGATCGAGTTTCATAATAAAGTCGAGTGTCTGCCTTATGGTCTCCTCTGTTTCATACGGGAGCCCAAGGATAAAATTGGTATCTACCTTTATTCCCGCCTCCTTTGTCCACCTGATTGCCTGCTCGGTCTGTTCTATAGTAAATCCCTTTCTAATGCCGTTCAATATCATCTGGTTTCCCGACTCTGCCCCATAGACGATGGAAAAGACATTTGCCTCCTTCATTGCCTTCAACATATCTTTGTTTACACGGTCGATACGAGTAGAGGCGATATATCTCACCCTGTCGAGCCCCCTCCTCTTTATTTCATTGAATAGTTTTATTGTATATTCGGGTTCGATCGTGAGTGTGTCGTCTGCAAAGAATATCTGTGTTGCCCCGTACTCCTTGATATCCCTCTCGATCTCCTCCACTACATACTGGTAGGACCTCACTCTTACATTGTGTCCCATCGGTTGATAGCAGAAGACACACCTGTTTGGACACCCCCTCGCAGTAATCACAGGTATCTCGATACCCTTGAAGTAGTGAGGTTTGTATTCGTCGAATGGGAATCCGCTAAAATCAGGCATAGGTAGATTATCTATATCACTTATGAGCTCCCGAGGCGGATTCTTCCTTGTCTCCCCACTCTGTCTATATGCAAGTCCGCGGATCTCTTCGAGCCCCTCCCGATTCTTCTTCAGACTTTCGATTAGTTCGATAAGCGTTAGCTCACCCTCACCATATACCACATAGTCAATAGATTTGAATCTCTCGATCGTGTCTTCCGGAAGCGCGCTTGGATGAGAGCCTCCTACCACAATGGGTATGTCATATCCAGACTCCTTTATTCCTTCAGCAATTAGTGCCCCATCGTTCATCTCGGAGGTACAATGAATATTGATTCCTATCAAATCAGGCCTGTATTCGCTAATCGCATCTCTGAGTGAGAGCAATGGCCTTTTGTAAGCCCTCAAATCGAATATCCTGCTCTCTATCCCGCTCCTCTTCACATAGGCATTCAGATAGGCTATCCCCAGGGGAGGCCCCTTCTGATTCATTCCAAGTTCCTTGTCGATTCCGAAGGCGTGATGAGGCACTATGAAAAGAATCTTAAAACCCATAGGCAAACATTATAGATTAAAAATAACCAAAAACAATACGAAAATAATATAAAACAATGTCAGGTACGAATTCTCACGAATTCTCAAATCTATCCCTCTTGATTGTGAAGATTCGATCAAAGAGAATGAAGATCATTATTGCTCGTGGGGTTAGTAGGGATAATACTGTAGAGTCAATGTATAGATTATGAAGCAAGAACAACCTGTGTAATAATTACACACACGACCTCGACTAATTATTGTTCCTGTCCTGCGTTTTTACCTTCAACTTTATACCATCTACCTCGGTAATTATTACACTACTTCCCTTGTCGATAGCCTGCTCTTCGTCGGAAAAGGCGATCCAGACAG
>Ga0078972_1017591_pt1 | contig 10213 bp, 10 predicted proteins | sample YelNatPaOPGAMG01_FD_67568 | JGI IMG/M metagenome (GOLD analysis project Ga0078972, IMG submission 67568) | Hot spring thermophilic microbial communities from Obsidian Pool, Yellowstone National Park, USA - OP-RAMG-01 (SPADES assembly) (version 2) | ecosystem: Environmental > Aquatic > Thermal...
GTAAGGGTTTTAAATTTTAATAAAAAGTTTGTATAATTCAAAAAATTAATGTAATGTTTACTTTTTTAAACTATTTTTAAAATATTAAATTAAATAAAATAAAAATTTTTTTAAAAATTATGACAAGTAATATTTTCTTAGAATTTAAAAATTTTATTTTACAATTAATTATTGCTATTCCTGGAATATATGTTGCAGTAGTTTTTCATGAGGTTATGCATGGTTATATTGCTATGAAAAATGGCGATTATACAGCAAAGAGTCTTGGAAGACTTACATTAAATCCTTTAAAACATATTGATATTATTGGTAGTATAGTTATGCCAGTTCTTTTATTATTACTTCGATCAAATATTATATTTGCATATGCAAAACCAGTTCCAATAAATCCAACTTATTTTAGAAATTTCAGAAAGGGATTAAGAAATACTTCACTTGCAGGTCCTGGAACAAATCTATTATTATCTTTTATTATTGGTTCATTGTATGGGCTTTTAATTTTTATAATTTCTATTGTTACTAAAAGAGCAGCAGTTGATTTAGTAAATGAAGGTTTTACATACACTTTTATTGGTACTAGCCAAATTACTATTTTTGGAGTAATAAGTGCAATATTTATTAATGCTATAAGAATTAATATATTTCTTGCCTTATTTAATTTTATCCCAATTCCTCCTCTTGATGGTTCTAAGATTGTTGCATCGTTTTTACCAGAAGATGCAATGTTTAAATATTTAAGCATTGGAAGAATTGGTTTTTTTATTATTTTTGCCTTATTATTTTTAGGCGGGGGATTACTTTGGAGATTTCTTGATCCTGCTATAAATTTTTTATTTTTAAATTTAGGATTTTGGTGGAGATTTTTAATTTAATATTTATTTTATTTTTGTTATTTTAATTATTTTAGAGGAGCAACATAAATGACAGAAAAAAAAATAATGCTTACAGGTTTTAGGCCAACCGGAAAACTTCATTTAGGTCATTTACATGGAAATATCGTAAATATGATTAAGTTCCAAGAGCAATATGATAATTATTTTTTTCTTGTAGATTGGCATGCTTTATCGACAGAATATCAAAACCCTCAAAATATTAAAAATAATTTAATAGAATGTGTTGTAGATTTAATAGCTCTTGGTATAAATCCAAATATAACTCATTTATATAGACAATCAGATATTATTGAAATTCCTGAATTAACATTGTATTTATCAATGATAACACCTCTTTCGTGGTTAGAAAGATGTCCTACTTATAAAGAGCAAATAAAGGAATTAAAGTCAAAAGATTTATCAACTTTAGGTTTTTTAAGTTATCCAGTGCTAATGGCAGCCGATATTTTAATTGTAAATGCAGATATTGTGCCTGTAGGTGAAGACCAACTTCCACATCTTGAGCTAACAAGAGAAATCGCTAGAAGATTTAATAGTTTATATGGTGATTATTTTAAAGAACCAAAAGAACTTTTATCGCAAGCAACTAGAGTTATTGGAACAGATGGCCGTAAAATGTCTAAAAGCTATAATAATGCTATATTTTTGTCTGATGATTATGAAACAATTAAATCAAAAATTAAACAAATGATAACTGATCCACAAAGAATTCATCCAACCGATCCTGGTCACCCAGAAATTTGTAATGTTTTTTCTTTTTATAAATTATATAAAAAAGATAATATTTCTGAAATTGAAAATAGATGTCAAAATGGAGAAATAGGATGCATTAAATGTAAAAATGAAATTTCAGAAATTATTTATGATTCTTTAAAAGATTTTCAACAAAGAAGAAAAGAAATTTTAAAAAATATTGATGAAGTTTATAAAATACTTGAAAATGGTAAGAAGCATGTAAGAGAAATTGCAGCAAAAACTATTAAAGAGGTAAGGGAAAAAATAGGCATTGATTAATTCCAATAATAAAGTATTTTATGATAATTTTAAAATACAAATTAATGATTTTATAGGTCCAATAAATTTTATCGTAGATTTAGTTCAAAAGAAAAAAATAAGTATCTATGAAATTAGCTTAAATTCTATAATCATAGATTTTTTAAAATACATAGAAAGAAATATAAATTTATCCTTAGAGGAATTATCAAATTTTTTATTTTTTGCTTCTTTACTTCTTGAAATAAAAGCAAGAAGCTTAATGCCTTCAAAAAAAGAAGATGAAACTGAATTAGAAATTAATCAAGATGATTTAAAAGAATTAAAATTAAGAGAAGAAGAATATAAAATTTTTAAAGATATTTCTAATTATTTTTTAGAGTTAATCGAAAAAGAAAGCATTTATTTTGTTAGGGAAGCTCCTCTTGAAGATCAATTTTTAGATTTTTTCCCAGAAATTTATAAAAATATTAATGTAGATGAATTACAAAAATTAGCTTCAAAATTACTGCTTTCAAAAGAAGAAAAAGTAAATATTGATGTTTTCTACAAAGAAAAAATAACAAAAACAATTTTCCAAGAAATTGAAAGAATTAATTTAATTTTAGATAATAAAAAAGACATCACATTTAAAGAATTAACAATTAATTATACTAATTTAATAGATATTGTAATTTGCTTTTTATCAATTTTAGAATTATATAAAAATGAAATAATTGATATTAACCAGTTTGAATTATTTGGTGAGATTTTAATAAAAAAAATATAATAAAAATATAAAATAAAAATGGAAGAAAAAGAATTAACAAACTTACAAGAAGATAATAAAAGCAAATCTTTTGATTTATTTGATGAATTACTTAAGGGAAATACTTCTTTAAAAACATGCATCGAGGGCATACTTTTTATTGCTGAATCTCCTGTAAGTTCTAAAGAAATTGCAAAAGTTTTAAATACTAGTGAAGAGGCGGTAATTGATATAATTAACCAACTTGAAAAAGAATATATTGAATCTGAGAGAGGTTTTATTTTAAGAAAAATTGGTAAAGGGTATAGATTATATTCAAATCCATCAATAAATGAAATATTAAAAGAATTTGTAAATACCAATATTAGAACTCATTTAACACAAGCAGCACTTGAAACACTTGCTATTATTGCATATAAACAACCAATTACAAGGACTCAAATTGCTGAAATAAGAGGAGTAAAAAATGATAGTGTTGTTATAAGTTTGGTAAACAAAGGGTTAATTAAAGAAGCTGGAAGATTAAAAGAGCCAGGAAACCCTATAATTTACAAAACAACTGATAAATTTTTAGAAATTCTTGGAATTACAAGTATTAGTGAATTACCTCCTTTAAAATTAGAAAATTAAAATATTTATTTTTTATATTACAAATGGAAAAAATAAGAATTTCAAAATTTTTAGCACAATGTGGCATAAATTCAAGAAGAAAATGTGAAAATTTAATCTTAAATGGGCAAGTAAAAGTAAATGGGGTAGTTGTAAAGGAACTATTTTATAAGATAGATTTAGAAAAAGATGTTGTTGAATATAACGGAAAAATATTAAAAATTGAAAACAAAATAGTAATTGCTTTAAATAAACCTAAGGGATATTTATGTACAGTTAAAGATGATTTTAATAGAAAAACAGTGTTAAATTTATTAGAAGATTTAAATTTTAAAAATAGATTATATCCGATAGGTAGATTAGATTATAATTCAAGAGGTTTATTATTATTAACTAATGATGGAGATTTTGCATATAAAGTTCTTCATCCAAAGTTTAATATAGATAAAACGTATGAGGTAACATTAGATAGAGATTTAAGCCAAAAAGATAAATATAAATTGTTAAATGGAATAAAAATAGATGGAGTTTTAGTTGAAATTAAAGATATAAATTTTACTGAAGAATATCATGAAGATAATAAAAATTATGATAATAATAAGAAAGTAAAAAAAGTAATTTTAACAATTCATGAAGGACGAAAAAGAATAATAAGAAGAATATTTAAAGAATTAAATTATAAAGTAATGGATTTAAAAAGAATAAAAATTGGAAATTTTGATATTGATGGTATAAAAGAAGGTTCATATAAGATTTTAAGTAAAGATGATTTAAAAAAAGTTTTAATGTTAAAATGATATTTAAATTATTATTAACATTTAAAATTTTGTGATAAAAAAAGACAAAAACTTTTTAAATATCACCTATTAGGTATTTAAAAGACACGCTAGCTTTGACTCGCTGGGGTAAAGCTAGCTATGATGAAGGCTAAGCTACCTCTGTTACGAGAGGCGTGCTAGCTTAGCCTTCATAAGGTCTTTTAAACATCTAATAGGTGAAATAGTTAATAAAATAATTTTTAAACTGTAGTTTTATTATAAAATTTTAGATTCTAATAAATTATTTTATTTATAAAAATTATAAAAATTTTAATGTATAATTATACAATTATTTTTATGATTTAATGATAATAAGATAATATAATAAATAAAAAACTTATAGACAGGCACAACGCATGAAAAATATAAAAAATATCACAATTATTGGTTTGGGTTTAATTGGCGGATCATTAGCACTTTCATTAAAAAAATTTAACAATGATTTTTTTATTACAGGATATGATAATGAAGCTGAAGCAACCAATATTGCAATATATAGAAAAATCATTGATAAAGCTGCATTAAATTATAAAGAAGCTGTAAAAGATGCTGACCTTGTTATTATAGCCACCCCAGTTAGATTAATTGTAGAAGTTGCAAATGAGATAAAAGATAGTCTTAAAAAAGGTGCAATTGTTACTGATGTTGGGAGTGCTAAATTAAATATTGTTGAAAAAATGCATAATATATTGCCAGAGGATGTTATATTTATTGGTGGACATCCAATGACAGGTTCTGAAAATGAGGGTGTTTTAAGTGCAAGAAATGATTTATTTGTTAATTCTTTTTATATATTAACTCCAACAGATAATACAAAAACTGAAGCTCTTGCAGCTCTTCATTCTCTTTTTACAAAAATAGGAGCAAAAGTAATAACTATATCTCCTCAGGAACATGATAAAATTGTTGCTCTTATTAGTCATCTTCCTCATGTTTTATCAACTAATTTAGTTGCTCTTATTGATGATAAACAAAAACAGCTTAATAATTTATTTAAATTATGCGCTGGTGGATTTAGAGATATGACTAGAATTGCTGCTTCTAATCCAAAGATGTGGTTAGATATTAGTTTTGAAAATAAAAATGAAATTATAACTGCTTTAAATGATTATATAGATTATTTAAATAAATTTAAGGAAAGTTTAATAAATGATGATGAAGAATATGTAAAGGAACATTATATTAAAGCAAAATCTGCAAGGTTAAATCTTCCAAAATATGTTGATAAGGATATTTCAAAATTATATGAGTTAAGAATAGGTATCCTTGATAAAAAAGGTGTTTTAAGCGAAATTACTTTAGCTATTAGTTCTGCAGGAGTAAATATAGAAGATATTTCTATCTTCCATTCTACAGAAGTTCTTGGGGGAGGAATTTTAAAAATTTTGGTTCATGGAGAAAATGCTGGGGAAATCTCAAAAAATGCGTTAGAAAAATTAGGTTACGATGTTAATGTTAGAAAAGTAACAGGAGAGCAAGAATAATTATGCTTAAAATAAATGGGCCATATAAAATAAATGGAATTATTGAAGTTCCTGGAGATAAATCTATTTCACATAGAAGTGCTATTCTTTCATCTTTAACTGAAAATGAAGTTGAAATTGATAATTTCTTATTTTCAGAAGATTGTTTAAATACTTTAAAAATTTTAAAAAAAATTGGGGTTAAGTATAAAATAAATAAACAAATAAATAAAAGCTCAGTAATTATTTATGGACGAGGCTTATTTAATTTTACTGAACCTGACGATATATTGTTTACTGGGAATTCTGGTACCTCGATTAGATTAATGAGTGGACTTTTAAGTGGATGCAACTTTTTATCTATCTTATCTGGTGATAAATCAGTTAATAATAGACCAATGGATAGGATAATTAGCCCATTAACAAAAATGGGAGCTAAAATTTACGGTAGATTAAATAATACAAAAGCGCCATTAGTAATAATGGGAAATAATAAGTTAAAGGGCTTAAGACATGAAATAAATGTTGCAAGTGCGCAAGTAAAATCTTGCATTGCAATTGCAGCTTTATTTGCAGAAGGGGAAACTGAGATAATACAACCAGAAGTTTCTAGGGATCACACAGAAAGAATGTTAGAATATTTTGGAGCAAATATAATATATGATGGTAAATATACCAAAATAATTCCTGGTAGCAAATTAATAGGTAAAGAAATTTTTATTCCTGGTGATTTTTCATCAGCTGCCTTTTTCATTGTAGCTGCTATAATTTTGAAAAATTCAAAACTTTTAATAAAAAATACTGGAATTAATAAAACTAGAAGCGCTTTAATAGATGTTTTAAAAAAAATGGGAGCAAATATTGAATTAAAAAATATAAGGACAAAAAATAATGAAGAAATTGCTGATATAGAAGTTTGCTCAAGTAATTTAATTGGTATTAAGATTGACGAAAAAATTATTCCATTTATTATAGACGAAATACCAATTTTAAGTGTAGCTGCAGCATTTGCAGAAGGCATAACACAAATAAGGGGTGCAAAAGAATTAAGAGTTAAAGAAAGCGATAGAATAAGATCGATTTTTACTGAATTTAATAAATTAGGTATTAAAATAAAAGAACATCCTGATGGGCTTGATATTCATGGAAATCCAAATCAAAAGCTTAATCCTGCAAAATTAAAAAGCTATGGGGACCATAGAATAGCTATGTCACTTGCAATACTAGCATTAAAAGGGGACATCCCTTTACAAATTGATAATAATAAATGTATTAACACTTCTTTTCCTGATTTTGAAAAAAAATTATTTAATGTTATTAGTCATTGATAAATAATTATTATTATTTAAAAAATAAAATATTAAGGACTATGAACAATATAAATAATAAAAATAATAATATTAATATTAATAATAGTACAAATGATAAAAATAATATGAATAGTGATGAAAATAAAAACGAAATAAAAATTTCAAGTAATTTAATAAATAATAGCAATAATGACAAGATGGATAATAACATTAATATTATAACAATAGATGGTCCTGCAGGTTGCGGGAAAAGTACAATAGCAAAAATGTTAGCTAAAGAATTCAATCTTATATATGTTGATACAGGCGCAATGTATAGAGCATTAACACTAATAGCAATAGAAAATAATATTAATTTAAATGATGAAGATAACATAATTAATGTTGCGCAAAATTCAAATCTTGAATTTGATTATAGTGTAGGAGATATTAATAAATATACAAAAGTTATTTTAAATGGAAGAGATATTACTTTAGATATAAGAAGTAAAAAAGTTGGAGAAGCAGTTTCTATAGTTTCAGCATTATCAAAAGTAAGAGCTTATCTTGTAAAGTTACAAAGAAAAATTGCATTTAAATATCCTTGTGTTCTTGAAGGAAGAGATACAGGAAGCGTAGTGTGTCCAGATGCAATATGTAAGATTTACTTAACAGCAAGTATTGAGGAAAGAGTAAATAGAAGAGAAAAACAACTTTGTGAAAATAATCAGATACTTGAAAGAGAACAAATTAAAAAAGAAATAGAAACAAGAGATAAAATTGATAGCAGCAGAAAAGATAGTCCATTAATAATTCCTAGTGGTGCAAGTGTTATTGATACAAGTAATTTATCAATTAAAGAAGTTTTTAATATGATTAAAGATATTTATAATGAAAGGCTAAATTATTTAAATAAAAAAAATGTTTGCAATTAAAAGATCGAAAAGTTATTTAAATTTTTATAAATTTTTACAGTTTATTGTAACTCCTATATTAAAAATTATTTATAGAGTTGAGATAATTAATAAAAAAAATTCTTATGTAAATACTGAGAATGGTTTAATTTTATGCTCAAATCATCTAAGTGCACTTGATCCAATTATGATGTGTGCTTATTTTCCTAAACCTATTTATTTTTTAGCAAAAATAGAAATATTTAGAAACAAATTTGTTAAATCAATTGTTAGTTATTTTAATGCCTTTCCAATAAATAGGGAAGGATTTGGGTTAAGTGTTGTAAAAAAAGCAATAGAAATTTTAAAAGCTGGAAATGTTATAGGAATTTTTCCTGAAGGAACGCGTTCGTTAAGTGGGGAGATTGGAGAAATCAAAAAAGGTATTGGTTTAATTGCTTATTTATCAAATTCCCCAATTCTTACTATGGCGCTTTTTAATTCAAAAAAGATACCTGATGATGATAAAAAAAATATAAAAAATAAAAAAAAGAGCTTAATTCCAAAAATAAAGATAATTTATGGGGAAGTAATAAATACTAAAGAAATTATAAAAAATTATCCTCAAAAGGAAGCAATTGATAAAATTGCTGACATCGTTTTAGAAAATATAAAAAATCTTTACAGTCAATTGCTTTAAGTTAACTATTTTTAAATTAATAAAATTATTTTTTAATAATAATATACAAGATACAAATTTTTAATAAATTATGGAAATAATAGTTGCTAAAACTTGTGGATATTGTAGCGGGGTTAAAAGAGCTATTAAGATTTTAGATAATCTTATAACAAAAAATAAAGATAATAAGAATAATAAAAATATCTTTACGTTAGGAGATATAATTCATAATCCAAAAGTAATAAAAGATTATAAAGAAAAAGGTGTTTATCCTATTAATAATAGCAACGAAGGGAAAGAAGGAGATGTTGTTGTTATAAGATCTCATGGTGCTGCTCCAAGTGTTATTAAAAATTTACAAAATAAGAATATAGAAGTTATAAATGCAACGTGTAAATTTGTTTTAAAGGTTCATAAAATTGCAAAAGAATTAGATGCCAAAGGCTATTTTATAATAATAATTGGACAAAAAAATCACCCTGAAGTAAATGGAATCATAGGTAATATAAAAAGCAATAATTTTACAGTTATTAATTCTGTTGATGAAATTAAAGATATAATAATTCAAAAAAAAGTAGCAATAATATCCCAAACAACACAAACAAAAGAAAATTTTTTAATTATAACAAAAAAAATAATAGAAAAAATAAAAGATGAAATTGTAATTTTTAATACTATTTGTGATACAACTGAAATAAGACAAAATGAAACAATAAATCTTGCAAGTAAAGTTGATGTCATGATTGTTGTTGGAGGTAGAAATAGTGCAAATACAACTCATTTAGCACAATTATCAAAAAAGATAAATCAAAATACTTATCATATAGAATCTGCAGAAGAATTAAATAAAGAATGGTTTAAAGATGCTAAAATTGTAGGAATATCAAGCGGAGCTTCTACTCCAATTAGTGAAATCTTAAAAGTTAAAAATATAATTAAATCTTTTGAAAAATAATATTAAAAATATTATTAAACATGTTATTTAATGCAAATATTATTAAATATAGATGATAAATAATTTAAAAAGATGCCAAAACAAATGTATTTTTTGTTTTATTGATCAAAATCCTAAAAATTTAAGAAAAGCTTTATATGTAAAAGACGACGATTTTATTGAATCATTTGAAAATGGAAATTTTATTACATTAACTAATTTAAATTTAAAAGATATTGAAAATATAATTAAATACAAATTATCTCCTTTATACATTTCTTTTCATAGTTCTGATGAGCATATTAGAAATTTATTATTTGGCAATAAAAAAAATAAAAAATCTATAGATTTTTTAAGAATCCTTGATAAAAACAATATAAAAACACATATTCAAATAGTATTATGCCCAGAAATTAATGATAAATTAAATTTAATAAATACATTAAATTTTTTAATTTATAATTTTAAAAATATTTTATCAATTGGAATTGTGCCTGTGGGTATAACAAAATATAATAAAAATCCTTTGTTAAAACCTTTTAATAAGAGCAGCTCTAAAGAAACCATAAATCTTATTAATGAATATAGGAAAGATGATATAAAAAATAAGTCAAAAATTTTTTTATCTGATGAATTTTATATAATTGCTAATTATAAATTACCAGAATATAGCTATTATGAAAAATTTTATCAAATACAAAATGGAATAGGTTTATGCAGCAATTTTATTTATGAATTTGATAAAGAATTTTTTAAATTAAATAAAGAAAAAATAATTAAAAATAAAAATAATAATAAGAAAAATATTAATAAAAAAAATAGGGATACAAAAATAATAAATGTAATAAATGAAAATGAAGTTAACTATAAAAATATTAATATTTTAATACTAAC
>Ga0078972_1017595_pt1 | contig 10210 bp, 8 predicted proteins | sample YelNatPaOPGAMG01_FD_67568 | JGI IMG/M metagenome (GOLD analysis project Ga0078972, IMG submission 67568) | Hot spring thermophilic microbial communities from Obsidian Pool, Yellowstone National Park, USA - OP-RAMG-01 (SPADES assembly) (version 2) | ecosystem: Environmental > Aquatic > Thermal...
GCGATGAAGTTATTACCACACCGTTTACATTCATCGCAACCGCTTCCTGCATTCTTCACTGCGGCGCAAAGCCTGTTTTTGTTGATATTGATCCGAGAACGTTCAATATTGACCCTGATAAAATCGAAAAGGCCATAACCAAAAAGACTAAGGCCATTATTCCGGTTCATCTTTATGGGCAGCCCGCTGAAATGGACAAAATTATGGCTATCGCCCGAGCTTATAATCTTTATGTTATAGAAGATGCTGCTCAAGCCATAGGAGCAAGATATAAAGATAAGCCGGTAGGACAATTTGGCATTACCGGCTGTCTTAGCTTCTTCCCCACAAAAAATCTCGGAGCCTATGGCGATGGTGGTATGGTTGTTACAAATGATGCAGACCTCGCTGAAAGGATAGATATATTAAGAAAACATGGCAGTAAAAAGAAATATCACGCCGAGATACTGGGATTTAACAGCCGCCTTGATGAAATCCAGGCTGCAATTCTTAGGGTTAAGCTTAGGTATTTGGATAAATGGACCGAAGCTCGGCGCCAAATTGCCTATAGATATAACGAAGGCCTGAAGAATTTACCGATTATTACTCCATTTGAATCGCAAGGCGTGTATCATATTTATCATCAGTATACTATTAGGTCAAAAGAAAGAGATAAGCTAATAAGTTTTTTGAAAAAATCAGGTATAACGACGCTGGTTTATTATCCCGTTCCAATTCATTTACAGAAGTTGTTTTCCTTTTTGGGATATAGAGAGGGTGATTTTATTGAAGCAGAAAATGCCAGCGATGAGGTCCTTTCGCTTCCAATGTATCCTGAACTCTTAGTTGAGAAACAAGATATTATCATTGCCCAAATAAAAAGGTTTTTTTTAAGATGAAGATTGCATCAATAGTTGGCGCTCGTCCTCAGTTTATAAAATTAGCTCCGCTTTCTAAAAGACTAAGAAGTAACGGTTTCAATGAAATAATAATTCATACAGGCCAACATTATGATGAGAATATGAATGAGCTATTTTTTAAAGAATTAGAAATTCCAGAACCAGATTATAACCTTGGAGTAGGGTCAGGTTCTCATGGAGAGCAGACAGGGAAGATGCTTATTGAGATTGATGAGGTGCTTTTAAAAGAAAAACCAGATTTAGTTATAATTTACGGCGATACAAATTCAACATTAGCTGGAGCATTAGCAGCTTCTAAATTGCATATAAGATTAGCTCATGTAGAAGCGGGACTAAGAAGTTTTAATAAAAGAATGCCAGAAGAAATTAATAGAATTGTAGCAGATCATCTTTCAGATATCCTGTTTTGCCCAACAAAGACTGCCATAAAAAATTTAGAAAATGAAGGCCTAACAAAAGGAGCCTACCTTGTAGGCGATATAATGCTTGACGCTTTAATGCATTTTTCGAAAATAAGCGAGAAGAAAAGCAAAATATTAGAAAAACTTTCTGTTGAACCTAAAGAATATTATCTAGCCACCGTTCATCGGGCCGAGAATACAGATGACCCAAATAGAATAAAGAATATTTTAATTGCTCTAGCTCAACTAGATAGAATAGTGGTTTTTCCTGTACACCCAAGAACAAAGAAAAGGATTGAAGAATTTAATTTTAAGCAATTATTATCGTCAGCTAATATTCTATCCTTTGATCCCGTAGGGTATTTAGATATGATTTGTTTAGAGAAAAACGCTAAAGCAATATTTACAGATTCTGGCGGTGTACAAAAAGAAGCATTCTGGTTAGGGGTGCCGTGTATAACTTTAAGAGATGAAACAGAGTGGCTAGAGACAATAAAATTTGGCTGGAATAGGCTTGTGGAAGCTGATTATAATAGGATAATATCTGCAGTAGCTTCTATAAGCCCGGGAGTAAGGGTGGATTTTGAGGAAGAATATTCGACAGAGAAGATGGTTCAGATTTTAAAACTAGTGAGCGATAAAAAAGAGAAAGTAAGATTATGATGTTTGATGATTGTATTTATAAGTATTTGCAAGGGGAAAACCTGTCAACAGGTAAAAAGATCAGAATATCTTGCTCTGAAGAAGAAATCCTGGATAGAACTAATTTGCTGGTGAATATAGTAAGAGGAAAAAAGATTATAGATTTAGGATGCGCAGACCACTTAGAAGTCATTGACTTGAAGATTCGTAACAATACTTGGCTACACAAAAGATTATGTGAGACTGCTGAATTTTGCCTTGGGATCGATATAAATGAAAAGGCTATAGAATATATAAAAAGCCTAGGATATAAGGATGTACTTTATTGTGATATCTTAAAAGATAAAGAGTTAATTTTATCTCAGAATAATAATTATGATATTTTAGTGGCCGGCGAAACCCTTGAGCATATAGACAACCCCGTTTTATTTTTAAATACACTAAGAGAGTTATAAAAAAAAAATATAGATTATCTTCTTATATCTGTACCTAATGCCTTCGCAATAAAGAACTTCGTGTCTGTTTTCAATCATTTAGAATTTATAAATACTGACCATAGATATTATTTTACTCCCTATACTTTAGCCAAAATTTTAGTCATTTCTGGATTTACACCTATAGAGTTCTGGTTTGTGAATTACTATGAACCACCTCACAGACGATTCTACTCCAGAATTCTATTTAAGAGTAAACCTGGATTTAGAGATACTATTGTTATGATTAGTAAATTTTAAGAAGGAAATAAGTATCATGAGGGATAATAAGGTCATTTTATTATTTACACACTTTTTCCCATATGGAAAGGGAGAACAGTTTCTTGAATTGGAAATTAATTATCTGTCTAAGGCTTTTGATAAAGTGTATGTTATTCCATGTATTGAATTATCTGGGGTTAAACGACAAGTCCCTAATAATGTTTATATAATTCATGAATTTGTAGAAAAATATTTGCGTAATTCATTCGAGAATAAATATCAAAAGGCTTTAAATCGTTTTATAAAAGGTGTCAAAGCGGTAGGAAAAGCTGAGTTTTATAAAGAAGTCTTGGATAAGCATTATGTCTTATGGCATCCTAAGCTTCTGTCTGATTTATTATTTTGGATTTCAAAGGCTAATGATTTATACAGTTGGCTCTTAGATTTTTTACCCAAAATAAACTTGGACTTTCAGCAATCTATCTTTTATACGTATTGGTTTAATTATTTAACGTATGGAATAGTAAAGTTAAAGAACGAATTTAATATTAAAGTGATATCACGTGCTCATGGTAGTGATTTATATGAAGATAGATATAATCTTCCTTTGAGAAAACAGACTTTGTGTGTTCTGGATTATGTTTTTTTAATTTCAGAGCATGGAAAAAGATATATGGAATCTTTATACCCAGAATATAGTGAGAAATTTGTACTATCTAAGTTAGGGGTAGAAGAACAAGAATTTTTGACAAGACCCTCAGACGATGATAAACTTCGCATAGTTTCGTGTTCTTTTGCGGTACCAGTAAAAAGGGTAAATTTAATAATCAAAGCTATATCTTTATTGGCCACTAAATACAAAGATATAAAGATTGAATGGCATTATATAGGTGATGGTCCTATAAGAAAAAATTTGGAAAAATTAGCCAACGATATATTACCAACAAACGTTAATTATTATTTTTATGGTTTACTACAAAATAGAGATGTCATTAATTTTTATAAACAAAAACCTCTGGATGTATTTGTTAATGCGAGTATTAGTGAAGGGATACCCGTCTCTATAATGGAAGCTCAAAGCTGTGGCATTCCAGTAATTGCAACAAGTGTGGGTGGAACGCCAGAAATAGTTAATAATGAGAATGGATATTTATTATCAGAAAATCCGTCTCCAGAAGAAATAGCTAATATTCTAGTTGATGTTTATAAAAGTAAAGAGAAATGGTTGCAAAAGCGTCAAATATCTAAATTGAATCAACAAAGTAATTTCAATGCATCTATTAATTACACTGAGTTTGCTAATATTTTAAAGAGGTTGTAGATGAAAGTTCTTGTTGTCGGTGGTGCTGGATTTATAGGGTCTCATGTATGTGATATATTGTTAGATAGAGGATATAATGTTTTATGTATAGATAATCTTAGCTTTGGCTGTATAGAAAATATAATACACAATTTAGGAAATCCTAAATTTCAATTTAAAAAGTTAGATATTTTGGAAAAGGACGTGCTATTTCAAGAAGTAGATTCTGTTGATGTAATTTTACATTTGGCTGCGTATAAAATACCTCGATATTCTAGTGCGATGAATACACTAATATTAAATACACAAGGGACTATTAATATTTTAGAACTCGCAAAGAGGAGGAGAGCTAAAGTTATAATTGCTTCTACGTCTGATGTTTATGGAAAGAATCCTCAAATGCCTTTTAAAGAAGACAGTGATTTAGTATTAGGACCAAGTACCAGTAGAAGATGGGCTTATGCAGTTTCAAAATTATTTGATGAACATTTAGCCTTTGCCTATCAGGATGAATATGGTTTAAAAATTGTTATAATTAGATATTTTGGAACTTATGGAGAGAGGCAATACTTAAACTGGTGGGGTGGGCCACAAGGAGTATTTTTAGAAGCAATTTTTAAAAATCAGCCGGTAGAGATTCATGGAGATGGATCACAAACTAGATGCTTTATTTATGTTAAAGATGCAGCCGAAGCGACGGTAAGGATTTTAGAAGAAGAAAGTGCAATTGGCGAAATAATAAATATAGGGACGCAAGAAGAGATAAGTATTTTAGAACTTGCAAAGCTTATGCATAAGATCTCTGGTGTTAATACGGACCTGAAGATTAAATATGTCCCATATGGTTCTTTCTCAAAGAACTATGAAGACTGTAAAAGAAGAATACCTTCTATAGAAAAGATGGCAAAAATATTAAACTATAAACCTAAAGTTGATTTAATTGAAGGACTAAAAAGGCTTATCGAATGGTATAAAACAAAAAATTAATTTATGAAGCTATAAAGAAAATGAAGGAGATGAATAAAAATGTTAGAACTATATTTGTTGTTACTCAGCTAGATATGCTAAAGGCAGGAAATCAAGTATTGTTCCGAACAATAAAAGGATATCTGCAAAATGGATATAAGGTTTTTTTATTCACTTCGAATCCAGAAAATGACCCAAATAGAGCAGATTATAATAGCCTTTTAGGTGAATATGCAGCAAATTTAGTTGTATATCGATTTAATCCGCTCTTTAGATTTTTGTGGAAATTATTTAGAAAAATAAAGAACAAAAACAAAAAAAGCAATCTAAACATAGGTGAAAATGAAGAAAATAATATTCAGAAGATGGAAGATATAGCCCCTTTTGTTGATGCCAGTATAAAGGCAGGTTTAATTGGGTTTGCCTCGCAAATCTCATTTTTCTTGGGTGGCTTTTTAAAATTACTGCAGTTAACGAAAGAGTATCAACCTGCAGTAATTTATGGTTATGAAATTTATGGTGCTCCATTAGCCTATATTGTTGCGAAATATTTCCGTTTACCTTTTGTAACAAAATTTCAAGGCACCATTGCCTTTCCTATATTAGAAAAATATAAGGTTGGGGCATGGGTTAGAATTCCGCACCACCTAATTGGATTGAAGACTCCTGGTAACCTGGTCTTTATGGATGACGATGGTACGAGAGGCAAAGAAGTATTAATTAAATTAAAAGTTAAAGAAGAAAAAATTCGATTCTATATCAATGGCGTTAGAAAAGATATTTATATTCCTAATTTTGAAAGAAGGCAATTTTTAAAGGAATTACATCTTGGGGAAGATTCAAAAGTTATTCTATCTGTTAGTAGACTTGTAAGCTGGAAAAGGGTTGATAGAGCTATTGTGGCAATGACAGAAGTAATTAAAGAAGTTAATAATGCCGTTTTAATAATTGTGGGAGATGGTCCTGAAAAGATAAAATTAGATAGGTTGGTTAAAGAGTTAAAATTGAATAATAATGTTATATTTGTAGGACCAATCCCTAATGATTATGTAAAATACTATTTTAATGCAGCTGATATCTTTCTTTCTTTATATGATTATTCAAATCTCTGTAACCCGGTTTTAGAGGCTTTAGAATGTGGTAAGTGTATTGTTACTATAGATGATGGTTCAACTAAAGATATATTAATAAATGGTCAAAATGCCATTCTCATAAGAAAAGAAAATCTGTCTAATGAATTATCTAAAACTATAGTTAACTTGCTTAGTCACGCTGAAGTCCGACATAGATTAGAAAAAAATGCGAGAATTTTTGCTGAAAAACATCTTTTATCTTGGGAAAATCGCATGGAGTTGGAAATTAGTGAGCTCGAAAAGATATTATGAGAATTCTTTTAGTTAAATCTTTTCCTCAGCTTACAGTTACGGCAGAACTTGCGAAGGGGCTTAAATACTTAGGTCATAAAGTTGAGATAGCTGTACCTAAAATCGATGAGAGTGCAAAGCAAATGATAGAGTTAGGGATACCTGTATTTGTAGTAGACATTCGAAGCTCTCTGAAGACCAATAACTTTATTAAAAAAAGATTATTAGATATAAAAGGCATAGTTGATCTTTCAAAACTTTATAAAACTGGAAATTATGATATTATTCATCTTAATTTACTACGGGCAAGATTTTTAGGTAGGGTAGCACATCTCTTGGCAAAAAATTCCCCCATAGTTTCTACTATACATGGCCCTGATCTTGATAACACTTTTTACTATGCTTTAGAGAAATCAACTTATTGGGTAGATGATGGTACAGCAGTAGTTTCTAAAGACGTATTGAATTATGTTTTAGATAAAGGGATAAAATATAAAAAAATCGAAGTTATATACAACGGAATTGATATAGAAAAATTTGATAAAATTCCTGTGAAAAAATGGTATCTTTATGACGAACTGAAAATACCAAGGAGTATAAAGCTTGTGGGAATGGTCGCTTGGCTTTATCCGAATAATATAAAAGGACATGAAGATTTTTTAAAAGCTGCTAAAATTATACTTGATGAAAAAAAGGACATTAGATTTGTAATTGTAGGTGGCAATCCTTATAGGCAATATAATTATAAAGAGCAATTGATAAATTTAGCAAAAAATTTAGGGATTGAAAGATATGTATATCTCTTGGGCACGCGGTATGATATTCCTAATATTTTGGATTCATTGGCCTGTTTGGTATTACCTTCGAGAGTAAGAGAAGGATTCGGGATCGTTCTAATAGAGGCTATGGCAAGGCGAATTCCGACGATAGGAACCGACGTTGGAGGAATCCCTGAAGTTGTTGAAAATGGCAAAACTGGAGTTATTGTTCCTCCTGCTGATACTTCTTCATTGGCTGAAGCTATTCTTAAATTAATTTCAGATCCTGCCAAAGTCATTACTATGGGGATTTTAGGTAGAGAAAGAGTAGAGAGGATATTTACAGTTGAGATTATGGCTAAAAACTACGAGAAATTTTACGAGAAGATTTTAAATAAAAAGTGACATATAAAGGCTTTTGGCTCATAATATTATTGATAAGTTTATTTCTCTTACCCAATACTCTTCCTCCACTAAAAATAAGTGGTTTTGTTTTTGAATGGCAATTGAGAGACTTACTTGTTTTAATAACAGGTGCCTATTTATTGAGCGGAAAAGTACGTTTTGTTTCAGATATTACAAGATTGGATAGGATAGTTTTTATTTTACTATTTGTTATTGTATCTTCCTCGATTATCGCGTGTTTAAGATATAGTGATTCTATTGCTTTTATATTAGGTAGTTTGGTGAAATCTATAGAACTATATATTTTATATTTTTTTGTGAGAAGCAATCTTTATAGAGAGAAAGATGCTTCTTATATTTTGAAAACATTGATTTTAATTACTGCAATCATTTCTCTTATAGGATTAATACAAATACTTTCTCCTGATGTCTATTTAAATATTATAAAATTCCTTTTTTCTAGAAGTAGGACATTACAGGATGAAAATTTTGTAAATTTTGTAGGTTGGAGAGTATCTAGTTTATTTTTAAACCCCAATAAATTTGCTAATTTTATCTTAGTAATGTTGCCCTTTGTTTTTATAAGGCAAAGTTACGAAACTAGATTGATTAAAAAAGCGTTTTATTTGTTATTGATAATCCTCTTAGTAATTCTTTTAATTTTTACTTTATCTCGTGAAGGCTGGCTTGGATTCATACTTATGTTTACCTATCTTCTATACAGTACTACAAATTACAATATAAACCCTTATGCCAAAAGAAATGCAGTATCTATATTTGTTGTGCTAATTCTTCTGATTGCTGCTAATTATCCTTTAATTTACGATAGGATGATTGAATATACTTTCAGTGGGCAAGGCTTTGAATATCTTTATGAGGCCCCTTCCTCAGAAGCGAGATTTATTCTCTGGGGTGCTACGTTAAAGGCAATTACTAAGAATTGGCTTTTAGGGGCTGGACCTATGGGGGGGAAAGTTGTGCAATATTTTACTCCTTTATATTTTATCACAGGAGGCGATCCTCACAATACTTTCTTAAGAACTTTCTTAGAAACTGGTATTATAGGCTTTATAGCATTTCTATTTTTTATTAAGGAACTAATTAATTTTGGGAAACTTCACTTAATACATTCTTTCGACATTTATAAATATTCAATTGTAGCTGCTACTATCGGGCTTATATTTTCTGGTTTTTTTGGAGATAGCTTTCAAGATTTTGAAGTTATAATAACATTACTTATTCTTATTGCTTTATTAGAAAACATGAGAAAAAAGGAGACTTCGATATGAAAATTTTCCTCCTTAGTGATGGGAAAAGCATCCATACTAAACGCTGGGTAGATTCTCTATTACAGCATAATCATAACGTATATCTTTTTTCTCTTAATGAAGTTTTAAATGCTAATAAAAATTTACCTATTTATAGAGGTATCACCAATTTTGGTAAATTAGATTATATTCTATCTATTCCTATGCTAGATAAAATTGTAAAAGAAATAGATCCTGATATTATTCATGCGCACTATTTAACTGGATATGGTAGTATGACTGGTAGAATTAAGATTAATAGGCCTTTAATATTATCGCCATGGGGTTCTGATGTGTTCGTAACTTTAAGAGGCAATAATTTATATTCTAAGTTTTTAAGATATCTTGTTCGTCCTGCTTTAGAAAAGGCTACGTATATTATTACTGAAACTATAATAATGGCAGATATCCTAAGAAGTGAATTCAGTGTTGATAAGAATAGGTTAAAAGTAATACCAGGGGGAATTGATTTGGGTATTTTTAATATTGTTTCAGAGAAGAACATGTTAAAAAAGAAGTTAGGTATTCCTGAAGATTCATTTGTAATAACATCCATTAGGAACATCACCGAATTCTATAGAATCCATGAGATAGTTAAGGCTATTCCAAAAGTTTTAAATTCTAATAAAAATATAAACATATTTTTTGTTTTTGTTGCGGGTTATTTTGACTCTTCATATCTTGATCAAATAAAGGAAAATGCAAGGAAACTTAATATAAGCCAAAACTTATTGATACTTGATAGATTTTTATCTCCTAAGGAAGTATCTGATGTTCTAAATATTTCTGATATTGTAATATCTATTCCTCCTTCAGACAATCTTCCAAAATCTATATTGGAAGGAATGGCATGCGGATGCATTCCTGTAGTCAGCAATACATTCGGAACGAAGGAATTATCAGAAAACTCAAAATTTAAATTGGTTTTTACTACCGGGGAAGCTGATGATCTTGCCGAAAAATTAATAGACATTATAAACAGATATTCCACCATTAAAAATGATATAATTCCTTGGAATTTAAATATCGTTAAAGAAAAATATTCTTGGGAATTTAGCTACATGGAGATGGAAAATCTTTATAAAGAAGCTATTGAAAAACTATGATTAGAAGGAAATAAGAACGTTAATAGAAAAAATTAGAAATCTTATTAAAAGGGATAGTATAGTAGGTGCTTTAGGACTAATTATAAAATATTCTTTCTATAAAATTCTTAATTATATCATTCTTACTTTAAAAGGTGTTAAATTGGGAAAAAACATAACATTTGAGGGGGTTATTGAGATCTCTGTGAAATGCTCCCCAAAAACTGGACAGGGCAATAAGGTGCAAAATGGCCTGCCATAACCTCAAAGGAGGTGTGGTAAAATGGCCATTATGAAAAGACAACAGTATGAGGCAGCATTTAAGGCTAAGGTGGCACTGGAGGCGGTCAAAGGCGAGAAGACCGTGGCCCAGATAGCCAGTGAATTT
>Ga0078972_1017596_pt1 | contig 10210 bp, 6 predicted proteins | sample YelNatPaOPGAMG01_FD_67568 | JGI IMG/M metagenome (GOLD analysis project Ga0078972, IMG submission 67568) | Hot spring thermophilic microbial communities from Obsidian Pool, Yellowstone National Park, USA - OP-RAMG-01 (SPADES assembly) (version 2) | ecosystem: Environmental > Aquatic > Thermal...
CTGCCGCGACACATCTTCAGCGATGTCGCTCTTCGTCAACGCTTCTACCGCGAGGCCCGCGCCGCTGCCCAGCTGCACCATACCAACATCGTACCTGTCTACGAGGTCGGCGAGGATCAAGATGCTTGCTGGTATGCCATGCAGCTCATCCTCGGTCAGGGGCTTGACCAGATCATCGAGGAGTTGCAGCAACAACATCAGCGCCTGAGCGAAGGTAGCCAGCCCCCGGCGTCGCCCGCGCCGCCGACCGGGCAAGCGCGCGTGTCGCTCAGTCAGGTGACGCATGCGTTAGTCAGCGGACAGTTTGCCTGCCCGGCGCCCGACGCCGCCATGCCCGCTCTACCGCGCCCCTGTCCTCCAGGAGGCGAGGAACAACCAAAATCTCCTCCTTGTGGGACAGGGTCGGAGGAGAGGGACCAAGCATCCCTCAATCGCAGCGTTTCGACACGATGGGCGAACCGTACCGAGTTATCCACCATGGACTCGACAGGAGGGCAGTATTATCGCAGCGTGGCCCGGATCGGTCGGCAAGCGGCCGAGGCGTTAGCCCACGCCCACGCCCGCGGCATCATCCATCGCGATGTCAAGCCGTCAAACCTGCTCTTGGACATGGCCGGCATCGTGTGGATCACCGATTTCGGCGTGGCCAAGACGGGGGGCAAGAGTTTGACTACTACCGGCGACATCGTGGGCACCCTGCGTTACATGGCCCCGGAGCGATTCAAGGGCGAATGCGACGAGCGCACCGACATCTATGGGCTGGGACTGACGCTGTACGAACTCTTGGTGCTTCGACCGGCGTTCGTGGAACACGATCAGCTGCGACTGATCGACGCGATCAAGAACGAGGAACCGCTCCGGCCGCGCGCCGTGGACCGCCACATCCCGCGCGACTTGGAAACCATCGTCCTTAAGGCCATCAACAAAGATCCCACGCGGCGCTATTCCTCGGCCGAGGCGGTGGCGGAGGACCTGCGCTGCTTCCTCACTAGTGAGCCGATCAAGGCCCGGCGGACGAGCGAGTGGGAACGACTGCGCATGTGGGGCCGCCGCAATCCGGCGTTGGCGGTGCTGTCCGCCGCCCTGCTGGTCCTGCTGATTCTGATTGCCGCCGCCACCACCGCAACCACCTTCTATCTCCAGGCGACCTTGGAAGTTTCAGAAAAACACCGCGAACGCGCCGAGAAGGCCGAGTTGGACAGCCAGCACAAACTGTGGCTGTCCTATCTGAGACAGGCCCAATCACGGCGGATGAGCCGGCAGTCCGGCCAGCACTTCGCTAGTCTGCGTGCCATCAAAGCGGCCCTGGACCTGCCGGTGCCGCCCGATCATTCGCGCGCCGAGCTGCGCACCGAGGCCATCGCCTGTCTGGCTTTGCCCGATGTGTGTGTCGTTCAAGAATGGGACGGCTGGCCTGCCGGCAGCGCGCATCTCGATTTCGATAGTACCCTGGAGCGCTATGTTCGCACCGACGACACAGGGGGCGTCAACATCTGCCGTGTGGGTGATGGCGTGCTCCTCGCTCACTTCATGTCCGATTTGCGAAAACCAGTGCCCCAGTTGAGTTCAGACGGTCGGTTCCTGGCGCTTTGCGCATCGTCTCGTTGCGAACTGTGGAAGCTGGACGATCCCAAGCCGATCCTTTTCACGCCCCAACAAGATTGTGTTGCCTTCGACTTCAGCCCTAACGGCCAGCGGGCAGCCCTCGTGCATCCCGACGGCACGATTCGCGTGTATGGCCTGTCTGCCGACCGGCCCGTTCAACTGCTGAAGGCTGGCCCTTATCCGGTCTCTTTTGTCGCGTTCCACCCCGACAACCGGCGGCTGGCGCTTTCACACAGCGGCGGCGTCCAGATCCGCGACCTGGACAGTGCAGAAACGCCGATCCATTTGTCCCAGACTGGTGCCGAGCGTCTGGCCTGGCACCCCGCAGGCCGGATGTTGGCGGTTGTGGGCAGAGATCTGGCCATTCACCTGTGGGACGTGACGGCGCGGCAGGAGATTCGCGCGCTACAGCGATGGAAGAACGGCGGACTGCAAATAACCTTCAACCACGCGGGTGATTTGCTGGCCAGTTACGGCTGGGAGCACATGATACGGCTATGGGATCCCCTCTCGGGACACGAAATATTCCACACGCCGGCGCGCTTCGAGGGAATGTCCCTCCGCTTCAGTCCCGATGACCGTATCCTGGCAGCCGACATTAAGGATGGCAAGTTGAATCTGTGGAAAATCAATCTGAGTTTGGAGTGCCGCCGGTTGCTCCTCAATCCATCCCAGGGCAAAGCACCTTTTGGCCCCTTCGCCGTCCATCCCGATGGCCGTATCCTCGCTTCCTGTACGCCCGACGGTTTTGGCTTGTGGCACATGCGCACGCGGGAACAATTGTTGGACTGCAACAGGTTGGGACCGCTGGATAACGTCTTGTTTGAGCCGTCGGGCGCGCTCTTGACCAGCGGGCCTTGCGGAACCTTCCGCTGGCCGTTGCAACCGGACCCGGCACCGGCAGATACATGGCGGCTAGGCCCCCCGCAGCGGCTTGCTTTGCCGCCGACTTCGCGCACGCAACTCGCCTGTAGCCTTGATGGCCAAGTGTTGGCCAGCGCGGATGGCGAAGGCGGCTGGGTGTTGCGCTCCGGACGCCCCGCTTCGTTGATCCGCCTGAAGCCGCACAAGGAAGCACGGGCAATTGCTGTCAGCCCCAACGGTCGCTACGTCGTGACCGGCAGCCAGCAGGGATCCGGGGCCAAGGTGTGGGATGCCCGTACCGGCCGGCTGGAAAAAGAATTGATCTCGGCAGAAGAACATGTGCGCGTTCGCTTCAGCCCGGATGGCCGCTGGCTGGCGGGCCGAGGGAACGGCTTGTGGTTATGGGAGGTCGGCTCGTGGCGAGAAAGGATCTTCCTTGCCGGCGTCCCGGAGGCTTCCTTCGCCTTTTCGCCGGTCGAGAAGCTGCTGGCAATGGAGACCGGCCAAGGTGCGCTACGGCTGATGGATCCGGAGACGGGCCGGGAATACGCCCGCTTGGAAGAGCCGGACCAGGTTAAGTCCGCCTGGATTTGTTTCAGCCCGGACGGCACGCAGCTGCTGACCCTCGGCGGGGGGGGCGACGCCTGGATCCGCGTTTGGGACCTGCGGGCGATCCGCCGGCAACTCGTGGCAATGGAACTGGACTGGGACCTGCCGGCTTATCCTCCTTCCAGTGATTCCAAGGACGCCGCGCCGATCCGAGTGATCCTGGATCGAGGCGGCCTCCCGGAACAACCGCTGCCTGAGACGAAGAAGATCCTCAACGAAACAGCAGGGGTTCAAGAAAAGCGTTGAGATAAAGCTGAGCAATGCACGAAGGAGCGACAAGTAGCAAGCGGCCGGTGCGTCTCTGCCGTCGCGCAAAAGCCGCACCAGCCCGGCCTGGCCAAGCTCCGGCGCTCGGCTTGTCCGTCCAACACGTTAGGGAGAAAATGCCACGCGATATTTTGCTGCTGCATCTGTATCGAGTTCCAATCCCAGTCCTGGACCCGGCGGTGGCACCAGGCGTCCTTGCTCGATTTTTGGAGGATTCGTGAAAAGCGGATAAAGCCACGGCATGTATTCCACATTGGCGACGTTGGGCAGACCGCAGGCCAGATGCACGCCGACCTCCGGCAACAGGTGCGGCGACAACGGCCGATGATGCGCCTCCGTCAGGGCCGCGACTTTCAACCAGCCCGTCAGGCCACCCAGCCGCGTCACGTCCGGCTGCACCACGGCCAAGGCATCACGCTCCAGGTAGGAACGAAATTCGTCCAGTCCAAACAGCATCTCGCCGCCGGCGATGGCGATTTCCAGCTTCGAGGCCAAGCGCGCATGGCCTTCGACATCCTCGCAGGTGATCGGTTCCTCGAACCAGTCGGCGCCAATCTCGTCCTCGAAGAAATGGCCCATCGCCAAGGCTGTGCCATAATCGTAGCGCTCGTTGGCATCGACGCCTAACCACACATCGTCGCCAAGCGCTTCGCGGAGTTGCGTCAAGCGTTCGGCGTCTGCTTCAGGATCGGCGCCCACCTTGACCTTGATCCCCATCATGCCCTGATCCAAATAGGGACGCGAAGCGTCGAGGATCTCTTGGGGGCTCATCCACAGCCAAGCCGTATCCGAGCCGTATACCGGGGCCGATTCGCGCGCCCCACCGAGCAGCTTGTACAACGGCAGTCCCGCCGCCTTGCCTTTCAGATCCCACAGAGCAAGGTCGATGGCAGAGTATGCCTGCTGTACCAGACCTCGCCGGCCGATCGTCTGCAAACGCCAGTACACCTTGGCTGCTAAGCGCTCGTGATCCAGGGCGTCTTCACCGACAACGAGCGGCGTCAGGTCGTCCTCAGCCAGGGCCAGCATGGCTCGGCCGCTGCCCTGCAAGGCATAGGCGAAACCAAGGCCCGTCAGGTCGGCCTCGGTATGGACGTGAACAAGTAGGACGACGATATGATTGAGCCGCCCCGCCTTCGCTTCGGCCGGCGAAGCGCGCGGGCGGGACAGGGGAACATGCAGCAGCTGGCTGACTACTCGAGTAATGCGCATGGGAGAATCACTTGTTCTCGTGAACCGGATCGGGAGAAGGCCAGGCCGCTGCCGTAGGGGGCGACAGCGGCTGCGTGTCCGCCAAGCCATCCGGGGAGGCCTGGGAGAACGCGGGGGCCCGTCCATTCAGCCGCTGGCCGATGTGGCTGTGCCGCCAGCCGTAGCCGAAATAGATAGCCATGCCGACAGCCAACCAGACGATCAGCCGCACCCAGGTAGTCGGAGGCAAAAACAGCATCATGACCAGGTTGACGACAATGCCTAGAGGACCGAACACAAACAAGCACGGCGTGCGGAAGGGCCGCTCGACGTGCGGCCGTTGTATTCGCAGCACCATCACGGCGGCACAAACCATGACAAAAGCCATCAGCGTACCGATGTTGACCATTTTTTCTAACATGGTGATCGGTGTGAAGGCAGCTACCAACGAAATGACTATGCCAACGAGGAGAGTGGAGAGGTGCGGCGTCTTGAAACGTGGATGGACAGCGGCGAAGATACTCGGCGGCAACAAGCCATCACGGGCCATAGCCAGAAAGATGCGTACTTGGCCGAGAAAGGTAATAAGCAGCACACTGGTCATACCGGCGATGGCGCCGAGAGAGATCAGGCCGCTGGCCCCGCGCAGCAACCCTTTCAGCAAGGGCGTTTGGACCCCTTCCCCTCGCTGGCGAAAAGCAGCAGCCACGGCAGCTTCAGTGTCGATGTCCGGATAGGGGACCATGCCGGTGATGACGGCGGCCACACCAATGTAGAGGATGGTGCAGATGATCAATGAGGCCAAGATGGCTAAGGGTACGTCGCGCTGCGGCCGCAGAGCTTCTTCGGCTTGTGTCGAGACCGCATCGAAACCAATGTACGCGAAAAATACCATCGCCGCGCCGAAAATGATTCCAGCCAGACCGTAAGGAATGAAGGGGTTGCGAACCGCATCGTCAATCGGCGTCAGCCAGCGATTCAAGCCAAACGTCCCTAGCAACCCCCAACGATCCGCGGCGCGGGCCGGCGCTTCCTGGCGGGCCTGGTCGAGAATTCGCTGGACCTGGTCTTTGTCCGCCTCGGTGTGAGGCAAGTCGCGGCCATAACGTTCTACGGCTTGGGCGATCAGGGACCGAGCCTCAGCCTGCTCTGCCTCCGAGGCCCCCCGCATGGCCAGCTGGGCGGCGATCTGACGGTGATGTTCGATTTTGTAGACGGCCAAGCTCTGCCGTTTGAGTTGCTGGATTCGTTCCGAGGCAGCCGCTCCTTTGTAGTTAGGGTCGGCCTCGACGGCTTTGGCGGCCAATTTGGCGATCAGATCTTCTTCCGGCAAGTGGCGCTCCGTGACCGGGATGGCGATCCAATTCTTGTAGTTGATAAAAGCAAGGCCCGCGAAGATGACGAACAGAACGACGCCGAGCTTGACGCCCACCAGAATCGAATTGGTAGTGGCGCTTTCGCGGATGCCGCGGACCAAGACGGCGGTAACGGCCAGGGTAATAAGCAGGGCAGGCAAATTGAGCCAGGCCCCCTCGTGGGAAAAGGGATCATTACAAAGAAAACTCGGCAGTTGTCGCTCAAAGAGGGTACGGAGCAGTTCATTGAGATATTTCGACCACGACGAGGCCACGCAGGCGCAAGCCATGGCGTATTCCAGGACCAGGTTCCAGCCGATGATCCAGGCGAACATCTCTCCGAGGGTAGCGTAGGCGTAGGTGTAGGCGCTTCCAGCCACGGGCGCCAGGGCGGCGAATTCGGCATAGCAGAGGGCGGCGAACAGGCAACCCACGCCGGCCACGACAAACGACAACACCACCGCTGGTCCGGCGTCTTGGGCCGCCACCTGGCCGGTCATGACGAAGATGCCAGCGCCAATAATGGCGCCGACGCCCGAGGCCGTCAGCGAAATCGGCCCCAGGGCGCGGCGCAGACGATGGTCGCCCTTGACCTCTTCTTGCAGGGTTTCCAGCGATTTCGTAGCAAAGAGTTGTTTCCAGAACATGGATCATATTTCCTTGGTATCGAGAATCAGCGTCACCGGGCCGTCGTTGACCAACTCCACTTGCATCATCGCTCCGAAGCGGCCCGTCTGCACCGGCAGACCAAGGGAGCGGAGCGCCTGGATGAACGCCTCATACAGCGGCACCGCGAGTTCCGGCGGCGCTGCGGCGAGAAAGCTCGGCCGCCGGCCCTTACGGCAATCTCCATAGAGCGTGAACTGACTCACCACCAACAGCGAACCGCCTATGTCGGCTACGCTGCGGTTCATCTTACCCGCTTCGTCGTTAAAGATCCGCAGATGGGCCGTCTTGTCGGCCAACCACCGCACGTCATCCAACGTGTCAGTGGCCGCCACTCCCAGCAAAACGACCAGGCCGCCCTCGATGGCAGCGACAGTTTCACCGTCGATAACGACGGCAGCCCGGCGGACTCGTTGCACGACGGCTCGCATGTGGTCTCCCCGCAGGCGGACCCAAGCCCCTGCGTCTCCAATCGAACCATGATTATAGCGACCATCCATCATCAGGTCGCGGGTGAAATACCAGGTCGTCTTACGCATTGCCGTCGCGGGGCGGCCCATCTATACAATAACGGTTAGCGCCGCTTTTCCACGCGTCGCTAATCAGAGGATGGTATATCTTCGTGAAAGGGAAGGGCCTTATGCAAGCTCGACCGCGTACCAAGGCGCGCCGCAAATCGCGCTTTCGCCGTTGTCCCAAATGTCAGAAACAAGTTCGCCTGCATCAAGTGCGCTGCCGTACCTGCCATCAAAAATTGAAGCTGAAGTAGCGATTGCAAGGACAGGAGCGACAGCAAGGAGTTGGATAGCGTACAGAGTTTCTTGCGTTGCTCAGACAGGTTCGTCATAATCTAACCATAGGGTTCCGACTTTCCCGGAAGGGCCGCGTGTCATGGCAACGCCTGAAGGACCTGTGGACGACATTTTTCTTCCCGGCGGCCGATTGCGTCTGGATTGTTTTAGTGAGGCGGCACTTCGCGCGTTGCGTGAGGCGCTGCGCCTGGCGCGCGAAACACGCTGGGACAGTATTCGTAGTCCGCATGTTTTTATGGGCCTGCTCGCCGTACCCGACGCCAGCGTCCGCAACTGGGGCGAACGCCTGCAAGCCGATCTCTCCCTATTGCTCGATCAGTTTCAGGAATTGTTCCACCAGGACCAAGGCGAGGAAGAAGCAGTCCTTGTCCTCAACCGTGAATTCCTCTCCGACAATGTGATCCGTCTGTTGCGTGACGCCTACAGCCGGGCTGTCGATCAGGGGCGCAATCAGATTACGCCGATGGACCTGCTCATCAGTTTATTCACCGCCCCCTGTAGCATCGTCGCCGCCTGTTTCGAACGCATCGGCATGACGGCCGCCAAACTGACAGAATTAGCCGTCATGGCCGAGCATACCGGCCGCAGCGACAAGAAGGGTCTGTGAACTGCACCGAAGCGTCGTACTGGGGGCCCTTTGTGCCACGCCTCGTTAGTCAGCGGGCCTTTTCTCGCTGTGTCTGGGCCAGGCGGGCGGCGACGCGTGCCGCTTCGACAAGACTGGAAGCATCGGCCCTGCCGCGGCCGGCAATGTCGTAAGCGGTGCCGTGCGCTACACTGGTGCGGATGATCGGCAACCCGACGCTGATGTTGACGGCCCGTCCCTCGCCGAGCAATTTCAGGGCAATGTGCCCTTGATCGTGATACATGGCTACCACGCCGTCGAAGTCGCCCCGCCGCGCCCGCACAAACAGCGTGTCGCATGGCCAGGGGCCGCTGGCAGCAAGGCCCTCCCGTTGGGCCGCTTGCACAGCGGGTGCGAGGATGGTAGCTTCCTCATCGCCGAACAGGCCGCCGTCGCTGGCGTGCGGATTCAGGGCCGCTACGCCGATGCGTGGTCGCCGGCCGAGCAGCTGGGTCAGCAAGCCGTCCAAAAGCCGTGTCTTTGCCAACACGGCGGCAGGCGTCAGATGGCGGAACACGTCGCGCAGGGCCATGTGCAGGGTGACATGAGCAACGGCAAGATTGCCCACGGCAAGGACCATAGCAAATTCTTTCACGCCGGTGCGTTCGGCCAGGATCTCGGTATGTCCCGGATAGGGCAGACCGGCGGCGTGCAGGCCCTCCTTGTGTAACGGCGCCGTGACGATACCGTCGGCCTCGCCAGCCAATGTCCAATCAATGGCGCGGCAGAGAAAATCGTAAGCGGCTCGCCCTGCTGCCGCACTGACGCGCCCCGGCTGGATAGCATGCAAATCTTGATCGCTACCGGGCAAGCACGGCAGCAGATCCTTCTTCGGCTCCGCCTCGGCGGGATGCCCGATAAGGTGTACCCGCCCCGGCGAGTTGGCCAGTTCCAAGCCGCGCCTCAGCCACAGCGGGTCGCCGACGACCACCGGTCGGCACCACGCCAGCAAATCTGGCCAGGCCCGCGCAATGATCTCCGGCCCAATGCCAGCGACATCGCCGAGAGTAATCAACAACCGAGGAAGAGAAGAAGACATAGCCACCTCTTTCAGCGTTTCCGGGCCAGCTGTACCACAAGGCGCTCCAACAGCGTGCGCGGGGGGAGTTGGCTGGAGCCTTTCAGGCCAAGGTCCGTTTCCAGCAGCCAATCGTAGAGTAAATCGAGGCGGCGGCGCCCCAGATGGCGAAGCTGCTGCTCGGCGTTTCGGCGACCAAACGGCGGCACGCCGGCATGTTCCAAGGCGTCGGCCACAGATTCGCCTTGGCTGTGCAATCGCGCCGCCTGGGCCAAACGCCGCAACTGCATGCTGAACGCGCCTAACAAGCGCAGCGGCTCCTCACCTTGGTCGAGTAAACGATCCAAAAGCGTCAGCGCCGCGCCCGTCTGGCCGGTGCCAAGGAGATCGAACATCTTCCAGGTGTTCTCCGTGCGGCTCCGGCCAACGAGTTGGTCGACGTCTGCTGTATCGATGCGGCTGTTGCTCCCCGCGTAGATGGCCAATTTGGCCATCTCTTGGTCGAGCAGCCCCATGTCGGCGCCGACCAGATCGACCAACAGGCGAGCGGCGGACAGCGACAGCGGTTTGCCGTGCTGGGCGCCGCACCATTGGACGCACCACTCCGGTAGCTTGTGCGACGCGGGCGCTTTGCAAACTATCGTGGCTGCTTCCGGCAGTAGTTTGGCCAATTTTGTGTTCGCCGGCCAGGACTGCACATCAAGCACGAGCACGCCGGTCTTGGACGGCTCGGCGAAATACTTTTCCAGCCGCGACCGTTCACGCGTCACAAACGGCTCAGCGCGCTCGATGAGGACGAGCCGACGCGGGCTGAGAAAAGGCAACGTCTCCAATTCGTCATGGACCTCAGCCCAACTCGCTTTCTCGCCGTCATAACTGGATAAGCCAAAATCGTCGTTATCCGCTCCAAGTACCAGTGTCCGCAACACCGCTGTCACACGGCACTTGAGAAAATGCTCGTCGCCGTGGAGGACGTAAATCGGCCGCACCTTGGCTTTGGCCGCGTTCTGGAGGAAAATCAGACTGTCCATGAGGGCATTGTATACCGGACGCGATAGAGATTGACACAGACCAAGGGCGAGCGAGGGGGGGTGAACCCCCCCGGTTATACATGGCGAGCGGGGGGATGTAAACCACCGCTCGGCCGACTTCCGCATACCAACCTGCCCCGATAGCTTTCTGTACGGCGGATTATTAT
>Ga0078972_1017597_pt1 | contig 10210 bp, 9 predicted proteins | sample YelNatPaOPGAMG01_FD_67568 | JGI IMG/M metagenome (GOLD analysis project Ga0078972, IMG submission 67568) | Hot spring thermophilic microbial communities from Obsidian Pool, Yellowstone National Park, USA - OP-RAMG-01 (SPADES assembly) (version 2) | ecosystem: Environmental > Aquatic > Thermal...
CTCCATCACCGTGACCAACTCCTGGCGCAGGACATCCTCGGCGCGTTGGATCGCGGCTTTCCGGACGAATTCCGAGGTTTGCTCATGCACGACATTGGCGGCTCGCTGGATACGGTCCAGGGTCGCCTCCTCCGCGCGAAGCTCGAAGCGCTTCGCTTTGACTCCCACGATGACACCTCCATCAACTCACCCGCAGTGTACGGTACCTGTACGGACATTTCTAGGGGTAAACCCATACCGGCTCTAGCCACAGCCGGGTGTCTCCGGTTCCGGCTGGACCTACCACCAAGCGGCAGGGGGTAGATTCCCGACTTCTCACCAACGACGGGTCGCGCTGCCCCGAGTGCACCGGCCGGGCCGGTTAGGCCCTAACGCACCTGCCTTGCCTGGATCGATGGGACGGTCACCAATTCCACACGGACATGTCGTTGGGCGGATAATTGGCGCAGTTGTCGGTTTCCTTGGCAACCACGCCCTTGTTGTTGAAGAAGATCTTCATGTGGTTGGGCCACGCCAACCATAGCGGGTCGACTTGCGGTGCATAGAAGTTAGCGGAATAAGCCCGGCGATCTGCCGGTGACAACGAGTAGAACCAGTGGGCCATGTCTTGGGTCGCCTGCTGCACGTTGGGGTGATTGTCGTAATCAGTCATGTACCGCTGGTAATAAATCGGGGTGTAATCTCTTGCGGCGGCCAGGATCTGCTCGGCGGTGCAGGTTGTATTGATCATCCGCCGGGGGATCGGAAAGTCATCGGTCGAGTCGTTGGACGAGCAGCCGGCGCATGGCTCGAATGGGTCAGCCACGGCGTGTCCGGAGGAAGCCACGGTAGTGATCCCGGCCACCAGCAGAGCCGCACCGGCTGCCAGCAGGGATGTACGACGAGACGAACGCATGGCAGCGAGTATAACGCCCCCGTAACGATCATGGTTAGTTGGGCTTATGATCGGTGCCCGGTTCGCCGGAGCGGCTCTACGGGACCTGCTCTGGTCAGTCGGTCTTCTGCCAGGGCTGGCAGCTATGCGTCAAGAACGCCGCGTCGCCCGGCTGGATTACCACCACCTGAGGAGCGGTACTGATGTTGTTAGCGATGATGTCGGTCGGATCGAGGCTGTTCAGCCGAGCCCAATAGCAATCGGATTCTCCTTGGCTGCTGCGCCCGGCCGAGCGGTAAGTGCCCGGCGCGATGTCGGTGCCCACTCGGTAGGTGCCATCGGTCTCCATGGTGGTTTTTGGAGCGGGTTCCGGTGGGGGCGGGTAGGTCACCGTCACTGTTTTGGTGATTACCGGCTGCAGTGTGGACGTCACCGTGGCCACCGGCCGGCCGGACCCGCCGCAACCTGCGAGGACTATCGCCACGGCGGCGACGGCGGTTTTCTTCCCCGGCATTGAAGGAGGGTAAGCACGGTGCGAGCCTCCTGCAGCGGTTTTCGCAGGGGACTATCGGCGGCTTAGCTATTTCGGCCTATTTCGGCTCGGCTGCACCCGCTTGGGTTCGCCCGGCATTTTGGGATAGTTCGGCGGATAGGGCAGATCGCCGAGACCGCGGTCCGCGTCGGCCGCGACCATGTCCAGCAACGTCGCTATCGAGTGACCGATCGAATCGATCTCGGCCCAGGGATCGTCGCGGCCGGCCACCAGCTGCGGCACGGTGGAGATGGTGTAGTCGTCGGGGTCGGCGCCGGCGAGCTCGTCCCACGTCAGGGGCGTCGACACCGTCGCGGTCGGGGTAGCTCGCACCGAGTACGCCGAGGCGAGCGTGCGGTCCCGGGCGTTCTGGTTGAAGTCGATGAAGACCCGCCGGCCGCGCTCCTCCTTCCACCACGACGTCGTCACCGCATCAGGTGCGCGGCGCTCGACCTCTCGGGCCAGCGCGATCCCGGCGCGGCGCACCGTAACGAAATCCCAATCGGTCTTTATCCGCACGAGCACATGAACGCCGCGGCCCCCGGATGTCTTCGGGTAGCCCACCAACCCGAGTTCGTCCAGCAGTGGCCGCAGCACCCCGATGGCGACGGCGCGGGCCTGCGCGAACGCGGTGCCCGACTGCGGATCGAGGTCGATACGTAGCTCGTCGGGGTGCTCGGTGTCCGGGCAGCGCACCTGCCAGGGATGCAGGGTGACCGTACCCATCTGGGCGGCCCACACGACCGCGGCGGGGTGGGTCACCTTGAGCACGTCGGCCCTGCGTCCGGACGGAAAGGTGACCCGGCAGGTCTGCAGATAGTCGGGGTGGTGCGGCGGTATCCGCTTTTGGTAGATCTCCGCACCGTCAATGCCCTCCGGAAAGCGCTGCAGGTGCACAGGGCGGTCGGCCAGCGTGGTCAGCATCGGTCCGCGCGCCACCGTCCGGTAGTACTCGACGAGGCGACGCTTGGAGCCGGCCGGGCCCAGCCGCGGGAAATACACCCGCTCCGGGTTGGTCAACCGGACTGCGATACCGTCGACATCGATTTCCTCAGTGACGCTTGCCATTACGATTCCAGCACGTCGTAGAAGTCGTAACTGCCCGGCACCTCGAGCTGGTCGAAGGTGCAACTTGCCGGGTCGCGATCGGGACGCCAGCGCACAAACCGCACCGTGTGCCGAAACCGGTCGCCCTCCATCTGGTCGTAGGCCACCTCGGCGACCTTCTCCGGTCTGATCGGAATCCAGCGTTTGTCCGCCGTCGAGTTCCACCGGCTGGGCTCGCCCTCGTAGACGAGGTGAGCGCCCTTTCGCAACGGTTCCAGCTCGGCCAGCAGCATGCGCCGGTCCTCGGCGGCAAACGACGCTGCCCCGCCGACCATCTGCAGCTGGTCGCCGCGATACAGGCCCAACAAAATCGAACCGATCCCTGCGCCGCTCTTGTGAACGCGGTAGCCGATCGCGACACAGTCGGCGTCGCGGACGTGCTTGATCTTCACCCACTCCCGCCTACCCGGCCGGTAAGGAGTATCGAGGCGTTTGGCGATCACGCCGTCGAGGCCGGCGCCTTCGAACGTGGCCAGCCAGTTCGCGCCGAGTTGCACGTCCTCGGTGATGGCGGTGACGTGACACCAGTTCTGCTGGTCGACCAGCTCCGATAGCGCCGTGCGCCGAACCCGAAACGGCTCACCAAGTAGCGACGCCGTACCGGTCGCCAACGCGTCGAAGCTGATGAAGTGCGCCGGGGTCTGCTCGGCAAGCATCATGACTCGGCTCGCGGCGGGGTGGATGCGTTGGCTCAACGACGCCCAGTCCAGCCGGATCCGGCCGCCGATCTCGCGGGGGACGACGATCTCGCCGTCGAGCACGCACCGTGTCGCCACCTCGGCGCGCAGCGCGTCGCGGAGCTCCGGGAAGTAGCGACCGAGCTCCTTGCCGTTGCGGGATTGCAACACCAGTTGGTCACCGTCGCGGAACACCAGGACGCGGAAGCCGTCCCACTTCGGTTCGTAGCACCACCGGCCGGGCTCAACAGGGACCCGGCAGGCCGCGGTGGCCAGCATCGGGGCGATGGGCGGCTGCACGGGAAGGTCCACGGATCCATCTTGGCCCATCCGGAGCCGCCATCGGCTCCGCTAGATCTGCACGGCCATCGCCGATAACCCGCGCAGCGTGAAATTCGGCTTGTACTGAGGCTCGTCGATCAGCCGTGCGTTGCCGAACCGCGCCGTCACAGCCGAAAGCGCCACAGCGGCCTCCAGCCGGGCTAACGGAGCGCCGAGACAGAAGTGTTGTCCCCGGCCGAACCCCAAGTGCCGGAATGGTTTTCGATGTGGATCGAAGACGTCAGGCCTTTCGAACTCAGCGGGGTCACGGTGGGCCGCGGCCAGCAGCAGCAGCATCGTGTCTCCTTGTGGCACTTTGACCTCGCCGATCGCCATATCCTCGGCGGCGATTCGGGAGATGAGTTGCACCGGCGGGTCGTAGCGCAGAGTCTCTTCGACGACCGCCGCGGCGTGGTCGGGATCCGCACTCAATGCGGCCCACTGGCCGGGATTTCGCAGCAGCGCCAGCACGGCATTGGCGATCAGGTTGACCGTGGTCTCGTGTCCGGCGATCAGCAGCAGGCTGCAGGTGGCCACGATCTCGTCCTGGGTCAGCTGATCTCCGGATTCCTCCGCCGCGATCAGTCGCGACATCAGGTCTTCACCCGGGTGCGAGCGGCGCTCCTCGACAAGGGCCGCAAGGTATTCCCGCAACCACTGGCCGGCGCGCCGCTGCTCCTCGAAGCCGACGGGCAGTTCGCCGGTTAACGATACGAACGGGTCGAGCATCTGCACCAACAGCGCCGATTCTTGGCGCAATTTCGGCTCGTCGTCCAGGGGCACACCGAGCAGCCGGCAGATCACCGCGACCGGCAGCGGATATGCAAGGTCTGCGACGACGTCGAAGCGGCCCCGCTCGGCGATCCGGTCGAGCAACCCGGCGACCAGCGTGGCGATTTCGGGCTGCAGCGCGCCCGCCACTTTGGGCACGAAGGCCTTGCTGACCAGCTTGCGCAGCCGGGTGTGGTCGGGGGGATCGAGGAACAAAAATCCCGGCAGGCGCTCGGCCACCCGCGTCGGATCTTTTCGGAGCTGGCGTTGCACGATCGTGGACTTGTCCCGGTCGTTGGCCGACGATGGGTGTCGCAGCACCTCGTCGCAATCCCGATACGACGTGAAGACAACGAGATTGGCTTCGGGCAACACTATCGGCCCGCGGTCGCGAAGCTGCGCGCAGACCGGGTAGGGATCGGCCCGATTCGCCGGCTCCAGCAGAGCAAGCAACAGCGCCGCCGCTCCGTCGACGTGTGTCATAGCGGTGGTTCAGGCCCGGAGGAAATCGACGACGTAGCCGGCCAGTTCCTCGCCGGCATCTTCCTGCAGGAAATGCCCGGCGTCGCGCACCACCGGATGCTCGATGCCCTGCGCGCCGCGCATCTGGCGTTGGAAGATCGGCGCCATCGCCCCGGTAATCGGGTCGCCGTCGCTAAACGCGACCAGCATCGGAGTCGGGCTTTGACACAGCGTTGCCCACGCGGACCGGTTAGCCTCGGCGGCAGGGTCGTCGGGTGAGGTGGGGACCAGGCCCGGCATGGCACGCGGCCCGGCGCAGAAGCTGTCGTCGGGGAACGGCGCGTCGTAGGCCTTGCGGGTGGCCTCGCTCATCGGCCGACGACACCCCGACTGCACGAACCGGCCGACCTCGATCGTCGGCTGGTTCTGGATCGCCTCGCGGAACCGCCACCAGATCTCGGGCATACCGAAATCCCCGGTCGGCAGCCCGGTGTTGGCGACGACGATCCGACTGAAACGCTCCGGGTTCTCCGCAGCCAGCCGCAACCCGATCAACCCGCCCCAGTCCTGCCCGACCAGGGTGACCCGCTGCAGATCGAGAATGTCGAACGCGAGTGTGCGCATCCACTCGACGTGGCGAGCGTAGGTGTGATCCTCGCGTCGCGTGGGCTTGTCGGAGCGGCCGAACCCGACCAGGTCCGGGCAGACGACGCGATATCCGGCCTCGACCAGCACCGGCATCATCTTGCGATACAGATACGACCACGACGGCTCGCCGTGCAGCATGAGCACCGGGTCGGCGCTGTCCGGGCCGTCTTGCACCCAGGCCATCCGCAGTGTGCCGCCTTCGTCGTCGGGAACGTCGCAATACTCTGCCACGTAGGGGAATCCGGGGAGATCGGCAAACCGGTCGTCAGGTGTTCGGACTGTCTGCATACCGCTGAACATACCGGTCGGTCAGGTGTTGTCGCGCGGGCCGGCCGGGTGAGCCATCAGCCGGTCCAGAAACGGGCGCTGGCCGGTGAGCAGCTTGACCCTGGCCTGCGCCACCGGGAACCAGCCGACGCGGTCGACTTCCGGAAACTCCGTGATTTTTCCCGAGCCTCGGGGCCACTCCAATTCGACGGTGTTGCTGTGCGCGCCGGTGATGTCGAGATCGGCCCGCACCGCGAACGCCGTGACGACCTTGCCTCCCGGCGCTGTGAGCGATTCGAGGTCGATGCGCGGACCGTCCGGCACCGCCAGCCCCACCTCTTCGACGAATTCGCGCTGCGCCGCTGCCCACGGGTCTTCTCCATCGGCGCACTCGCCCTTGGGAATCGACCACACCCCGTCGTCTTTACCGGCCCAGAACGGGCCGCCTGGATGGGCAATAAGGACCTCGACGACGCCGTCGCGCACCCGATACAGCAGCAACCCGGCACTTCGCTTGGGCGCCAAGCTAGACCCCGACCGCGCGTTCCAAGTCCTTCAGCGAGGTTTGAAGATACCCGAGCAATCGCTGCAGATGCGGCACACTGCGCCGGCAGCCAACCACACCGAAGTCGAGGTTGCCGGCGTTGTTGACCACGGTAATGTTGCACGCCTGACCGTCCAGCACGATCGACAGCGGATAGTTGCCGTCGAGCCGGGCACCTCCCCAGTACATCGGCTCGGTCGGCCCGGGCACGTTAGAGATGACGATGTTGAACGGCGGCGGTGCCGACGCGACGTAGCCCGGGACCGCGGCAAGGGCAAGCGGAGCGATGAGCAGCGCCGACAACGCCAGCGCCTGCATCCGCGGCAGTTCGGAGAACACCTTCTTGTTGCGGCACATCGACTCGCTGATGACCTGAAGCCGGACCGCCGGATCGTCGACGTCGGTGGCCAGGTTGCACAGGATGGCGCCGACCATGTTGCCGCCGCTGTCAGCCTCGTCCTCGTTGCGCAGGCTCACCGGGACCATCGCGATCAGTGGTGTGTCGGGCAGCGCGCGTTGGTCGGCCAGGTAGTAACGCAACGCGCCGGCGCACATCGCCAGCACGACGTCGTTGAGGGTCGCCCCAGCCGCGGCCTTGATGCTTGTGACCCGGTCCAGCGAATAAGACTGTGCCGCGACCCGGCGCGCGCCGCCGACACGGACGTTGAGCATGGTGCGCGGTGCGGCGAACGGCAGGGTCAACTGCTGTTGAACCAACGCGGTGCGAGTCAACCGTACAGTTGAAGGACCCAGTGCGGCAATAGATCCCGCGGTTTGAGTGAGCAGCTGCCAACGAGACCGGACTGACGCTCTGCGTCGCCGGGGCAGACTCCAGATCGCGTGCAGTTCGGGGTCGTGCGGGTCGGTGGACAGGGTGCGCTGCATCAGTTTCAGCGCCGAGACACCGTCGATCAGGGCGTGGTGAAACTTGACGTACAGCGCGAACCGGCCGTCGGTCAGCCCCTCCACGAAGTGGGCTTCCCACAGCGGGCGGTGGCGGTCGAGCAGACTGCTGTGCAGCCGCGAAGTGAGCTCGAGCAGATCGCGGACCCGTCCGGGTGCGGGCAACGCCGAACGCCGCACGTGGTAGTCGACGTCGATGTCGTCCTCGCCGTCGTAGGCCCAGCCGATATTGGCGATGCCACCGAGTAGCTGGGCGGGGCGTTTGCGGAAGGTGGGCTGAAAGTCGGCGTTGGCGATCAGCGCCGCGTAGGCCTCCCGGACGAATTCCGGTCCGGCGCCTTCGGGCGGCTCGAACAGCTGCAGGCCACCGACGTGCATCGGGTGCTCGCGGGACTCGGCCAGCAGGAACATCGAGTCGGCGGGCGTTATCAGCTCCATCCGCCCATTTAAACCGTGACGGGCAGTTGTTTAGGCCGAATCAAACAACCGACAGGACATCACAGACGCGGCATACCGGGTATCCCGGGCAGGCCCGGCAGATGCGGCCCACCACCGTGGATTATGCCGGGCAGGCCCGGAATCCCCGGGCCCGGAATGCCGGGGCCTGGAACGCCGGGACCTGGAATCCCGGGGCCGGGCATCGCCGGCCCGGGCGCAGGCAGTGCCGGCGGAGCTATCGGCGGAGCCGGCAAGACCGGCGGCGGAGCTATCGGCGGAACCGGTACCGGCACAACTGGCACCGGCACCGCCGGCACGGGTGCCGGGGGCGCTGCCGGCACCGGCGCCGCCGGAGGCGCTGCCGGAGCGGGCGCGGGAGCCGGGGCAGCAGGCGCGGGGGCTGGCGGTGCTGGCGCTTTCGGTGGTGGTGGCGGCGCCTGCTTGGTCGGAACCACGACATGCTGGCTCAGACTGGGCCGCTGGGTGGCGTGCGGCCGGATATCGAGCGCGAGCGCGATGGCCAGCGCCGCGACACCGATGACGAAGATCGTCAACACGCCCAAAGCCACCAGGAACGGGGTGCGTTCGGGTTGCTCGTCGGCAGCGCTGAAGTCGAGTGCGGCGGCATCGTCGACCGGCATGTCCGTATCCCCGGCCACGGTGAAGGCGTCCGCGTCGCCGAGGGGATCGGCGCTGTAGGCAAGCGCGTTGTAAGCCTCGGTGCTGTCATGGTCCACCGCCCCGGCCGCGGCGCCGGCCCCGGCCAGGGCAGCGGCCAGCGCCACCTGCGGGTCCACGACGCCGGTGCCGGGGTCCTGCGCGTAGGCCAGCGCGGCCGTCGAGGAATCGACGAGCAATTTGTGCGCGGCCGCCAGTGCAGCCCCGCGGGCCAGCGCGGTCTCCGGTTCGCCGGGTGCGCTCACCGTGAGCGAGGTTGCCGCGTCCAGCTCCGATTTGATCATCCCGATATCGACACCGGATCCGACAACAAACAGGCCCTCCGGATTCGATGGCAGGGTTTGCGCACTCGCGGTCATCGCGGTCAGCATGGCGACGGCGTCGGTGTCGTCGTCGGGCAGCGGTTCCCGACGGACATCGGTGATCGAGCCGTCGGCGGAGTCGACGACCGCCAGGCTCGCGCTGTCCGGTTCAACGAACAGCAATCCGGTCTGGGCGTAGCCGAGCGAGGACCCGACCGATCGGGCCAACGCGGCGGCGGCCAGAAAAGCCGGCACCGTCATGACGTTCTCCATCGCGCCGGCGGTCAGCGTATCGCGCAGCGCACTCGCCTCCAGCGGATCGGTCCAGGTCACGCCCGTCGATACCAGCCGGTAGCCGCTTTCGGCGGCGCTTTCGCCGGTGCCGGCGATCGCAGCCAGTACCTGCTCGGTCGCTTGGCCGTCATCGATGATCTCGAAGTTGTCCTCATCGACGGTGGCGCCATCGGCATCCTCGCGGTCGACCAGCACCAGTTGGACGTTCCCCGGTGCCACCGACACGCCCATGACGATGTCCACAGTGCCTCCAGCGCAGTTTGCCGGCCACACTGGGGAGTCTGCGCGGAAAACCCGGTGCTGCAGCACGGCGCACAGGCCCCCCGATGACCCTGCTGGCTTGACCATACCCGGTAGCGAAACGGCTGCAACCCGCCCAGCGCCGCCGCCAGGTCGCTGATCGCCGTCTCGCGCCGAATCGCGGAAAAATTCACGGTTCTGCTTGCCTGTCCTGTAGATGAGGAATAGCTTAACGAAGGCTAAGAATGTCCGTCCCAGAGACGCGGGGTTGGGGTCAACGCATGCGTGAGCGTCGATCTGGTGGGGTCACGAGTCGCCGTCGGGTGGTTGGGTTGGCGGTGGGCGCGGGGCCGGTTGTGGCTGCGGCGACGACCCTGCTGGTCGGCGCGCCGCCGACGCATGCTGATGTGCTCGATGTGATCGTGGAACCGATCGAGCAGGCGGTGGCGGGTTTGACCGATGCCGTGGCGGGTGTGGATCCTGCCGGCGGGTTGTGGGGGTCGCAGGTGGCTGGTGTGGCGGTGAGCGCGGTGGAGTCGGCGCTGGCGCCGGTGTCTGATCCGGCCGTCGCTGTCAGCGCGGTGGTGCACAGCCTTGAGCAGGGCTGGATCAGCGGCGCGGTCGGCCAGGGTCTAGATCCGCTGCTCAACGCGGCCTGGCATGACGTGGGTGGCAGCGGGATGCTGATCGGCAATGGGGCCAACGGGGTGCCTGGTGGCAGTGTGGCCGCGGCCAACGGCGGGGCGGGCGGGTGGTTGTTGGGCGACGGCGGTAATGGGGCCACCGACGCGGCCGGGCAGGGCGGCGCCGGGGGCGCGGCGGGGCTGGTGGGTGACGGCGGGGCCGGCGGGGCCGGGGCCGGCGCGACGGCGGCCGGTGTCGCCGGCGGTGCTGGTGGGGCCGGTGGGGCCGGCGGGATGCTGATCGGTGACGGCGGCGCCGGTGGGGCCGGCGGCGCGGGTGGGGCCGAGGCTGCCGGCGGAGCCGGTGGGGCCGGCGGGGACGCCGTGGGGTTGTGGGGGGTGGGCGGTGCCGGCGGGGCCGGCGGTGCTGGCGGGGCTGGTGGTGTCGGCGGGGCCGGCGGGGGCGGGGGGGGCGGGGCCCCCCCGGCCGCGGGGGGGGGCGGGGGGGCCGGCCGGCCGGGCGGGGCCG
>Ga0078972_1017598_pt1 | contig 10209 bp, 15 predicted proteins | sample YelNatPaOPGAMG01_FD_67568 | JGI IMG/M metagenome (GOLD analysis project Ga0078972, IMG submission 67568) | Hot spring thermophilic microbial communities from Obsidian Pool, Yellowstone National Park, USA - OP-RAMG-01 (SPADES assembly) (version 2) | ecosystem: Environmental > Aquatic > Thermal...
TTCAAGGTCATGGGATTAGCCCCACCTATGCAGTAAAGATTTACAGACAATACGGAAAAGACTCTATAAGGGTTGTAAAGGAAAATCCTTATAGACTTGCCATGGACATATACGGAATAGGATTTAAGACTGCCGATAAAATAGCCCAGAAGCTGGGGATCTCCAAAGACTCTCAGATAAGAACAGAGGCAGGTATCTTGCATGTGCTTTACGAACTTTCAGAAGAAGGGCATGTTTACTATCCCTATGAACTTCTTATAAAAAAATGCTGTGAGATCCTTGAGGTGGAAGAATCTACAATACCTTATGCCATCGATGCCATTGCAAAAGAAGGAAGCATTGTTATAGATAATAAATTTTTTGAAAAAGATGAGGAGGTTACAACTGACCAAAGGGTTATATATCTTGCAAAATTTTATGTTTCAGAAACAGGCATTGCAAAGAAACTCAAAAGATTAACATCCACACCAAAACAATTAAGGCTCATAAACTTAGATAATGCCATAAACTGGGTGGAGAAATCTCTTAAGATTGAATTTTCAGAAAAACAAAAAGAGGCCATAAAAGCAGCGATAAATTCAAAGGTAATGATAATCACAGGGGGGCCAGGCACAGGAAAAACCACGATAATAAAGGCTATCATTGAAATCTATAAGGCAATGAATCAGAGGATACTCCTTGCAGCCCCAACAGGAAGGGCAGCAAAAAGGATGAGCAGTGCCACTGGCTATGAAGCAAGGACGATCCATCGTTTACTCGAATACAGTCCTTCCAACGGCTCCTTTAAAAGAAACGAAAAAAACCCCCTTGAAGCAGACATCGTTATCATAGACGAGACATCCATGATAGACACGCCTCTTATGTACCATTTTCTAAAGGCAGTAAAGACAACAACAACGGTTATATTCGTGGGAGATGTGGACCAGTTACCTTCAGTGGGTGCTGGAAATATTTTAAAAGACATGATCGATTCTGGCAGAATCCATACAGTGAGACTCGATGAGATATTCAGGCAATCAAAATAGTTATATTCAATGCCGTCATTCCCAGCATATGGTATCCAGAGGAAGATAATGATCGTCACCGGCTCCCCCGCGCTGAAGGGCGTGGGGAAGGTTGCATTACATGCTGTGGCCTCCTGCGGGACGAAGGGGAGGGGGGTGGAGCCGGATGTTAGTTGGACGGCATCCATGTAAATCTCATACGGTTGGCCGGAGCAAGCTATGTAGAGCCGCCTGTTCGTATCGTTAGTGTCAAAGGTTTTTGTTACTTTCACATAACCAATATTACCCACCAATACTGAATTGGATGCTGTGGCGCCGCTATAATTTCCCCACAGGATGATATTCGCCATATTCCCATACTTCGGAAATATAATGGCGCTCGCAGTATATGTTCCTGCGCTTGTTATACTCGTAATGTTAATATATGGATTATCGGTTGGGTATGTCTCATACCTGTAGTGTAGCGATTTATACCCGTGCGCTGCCCATTGAGTGCTAATTTCTTTGATGGTCGGTTGCGTACCGGATGGGTAGAAATACCAGCTCCCCCATGTCCCGCCCTCGAATGTAGTATTGTCTATTCCACCCGAAAGTCCCGCCAGAAGATTAGTCGTAGCTGCCGAAGCACGGAAAGCGCGGATATTGGTGCCGGGAAACCTTGGGAAGTCATCCTCGAATTTGTCCTGGCCTGTACGGGTGGAACCGCCGGTTATAGTGGCATCGATATTGGTTACCAAATTACGGAATTTACCAACCGCGCCATCGTCTATAACTTGCGCAATTAATGATGCGCCTGGGATGAATCGCTTGGTGGGTGTTAGCACTTAACCTCACCCTCCGACTTCCATGATTCGCACATCCACTGTTCCAGAATCCGCAACAGCGTATAGATCGGTTCCGGTCTGAATCAGAAAATCGCCATTAGGCGGGACGGGGATACCGTTACTGGTGGTCACGTTGGATCCACCGATATAAATTATAGCTGATCCATTATTAAAAATATAAATCGCCGTCCTCCTATTCATGGTCTCCGTCCCACATGCCAGAAGAGTTGCCGTGGTTCCCACGGACTTACTCGCATGCAATATCCGCGCAACATTACCAGTTACTATCATCTTCGACCTCCTAACCCGTTAATTCGAGAGCTTCCTCCCATTTCCAAATATTAGCTTCAACACTATATTTTTTCGCCGCCTCTCTTGCGCGCGCGCCCATTTCCTCTCGCTCCTTAGGATGCGCGAGAAGATAATCGAGATGCTTTTGCCAATCTCTGGGCTTTCTTACCAACAGGCTAGTTTCCCCGTGGCTAATGATTCTGGCATACTCTCTCGCGTTGCTGGCGATCACCGGCACACCGCAGGCCATAAGCTCTAGTGGCCTCAGCCAGCTTTTGCATTCGTTAAACTTGTTGTCCGCCAGGGGCGCAAGCCCGATATCGAAACTCGCCAGATTTTGCCTGTATTCATTTAGCGGCGACCAGGGGATGTGCTCCGCGTCGCAACCAAAAATGTCGTTATATTCCCCACCCAGCAGTACGAACCGCGCATTATGCCGGCGGATGGGGGGCTCTATCCATCCCACCATTTCGCGGATGTCTTGCCCGTGAGTGTTGCTTCCCGCCCAACCGACTATGGGCCTTTCGTTTGGGGTTTCCTTGGGCTGCCAATCGTCCAGCCGGACGCAGTTTTCGCACACGTGGATATTTTTGTTGAATTGCGAATATCGCTCCGCCAGCCCTGGCGTGCTGACTATCACGCCGTGCGCTTCCCGCATTACCGCGAACATATATGCCGGACGTTCACCACGCAGATACATGATGCGCAGGAATGGATTGTCGGGTGGCATGGCATCCAGCGCATCATCAATTTCAATGTACAGTTTCATCTGTCGCGACAATTGTCTCGCGATTTCGAGGAACGCCGGGTTTGTCGGCCTTTGCCAAATCACGGCATCCCACTCACCATCAAGTGGCAAATAATGGCGGCTGCCCACCCTCCAGGCGATTAACACCCTAACTTCTATCTCATGGCCTTTTTCCCGGAGAGCCTGGGCGGGCAGTTCGCATCGATAATATCCGCAAGCGTTATCATCGGCCTTGAAAAATAAAATTCTACCCATAGTTCTATGTGTCTTGGTGGAGGCGGAGGGAATCGAACCCTTGTGCGGGAAGGGATGTTATCCTTATCCCCGTCTTACCTTTCGCCCCCATGATAGAGGGAACCCCGAGCTCCCTTCCTCCTCCCCAACAAACACCTCGTGGTTCAGCAAACCGGATGGTATTTCGCGGCGGGCTATCTTCCGCATTCTGCGCGGCGAGATAATCGGGTATTCGTCCGGTTTGTCGAAATATTGTGCCAATATTTGATTGGCGATGGCCTCTAAGCGATTTTTCCTATTCATCCAGGCTCCCGAACCCTAAAATTACTCCCCTATATATATAGGCCGCGAGAAGGGGGTTTTAGTAAGTATTTTTGTTCAACTTTTTTTGGATTTTTTTAATGAGACCCAATAATCGATAATGTGATCCCTCCCGGCTAATGTTTAAAATTCTCCCTATTTCCCACTCACGGAGACCATGTATGCGCAGCAAAAGAGCTTCTACCTGTTTGGGGGTTGGTTTGATTTCTGTAAGCGCTCGTTTCAAATCGTAGAGAAGGATTGCGGCATTGTTTCCCGGATTTTCGAAAGCCGCCTCAAATAGCTCGTGGTAAAACTCGAGGATTCCGTTAATGTAAGCAATCGTGTAATCGAATTGATCGCCGTTCCAAGGCATGAAAACACCTCCTCTTCCTTCCCCTGACCTCCGGAAGAGGAGGCGCAGCTGAACCTGCTTTAGCGGTTACTTTTTTGGTCTAATTTTTAACCAGGGGCAACCAATACACGGAACCCATGGCCCCAATTTGCCTTGTGGGCAAGGGCGTTGTTTATATCGGCAAGTAAACCTGGCCTTGAAATACCACCAATATCTATCCCCCACCTCCAATATAACTTGATTTACATGTCCATTCATAATCTGAGTATATGCCATTTTCCGTTAATATTTCAAATATCCGCGCCAAAAACTCTGTAACATTTTCATCTCCATGCGTATCTAATCCCAACAATTCCATCCTTGCCTTTTCAAAATCTGCCATTAGTTTAACCCCTTGCAGCGACAAATCCTAATCCAACACCTCGACCCGGATCACCGTCCTATAGTCTTCTCCCCGCTCTTTTTTTCGCTTTTTTACTATGATTTCCCGAACTTGCCGATCATTTTCGTAAAAGACGCCTTCCAACATATCCAATACCGAACTGGCCAGGTTATCTGCGTCGTTGCGACAATTAGTCTCGATTCGGATTACGACGGGTTTGGCTGTTGGGGCGCGTAACCAGGTATATTTCGCCAACTTCCGCGCCTCGCGCTGCCAGCGGGAATAGTCACTACTCGGGATGGTGCGGCCATCGGGGAGAGTAACGCGGGAGTTTTTCTTGGACGGGATGCGGCCGTGCAAAACGAATTCCATATTATTCCTCCGTGCATTCCCGATGATTGTAATTTCTCCAATTCTTGGGCCATAATCGTCGGAATTTTTCATCATCACGGCACATGCCCTCAGCATGATATTTTTCGCATTGCTCACATGCCCACTCGCCGCACAACTCGCACCAGGCCATGGACAATCGGCCACAACGGCAAGTATATTCGTCGGAATCTGGGTGATAATAAGTAGCCATCATTCGTCCGTCCCTCCCACCTTCAACCAATCGTCATATTCTTCCAGCTGTTCCCTAAGGCGCTGGACTTTAAGCCATTGCAAATAGGCGTAGTTCATTATGTCCAGCAGCTCTTCTTGGATTTCAGCGAGAATGTCTCGATACCAATAGGCATCATCCCCATACTTGCGCCTCCCCTTTTCCAATCGCGCCTCGGCCATGGTGGCTATGGCCAGGAAAGGGTAGTGACGCATGAAATTATCTTTACAACTATACAGCTGTTCCATTCTCTTCCACCACCTCTCCTTTAAGTCCAGGAGTTCCCCCATCGACTCTTATGGGCATTAGCAAATATTTATAATCATCCCTGTCCGCTCCTGTGATCAGTACGGGTTGGTTGGGCTCGTTGAAGCCCAAGCATACCTTTTCGCCTCTGATCGCCGATACTCCGTCCAGGAGGAATTCGGCGTTCAGGTATTGGCGATAGCCCTGGCCCTGGTGTTCGGCGGAAATCCAAATATCGCCTTTGCCCACGCCTTCGACTGTTGTCCGCACATGCATGATGCCATCGCCGATATCCAACTCAATCGTCTTGCCCAGGCGCGCCATGCTCTTGAGGGCTCGCTGAAATTCTCTTTTATCCACCCGAGCCTCGAACATGCAGGCCTCCGGAAAGAACTTTCGATATTGAGGGAATTTCAATTCACCAAGCCTTACCCATAAGGTTCTTCCTCCACTGCTCAAAACCATGTGGGCATATGCTTCATCCAATGAAAGACTCAAGGTTTTTGCCTCTGCGATGATCTGGGCCTTTCTGATAATGGGAGTTGGTACACAAAACTCCCATTCCCCTTCCGCCTCTACCTCCATTCGACAAACGGCCATCCGATAACTATCTGTGGCTACCACATAAAGTATTCGTTCCGAGAACTCCAGTTTCACCACTTCCAGGTATGGGCGGTTATGGCGAGGAATCGCTGCTGCCCTGGAAACCCTTTCCAAATTGTATAGAAACTCATCCGCCGGGAGGCCTTCAACCAGGCGCCTGGTAATCTCGGGCGGCGCTGGGAAATCCTCGGTCGGCATGGTAGCCAACTTAAATTCGGCATTGTCCTCACGGTTTATAACCAGGAATGATTCCTCGGAATAGATGGTCACTTCCTCCCCTTCCAGATGGTGCACAATGTCATGCAAAAGTCTTGCGCTTACCACGGCCTGACCGGCACCATCCCCCTCCCTCAGCCCAACAACAGCCGAGAAGAACGCTTCGTTGTTGTGGGCCCTAATTGCCAGATATTCATCGTCGCAGGCTAAAAGCAGGCCCGCCATAATGGGCACATTTCCGCGTTGATCGGTGAAGGCAAGGGCTGCCTTGATCGCCTCCCCCAGTTCCCGGCGGTTACAAATAATCCGCATTGAACATCCCCCCTCACGCTATTCCAATCCCAGCATTTGCAAGGCCATTTCTAACCTGGCGTAAATGTTCGAAAGGTGACGCCAGATATCTTGTGCGGCCTGACGGCTAATCAATTCATGGCTCCGAAGATGGAATAGTGCCTGCCCGGCCTCCATAACCTCCTTCTCGGCCAGGAGCAACTTCTCCTGCGCTTCCGATATACGGGATTCATCCATTTTCTTCTCCTCCCCCTATCCACAAGTCACCATACACCTGCCACGGATGAACGCGTAGCAAATTGCAACAAAGCCTGTCCACCACCTCCTCGTCGAATTCCGGACGTTGGAAGTACCTAAACATCGTCCTCCTGTTGCAGCCGACCAACTGGGCGGCATCGCCCATATTCAGTTCGCCATAATGATTACCAGGCGTACACTGTTCTTTTTTAGCCGAATGAATATTGGGATACATTTTCTCAATCATTTCCAGGAGTGGTTTGGCTGGAAATTTTTTCTGCATATTGCCCCCTCAATTCGTCAGCTGGCGCAGGTGGCTGTATTGCGCCAGGCGGATTAGGTATATAATGGCGAATAGCACCAACGGTTCTACTGGCCTCGTCGCCTTCAGAACGACCATCACCACCACCTCAACAATTCCCTGTTGATCTCCGGGGCCTCTCGTCCGGAGAGCTGCTCGTATGTTGCCTTGGCTCGGAGCCAGTCCCGGTAAACCCTAAGCGCGTCCAGGAGGCAGTCGCACTCGGTGGCGTAAGGCCGGGGTTTATCCCATCGCTCCGGAATGATTTCAATTATCCGGTAGCCTCCCTCGCACCGGGGGCACTCCCGGATGCGCCTGGCCGCCGCATAGCGCGCCTCCGTGCACAGATCATACTGCTCCAGAGCCAGGGATATCTCCCTGTCGGTTTGTTCCTGCGTCTTGGCTCGCATTTTTCCTCCCCAAGTCTCGCTCTATCTCCTCCTCCAGCGTCCGCGTCACCATGGCCTCCAGATATCGCAAAGGATCGGTAGGTGGAGGTTTTCGTTTGCTCATTTCCCTGATCCCTTCTGAGACCATATCTGGCCCTGATAGATAGCCAGCGTCCTGGAGGCCGTTCTGGCGCACAGTCTCCTCCACCCAGTCCGCCAAGCGGGTGAGCCTCTGGGCTTGGAGTGGGCCGAGCATGCCTATAACCTCCTGCCAGGCGGCGAAAGCTGAGGACATTCGGCCTTGGGGTGGATCGGGAACAGTAGCATCGGAATGTAATTGTTTTTGCGATTCAATGACATTGCAGTGCTCTTGGGGAGCAATGCCTTTGAGTTGTTCTTCCCTTAAATTAAATTCCCTTAAATTATCTTTACTTAGGGTGTCAGTTGAAAAGTTATGGGTGTCACTGGTATCCCAGTGGGTGTCACTGGTATCCCAGTGGGTGTCACTGGTATCCCAGTGGGTGTCACTGGTATCCCAGTGGGTGTCACTGGTATCCCAGTGGGTGTCACTGGTATCCCAGTGGGTGTCACTGGTATCCCAGTGGGTGTCACTGGTATCCCAGTGGGTGTCACTGGTATCCCAGTGGGTGTCACTGGTATCCCAGTGGGTGTCGGGTGGTGGCGGATATAGGGCTTCCCTCTGTCTATCTGAACGGAATTTTTGGAAACGTTCAAAACCAATTATCATCCCATATTGATGTCCGTTGACCGTGTAGAGATATATCAATCCCGCCGCCGCCATCTCCTCCAAGCTTTCCCCCACCTCATCGACGGAATAATCGAGTAGAGGACAAACAATGGCCTTGAAGGTCCTGGGGGAGGCGTCGAATCTACCGAAATCATCAGTGTGAGGGATTACCATCAAATACAGCAATCGACTGCGATCATATTTTAGGTCGGCGAATTTCTCACTGGTGGATATGTTTGTCGCTATCATTCTACGCTTCGCCATGATTGTTTTTCCTCCACAATTTCCATACCTCGCCACGCCAAGCCCTGCCGAGCCATGCCAAGCCCGACCAGGCCCGGCCTCGTCGTATCACAAATTTATTCCTCCCCCGATAACCTCCTTATCTTCCGCTGCCAATAGATACCGGGCTCCACTGTATAGCCTTTACGCTCCACATATTTCCCGGTGATCAGCCATTCCCCAATGATGGCCTTCTCCACGCCCTCCAAGCGTTTTTTCAGCTCTTTATCCAGCTCCTGGTAACGGGAATACGCCGGCTTTAGGCTTTCCCACTCCATGAGGATGGCTTCTAACTCGCTGTCGTCCTGTATGGGGAGCTCCTCCCCATACAGTTCGGGGAGGCAAAGGTGAAAGAAGGGGCAGTCGGGGCAAATATCCGCGTCATTTATTCCCTCAGGTAGAGTGCCGTTCTCTATGTGCCGGTTCACCTCCTCCAATTTCTTGATTATCCTGTCGGTGTAGTTGTAATCCAGATCCACCCAGATTGTTTTTGGCTCCCAAGTAAGCGCGTTTTTGAGGTACAAAATGCCCCGCTCTGCCCCCTCCATGAGCAGGTAAAGCATTATCTGGGCTGGATATTTGCGGAGCCAAATTTTGTCAGACCTGATGAAATCGTTTGTTCCCCCAACCTTAACAAAATCATATGGATTTATGGATTTGATCTCCAGAGGATATAGTTCGCCATTAATCCTTACTTTACCATCGATATGCCCATTTAACTGCAGCTCTGGCCATGAATACGGGCGCTGCTGTTCAACGACCTCAAATCCTGCTTCCTTGATTTCGCGTAAGGCCTGCTCCTCCATAATCCGCCCGCGCTCGAAAATCAATTCCAACCCTACCCCATGCAGGGCCCTATCCTGCCACCTGGTGCGCAGATAGACCAGGTAGCGGGTACAGGGGTGTCCGGCTTCGGAAGCGCGGTTGGAATTGACTGGCCAGACCTTGATTTGGTCCGCCTTGTGGCGAAGGACTGCGGCGGCGATATCAATATCATTCATCCGATACCACCATCCTTCCCTGGTCCTCAAGCCAAGCCTCGTAGTAGCGCTTGACCTGTCCGTACACCACCGGGACTTGGGCCTTGGAAAGGTCGGTCACATAGCGCTTGCCGGGATGCTTCTTTCCATCCTTGCTCTCCCAGGTGGATAACTCTTCGAGCAGGTTTGCGGCCGCCTTCTCATCCCCCGCAACCTCGAGAAGCATATCGTGGATGCGGGAGCGCATCTGCTCCACCTTGTCCTCCGTTTCCCAATATTCCACGCGGGAAACCTGATCGCGGGCTATCCCCGCACCCTCGATCTCCTCCCATGTGAGGCCACGGAGCCCCAGGAGACGAGTTATCCCGTTCCCGATGCAGTTAGTGAGTGCGGCCTTAACCACATCGTTTTTGTCCACTTCCTTAGGGTCAACCGCTTGACCCCCGCGTTTGGAGAAGAACGGGTCGCGGCTGGAACGGGTACCGAGGACCTCTATAGTCGTCCCGCTCATGGAGAAATAGCCCTTGAAAATTACGTTGTAGTGACCGTCTTCGAGTTGCTCGATTTCCGGCGGGTCAATCCGCCATGAAATTCCGAAGAGGGCCCGGAGCTTTTCCGCCCCGGAGACGGCCAAGTAAGGCCTGCCACCCTGATCCACCCAGTCGTTCTTCGTGGTGACAGCCAGTACGGCGCGCTTGATGCGCTTGACCGCCTCCACCCGTTCCTCGATTCGTCGAGCGATCGAGAGCAAGTCTTCCCCCCCGATTGCGGGGGGTTCTACCTCATACGGAATCAATTCTTCCATGTTCTTCCTCTCCTCTCTCGGGGTCGGGATGAGGCGGGCCACCTTCAAATCGAGGGCTGACGGCGGTTATGGGGGTGGAATGAAAGGAGGTGTTCGATCCGGTGACCCGCCTCATGTAAGTTTTGCAGTACCTTCCCCTACCGAGCCAGTAATCTCGGCAGATAGATTCCTTAAGCTTCATAGGTTGAAGCCCCCAGTTTGGAATCAAGTCCAGTCCAAGTAAATTTCCGCGCAGTAGATGCAGAGCTGTAGATTGTTATTAAAACACGACGAGCAAAACCACTCCCCACAAAGCTTGCATTCGTGCCCGTGGAATACCCTCTCACCGCATTTGGCACATCTGATGATCATCTTTTTTCCCCCTCTCAAAAC
>Ga0078972_1017602_pt1 | contig 10208 bp, 9 predicted proteins | sample YelNatPaOPGAMG01_FD_67568 | JGI IMG/M metagenome (GOLD analysis project Ga0078972, IMG submission 67568) | Hot spring thermophilic microbial communities from Obsidian Pool, Yellowstone National Park, USA - OP-RAMG-01 (SPADES assembly) (version 2) | ecosystem: Environmental > Aquatic > Thermal...
TTCCCCGCCTTCTAAACCCAGAGCCAGAGCGAGGTCTTTGGGGATGGTTACCCGGAACCGGCCGTCCTTTCCCCGCACCACCGCCACCTCTCCGCCCCGGAGCTTCATGAGTCCTCCATAGGTACTCTTAATGGTACCATAAAAGGTCCTTTAAGGCAAGGAAACGCGGTAGGGACGAAGCTAGATGGAAAAAGACGAGGTTAAGGGGGATGTGGATTGGAAGAAAGAAGAACTTAACAAAAGGTCTCTTTTGTAAAATATAATAAGCTGCATGGCTGGACAATCTGCGAAGATCTTTCGAGCTAAAGTTGCCCGCGCTTATCGGCGCCTTGGTGAGCTTGGCCTTGTTGTTGAAAGCTCTGGTAATGTTTCTTTAAGAGTTGGAAGTGTTGTATTTCTTACTCCTACTGGTATCCCTTTCTATCGGCTACGGGGAAAAGAAGTTGTGGTAATGGATCTTTTGGGGAATGTCTTAAGTAAGGGGATTCCTTCCTCAGAATGGCGGTTGCATGTAAGTTTGCTCCAAGGAAGACCAGATATCAAGGCCGTGGTACACGCTCACCCACCATTCGCCACCATCTTAGCCTGTGCTGGGAAAGAATTGCCTGTAATCCACGACGAAGGGCGCCTACTTTTTGGGGAAAAGGTACCCATTTCTGAGTGGGCTCCTCCTGGAACTTGGGAACTAGCTCGTGCAGTTTTAGATGCGTTAGGTACGGGAAAAGCTATACTCCTTTCGCGTCACGGCATGGTGACTGTTGCACCGAGCTTGTCTCAGGCCCTAATCCTTGCAGAAAAATTGGAAGAAATGGCAAAAATATACGTTCTTTCTCATTTATTTTAACTTAATTTTTCAATATTAACAAGGCAATGCATAGTTTCACTAATATCCTGATACAATTTTCGATATAGTTGATAATATTGGTTATATTTTATATGCACTTCTGTTTTAGGGTTAATACGTTCTACTGTCCCAATCCACTCTACAATGACACGATGATCTTTTATTAAACCAACCGCCATGCCTGCTAACAAAGCATCTGCCAAAGGCGCCTCAGCATTTCCACCAGGAATAAGAATGGGCCTCCCAATAACATCAGCTAAAATCTGAACCCATAGGCGTGACTTAGCAACACCGCCAACTAGCCGCGTTTCCTCCTTAATCTTTAAACCACATTCTAACCCAGTTTCTATACTGTGCCGCAAGCTGTAAGCAGCAGCTTCCATTAACGCGCGATACAAATGTGCTTTTGTGTGATAAAGAGTAAGACCTAGAATAGCTCCCCGGGCTTTAGGGTCCCAAAGAGGGGCACGCTCACCCATAAAATATGGAAGTACTAAAAGTCCATCACTCCCGGGCGGCACTTTTTCCGCTTCAAGATCTAAAAGCTGGAAAGCATTAATTCCCATTTTTTGCGCCGCTTCATTTTCAAACTGCCCAAAATTATCTCGAAACCATCGTACGATAGCCCCCGAAGTAGCGGCACCTCCCCAAGTGTAAATTTCCTTGTGAGGATTCACCACATGAGGCATGGAAACAAGGTTTGAAGAGAGGGCTTCTCCACCATGCACGACACCCCAGCAAGTTGATGTGCCCATCATAGCCACGTTGTCCCCCTGCTCTATGGCCCCGGCACTCAAGGTAGCCATAGGCGCATCGATTCCTCCGGCCACTATCGGAATTCCGGGTATAAGGCCGCACTTCGCCGCAGGTTCAGGAAGTAGTTCTCCTACCACTTCTATGGACGGAACAAGCTTCTCTGGCATTAATTCGAGTGGAATTTGTAAGGCTCTAGCCATTTCTTCTGACCAACAAAGCTTTTTCAAATCAAAGATTCCCCCTAAGTTTCCCGCGGATGAGAAGTCCATTGCTAACTTTCCAGTTAATCGGTATTCAATATAGCTTGTTGGTGGCACAAATTTATAAACTTTGTTCCAAATATGCGGTTCGTGTCGTTTTATCCAAAGAATCTTTGTATAACCAAAATAAGTGTCTACATAATTTCCAGTGATTTGAAAAAGCTTATTTAAATCAACATTTTCTTTAATCCATTGTACTTCTTGGGTGGCACGACGGTCCATCCAAATAAGACATGGTCTTAGTGGGGTCATGTTTTTGTCTACAGGGATTCCTGAGCCGCCGTAGAGCCCGCTAAAGCATATAGCTACAATGCTTTTCGGGGGAATTTTTGCTTTTATAATTGCTTGTTGGATGGCTTGGTAAACAGCCTCTTCCCATACCTGCGGCCACTGTTCTGCCCACGAAGGAAAAGGCTGTTCTATACCATATTCGACTTGACCACTTCCTACAATCTCTCCGCTCAGTGTGACAACTACAGCTTTAGTACTTTGGGTACCAATATCGACTCCGAGCAAAAATTCCCTCATAGGCATTTTTTAGAAGGATCCATGGGTGACCTTCTTCCATCTTTCATACGCCTCGCCCCATGGAATCAACTCTTCAACATTGGGATAGTATATCTTCATTGGCAGTGACTGTCCAACCATTTGGCGGCCTTCTTTTATATCGCTTATTTCTCCCAAACTAATTAACTGGATTAAAGCATTCCCAATAGCTGCTCCATCCCAAGGACAAGCGACTACCGGGCGCTGCAGAGCATTCGCAATTGATTCATTTAAAAAAGCATTTTTTGCCCCACCTCCAATTATATAGATCTTATTGCTTCTCCAACCAATAATTCTTTCCAGATCTTCAATTATAAAACGGTAACTAAAGGCGAGATTTTCTAAAATCAGACGAATTAGAGTTTTTTCGTCAGTAATACGTTGTTGCCCTGTAGTGGAAAGATAGGAATTTATTTTTTCAATCATTCGGCTTTCAGAGAAAAAAATTGGATCATCAGGGTTAATGAACCCAAAAAATCTTTCACCCTGACTCGCTAGGGAAAACAATGTGTCATAATCTAGCTTTAGAATGCGGTTGCATTCATCAAGTATCCACATACCTGTCGCATTTTTAATAAACAAAATTCCATTAGCACCGGCCTCGTTTGTGAAACCATGCTGTAAAGCGTCTTGACACAATACCGGTTCGGAACGTTCTACCCCTATGATCGCCCATGTGCCGCAACTAATGAAAATCGCTGGCTCGTCAAAGGGAATAGCGGCGATTGCCGAACTCGTGTCATGGGAAGCAGGCACAACTACTTTGACTTCAGGATCCCATTTGAAATTCCCAACATGTGTTCCAGGACCGATTAAATCGGGAAATAAATCAAGCGGAATGCGCAAAGCTTGCAAAACTTTATAAGCCCACGTTCGTGAAGGTACGCTATAACATTGCGAAGTGCTTGCAATCGTGCGTTCGCAGAATAAAGTACCACTTAACCAAAAATGAAAAAGATCTGGAATCATTGCAAACTTTGAAGCATAGCAGAAAATCTCATCTTTTTCTAATACCATTTGATACAATCGAAATAGACTGTTAATATGCATTGGCTTTACTCCTGTTTCTTTGTAAAGAAATTCCTCTCCAATGATTTCTAGAGCTTTCTTTAATGCTCCATGCGATTGTGCATTACGGTAATGTTGGGGTAAAGTGAGCAACCTCCCTTTCTTATCCAAAAGAGCAAAGTCTACCCCCCAAGAGTCTATTCCCACAGATTCAATAGGTGTATGTTTAATTATTTCGCAAACAATTTCGTAAAATTTTACAATATTCCATACTTTATAACTCCCATCAAAAATTGGTAACGTCGTTCCTTCTGTAGGAAATCTCATCAGATAAGAGAAATTTATTTTCTCTTTCGTTATAGAGACCATTACAACTTTACCAATTGTTGCTCCCAAATCAACGGCGAGCACGGATCTGCTGCTCATGCTTGTTCCAAGTACTGTCTTTCGCCGTAAACTAATTCATTTAACGTGTCCTCATCAGTTTTGTCAGCCTCCAATTCCGCAATAATCTTCCCGCTCCGCATAACCAAAATCCGGTCAGCACATCGCAAAACCTCGGGAGCTTCATCCGATATGAGAAGAACAGAAACCCCTTGCTGTGCCAGGCTTCGAAGCAGACTATGAATATAGGTTTTCGTTTTGATGTCGATGCCGAACGTTGGCTTATCAACGATTAAGATTTTTGGGGAGCGCACTAAATATTTGCTCAATACGACTTTTTGTTGATTTCCGCCAGACAAGGTTTTCACAGGTGAAAAGATGCTGCCAGTTTTAATCTGAAAATCTTCTACAGCCTTTTTCGTTAAGGTAACCATTTTATATTTTGACAACAACCGCCACACAGGATTACGCACGGCATAAAAGTTTGTAGACACCACGTTTGACAACAAAGAGTAATCAAGAAACAAACCAGCAGAGAGTCGATCTTCTGGGCAATAAACCACCCCAGCGTTCAAAGCCTCGGCTGGAGATTTGAATCTGACTTTTTTACCTTCGAGAAAGACATTGCCTCTGTCAAACGCCGTCACACCAATCAGCGCAAGGGCCAATTCTGTTCTACCTGACCCTAAGGGGCCGATTAAACCGACGATCTCACCCTTGCGTATGCTAAAAGTTACATTTTCAAATTGACCTTTTTTAGATAACCCCTCAATTTGCATAATTATCTCTGTTCCCTTTCCACGTCCAGGTTGTGTTTCCAACTCCGCTGCCTTTTGTCCAGTCATTAAATACTCAAGGTCTGCACGAGTCAGATCAGCAATGTTAAAAGTTCCAACTCCTTCTCCATCCCTTATAACTGTCACACGATTAGCTAATTTGAATATTTCGTCTAATTTGTGCGTTATAATTATAATCGACATCCCCCTATTCTTTAATTGTTTGAGGAACTCAAATAAGCGAGTAATTTCTTTGTATGTCAAAGCAGATGTAGGTTCATCCAATATTAAAACGCGTGCCTCAAGGGCTACTGCCCGGGCGATAGCAACCAATTGCCTGTCGCCCACAGAAAGTGATTCCACATAAGCATTGGGTGGAATATGATCAATGCCAAGTTTTGATAAAATATTATGTGCATCGTTCATTACCTTATTCCACTTGACGAAAGGAGAAAAACGTAATGAATAATTTGGTGAGAAAATATTTTCTGCTACGGTTAAATTAGGAAAAAGTGAAAAATCTTGATGAACGACTTGAATCCCCATTTTTAAAGCTTGTAGAGGTGTTAAATAGGAATAAGTTTGGCCATTGAAAATAATGGAACCAGAGTCTGGCTTTATTACTCCTGTCAAGATTTTTACAAGCGTGCTTTTACCTGCACCATTTTCACCAACTAAGCCGTGTATCTCTTCTTGTAAAGCAGCAAAGGAGAAGTTTTTTAAGGCTTGAACACCACCAAATCTTTTTGAGATATTTTTTGCCTCAAGAATTACCTGCATTTTATTATAAGGGGGAGCTCTCCTTAAGCTCCCCCCTAAACAAGAGCTTCCTTTTTAGAAGCCGAGGCGTTGCGCGTCTTCGGCCGAGCGCATGAGTTTTATAGCGTTAACGCTGATGACCTTCCCATCTACCGAGATCGGACCTAGACCGGGGATAACCATTCCTGGCTGGATGACACCACCGTCCAAAATATATTTTGCGATCCAAACCATAGCGTATCCCGCGTCTGCCGGATCCCAAAGCTGCGCCCAGTCAACCGAACCATCGCGGAAGTACTCGACAACCGTGGAGGGTATAGCACTACCACCCACGATTACTTTGTCTTGTACGCCCATCTCGCGAACAGCACGAGCAGCACCAAGAGGACCTAAGCTACCCCAGCCAATGACAGCCTTAAGCCTGTCACCATAAGTTTTAATTAAATCAAGCACCGCAAGACGCGAGTCTTCCACGCTTTCGGCGGTTGGCAATCGAGGAGTAAGTTCCACCAAGTAGGGGACGGATTCCTTAACATACTTCAGGGCAACGTCTGCCCAGAAATTGTGTAGCGGTACCGTCAACCCGCCGACCAGCATAACAAAGCCACAAGGGCTTTCAGGCCTGCAATTTAGTCCGCCATGTTTGTAAAGATTCAACAGTATTTCATTAATAGCTAATTTACCGTAAGCAACGCTGTCGATTGTTTCAATGTCCCAATCGATGGCAGATGTTTCGAATGGTGACTCATGCGTCAACACTAAGATCCCTTGAGCTCTAGCCCGCTCAAACACGGGTATTAAAGCGTAAGCGTCTGTCGGTACAACACAAATAGCATCAACCTTTCTGGCCACCAAGTCTTCCACCATGGCGACCTGTGGAGCGGCGTCAGCAGTAGCTGGCCCCATCAAATAAGCTTTAACACCCAGTTCCGCGGCTGCTCGTAGTACGCCTTCCTCCATACGGTTAAACCAAGGGATGCCACCGATTTTTACAACAACAGCAATTTCATATTGCTTGGCCATGCAAACTCCCAAAACCCCACTTGCCAACGTGGCCAATAACGCGGCCGCCAACACCCTTCGCACCATGCTTCATCACCTCCTCAAAAAAGCATTTTATAATAAATGCACCTTTTTGTCAATAGGCAAGGCATTGTAGCATAGCATAGTGCCTCATTTACTATGTAAAGGGAACGTGGTAGTTCCCTGTTTGAATTTCCGCAAACCATCGGAGTCTGCGCTCTCTCCATGTCCCATCGCTCCCGTAAGACTTCGCAAAGCTTCTTTGGCCTCCTCCTGTGTCTCGGCTCTATAGATCTTCTTGGGGGCCTAGGCCAGCGCTTTTCGGTTCTTCTTCTGCATCTTGCTCAGCGCATCCCGCAAGGCATAGAGGACACAAAGGCTCACGCCGCTTCGGGAAAGAACCTCTTGATCGCCTCCTCCAGCCCGGGAAGGACATCGGTACTGTTTTCCCTCGACGAATAGAGAGAAAGGACCCATTCAAAAAACACCGCATCGTACTCCTCAATCAGGGGCATTTCCCGCCAGGGTTTCCCTTATTCTTGGGTGACCTCAATCAAGCGGGAGATACTTTGGGGTGACTAGAAGCCCTAAATCCTCTCCAAAAACGCGGAGATCTTCCGGGTGCTTACCCTGAGAGCCAGAGGGCGAGAACGGCTTCGGAAAGTTCCAGGGAGGTCTTCTTCCCGTAGAGGAGCATCCTGAGACGGAAACCGCCTTCTCGTGCGCGGAGCACTTTGAGGTCCTCCAGGGGGCCCACCAAGGGAAGAAGATCGCGGGTGTAGTAACCGTTCGTGCTGTTAGGGTGCGCCTCTAAGCAAATTGCCCGCCCCTCCCGCGATTGTAGTTCCGTAACGAACGGCTTGCGTATACAAAGATTTAGCAAGATACCACAACGCCGATTCTGTGGTGGCACTCTTTTTTCCTCTTTCCTAACCGAGCGTCTTGTCCAGCTCCTTTCAGTTACAAATGAACAGAATAAAACATGTTATCTTAATCGTGTTGACAATTTAATATTTAAATTTTTCATATTCAAATCATGTGTTTAGGAACTTTACGAGTAATTAATAAAATTCCAAGCAATAACATACCCCAAAGTGCTGTTGCAAGATAGGCGCTTGTGCGCATGACATTAAAACCAGTGCTTATAAGTTGGAGTATTGTTAGTGCAACAAAAACATCTGATATTCTTCCAGTGCCACCTGTCGGACTTACACCCCCCAACACACAAATCAAAACGGTAACCAGCAAATACCCCCCACCGTAATCCGCTTGAGCGGCGTTAAAGCGAGCTGCCATGATTAAACCAGCAGTACCACTTAAAAAGGCGGAGCAAATGTAAACCGATGACTGAATATTTCTCGTAGATATTCCGGAAAATAAACTGGCTACAGGATTCGCCCCTACCAGATATATACTTCTCCCAAAAGCCGTCCGAGCGAACGTTAATGCCAGAATACAACTCGACAGAAGTAAAAGTAGAAAAGAAATAGGGATCCCTAATAAATTTCCAGCTCCTAAAACAATGAAACTGTTGGGAAGACCAGAAATTATATAGCCTTTAGTTATGCCTAGAGAAATACCCTTTACCAAAAATCCTGTTGCTAATGTAACTAGTAAAGCTGGAGCCTTTACAATTGATATTAGTATGCCATTTACACTCCCTACGACTAAAGCCGCAGCTATACCACTAAGTATAGCCATTAAAGGTGAATAACTAAACTGCTTCATCAAAATCGCAGCGATTATCCCAGCAAAATTCGCAACGGAGATTATCGAAAGATCAATCCCCCCATTAACCATAGGTATAAACTGTGCGAATGTAAGAAAACCTAAGACAGGCATTTGATATCCTATAGTTTCTAACGTAACTTTAGATAATATTTGCTTATTCGTTCCAATATACAAACCTATTATAGTCAACCCTAAAATAATGAACAAAATTACTGAAAAAAGAGACAGTTTCATTTCTACCTCCTGCCTGTATACCTAATTTGCAAAGTTGCGAATAATGTTGCTATTATAACGATGCCACCAACAACTGCAGAATGCCAGTAGGACGGGATTTTTAATAAGATAAGTGCATTTCTGACAACACCAAGCAATAGCGTCCCAAGAATGCTCCCCAAAGGCGATCCCTTGCCACCAAAGACCGAGGCACCACCAAGGATAGCTGCTGCAATAACGTCGAGCTCGCGTCCGACAATTGCATTTGGCTGTATAAATTGGGCTGCAGCACCATAGACAAATCCTCCGATCCCGCTTAATATCCCCGCATAGGTATACGCAAAAAGTTGAAGTAAAAATATGCTGTACCCCAACCGACGAGCAGCCTCTAGGTTGCCCCCTATAGCAAATAACTCACGTCCAATTTTCGTATAACGCAACCATATCCACGTAAACAACGCTATGCCGATCCATATTACAGTTAAAACTGACAAACCCGTTGGGGGACCAAGTGGTGTTTTAATCTCAATTATTCGCATTAGACCGAAATCCAAATAAAAAGCAGGCAAGTTATACAACCATCGCCCTCGAGTAAAGTGAATCAAAAGGTTATAATAAACACTAAGAGTTCCAATGGTAATAATGACTGGGTGAACTTTGGTTAAGTAAACGAACGCACCATTAATAACTCCCAAAGCTCCACCTATGGCAATTACAAAAATTATTCCTGATATTAAATTAGTAATAGTACGATTAACCATAAAGAGGCCAAGCAAATACATGGCAACGGTGGCAATAGCAGTAAAAGAAACATCTATCCCACCGGAAATTAAAATAACTACCTGTGCTACTGTAAAGATTCCCCAAGCCGCATAATTGCGTAATAAATCAAAAATGTTTACCCAGGACCAAAATTTAGGTTCGAGAAAACCAATAATTACACTAAGCAATGCTGTGAAGCAGAAAACAAAAACCACTGGGTTTTTGGCGTAAGTTATTGCAGAAGTTTTGATTTTGTTGGAACTAATCGTAAAACACCTAAGAAACATAGCTTTTCGTGAGCTCATCTTTTAAGATGATAGCTTCTCATGTTATTCTCTGCAAGATATTGGCGGAAAACCACGCGAACTATATCTAGTAAAAACTCAGGGAACACGGAATTGTAATCACCTTTAAGGCCGATAAATGCGATTCGCACGAAGCAGAAAAAGTTCTTTCAGCCTTGTCAGCTCCTCCAAACCTTGAAATTGAAGTGAAGGCACACTTTTAGGTGAGACATTTGTCGCAACACAGGGAAAGAAAGTTTTTGAAGCCTCCTAGGACAATTTAAACATCGACTGTTACAATTTGCATCCAATTGTAATCAACCCCAAGGCCGATAAATGCGGTCCACACAAGGCAAGTGGGAAGAAGCCCTCTCGGCCCACGCGGCTTCTAAAACCTTGGGGGAAAGTGCCCTTTTAAGCGCGACATATGTCGCAAGGGAGAAGGTTTTGGGCCTGCCTACAGGGGTTGGAACATTGATTATTACAATTGTGACTAAATTGTAACCAATCCTAAGGCCCATAAAGGCGGCCCGTCCGCGGGGAGGGGGAGAAAGACCTCCTCCTAGCTTCCTTGGCTTTTACGAGCCTTTAAATCGAGAGGAAAACACCGTTCTGAACCACTTTTAAAGTGCGACATTTGTCGCGGGACGGGGCAAAAAGGTCAATTTAGTCCGCGGCCCTCAAGGTTTGCCCTGATAAATACCCTCGCCTGCAGTTTACCTGTAAGACGCGATCGAAAGCGGTGTCCCAAGGAGACCGGCATCCGGGCGTAGGAGTAACAACATTGTAACCAAAAATCACTCCCTAGCCCTCTAAAGTCCAAACTGAAAGCACACGAAGACCATCATTAAAACCTAACCTC
>Ga0078972_1017603_pt1 | contig 10208 bp, 7 predicted proteins | sample YelNatPaOPGAMG01_FD_67568 | JGI IMG/M metagenome (GOLD analysis project Ga0078972, IMG submission 67568) | Hot spring thermophilic microbial communities from Obsidian Pool, Yellowstone National Park, USA - OP-RAMG-01 (SPADES assembly) (version 2) | ecosystem: Environmental > Aquatic > Thermal...
CGAAAGCAATATCAAGGTAGGCAAGTAATTCATTTTCTCTCACCCTATGGCAAAACCATCGTCAATTTCATAAAATCCTTTCAATCAATTGAATCTGGCAAAACCTAGTAAAAACTTTATTAATCTTAAATTAACCTTTAAATCCGATCTTAAACGACATTCTAACATTCTGCAGAATGTTAGAATATTCTTGTGTGCTGGGAATGGTTTAGGATTTTAAATTATGTTTGAATAAGTTTTAAATTGAGTTGACATCGCGCACCAAATTTCGGTAAAGAGTTGAAAAAGCCAATTTTTTATGGGAAAATGAAAAAAATTTAGAAAAATCTCTTGACAATCATATTTTGCTTTGTTAATATTAAGTAAAGTTATTTGATTTTAATTTACCTAAATTTATGCCCTCGGGATTACCTCAATGGGTAAAAAGAAGATATTTGGCTCTTTTAAATGCCTTTAAGGAGAAAAGTTTTACTTTTAGTGAAATATCGGATTTTTTAAACAAAACTTTTAATGATTCAAAAGATCAAGTGAAAGTTATTCTTTCAGAATTTAATAAAGCAGGGATTTTAGAAACAGCGAAAAGTCCTACCGACAAAAGAGAAAAAATTTATAAACTAAAGCCGTTGATTGAAAAAGTTAATCACGTAAACACAAAAGATGATTTAATAAATCTTTTGAAACAGGCTGCAGATCTAATCAGAACCAGGGTAGATTACACTTTTATTTTGCTTTTGCTCTTTTACAAAGCTTACTCTGATAAATGGCAAAAAGAGTTTGAGGAGGAAAAAGAAAAATTATTAAAAATTGGGTGGACAGAAACTGAAGCGGTGAGAGAGGCAACTTTAGAGCATTATCACGCTTTCAATTTTCCTCAAGAATATCTTTGGGAAAACATCAGAAAAGAACCTCAAAGAATTTCAGAAAAATTTTCAGTGGCACTAAAGAAATTGGCAGAATTGAACCCTGATTATCAAGATATTTTTTCTCAATTTGACTTTCACCAATTCACAAGCAACCCAGAAAACGCAGTCATTTTAAATCAATTGGTTGAACTTTTCAGTAAATTCTCTTTTAAAGAAATTTCAGGCGATATTTTGGGCGATGCTTATGAATGGATTTTAAAATATTTTGCACCGACAAAAGCGAAAGAAGGGGAAGTATATACACCAAGAGAAGTTATAAGATTGATGATTGAAATTTTAGATCCAAAACCAGAAAAAAGTATTTACGACCCCGCCCTTGGCTCTGCCGGAATGCTTATTGTTAGCTACAAATATGTTGAAGAAAAATATGGAAAAGAAAAAGCAAACTCTTTATTTTTACATGGCCAAGAAATAAATCCAAAAACTTTAGCCTTAGCAAAAATGAACACCCTTTTGCACGATATAAGAAACTTTTATTTTCATCTTGGCGATACTCTTTTGTATCCAAAATTTAAAGAAGGGGATTCAATTAAAAAATTTGACTATGTAATCGCAAATCCTCCCTGGAATCAAGACGGCTACGATGAAGACACTTTAAAGAAAGGAGAATATTGGAAAGAGAGGTTCAAATATGGATTTGCAACGAAACAATCTGCTGACTGGATTTGGATCCAACACATGATTGCTTCGGCCAAAGAAAAAGTTGCGGTTGTGATTGATACTGGAGCAGTTTCAAGAGGAGGTAGAGAAAAATTGATAAGGCAAAAAATAGTTGAAGACGATTTAATTGAATCAGTAATTTTACTTCCAGAAAAACTCTTTTACAACACTGGCGCCCCAGCAGTAATTATTGTTTTTAATAAACAAAAACTAGAAAACAAAAAAGGAAAAATTTTACTCATTAATGCCAGCAAAGAATTCCAACCTGGCAAAAAACAGAACTCCCTTTCAAGAGAAAACATTCAAAAAATCGTAAACGCATGCAGAGAATTCAAAGACATAGAAAAATTTGCAAAAGTAGTGACGATTGATGAGGTAAAAGAAAACGATTATAACTTAAGCCCCTCAAGATATGTGAGTGTGATTGAGGAAGAAAAATACCGTCCAATAAGCGAAATCAAATCAGATTTAGAAAAATTAGAAGAAGAAAGAAAAAAGGTCGAAGAGAAAATTAAAAAGATTTTTGAAAAGCATCTTCTACACCGTGATTGAAAAATTAATCATTCAACATTTTCGATCTATAGAAAGAATCGAGGTTAAATTAGGTGAGATAAACAGTTTTATAGGTCCAAATAATGCTGGTAAATCAAATATTATGAAGGCATTAAATCTGATACTAGGAGAAAGTTATCCTTCAAATCGTTCTTTTGAAGAAAATGATTTTTATAATCGTGATAAGTCACGCCCTATAAAGATAGAAGTAAAATTTAAATCTCCATTGAAGTGCGATAAAAGAATTGTCGGATTTAGATTAACTTTTGATGGAAATACTTGCGAATATGTTGCTATTGACCAGAATGGTCAAAATATAAAAAATGGTCAAAATATAAAAAAGGTTTCTAATGAAATGAGAGATGAAGTAAGTTTAATGTATCTTGGACTTAATCGACAAGCGGAGCAGCAAATTAGACCGACTTCATGGACATTATATGGAAAATTGTTGAGACACATCGATAAGAAAATGGATCAAGATAAAAAGGAGAAATTTATAAAAGAAGTAAGGAATTCATACGAGTCTAATATTTATCTTCCAGCTTTAAGGGAGATGGAAAATTGTTTGTGTGCTTATATAAAAGAACAGACAGGTTTGGATTTATACTTACGCTTATCAATTTTAGATCCGGTAGAAATCCTAAAAAATCTTCGACCGTATTTTAAAGAAAAACAGAATTTTCAAGAGTTCGATGCTGAAGATATGGGCGCAGGTACACAAAGTGCTTTAGCAGTTGCAATTGCTCGTGCCTATTCAAAAATTGTTAAAGAACCGTTAATACTAGCAATTGAGGAACCAGAACTTTATTTACATCCACAAGGTTGCCGTCATTTTTATAAACTTCTTAAAGAATTGTCAGAAAATGGAGTTCAAATTATTTATACCACTCATGAGAGATCATTTGTAAATTTAGCTGATTTCGAATGTATTTATTTAGTCAGAAAAGAATCTGGTGAAACAAAGATATATTATGGGAGAGAACAAAAAATCTCGGATAAGAAGAAAATCAGATTAATTTCACATTTTGATGAGCAACTAAATGAAATATTTTTTGCAAACAAAGTTGTCCTTGTAGAGGGGTTTACTGACAAAATTGCTTGTAAATTGGCATTGGAAAAACTAGGTGTTGAATTGGATAAGGAAAATATTTCAATTGTAGAATGTGGCAGTAAAAATTCAATTAAACCAATTAGTGAAGTATTGAGGATATTTAAAATACCTACATATGTATTGTTAGATGAAGATCCAGGAAATGCTGAAACTAAAAAAGTTATTTCAGAATTGCAGAAATTTTTAGGAAACGACCGAGTTTTTATTCAGCAACCAAACCTCGAAAGAATGTTCGGATTAAGTAAAAAACTTTCTAAATCGGAAGCAATTGAATTCTTTCCTGAGTGGTTTAAAAATAATAATCCACCTCAAGTATATGAAAATATTAAAAACAAAATAAAAAAGCAAGAATCGATTGATGATGCATCTCTAGAAGAATAGAAATTAAACATTGATTAATAATATGGTTTGGCGAAATGTTATAAAAAAATTATTTATTGCCTCGATACCTACAATTTTGGTACCGGGTATTTGTATTTGGTGGATCCTAAAACATTTTGGTGCGAGCGAACCTTCATTATTAGGGATAATGACATTAGCACAACTTTACATAATATGGGCGCAACTTGAGATCTCTTGGAGACAATCTCATTTATCAACCTTTCAATATGAACCTGTTTTTAAATTAGAACACCAATTCTTAGGAGGAAATAAATTTTATTATCTTAAAAATGTAAGTTCACATTTAGCTCGAAATGTAATGGTTGAAGTAATAGTAGGAAATGGGAAGGAGGAACAATCACAATTTTTCCAATTGGGCGATATAGCATCTAATGAGAAAAAAAGTCTGGGTAATTTAGGCCAATTTGAAAAAGAAAGGACTATTAGGATAGATGTTGATTATGAAAATATATTCGGTGATTTTGGAAGTGTTCTATTTGTAAAAGAATCTAAATTTTCTGAATTCTTAAGTATTCCTTATTCCAAAAAATTACCCGGAATTTTACTTAATTCTTTTGAGGAATTAAGGTCAATTTTTACTTTAATCAATTTGATTTATTTTAAAAAGAAAAGAAAAATGCAACTATGAAATTACCTTGGCCAACAAAAAAATTAGGAGATAAGGAATATTTTGAAATTCTAGAAAGCGGCATAGAAAAATTTGAAGGAGAAAAAGAATATCTTTCTACATCATCAATTGAAGGAAATAAGATTATTGCCCCTGAGGGAAAAATTACATATCAACAAAGGCCCTCCAGAGCTAATATGCAGCCACAGTTAAATTCAGTATGGTTTGCAAGGATGATTAACACGATAAAAGTATATTCTTTTACAGAGGCTAATAAAGATGAAATTGATAAATATATTTTATCAACAGGATTTGCAGGAATTTTATGTAATCCTGAAAAAGTTAACCCAAGATATTTAGAAAAAATTTTTTTGTCAAAATGGTTCAATGATTTAAAAAATAGTTTAGCGAGTGATAAAGCCATACAAAAATCTTTAAATAATGATGATATAGTAAATCTTGAAATCCCCCTCCCACCTCTTCATATTCAGCAAAAAATCGTCAAAATTCTTGATACGATTCAGTCGGCGGTTGAGATTCAGGAAAAGATTATTGAGAAGACGAAGGAATTGAAAAGGAGTTTGATGGCGGAACTTTTTAAGTATGGTGCTCCATCTTTTAGAAGAGGAAGAAAATTAAAGAAAACCGAAATTGGAGAAATTCCAGAAGATTGGGAAGTGGTGAGGCTGGGGGAGGTTACAGCGGATATGATTAACGGTTTCCCCATAGGAGAAAGAGATTACAAAGGAATATTACAGCTAAGAATGGATAGTATAACAACGGAGGGGAAAATAAATATAAACGCAGGGGTTAAAGTACCGAGAATAAAAGGGATAGAAAATTATCTGTTACAAAATGGAGATATACTTTTTAATAACACTAACAGTATAGATTTAGTTGGTAAAACTGCGATTTTTAAAGGTGAGTTTAGCGAGTGTGTCTTTAGTAATCATTTGACTCGGATCAGAGTTAATTTAACAAGAGCTTTATCAGAATGGGTATTTTATACTTTATTCCGATATTGGGAATTAAAAATTTTTAAAAACCTTGCTACCAGACGAGTGGGCCAAGCTGATATTACTACAAATATTTTAAAAAACATCAAAATCCCCCTTCCTCCTCTTTCCGAACAGCGAGAGATTGCGGAGATTTTGCAAACCATTGATCAAAAAATTGAGATTGAGAAAAAGAAAAAAGAGCTTTATGAGGAATTGTTTAAAACAATGTTAAACAAAATTATGAATCAAGAAATTGATATCGAAAAAATAGAAATATGAATAATTACGCTTTTATAGATGGTAATAATCTTTATTTGGGAGTAAAAAGTCAAGGATGGAAATTGGATTATAAGAAATTTAGAGTTCTCTTGAGAGACAAATATAAAGTAACTAAAGCTTTTCTTTTTATAGGATATGTACCAGGAAATGAATCAATGTATCAAAGTTTTCAAGAAGCAGGTTTTATTTGTATTTTCAAACCAACATTAGAGATAAAAGATGGAAAAGTTAAAAAAGTAAAAGGTAATGTTGATGCTGATCTTGTTTTAAAAGCAATGATTGAATATCCAAATTACGACAAGGCAGTAATAGTGACAGGAGATGGAGACTTTTATTGCCTGATTGAATATTTAGTAAGCCAACAAAAACTTTTAAAACTGATCGTTCCGAGTCAAAGGTATTCTTCGCTTCTTAGAAAATTTAGCAATTTTATCGTGAATATAAATTTTTTTAGGAATAAGATGAGTATTTAAATAAAAAATGAGGGGCATTCCCGCGGGACGAAACCCTTTGGTAGTCCCCTCATCGTGATTACATTATTATTATAGCAAAAATAAATGTCAAGTCAAAATTTGTGGAAATTTTGAAACTTCCATATAAAAACTATGCCAATGCAATTGGAGAAAAAATTAATTGAAGATTGGGCAATAGAGAAATTGAAAGAAAAAGGGTGGAATTATATTGAATCAGAAAAGTTGAATAGGTTGAGTTTTGATGAGCCGTTGCTCGTTGAAGATTTAAAGAAAAAGATTTTAGAGATTAATAAAGATACTGAACTCACTGAGGAAGATTTGAATGCGGTAATTAATAAACTCAAATATGCTCCAACAGATCAAAATGGGCACAAGGAAATTTTGAGTTATTTAAAGTATGGCGTACCGATTAAAACGGAAAAAGAAAGGATTGTAAAATACATTAAACTTTTCGATTATAAAAATTTGCAAAATAATGATTTTGTTGTAACTAATCAGTTTAAATTTGTTGGAAAAGAAAATATTCGGCTTGATATTCTTTTGATTGTGAACGGAATTCCTTTAGTAAATATCGAATGTAAAAATCCTTATACAGATAAAAGGGATTATTTTGATGCTTACAAGCAAATAAAAAGATATGAGAAAACAGCGGCAGAACTCTACAAATACATTCAAATTGGGATTGGTTTCGCTGAAGTAGTTAAATATTTTCCGATTGTTCCTTGGTTAGATGATGTAAGGCAAGAAATTTGGAAATGGGAAGGATACAAAGAAGATGAAGCAATATTTGAAATGTTAAAGCCTGAAACTTTGCTCGATATTTTAAAGAATTTCATTTTTGTGAGAGAATTTCGTGGTGAAATGACGAAAGTGATTGCAAGATATATGCAATATAGAGCGGCAAATAAAATTTATCAAAGGGTTATTGATAATTTAGAAGGGAAAACTGATAAAAACAAAGGACTAATTTGGCATTGGCAGGGCTCTGGAAAAACTTTAACGATGATTTTTTCTGCTCACAAACTTTATTTTGAAGAAAAATTAGAGAATCCTTCAATTTTCTTTATTGTTGATAGAAGAGATTTGGAAAAACAATTTGATGAAGATTTTTTAAGTACCTTAGATTTAGGAAACTTTAAACACGAAAAAATTGTAAGCATTAATGCTTTAAAAGAAATTTTAACTCATGATGATTATCGGGGAAAAAGAGGAGTATTTTTAACTTTAATTCACAAATTTAACCTAAATGAAGAATTCTTGTTGAACGAACTTGAAGAAAAAGCAGAAATTAAAAACAGAAAAAATATTATTTGCTTTTTAGATGAAGTTCATAGAAGTCAATATGGAAAATTATCTCTGAAAATGAAAAATATTTTACAAAATGCATTTTTCTTTGGGTTTACTGGCACGCCAATTTCAAAAACTTATAAAGAATTTGGATACATTTTTAAAGATATCTATGAAAAAGAATTCTATCTGGATAAGTATTTCATCGATGACGCAGAAAAAGATGGGTTTGTGGTTCCGATAGTTTGCGAGATAAGAAAAGAAAAAATTAGTTTAAAAGATGAAGATTTAGAATGGTATTTAGAACAAATCGATGTGGAAGACATTGAAGAAGAAACTGAAATAAGTCAACTAAAAGAAGAAGTGAGAAAACGAATTGATGAGATAAAAGTAATTTTAGAGAATCCAAAAGAAATTGATAAAGTGTGTGAAGATTTATCCAAACATTTTAAAGAAAATTTTGACGGGAAATTTAAAGGATTAATCGTTACTGGAAGTAGGAAAGCTTGCGTGAGATACAAAAAAATTTTAGACGAAAAATATTTACTTCCAGAATGTACAGAAGTAGTAATGACTTTTAATCAAGATGACGATGAAGAAATTCAACAATACAGAAGAAAATTGATAGAAAAATTTGGCACAAACGATACTCACAAAATTGTTGAGCAAATAATAGATAAATTTAGAAAAAAGGAATACCCCAAGCTTTTAATCGTCACTGATATGCTAATTACTGGTTTTGATGAACCAAAACTTGGAGTTTTATATTTGCATAAACTTTTGAAAAACCATAGATTACTCCAAACGATTGCCAGAGTAAATAGGCCCTTCGATTCTATAAAAAGTGCCGGATTAATAGTAGATTATGGTGGTGTTTTGAAATTTTTAGGAGAAGCTTTTAAAGCATATTCAGAAGAGGATACAAAGGCAATTATAAAATCATTCAAATATAAAAGAAATGCATTTGAAGAATTTTCGAAAAATTTAGAAGAATTAAAAAATATTTTCGGTGATCTAGTGGGAAAATTTGAAAGAGAGATTTTTGATAAAACGTTGGAAATTTTAAAAAATGAAGAAATCGAAAACAAATTTGTGAATTTATATAAAAGTTTGAGAAGTTGGTACGAATTTTTATCTACTGATAAAAGGATGATTCAATATTTGACAGAATATAAATGGTTTTCGAATGTTTATGAATATTATAAAAAATTTAAGCGAATTGAGATAGGTCCTGATGAAGTAAAAATTGCAAATTATTTTCAAAAAACAATCAACCTTATTCATGAACTGACCGAAGTTTCAGAATTTAAGAAAAAAGCCGGACCAATGGTGATCGATCTGAATTACATTAAGTCATTAAAAGAATCAGTTGAGTTAACAGAAAATCAAAAAACAATTGGAAGTATTTACGCTTTAAGACATATTTGTGTTCTAAATCAAAAAAACCCTATATACAAAAGTATCGCAGAAAGAGTAAAAGAGTTAATTAAAAAGTGGGAGGAAAATAAAATAGATATTGTTGCTTTAGGGGGCGAAGTAGAAGATATTTTGAATTACATCCAAGAAAAAGAAAGGGAAAGGGAGACAATGGGTTTGGGCGAAACAGAATTTAAAATTAAACTGGTTTTAGAAAAAAATGAAAAAATTAAAAAGGAAGATATAGAGAAAATTGCCCGAGAAATTTACAAGAAGATTGAAAAACAATTATTCCCAGACTGGAATAAAAATCCGGCAATTTCAAAAGAAGTTTCAAGGAAAATAAGGGAGTATTTAACAGAAATAAGACAAATTTACGGGTTAAATTACGAAGAGTTTAATAAATTGCACCAAGAAATTTTTGATTTTATTGTCAATTTATGAGTGAAAAAATTTCAATTGTAAAAAGGAATGTAAAATACACGAGATTAGAAGTTGATTTGAATGGGTTGAAGATTATTGCACCAAAAAGTGTTGAAGTTGAGGAGAAAGAGGTTTTACAAAGGCATCAGAGATGGCTTCAAAATAAAATACAAAGATTAAACGAAATAAAAGAAATTTCAGCTAATTTGAAGATTTACAACCACGAACATTTGAACGAACTAATAAATCTTTATGTTGAGAAGATAGGAAGGATTTTAAAATTGAAGCCAAACAAAGTAATATTCAGAAAGATGAAAGTGAGGTGGGGAAGTTGCCACCCCGAAAAAGGAATTATTATTTTTAACAAATTTTTGAAATATTTGCCCAAAGAATTAATAAGCTATGTCGTTTTACACGAAATGTGCCATTTAATTGTTAGAAACCACAAAAAAGAATTTTGGCTGCTGGTTAAGAAACTTGACCCAAATTTCAAAGAAAAAGAAAAACTTTTAGCAGGATACAAGGTAAGGTTAAATCTTATTTAAACTACGAAGCCAGAAAGAAGGCAAAACAACTTTTAGAAAAAGCAAAAAGAAAAGTTGAGGAATTAATTGAGAAAAATTGACTTTGGTGAAAAATTAAATTAAAATCAGCCAGGAAGCTGGTTTTTTGATTTTGCGAGAAAATATCATATGTTAGAACTTGGAACAATTTTAGCTGGAATATTGCAAGGGATATTTGAGTGGTTGCCAATTTCGAGTGAGGGTGTTGTTTCTTTGTTTTCGCATTTTTTTATTAAAGGTGTAAACCCTGTCGATTTTTCGCTTGTTTTGCATTTTGGCACTCTTTTTGCAGTTTTAATTTATTTTTTCAAAGACTGGATAAATGTTTTACTTTTCAAAGATCGTTTTTTGTTTTGGTTTTTGGTAATTTCAACTTCGGTTTTTTTGGCTGTTGGATTTTTTGTTTACAAATTAATCAACAATCTTTTAGTTGGAAACCTTCTTTTATTAATTACAGGCGCAGGGCTTCTTTTTACATCTTTTTTCCAGCGAAAAAAATTGAAAATTGAAATTG
>Ga0078972_1010263_pt2 | contig 10206 bp, 9 predicted proteins | sample YelNatPaOPGAMG01_FD_67568 | JGI IMG/M metagenome (GOLD analysis project Ga0078972, IMG submission 67568) | Hot spring thermophilic microbial communities from Obsidian Pool, Yellowstone National Park, USA - OP-RAMG-01 (SPADES assembly) (version 2) | ecosystem: Environmental > Aquatic > Thermal...
TACTTCAGGGGCATCGCCTTCACCACCGGTTGGATCCAGGCCGGCGCGTTGTCCATGGGGAAGAAGATCCCCGCGAGGAACATCATCGGCGTGCCAATGACCTGGCCCAAGGCGGCCGCTGACTCCACGTTCTTGGCGATCGCCGCAACGAAGAAGCCGATGGTGATGAACGCCCCCGCGCCGAGCAAGGCCAAGACGACGACGTTCAGGGCGGTGAGCCCGCTCATCATTCGCACGTGGAAGAAGAGCACGCCAACGGCGATGACCAGTCCGGCTTGGATGAGCGCCATAACCAAGTTGACCAAGACACGCGCGCCAACGAAGCTGGCGAGCGGCATCGGTGTCGCCTTCAGACGGCGCAGCACGCCACGCTGACGGTACTCGACGAAAGTTCCCGAGACGCCGTAGATGCCGTTGGTCATGAGCGCCATCGCCACGACGCCGGGCACAAGGAAATCGATGTAGTTGAACCCTTTGGCAGCGATGCCCTGCTCTTCTAAGGTGAACTTCGGCTGTGTGCCCGTCACGCGGTAGGAGAGCTGCGTCAGCACTTGCTGCGCGACGCTGTTGACGCCACTCGCCTGAACGAGCGAAGAGTTATCGTAGTAGTAAGGCAGGCTCAGAGTGCCGCGAGCGTAGTTTGCCTGCATACCAGCGGGCAGCACGAGGACGGCCGCGTAGCGGCCGTCCTTCAGGGCGCTCAGCGCCGCCGCTTCGTCGTGAGTAACCCTCACGGTGAGAGCCGGCACGCTGCGGAAGGCGGCGATCACCTGCTGAGCGGCCGGACCGCTGTCTTGGTCAACGATGCCGAGCTTGGCCGTGAACGCGTTCTGTTGGCCGAAGACGACTCCCAGCAACCCCATGAGCAGCACCGGGAAGAAGAACGTCCAGAACAGGGCCTGTCGGTTGCGCAGCACCATCTGCAGGTTCGCCTTGACGAAGTCGAGAAACGTGCGCACCTCTAGCCGCGCCTCCTCCCTAAGCCGAGCCGGCGTCGTGACGGTCTGCCCGTACTCAGCGAGGCATCCGCGGCAGCACCTTCCTCGCCCTCGTCCTGCGCCAACGTGCGCCCCGTCAGACGGAGAAACACGTCTTCGAGGTTGGCGCCCTTCACGTCGAGGTTATCAATGGCAAGCCCTCGCTCCCCGGCCATCTCAAGCAGGGCAACGACGAGCCGTTGAGCATCGTCGGCAACTAACGTGTAGCCGCTGTCGTCCGCGCTGCGGCAGTCAGTGACCCCCGGCAGTCCGCACAGATCGGCCACCGGCACGGCGTCGCTCAGGGTGAAGGTCACCGTGGCCTGAGCGCCCAACTCGTTGATGAGCGCCCGCGGTGCGGCCAGCGCCATCACACGGCCCGCATCCATGACCGCGACGCGTTCGCAGAGGCGCTCAGCCTCCTCCATGTAGTGCGTCGTGAGCACGATGGTCGTGCCGGTCGCATTGATCTCACGAATGACGTCCCAGAGGGCCCGGCGGGCTCGTGGATCGAGCCCCGTGGTCGGCTCATCCAGGAAAGTCACGACGGGGTCGTTCACGAGGGCCAAGGCAATCGAGAGGCGCTGCGCTTGTCCACCAGACAGCTCGCCCGCGTACGCCTCGACCTTATCGCCCAAACCGACGCGCTCGAGCAGGCTCACACACTCGCGCTTCGACCGCCGCAACCCGTAGCACGAGCCGAACACGTGAATGATCTCCCACAGTCTCTGGTACTCAAAGAGCGCGGTCGCCTGCAACTGCACGCCGATGCGCCGTTTGACTTGCGCGGGATTGGGCCACACTGGCAAACCATCGACGACCACGCTGCCGCGATCCGGCCGCCGTAGCCCTTCGATCATCTCCAAAGTGGTTGTCTTGCCGGCCCCGTTGGGGCCCAGGATGCCGAAGATCTCACCCCGCGCGACGGCAAACGACACCTCATCGACGGCGACGACCGTACCGTAACGTTTGCTGAGGCTCTCCACCTCGATAACGGACCCACCGTTGCTCATTGACTCACCGCCGTGCAGTGACGCGAACGTTTACGAGTCGCGCGAACGTTTACAGATCTTCCGCCACATGATGCGCAACCGGCCCAGGGAGCCAAGGTGCCGGCGGCGCGGGGTCCTCCGCCATGTGACGAGCAGCCAGGCGAAGAGTCAACCTCGGCGCCAGTGGCAATGAATTCTGGGCGGGCCGACAGCCGCAGCTTAGTACCCAGCGCCGCCGCCGGGAGCCGCCAAGAGGTTCACAAGCAGCATGATCGCCGCCAGGACGCCAACGACGATCACCGCGAAGATGATCGTCTGCAGGAACCCAGTGAGAACGTCTCGACGCATCCTCTCACGCCTTTCTCTGAGATTACGGCCACGGCCTAGTATGTATGATCAGCGAGGTCGAAGCCAACGATGAGCGTCAGCTGCCGCGACCACTCCCTCGGCGGAATGGGCGGCCCAACGGTCAATTTCGCACTCTGCCCGAGCCTGAGTGCGCAGATTGGGGTTTGCAAACTGGTCATTTGCCGATACAGTACACATACTGCTCGTTGTTGGACATCCGTCAACGGGCAGCATATTCCATTAGACGAGCGGTTCCGTAGCCTTTTTCGCGAAGCAACACGGGAAGCTCACGACACTCGAGGAGTAACGAGTGGCTCAAGGTACAGTGAAGTGGTTCTCGACGCAGAAGGGCTACGGGTTCATCGCGCAGGCGGATGGCAACGACGTGTTCGTACACGTCAACAGCCTCGCCCCCGGCACCACAACCCTACAGGAGAACCAGCAGGTCGAGTTTGAGGTGGAGCAGGGTCGCAAGGGCCCGCAAGCCACCAACGTTCGGCCTGTCTGAGAAGCTTCAGACCGGTTGCGAACGGGGCGGGACGCCGAAAGGCGTCCCGCCCCGTTCGCTTTTCCGCGTCAGTTCGTGCGGCCTTGCCCGTGAGGCGCAGTGACAGCAGCCACAAGCCCCAGGCTGCCGTCCCCATCAACGATCAGACGCGCTTGTGCTCTCAACGCGGTACTTGCGTCCCAGACGCAGGTCGGCCACAGCGCGTTGAATGTGCCGCGTGACTTGCTGATAGGAGCCCTTCGTCGTAGTCAACCCTGTGAACTCAAGCGGTTTACCGACAGCGACCTGGACGGTTGGCCGGGTCACCCATCCCCACGGTCGAAGATGCTCGGCGCCCGTGATGACCGTTGGCGTCACCGGCACGCGGCCGCGCAGCGCAAGCAAGGCAACACCGGGGTGAAAGGGGTGCAGATTCGCAAACGGATTCCCCTCGGGAAAGACGACCACAGCCTCCCCCGCCTCAAGAAGGTCAAGGGCCGTTCTTAAGCCAGCGCGGTCCGCCTGACCTCGCTCGATCGGGCAAGCCCCCAAGCGACGAATGATTGGCGGCAGCACCGGCAAGCGAAACTTCTCGGCCTCGGTCATGAAGTGGAGCGGACGCCCAAGCGCCAAAGCCACGAACAGAGGGTCGATGTCGCTCTGGTGGTTTACTGCCAGCAGCACCGGTCCGCGCTCCGGCACGTGGGCGCTCCCCCTGACGCGCAGGCGAAACCAGGGAGCCACTGTGCCTCACAGGAGAAAGCGCGCCACTTTGTACAGCCAAGGGTCGTTTCGCACGTACCACCGCAAAGCGCACTCGCGGACCATGAGATTAGGTGTGCAGCTGCCGCAAGACGAGAGCCATGTTGCGGCCGAGATTCTTCATCGTCTCGACTCCCTCTCGGTCGTCCTCGACTTCACCGATCGCCTGCCCGATACCCAAGTTCCAGTAGGTCGAGCCGGGCACGATCATCTCGGTCACCGCGAAGAAGTGGTTGATCGTGTCGAACGCGTGCAGCGCCCCAGCGCGTCGCAGGGCGACCACCGCGGCGCCGACCTTGTGTCGCAGCGGGTTACCTGACCGACGGCTGGCGTAGCCCACCCTTTCGATGAGAGCCTTCGTCGCCGCGGTCACGTCAGCGAAGTACACTGGCGAGCCGATAATGACGCCCTCCGCGGCGAGCATCTTGTCGATGTAGTCGTTCAGGCGATCATCGCGGTAACCGTGGCAGTGTCCGTCGCGCAGCCTCGCACACGTGCCGCAGTCACGACATCCGGCGAGTGTCTCGCCGGCGAGCTGTACCAGCTCAGTCTCGATCCCTTCGTCGCGCAGCTCGCGCAGCACGTAGCCCAGCAGAAGAGCGGTATTTCCGTCGCGACGCGGGCTGCCGTTGAAGGCGACGACCCTCACTCCCGCTCCTCATCCGTAGGCTCCGCCGTTCTCGGCTCGCTCACCGCGCTCGCCGCCGAGTCGGCGAAGAATGCGGCTGCCTTCACCATCCAGTCGGGGATGGCGATCTTCTGCGGACACTTCTGCAAGCATTCGCCGCAGGCGGTGCAACGGTCTGCCCGTGCCGCCTCGTCGATCCAGCCGTAGTACATGCGTGAGAGGTCGAGGTCGCCGTACATGACTGCCTCGTTGTAGACGCGCAGGACCTCGGGGATGTCGACCCCGCTGGAGCATGGCAGACAGTACTTGCAGGCCGTGCAAGGGATCGGCGTCAGCTGTCGGTACACGGCGCGCGCTCGCTCAATGAGGGCCTTCTCGGCCGGCGTGAGCGAGCCTACCCGCGCGCGATCGGCACTGGCCACATTCTCCTCCACCTGTTCCAGCGTGCTCATGCCACTGAGGACCAAGCCCACCTCGGGCTGGTCCCAGACCCAGTCCAAGGCCCACTGCGCTGGAGTGCGTGGCCGACCGTCGAAACCGGGCGCCTCGGCTTCCCGCCACACTTCCTGCACCTCGCGCGGCGGCCGCTTGGCAAGCATGCCGCCGCGGATCGGCTCCATCACAATGACTCCCAGTCCGCGCTCCGCCGCCGCGTGCAGCCCTCGTCTACCGGGGTCGCCATCCTCATCCATGTAGTTGTACTGGATCTGACAGAAGGTCCAGAGGTCCGACGCCGTGAGGATCTCGCGGAAGACGGCATACGTGTCATGGAACGAGAAGCCGAAGTGCTTAATACGGCCGTCGGCCAGCGCGCCCTCAGCCCAAGAGAGGACGCCGAGGTCTCGCACCTGCTCCCACGTCTTCTTGTTCAGGCTGTGCAGCAGGTAGAAGTCGATACTGTCCGTCTGCAACCGCTCCAGCTGGTCATTGAGGAAACGGTCGAAGTCGGCCGGCTGCTCGCACTTCCAGGCGGGCAGTTTGGTCGCCAGACGCACGCGCTCGCGATACCCTCCCCGCAGGGCCTCGCCAAGCCACGGTTCGCTGGCGCCATCGTGGTAGTAGTAGGCCGTGTCGACGTAGTTCACCCCATGGTCAATCGCGTAGTGGAGCATGCGGGTTGCCAAGGCACGATCAATATCACTCGCCTTGACCTTATCGGGACGCGTGCTGTGACTGCCCGTGCCGTGACCATCGCCTTCCGCATCGCCGGAAGCCCGCTGGCCCAGCAGTGGCAGACGCATCGCGCCAAAGCCAAGTGCCGAGGGCTTGAAGTCTAGGCTACCAAAGTCGCGATACTGCACCTCGTCGTCCTTCCCGTTGATCACTCGCCAAGCGCCACTGCACCGGTTCTCCGGTTGATCACCCGCGCAGCATCGCCGCATCTTTTCCTTAGTGTATCGCCCAACGAACGCGAGCGGTCAGCGGTGAGAACACGCCAGCGCCTCCGAACCGACGCCCACTGGAGGTCAACGAGAGCCCATCCAGGGCCAACGAGAGCCCAGCCGAGGCCAGCGAAAGCCCGCCTGGAGCTAACGAAAGCCCGCCTGGAGCGCAGCGGGCCATGGCACCGTGCAGCTTCAGGCACGATATGACTGGCGCAGCTCGGCTGCCGTCACCGGCAACCACAGCAGACCCTCGCGCGCGTCGCCGACCGCTGTGGCCCTGCCTTGCAAGTAGCGCACGGCGGTCAGGGCTGCCGCCAGAGCGTCGAGCGAGTCGTGATCGTAGTACTCTTCGTGCCGCTCTGGCTGCGTGTCCCAACGGACGCCCGCCTCGCGCAGAAGTTGAACGCGCCGGCGCAAGCCCTCGCGCACTGACTTGCGTGCCAGCAAGCCGCCGTTCAGAGTCACAAAGGCCGCGTAAGGGTAGACCTCGAGCAGTGCTGGCGACTGACCAAACGCACCCGGTAAGCCTTCCCCAAGGGGCGCCTCGTAACCAAGAGCGCCGAAGCGACGGAACACACGAAAGCCCACCGCCATCCAGTCGGGAACCTGCGCACGACCAGCCGCAACGTCGGCCCGCGCAGGCACTTGGTAAACGCCTAGGCCACGCCGCAGGAGCTCATAGTCGCACACACGTGAGCGCGCTGAAACCGGCAGAGAACTGGCCGGTAGGCTACCAACCGGACGCCCAGGGTGAGGACGGACGAGGAGACGACGGTTGAAGCCTTGCGGAGCATCGATGGCAACCACGGCCGGCCGATGGCCGTGCGCCCACGCAACGAGCTCCTCTACTGCCGAACGTGCGCCCCGGCTGAGAAAGGCAGTCGCTTCATACCAGTCGAACGCCTCTGCGACGCGGCCCACCCGCAGCGCCACGGCGCTGCAGGGCCGCGTCGCCGCCACGTCGATACCTACGACAACTTCATCAGCCATCCCCACACCCTTTGCCGCGCGGACGTCGCCGCTCGTGGGTTCGCCGTCATTCTAAGCCCCGCTGGACAGACACTCCTAACGGACTAACCCGGGTTAGACACCACGAGCTAGACACCAACTCTCCTCAACCACCGTGGCGCGCTGAGCTTCATCGCACCTCTCCTCCCACCGACTTAGCGGCTCCCTCCTTTCCACGAAGCTTGTCGTAGACAGCCCAGTGCGCCAGACTACGCTGACTGATCGTGGCGCGCTCGGTCGGGCGTGCCGACCTCCACACAACGCTCCGCGTTCGTCACGTGTGTGCGAGGGCCCTGGCTGCGCAAGACGCGCACGGCACGAGAGCCCCGCGTACACGAAGGGCACACGAGAGCCCGCGTTCGTCAGGCGTGCACGAGAGCGGTTCGAACTGGAGTAGAGACTGATAACGATGAAACGCATCTATCGAGCCGACCTGCACGTGCACTCGCGCTACTCGGACCGCCCTACGCAGCGAGTGCTCCGGCAAATCGGTTGCCCGGAGAGCTTTGCCGAACCGCGCGCCATCTACGACGCGGCCCGGCGACGGGGGATGGACTTCGTCACGTTAACCGACCACGACACGCTGGCCGGTTCGCTGGCAATCGCCGACTTGCCAGACACCTTTGTCAGTGTCGAGTTCACGACCTGGTTCCCGGAAGACGGGTACAAGCTTCACCTCGTCGCCCTCGACATCAGCGAAGCGGAGTTCGCCGATGCCATGACCCTGCGCGGTAACGTCTACGAGCTGGCTGACTACTTGCGCGCTGCCGGTCTCGTCCACTTCCCCGCTCACCCGCTCTTCACTATGACGAGCACCCTCACCGTCGACGTCATCGAGCGCATGCTCCTCCTCTTCGACGTGTTCGAGATCCGCAACGGTTCGCGGGCAGAGGTGTACAACCGGCTCATCACGCGCATCGTTGACAGCCTGACGGCCGCACAGATGACGCGCCTCGCCGAGAAGCACGGCGTCGAGCCGCGCGGTACCAGACCCTGGCGCAAGTCGGTCGTCGGTGGTTCCGATGACCACAGCGGATTGTTTACCGCTGGCGCCTACACCGAAGTCGAGGTCGACCCCATTCTCAGCACCTCAGCGATGCCCGTCCACGCGACCCGTGGCCCCGACGATCCGCTCGGCGCCTTTCTCGCGGGCATTCGCCTCGGTGCCTCGCGTCCTGTCGGCGGGCATGGCGACCCGCTACTCTTGGCGCACAGCATCTACACGGTGAGTTGGCTGTTCATGAAGCGTGAGCTGGAGCCTGGCCGCCGCGGCCCCCTCCACGCGGTGAGCAAGTATTTTGGGCAGCAGTTCGGCCCCATCGGCGACGGCCGCAACCTCGTTGAGAAGGCGCGTTGGTGGACACGCCACCGCCTGCCCGAGCTCTATCACCACGACGACGACGGCGAAAGCCACTCACCACACGCCCACGACCGCAAAGAGACAGAACCGGCCGCAGAAGCCGCTTCCGGCAACGGTCAGGACGGCAAGCGCAGCCACTCCCTCAGCGAGGGTGAGCTCATCGAAGAGTTGCTCGACCGCGAAGGTCTGCCGCTCACCGGCGAGGCGCGCGACCTCATGACCCCGGACGAGATCAACCGGCGCATCTTCGCGATTACCAGTCATCTCGCCGACGCCGTGATCGCCCTGCAACTGCGAACCAAAGTACAACCAGCCCTGCAGAACCGCAGACCGCTCAGTCACGACGGGCTCGATCTCTTGCGCGGCTTGGGCACCATCGGTTTCGCCCACTTCTTGTCCATCCCCTACTACGGCGCCTACAGCAACCAGACACGCGATCGCGACCTCCTGCGTGACATCGCGCGCGAGTTCCTCGGCTACGCGAGCGAGCGCCGACACGTTGCCCTCTTCAGCGAAGACCTTCCCGAAGAGGGCATCGCCCCGCACCTACAAGACCTGCGCGCCATTGCTGAGCAAGACGGGGCCACGGCCACTCTCCTCTGTTGCACTCGAAGAGAGACGAGAGCAAACGGGGCGGCACACGAACCTGATGATCTTGCCGCCCTGGACGAAGGCGACGCCGCCATGGTGTTCCCGGCTCTCGACACGACCGTGACGTCCCTGTTTCCCGGGCGCACCGTCGTCCTGCCGCCGCTCCTCCACATCCTCGAGTACCTGAACGACAGCGAGGTAACGGCGCTGCATGCCGACGCGCCGGGCCCTATGGGCTTGGCCGCGCTCGCCTGTGCACGGCTGCTGCACCTCCCCGTTTCGGCAAGCTGGCCGGCAGGCATCGTCGGCCCGAGCCGCGCCACCCGACGCTACCTGGCCTGGTTCTACCGCCACGTCGACGAAGTGATCGCACCCACGGCTGCGGCGCGCGACTGGCTGGTTGCGCTCGGCGTGCCGGCGCACAAAGTGCGCCCGACGCCGAGCTGGTTGCGCACGGTCGCGCCGCAGCCCGACTTAGCGGCGTACCACAGCGATCCAACGCTTCGACTCGACCAGCTCTCCTGAGCGCTCAGAAGTCGCCCTCGTAGACGTCGCGTGGGGTCGCGGGCTGCTCAACTAGCAGAGACGAGAGGCGACCGACCGAGCAGTCGCACCTCCGGGTCACGGACGATACTTGAGCAGCAGGGCGGCTGTATGCTCGCCGCGGAGGGCGCCGTACCCAGCCACGTACACCGCCTCATTGCTGTCTACCGCTACGGACCAGGCAGCATCACTAGTATCCGTCTTGGCCTTGTACAGACGCGCCCACACGAGTTTACCCGCCGAACTGAACAGCGCCGTGGAGAGCTTTGCGCCGCTACGGCCGCTCACGATGAGGTCACCGTAGGCGCCGCGAGCCATGCACTGCAAGAGATCGGTCCCACCCCAATCAACGGTCCCCGCCCAGAGGACCTTGCCTGTCGGGCCGAACTTGAGGACCATGCCGTTGCGGTTCGTCAGCGTTGCTAAATAGGAGCCGGCGACAAAAGTGTTGCCGCTCCCATCGACCACCATGGCAGTGAAGCTCGTATCGCCCAGAGGCCCTTTCCAACCACGACTCCACTGCAAAGTGCCATCCGCCGCGACGTATCTGGTCACGAACCCAACATGGGCAGGCGCGCTCGCGAACTCATCGTAGCCGGCCACCGTGACCGATCCGTCCCGCACGGCGACCGCGCGGACCACGCTCCACCCACCGCGACTAGCCGGGCGCCGCGAGAGCCAGCGCTGTTGACCGGCTGACGAGCCCCCGCCAACGTAGCTGATCGTCACCGCCCCTTGAGCAAACCCGGCGGCACCCCCACTGAGCGGCACGTACCCCGTTCCGGCCACGTACGGGTTGCCAGCCCGGTCCACGGCAATGGCCGCTGGCGCACCGCCCGGCGCCGGTGGCGTGTAAAGCGCGACCCACCGCTGGCGACCACCCGTGTCGTACTTGACCGTCGCCCATCCCGTGCGACCGGGTGCGAGCAAAACAGCGCCGGTGACGTAGCAGTTCCCGGCGCCATCGACCGCAAGGGCGACGGCCCTGTTGCCCTCATTGTCGGCGTAGGCATAGCTCCGTGCCCAGAGGCGTTGGCCTGAAGCGCTGTACTTAGCGGTAATGAAGGTCGAGGTGCCGGTGCCGAGGCTCGTACCAGTGGCGTAGACGTTGCCCGCCCCATCACG
>Ga0078972_1017604_pt1 | contig 10206 bp, 5 predicted proteins | sample YelNatPaOPGAMG01_FD_67568 | JGI IMG/M metagenome (GOLD analysis project Ga0078972, IMG submission 67568) | Hot spring thermophilic microbial communities from Obsidian Pool, Yellowstone National Park, USA - OP-RAMG-01 (SPADES assembly) (version 2) | ecosystem: Environmental > Aquatic > Thermal...
GGGGGTTGCGTAAGCCTCGCCTACTATTAACTGCAAATTCTTTGCTTGACTTTTTCTCAACCGTTTTTTACGAAAAAATCAGCGGTATACCTGCTTCTTGATACTTATGGGTAATGGACAGCCGTAGGGTAGAGGAATTTCATTGTCAATTTTCATTTTTCGGTTTTCGTTTTTTAAATCATAAATCAAAAATCATAAATCTTAAATTTCAAATTCCACATTCCACATTCATATTCTTTTTTTTTACTCCCCTAATATAGGTATATTGTATTTATCAGTTGATGATATTTTTATTTTAATTGGGTCTGATGAATTGGATACGTCGTTTTCATCAACAACTGTAAGAACTGCTCTATATTCTGCTTCATCCATTGGCATTCCATCTGATTTTAATCCATCCCAGATAAGCACTTCATCCGGCTGTCCGGAACCAAACCAGGATTTAACCACATTTCCTTTCCAGTCAGTTATCTCTACTTTCCATTTGTATATTTCATATTTTGCCTTTGCATAAACTCGTATATATGTCTTTTTATTACCACCTATTGGAGAAAAAACATCTGGCTCTGCCTTTAATTTTAATTCATAACCTCCAAATTTATATGATAAAGCAAATTTATGAGAGATTAAAAGGTCATTTATAGCCACCCCATAATCAAATAAAATATCCTGATATGAAATTCCAACCCCTGATGTAATATCACCCGCAGTATTATAACCGGCACGGAGATATAAAACACCAAACAAATTATACTCAAGACCTGTATAAATAATCGGGTTGGATTTAATAAAATATTGTTCCGCGTCAATGGCAAATCTTAATTGTTTTTCAAGTAATTTCAAACCAAGCCCTGCTCTTATTGATGTTACAAATTTTTCTTCGTCTTCTTCAAATTTAACTCCAACAGGAATAAAATTTTTTACAATCAAACCAGCATCCCACATATCCCCAAAAGGTCTATAAAAAGCAATGTCAGAATTAAAACCCATATAACTTTTATCTTCAATGGATTTGATTATAAATTTTAATGAGAGCCCTGTTTGAATACCTGCAAATATAAGTTTACCATAACTTAATGTTCCAAAAATATCCCTGACTACACCTTCTTCTGTTCCTGGATTGCCGTCAACATCAAATTTTTCATAGGTGCCATAATTCATTAGTCCCACAAATAATCCAAGTCCACCGCTTAACCCCATAGGTGTTACAACAGAAAGTTGTTCATAATTTGCACCTTCAAAAAATGTTTCTACTGACATATAAACTTCATTTTTATTAAGCGCATCAAGATAAGCAGGATTCCAAAAAATAGCAGTTGCATCAAAACAATTTGCAACTCCTGCCTCACCCATTGACATAATTCTAACTCCGGTTCCTTTATTTAAAACTTCAAAAGGTATACCACCCAAACCAGCAAAAACTATACTTGCTGTAAATAATGTAATTAAAACAAATACTATTTTTTTCATATTTTATACCTTGGGCAATCCTGCTAATCCCTGTTTTAAACTTTCCTCAGAAAGTGGAACATCTTTCATATTTTTTGAAAGATATTGTTCATAAGCAGTTAAATCAAAATTACCATGGCCACTTAAATTAAATAATATTACTCTTTTTTCACCTTTATTTTTTGCATCAATTGCTTCATCTATGGCGCATTTTATTGCATGGGCTGTTTCAGGCGCAGGAATTATACCTTCTGTTTTTGAAAAAAGTATAGCTGCTTCAAAAACCGGTATCTGGTCATAAGCAACTGCTTCTATTACCTTTTCTTTTGCAAGCTGCGAGACAAGTGGCGAATCCCCATGATAACGCAGTCCTCCGGCGTGAATACCAGCAGGAACAAATTTATGTCCCAAAGTAAACATTTTAATAAGTGGTGTCATCTGGCCTGTATCTCCAAAATCATAAGCAAATATACCCCTTGTTAAAGTAGGACAGGCAGTTGGTTCTACTGCAACTGCACGCAATTTTTTCTTATTACCTTTTAATTTATCATATAGAAATGGAAATGCAATGCCACCAAAATTAGAGCCACCACCGCAACAGGCAATAACAACATCAGGATAATCACCTGCGATTTCAAGCTGCTTTTTGGCTTCGAGCCCTATTATTGTCTGATGCATTAAAACATGGTTTAAAACACTCCCTAAACTATATTTTGTATTTGGATTTTTTACTGCGGCCTCAACTGCTTCGGAAATTGCAATTCCTAAGGAGCCAGGTGTATCCGGACTTTCTGCAAGTATTTTCTTCCCTACTTCTGTTAAATTTGTTGGAGAAGAATGAACTGTGGCTCCCCATGTTTCCATCATAAGACGTCTGTATGGTTTCTGGTTATAACTCACTTTAACCATGAAAACTTCCACTTCCAGTCCTATCATTTTTCCTGCAAAAGCAAGTGCAGAACCCCATTGTCCTGCTCCTGTTTCTGTTGTTAATTTTTTTACTCCTTCTTTTTTATTAAAATATGCCTGAGCAACTGCTGTATTGGGTTTATGACTTCCTGCTGGTGACACACCTTCGTATTTATAATAAATTTTAGCAGGTGTCCCAAGTGCTTTTTCAAGATTAAGTGCCCTATACAAAGGAGATGGACGCCATAATTTATAAATATCAATAACTTCCCCAGGTATATCAATCCAGCGTTGTGGTGAAAGTTCCTGCATAATAAGGCCCATAGGAAAAATAGGGGCTAAATCATCAGGTGTTAATGGCTTTTTTGTTCCTGGATGAATATATGGTTCAAATGGTTTTGGTAAATCAGGTAAAATATTATACCATGCATTTGGAATATCTTTTTCAGCAAGAAAAATTTTTCTCTGTGGTCCTTTTAAAACACCAACTGATTTAACTTTTTTTTGTTTTACAACTTTCTTTTTTGTGCTCTTTTTCTTTTTCATTTTAGACCCTCCGTTTATTTTATAATAAGTAATAATAACATTTTAAATGGTTTTAGTCCACTATTTTTTATCAAAAATTTTTTCAAGGCAAATTGCAAGTTTTATTGCACCACAGACAAAATTTTCTATGTTTTTATTGTAACTTTCTGTCTTATCATATTATTATCTATTTTTTATTTTAATATCCCTCTAGGATAATTATTCATATATTTCTGAATCTTTTTTATTGTTTTTTCCGTCACCTTGCCAATATCTGACGATCCTTGGGGTATAAAACGCCTTATTATACTATTGCTATTTTCATTAGTTCCTCTCTCGTAAAAACTGCACGGATGGGCGTAGTATAAAGTAGTTCTTTTTGTCCCTGGTTTTAGTTTGCTCTCTTTCAATATCTCCCAATCCAAGAACTCCGAACCATTGTCTGCTGTTATAATTTTAAATATCCAGGGGAAATACTTATAATGCTCCCTATGGTCAAATTCAAAAGGAAATACAGATACAGAGCGAGTAATGATAACATTAAAAGAAGATATAGTGTGAACGAATGACTGAGATAATCCATTTGCATTTAAAAGAGCATTAGAAAAATGGATAAATGATTATAACACTGATTTACCTTATCAGTCGTTAAATAATTTAACGCCTGAACAGTTTCGTTAAAAATATGAGGTGCAAATTTATGAACCTGTACTACCGTATCCCCTCAGTTATGGTAGGTTTTTATAAAATATAAAGTAAATTTTTTTGCTTTACTTTTTTATATTAATAAAATCTCCCCCTGCCCAGTAGTGTCCAAATTAGAAAGGTCATTACTTTTATTTTGTCATTCCTGCCCCTGAATAAATCAGGGGTAAACTTAAGCAGGAATCCAGTTCTTTGTTTTTTCAATCAACAATCGGCAATCGGCATTAGGCAAGGCAGTTATAAATTTTACATTTCACATTTATTTAAATTATGTTATATAATACATAAACTTGTTTACAGGAGATTATAAAGACAGATGAAAAAATTTTTATTTTTTTACTTAATTATAACATTAATTTTTATACCAGAATTACAATCACAAAATTATTATATTACAAACCTTGAGAAAGAAATACTCAAACTTGTAAATCAAAAAAGAAAAAAAAATAATTTAAAACCATTAAAATTGGATGAGAAATTAAATGAGATTGCAAGAAAGCACAGTCAGGATATGGTAAAAAGAAACTTTACATCCCATATAACACCTGATGGTTTTTCTCCAAATGACAGAGCTAAAAAAGCAGGATTTAATATAAAAAAGAAGGAAAAAAACGGGTATAGAATCGGTATAGGTGAAAACATATATGAAACTCAGGCAATGATTGAAGAAAATGGGATAATCAGGTATTATCTTGAAAAGCCAGCACAGGTAGCTAAAAAGGCAGTTGATTCCTGGATGGCAAGCGAAGGACATAGGAAAAATATTTTAAACCCAGATTATAAAATTACAGGTATTGGTATTGCAATATCAAAAGATAAAAAAATAAAAATCACACAGGTGTTTTTTTAATTATCAATTTTTCAATTAAAAATTCTCAATTTAAAAAAATAAGATGCCTACGTTTTTCTGTTTTCTTTTTTACGTTTTTTCAAATCGCAAATTGAAAATCGTAAATTGTAAATTTTTTGATTTCCCATTGTTGATTCTCTATTTTCTATTTATGGGCGAGCACATAGGCCCGCCCCTATAAATAATCTCAATTCTCGCTCTCGCTCAATTCTCGCTCTCGTTCTAATCTCGCTCTCGTTCTAATCTCGCTCTCTTGCTCTCTTGTCATTCCTGCCCCTGAATAAATCAGGGGTAAACTTAAGCAGGAATCCAGTTTTTTTTCAATCGGCAATAAGCAATCTGCAAAAAACAATGTATTTTACAAACCGCAATTAGCAACCACCAATCCACAATGTATTTTCTAAATCCCACAATTGGAAGCTAAAACTTGCCTGTCAAGCAAATGAATCGTTTATCGATTCGTACTTTAAATCCCACAATTGGAAGCTAAAACAGCATATAACCCCTCATTCTTTGCGACACACATTTGCTTTAAATCCCACAATTGGAAGCTAAAACGGGACAATATCTCCTATTCCTGCGGATGTTACCCAACTTTAAATCCCACAATTGGAAGCTAAAACTAGGCAAAGATGGAACGGTAATTGAAGCAGAAGGGGACTTTAAATCCCACAATTGGAAGCTAAAACGCAAAAAAATAAGTCGTTGAAAAATATTATTATCCAACTTTAAATCCCACAATTGGAAGCTAAAACCCGTTTCTCCTTCGTGTAAAATATAATTGCCTGTTCTCTTTAAATCCCACAATTGGAAGCTAAAACCGCCCCTTTCTGGGGCGAGTCTGGCGTTAAGTTTACTTTAAATCCCACAATTGGAAGCTAAAACAAATTTCGCCCAGTTGCAAGCAACTGGTCTTATTTTTCTTTAAATCCCACAATTGGAAGCTAAAACAGGATTACGTAAAGCATAATAATCATAGATAACTTTTCTTTAAATCCCACAATTGGAAGCTAAAACCAATCAGCCTTTTTTATTACAATCACTTACAATGCTTTAAATCCCACAATTGGAAGCTAAAACGATAAACTGATGCTAAACCGAGTATTATCCCAAAGTTCTTTAAATCCCACAATTGGAAGCTAAAACACATTATGAAACATTAAATAATATTATGTCGAAGCACTTTAAATCCCACAATTGGAAGCTAAAACACAAAAACGGCAGCGTTGCTTTATGTGCCAAAAACTCCTTTAAATCCCACAATTGGAAGCTAAAACATTAATAAAAAATTCCTCGTAATCTTTCCAAATAAGCTTTAAATCCCACAATTGGAAGCTAAAACTTTTGTAATCTAAGGTCGGCAATTTAAACTTATTAATCTTTAAATCCCACAATTGGAAGCTAAAACCAAAGCAAATAACGCCTTATATTAAAAAAAATCTGTGCTTTAAATCCCACAATTGGAAGCTAAAACCAAAAGCATTAGAATTAATTAAGTATCTTTATCAGCGCTTTAAATCCCACAATTGGAAGCTAAAACGATTGCTTGCAATCTGGCGAAATTTTGGCGTCTTTCCTTTAAATCCCACAATTGGAAGCTAAAACACAACCTAACGTAGTTGCTGAACCATATGTTCAACTCTTTAAATCCCACAATTGGAAGCTAAAACTTTATGCAATGTATATAATATTCCCTTATTTTTTCCTTTAAATCCCACAATTGGAAGCTAAAACTTTAAGCAGTTGTTCATACTGTTCTTTTAATTCTGCCTTTAAATCCCACAATTGGAAGCTAAAACGGGACAAATTTAATTAGATTTTTTAGAGTTTCTGATAACTTTAAATCCCACAATTGGAAGCTAAAACATAGCCGAATGAAATCTGTTTCAAGCCCGGAGTTTTCTTTAAATCCCACAATTGGAAGCTAAAACCGCCAAACCCCAACACAGAACAAACGCTTGTAAAACCTTTAAATCCCACAATTGGAAGCTAAAACCTGGCCACAATGACAAAACAAAAGCGTCCATCTCATCCTTTAAATCCCACAATTGGAAGCTAAAACGAGGTTGTTAGATTAAAAAAATCATCGTTATCAAAATCCTTTAAATCCCACAATTGGAAGCTAAAACGTTCTAACTCGCTAGCAAAAAGATAATTAAATTCGTGCTTTAAATCCCACAATTGGAAGCTAAAACTTTTCATTTAAGTCCTCTATGATACATTCTTGAATGCTTTAAATCCCACAATTGGAAGCTAAAACTTTTATCGTTGAAACGCCAAATTTTGGGATAATACTCTTTAAATCCCACAATTGGAAGCTAAAACTATCGAAACACTTCCTAACCCAATACTATCAAACCTCTTTAAATCCCACAATTGGAAGCTAAAACGAAATACGTGATTAAGAGCGAGTATGGGGAAACGTTCTTTAAATCCCACAATTGGAAGCTAAAACCAACATCACCAATCCCAATAACTTTTACTAAACTAGCCTTTAAATCCCACAATTGGAAGCTAAAACTTGGACATAACGAAGAACAAACGTTATTACAATCAGACTTTAAATCCCACAATTGGAAGCTAAAACTGATACTTTTATATTACTTTCGATATGTTGTTTTTTACTTTAAATCCCACAATTGGAAGCTAAAACTCTATATGATTGTCTGTAAAAATTATTTTATTTAATTTCTTTAAATCCCACAATTGGAAGCTAAAACGTATACGTCCGCCTGTTAACGCCTGTGAAAATCTTTTCTTTAAATCCCACAATTGGAAGCTAAAACTACTGACCAAAACTTTATGATTGAAACACCAAATTTCTTTAAATCCCACAATTGGAAGCTAAAACCCCCCTTAATTTTTAGTAGAATAAGGGGGAAATTACTTTAAATCCCACAATTGGAAGCTAAAACATGATTGGTAATTTTGCTAACTCTTGAAAGTTGATATCTTTAAATCCCACAATTGGAAGCTAAAACAAAGGAAAAAGTTTCTAAATGTGTTAATTGTGCTGTCTTTAAATCCCACAATTGGAAGCTAAAACACGTTCAACGTAGTTAGTCGGCTTGTCTTGCATATCCTTTAAATCCCACAATTGGAAGCTAAAACGTTTACAAGAACAAGAACAACTTGCAAAAGCATTGGCCTTTAAATCCCACAATTGGAAGCTAAAACACGTTATCCACAAAATTCTTTATTTTATTAACAAATCTTTAAATCCCACAATTGGAATCTAAAACTTAAGCATGTGTTTAATACTTAAGAGGTAAATTTCTCCTTTAAATCCCACAATTGGAAGCTAAAACCTCTGTAACAACGTTAGTTTGTGCTTGCGTGTGATCTTTAAATCCCACAATTGGAAGCTAAAACAATGATGGTGGAGTAGAAAGTTGTCCAGCAGAAAATCTTTAAATCCCACAATTGGAAGCTAAAACTTACCGGAAAAAAATTAATGCCTTTAAAAGAAAATACTTTAAATCCCACAATTGGAAGCTAAAACAAAGTATAACTTATAAATCAATATCTTAATTATATACTTTAAATCCCACAATTGGAAGCTAAAACACGGTAAATTTTTCAGCTTTACCTTTTCGAGCTTACCCTTTAAATCCCACAATTGGAAGCTAAAACATTTAAAAAATTAATGTTAGAAATAATAGTTGAAAATCTTTAAATCCCACAATTGGAAGCTAAAACACAAGCAATAGAAAAAAACAGAATAAAATCATCTCTCTTTAAATCCCACAATTGGAAGCTAAAACTTATCGTGGATTCCTGTCATATAGCATTCCTTCCTTCCTTTAAATCCCACAATTGGAAGCTAAAACCGGAACCATACGTTCAGTTTGCAGCAGGACAACTTGCTTTAAATCCCACAATTGGAAGCTAAAACTAAAAATAACATAAAAACACCAGACAAAATTAAAAACTTTAAATCCCACAATTGGAAGCTAAAACAAAGATTACGAGGAATTTTTTATTAATCACACTCAACTTTAAATCCCACAATTGGAAGCTAAAACTTACTATATACAAATGCCGCTGATTTGGAAAGACTACTTTAAATCCCACAATTGGAAGCTAAAACCGGATGCACCAACAATATTAGTTGATGTTTCGGCAGTCTTTAAATCCCACAATTGGAAGCTAAAACCAGCAAAATTAGTTAAAGAAAAAGACAACGAAACAACTTTAAATCCCACAATTGGAAGCTAAAACGAGTTTAATTCTTTAAGGTATTCGGGCGATGCGATTCTTTAAATCCCACAATTGGAAGCTAAAACGTTCACCTCCTTTTTGATAAAATAATATGTTATATACTTTAAATCCCACAATTGGAAGCTAAAACTGCGCTGCCTTTTCGAGCATACCAGAAGGTTGTTTACTTTAAATCCCACAATTGGAAGCTAAAACAAAATATCATTATTTTTTTCTATTCTTTTAATAAGTCTTTAAATCCCACAATTGGAAGCTAAAACTAATATAAAAGTATCACAAGAATATTTAACTATAGACTTTAAATCCCACAATTGGAAGCTAAAACATCGATTGCTGGACAATAGGTAATTTTGCTAACTCTCTTTAAATCCCACAATTGGAAGCTAAAACACAATTTCAAGCACATAATTGTTTATGTTATTTACCCTTTAAATCCCACAATTGGAAGCTAAAACAAAGCAAACGAGGAACAACAAATAGTAGAAATTACCTTTAAATCCCACAATTGGAAGCTAAAACCCAAAGCGCTTATTTTATAACAATCACGTATAACGACTTTAAATCCCACAATTGGAAGCTAAAACTTTGGAAACCTACAAGGAAAGAAGAATGTATTAACACCTTTAAATCCCACAATTGGAAGCTAAAACAGAGCTAGCGAAATTACCAATTATCCAACAATCTGCTTTAAATCCCACAATTGGAAGCTAAAACGCCGTATATGCTAACGCTATATAGCAAGAGTGAAAACTTTAAATCCCACAATTGGAAGCTAAAACGCTATTATTTCTGCAACCATTTTTATCAGCATATCCCTTTAAATCCCACAATTGGAAGCTAAAACGATAAAACAAGTTCCTGTTGTATATGTAACGATAAGCTTTAAATCCCACAATTGGAAGCTAAAACGCAAGCAATAGAAAAAAACAGGTTAAAAACTAATTTCTTTAAATCCCACAATTGGAAGCTAAAACAAAAAATTGAAATTGAAATAAAGGAAGTGTAAAATACTTTAAATCCCACAATTGGAAGCTAAAACTCGGAAAGTGTTAATTGTGCTGTTAGCTGGTAAAACACTTTAAATCCCACAATTGGAAGCTAAAACGGGCTGGCCTGCAAATTGTATAGCGGTATATAGTTTCTTTAAATCCCACAATTGGAAGCTAAAACGCATGTAATCAAACAAGTAATATATATTTTGTATAGCTTTAAATCCCACAATTGGAAGCTAAAACCCGTTCCACAAGATGCAATGATTACAAACGAAAACTACTTTAAATCCCACAATTGGAAGCTAAAACTTTTTTTCAATTCGCTTAATCATTTGTGTCATACTTCTTTAAATCCCACAATTGGAAGCTAAAACAACATCACCTATCCCAACAATTTTTACTAAACTTGCCTTTAAATCCCACAATTGGAAGCTAAAACATTTTGATGATTTTGATTTTTCAACAAGTTCAACAAACTTTAAATCCCACAATTGGAAGCTAAAACAAACCAACTTTCTTTTGCAACTGCCGCCCAAACCAGCTTTAAATCCCACA
>Ga0078972_1017605_pt1 | contig 10205 bp, 5 predicted proteins | sample YelNatPaOPGAMG01_FD_67568 | JGI IMG/M metagenome (GOLD analysis project Ga0078972, IMG submission 67568) | Hot spring thermophilic microbial communities from Obsidian Pool, Yellowstone National Park, USA - OP-RAMG-01 (SPADES assembly) (version 2) | ecosystem: Environmental > Aquatic > Thermal...
GATGTTCTCGCACGGAGGGATTGGCGTTTTCCGGGAATTCAATTTTCAAGCCGAGCGCTTCCGCTTCCACGCTGAGGTCCATCATAGGGAACATACCATCGGGCTGAAATCTCTCAAGGAGAAGTGCAAGGGTTTTGAATTGGATTTCGGGATTGGAAAGATTTTCCCTGAAAGTAGTGCGAGAGAGCTGAACGCCGGGCGCTCCCAGAAGGGGGATAACCGGCGGTCTCTTGTTTTTCAGTAGCGTCTCCATATCAACAACCTCCTTTTAGAATTTCAAACTAAAATTCTCAAAAAAATAATAACAACAAAGGAGAGAGAGGCAAGCAGAATTTTAAAAGGGAAAGAAGATAACAAAAATCTTTTAGGATGTCTATTCCTATTGCAAATCCATGAGCTGAAAATAAGCGTCCGTTACTTTCGTTTCTCCCCTATCAATCATTTCTGCGGCAGCCGACTCTTCTTCTTTCAACTCGCCAAGGTCAGGGTCAATCGCACCCATAAACTTTATATATCCATCTATAACCATATCCATACCATCTAATATATCAGCCGAAATCTCCATAAGTGTGATATCAGAGGGTGTTTTTAGAGCTTGGGCTTCTCTTTTTATTTCCTGTAATTTCTCAATAATTTGTGGGAGGTCCATTCTCGGGGTATTTTCAGCGAGTTTAACCTCGTCTTCCCATTCTTGGTAAACGGGTTTCAGAGCTAGAAAATAAGCTTTTGCTTCCTTTTTGTTTACTTTTGTAGACTGGCTTCCAGATTCCTCAACCGCACTTGTGCCCCCAGAAGGAAATGCACTGCTATTCTCGGGAAAGCGCTTTCCAAAATTCCACATCATTGCGAAGCCGATAAAGGCTATCGCCAAACCGCTCACTGCGCCTATCTTTATTTTTTTGAGTCTACTCTCCCTTTTCTTTTCCGACTCCTCCTCCCTTTTCTTTTTTTCCTCCAACCATTTCTCGTAATCGAACTTATTATCTTCCATTTTCATCATCTCCCTTTGTGAAAATCTTTGTTAATACTTTCTGAGATTGACAAATATTTATCAAGAAAATTTCTTACACCTTCCAACATCAAACGCACATCTTCTATTGGGTATTCCTCAAACTTTCCGTGAGCGGCGGAATCCCTGATGTCATTCCAAGCTTTCACTTGTTGGAGAGTGAGTTTGTTAAATACTTGTTTTTGATATAACTTTTGGTTGAGGGAACTAATATTGTCGTCATCCTTTACAGTGATATGATGCTTCCTTGCAATCCTTCTAAGCCCATCCTCTAAAACAGCACCTATTAGCATCGCAGCTGGGTCTTTATAGCCATTTTCCAATAGATGCTCTGCCATTTCCAGTAAATCGCTGAATACCTCCGCTTCAACTATAGTCCTTATATCAATTAAAGTCCTGAATCCAAATCTTTATAGAGTCCTCTCAAAATTCCGCCAATTGCTTGTTTTAAAAATTCGCTACGGATTTCCCGTAGATATTGAGCAAATGTAGATTCGTTAACAGGGAGGATTTCCACTTCCAATCGTGCTTTTTCTATTCTCATTACCTCTTCTTCTATTTCCATAAGATTGCGATGATAAGAACTACCCTCGCCGCAAATCCTTACAATTAAATTTTCGGCTCTTGCTTTCCATTCAAAAAATTTAGCTTCTGATGGCTCTTCTGTAGCAGCGATGTCATCAAGCAACTTTTTTATTTCATCCAACAATTTTTGCTCAAACTTTTCCATTATTTCAATCCCTTTCTCTCAAACGCTTCTTGCTTTTGTGAGGCGGGATTTGACGAGGTCGGCTACCGCTTTGTAAACCTCCAATCGCTCCTCATCCGTGAGCCCCAAGATATCAAAGACGACGCTATCAAGCTCAAAGCGGTCGGGAGAGGCTTTCCTCACTTGCTCAAGGGTCAACGCCTTTGGGTTGACGAATTCATAGGGATGCTCGGGATTTTGACATCCCCTCTCCCTGCAAATAGCAAATCCCAGCTCCTCAAAAATGCTCCTCACTTCCCTCTGCGCTAATCTCTCAAAAGCGGAAATCAACCGAGCCCGCTGGGATGGCGGGAGCAAATAGGGCTGGGCAACCAAGGTATTTTCCCAAACGATTACATCCACATCAGCAATAGCCTGCGCGCCAGTGAGTTCTCTACAATTTGTTTCTAATGCTAACCTCGTGAGCTGACAGTTTAGAAGCGCAGCGATAACAATAGGTTCTATTCTACCCTTAGGGATAATACGATATAAAATCTTGTCTTCTAATACGCCTATTTCATTCAAGGGCACAAAATATCTCTCACCTATTTTCGCCGAAACCACGATTTTCACACTCTTTCTTTTCCCTACATCCCACCACCATTCCCTGCTCCTGCAGGTTGGACGCTCTTGATAGCCTTGCTTCTCGCCCCATTGGATGTAATTAAATGCCCTTGGATGATTTTCCCTCAAATATTCTAAGAGCTTCTTTCTCCCCTTCTCCATTGCCTCTCTCACATCATCTGGTGGCATAAAGATGAGATATCGCAAATCCTCCAATTTTACCCTCAGCGTGCGTATTTCCCTCGGGCTCTTTATCACCGGCTTCAGCCAGCCCGCCTCTATCTCGCCTTCCCATCCCGCTCCATTCCTCACCCTCACCAATCTCCTCGGCTCCCTCTCCGAAAGCTCCGCCACCTCCTTCACGCTCATCCCCACAGGCTCCAAATAGAAGAACTCATTCGCCCCTGTTTTAATGCCGAAACGAACCTCCGCTATCTCCCCCAGCTTGACGAGCTTGCCTGCCCCCTTCTCCAATATCCTGAAAAATATCTCGGGCGCCCTCAGATATCTTCCTCCCCACTTGTTCCCTCCATATCTCCCCTCACCTATCCCGCTCTCCTCCATTCCCTCCACCAACAATGAATATGCATCCCTCCTTATCGCCCTGTATTCTTTCATCTCCAATATATCAACATTCCCGCGCCTCTTATATTCTCCATCATCCCATATCTCCTCAAATATCACGGGATGAAGAACCTCCTCAAAGGGAACTCTGAATGTTATGAAGCGAACAAACCTCTTTTCCTTCTCATCATCTTCCAGTTCTTCCTCGCTCGGCGGAGCCAAGAGAACTATAACTGTGTTGATATCCGCCTGCTCAAAGCTCCTCTTCGCCCTATTATCAATTATCATCTTCGGATGCCCATATCTGAGAAGGAATTCCTGCAAATCCTTGCCGAACTCAACATCAAGCCAGGAATTTGAGGTGATGAAGCAGAAAGAGCCCTTCTTATTCAGTAGGCTGAGGGCGTGGAAATAAAAATAGATATAGAGGTCGCTTTTCCCATCAAGCCTGCGACTATTTCGGAAGAAATCCCGCCAAATCATAGTCACCGATTCTTGCAATTTCTCTTTATATTCCTTTTTCAATCTCTCCCATTCCCGAGCGGGGAAATCCTCCTCCCGCAGAAGAGGAGGAGCTATCTTCTCTTGCCTCACATAGGGTGGATTGCCTATCACAATATCAAATCCGCCCTTATCCTTGCTGAATATCTCCGGGAAAGCGATATTCCAAAGGAAAGGCGTCTCCCCGCCTCCCTCAAGCTCCCTTATCACCCTATCCACTTCTCTCAATTCCTCCTCCACTTCCCGCAACTCCCTCTGCCAACTTTCCCTTTCCTTGGGATGGCGAGGCTCTCCATAGCCGGGAAGAACGGATTGGGGCGGAGCGGAAAGCTTGGCTTTGAGCTCGCTCCTTCTCTTCAAAAGCTCGTTTTTCCTGTGCCCCAAAATGCCAAGGAAAATGTTTCTTTCCTCAGATTTCAACTTCTCTTTTTCGTTTGGCTCTTGTTCCCCCTCATAGTATCTCCGCTTCCTCTCCTCAAGCTCTCTCATCTTCTTCTTCAATGCAGAGGGTATCCCAAGAAGTTCCCGATAACGGGAGAGATTGATTCCCGCTACCTCCTGAATCAGGCTATCGCCCGGGCGAAGCTTGAAGGAGAGGTTGGGGAGAAGCGGTCTGCGAAGCATTTCCTCTTTTTGGATTTCCGTCTCAACGACGAGCTGAAGCCAGAGCCTTAGCTCGGCAATATGGACAGCCCATTCCATAACATCAACTCCATAGAGCTGGTCGCGAATTATTCTCTTCCTTCGCTCGTAAGGTGTTTCCGCCCTCCCCAAACGCCTATTCGCCCTCTCCTGAAGGTCGTCAAGGACGAGAAGCATACCAACAAGAAATGAGCCTGAACCGCAGGCGGGGTCGCAGACCTTTACCTCCCTGAGAAGGCGGTCTAAACGACCCCACAATCCCGCTCTTTCCACTTTATTGTCTGCATTATCTTTATCCTCTTCCTCATAGGAGAAGACGAGCTCGTTCAAAAGCTGACGATGCTCCTCACCCAAGTGATTCGTGAGGTAATCAACGAGGCTCAATCTACACATAAGGTCTATCTCCACCCTGGGAGTATAGAAGATTCCAGCCGTTCCCCTCCTATCTATCTCCCTCTCCTCCTCACCCCTTTCCTTGATATTCACGAGGCTCTCATATACCCTCCCTATCACCTCGGGGTCAACCGCAACCTCCTCATCAAAGCGTCCGCTCTCCACGATGGTGAAATTGTAGCGCTCAAAGAAGCCCGGAGTATTACCATCTTCGGTTTGCTCAAAGAGGTGAATAAAGAATTCATCGGGAATTGTTGTCTTAAGCTGTTTATCTATTTCGTTTTCCGAATAGAGACCGCCGTTGAGATAGGGAGCTTCGGAGAAGGATTTAATTATCCAATTTGGAAACCATTTGGGGAATTGGTATCTCGCCTGAGCCGGCTTATTGAAGGCGTAGAAGAAGAGATAGGAGAGCCATTTTGAGTAGAAGGTATTGGGCGGTTGATTGGATTGCTTATAGGCGTTCCAGAATTGGCGAATGAAATCCTTTGCGGGCTCGCCGTTCTCTCCCATCAGCCATCCTTTCTTTTGGATGAAATAGATGAACATAATGCGATTGAGGAGCTGATGGGAGAAGGAATGCGCCCAAATGGAATCGCCCTGCTCTCTTTGGAGGATAGAGAAGAGGTCTGCAAAGATTTGTTTATAATCCTCGTAGAACTGCTTAGTTACCCTCTGAACGCTGAAGGCGTGCTTATGTTTCTCCCATATTCTCTCGGGGTCAAGGACGCCATCGGGGCGAATCCCGTTGAGGATTTGCAAATCGGTGTGGTAGGGGGATTTGGGGTTTAGGGAGAGGGTGCGGAGGTGGAGGCGAATTTTATCTTCTCCCTCACGCGTTCTTAGGGAAATGAAGTCTGGTGAGACGAAGGCGAGCTCGGAATAGGGAGTTTTGGGAGGGGAGAAGACGAAAAGGGCATAAAGGTTTGGATATCTTCTATAGAGGGGCTCAAGGATTCTGCGGATATCCGTTCTTCTTATTTTATCTTGGTTGAGTTCAATGTGGTAGATGCGGAAGGATTTGTTGATGTCGGAGATGAGGTAAGCAGAATGGATGAGCTTTCGGGCGCTCTCTGTGAGTTCGGGGATTTCCGGGGCGGAGACAAGGGATTTAGTGGTGGGATAACCAAGCGAGGAGAAGAATTCATAGGCGGAAGGAATGTTTTCGTATTTTTCCAGGTTTTGCTTTATATATTCAAGACTCATCGCCAATCAGTTTCTATTTTAACATAAAAGGGCGAGATTTCGCAAGACGGACGGATGAAAGAGATTGCCACGCCTCCCTTACGGGAGGCTCGCAATGACAGTCCTTTGGGGGTCCGCCCTTTCTGTCATTGCGAGCCTGACCGCTAAAGCGGTCAGGCGTGGCAATCTATTTTTTTTGTCTTTTTAAAGACGAGATTGCGAGGGCTCTCCTACGGAGAGCCCTCGCAATGACAATTCTTACGCTGTCATTGCGAGGAGCGAAGCGACTTTTTGTCATTGCGAGGAGCGATAGCGACGAAGCAATCTCGTATTGAGATTGCCACGCCTCCCTTACGGGAGGCTCGCAATGACAAAAACGCTGACTCCTTAAATTAGATTGCGAGGCTCTCCTACGGAGAGCCTCGCAATGACAAAGACTACGCCTTTTTAAAAAGGAATTGCCACGACTTTCCTCACAGAAAGCCTCGCAATGACATCCCCTCCCTTGTCATTGCGAGGAGCGATAGCGACGAAGCAATCTCGTATTGAGATTGCCACGCCTCCCTGCGGGAGGCTCGCAATGACAGAGGGGTGGAATTGCCACGCCCGCCTTCGGCGGGCTCGCAATGAACAAGGATATCCTGCCCTCAAAAAGGAAAAATCATTGCAATAATACCCAGCCGATGACCTCTAAATCCTCCTTCTCTATCTCCTTCTCCTCTTCCCTTTCCTCCTTAGTCTTCGCTTGGGGATAGCGTCTGCTCAAATCCGCCAATTCCCTCATAAATTCCTGCTCGCTCTTCCTCGTCCTCTCCTTCCAAATCCTTCGCAGGTCCCTCAAGGCGAGCTCGTTCAGCGGCTGGGAGAAATAATTCAAAAGCTCGTTTCTCAAAGACGAAGGCGGAAGGGTTCTGAGCCAGCTCACGAGCTTGTTTTGGGGTGCCTTCAGCGGGGACTTGCGATAAGCGGACTGGCGGATGATTTCCATCAGCCTCTCCCTCAATTCCTCTATCTTCACCCGAGGGTCGAAATCGGAGGGAATGGGAAGAGCGGGCTCGTCGGGCTTGGAGCGAATCATCTCTATCGCTTCCAGCCTATCCCCTCTCAGCCCTATCAAATTCCCATTCTCGTCCTCAAATAGCCAGTAATGCTTATCGGTCTTCAAATTCTTCAGGGAAAGGAAAAATCCTTTCCTCTCCCCTTTCTTGCTCGTCCCCACTCCGTTCGGTATTCGGCTCAGCTTCCTCTCCCCTATGCTTTTGAGGAAATTCAAAAGGTCTTCCATAAGGAATTCCCCTATATTCAGCTCGCTCTCAGATTCCAGCTCATCAATAACGCTCTCATCTCTCTGCTCAATCCTTCTCAGCGTATTGAAATCCATAGGATTGGGCATTTCCCCAAGTATGGGGGCATCCAAGCCCACGGCGCGATTTATCGCCTCCAGCTTCTCATAAAGCCTTTGGAGAAGATGGAGGAGGCTTTCAAGCTCGTCTTCGGGAAAGAAATTGTAGATGTGGATTAAATCGTGGGGCGAACCTATGCGGTCTAACCTCCCCGCCCTCTGAACCATCCTAACGGGATTCCAGTGGAGGTCATAGTTGATGAGGACGCAAGCGTCCTGTAGATTCTGCCCCTCGCTCAGGACATCCGTGCTTATGAGGAGGTGTATTTCCCTATCCGGGGTTATCTTCTCCTTAAATTGGTTTGCCTCGGGCGCGAATCTGCGGATGCGGTCCAATCTCTCCTCTGGCTTCACCTCACTGTCTATTATTGAAACCTGTTCGGCGGTAAGCCCCATCTCCCGCATAAAATCCTCATCGTTTCTCAACCGATTATAGATATAGCGAGCGGTATCCTTGAAATAGGAGAAGATTATCGTTTTCTTTCCCTTCATCTCGTTCAATAAGAGATTTCTCAATGTCTCCAGTTTATCGTCCCTTTCCGCCCGCAGTTTCTCCAATTCCCCAATGAGCTCATTGAGGCTTCGGATATCCGCCTCAACAGCTTCTTCCAAGGCTTGGATATCGTATTCCTCCTTGGGAAGAATTGGCAGGCTATCCAAGATTTCTCTGATATCCCTTCCATCCTCGCTCTCATCATCTGTTGAGAGTTCCTGAAGCCATTTGCGATAGGATTTGCTATCCAAAAGCCTTCCTTTTTGGAGGGCTTGGAGGAAAGCCTTTTGAAAATCCCTTTGATAAATCAGGGAATTGCGCATCGCCTCAACGGATGACTCCAATCTTTTGAGATATAGGATGCGCATAATGTTAACGAGAGCCCTCTGCCTACCATAGGTCTTCGCGAACTCCTCAGCCCTTCTCTCGTCCCAGCCGAGCTCCGTTAAGCGCTCCTTCAAAGATTGCCAATAGCGAGAATCCTCCCCTTCTCTCCACCTCTTCATCGCTTCAATGAAATCCTTGCGGTAATAATCGGGTTGATAAGGGGCGAAGAAGAGAGTCTCTATGGCATAAGCGAGCCTATCATAAAGGGGTTTACCGTAAATCGCGGAGAGGCTGTAATGGACGGAGTGAAGCTCCCTTTCAGGGAAATGGATAGGCTTTCCATCTATTTTTGCGCGGGGATAATTTGAACGAATAAACTGCCTGCTTCTTCGCACTGCTATCGCCTCAAGCACTTCATAGAGGGTGTCTTTATCCGCATCCGCCCTGCAGAAATAGGAGAAGAGATTCCTTATCCCCACAGATTTGAAGAAATCCTCAAAATCCTTTGTGATAAAGCGAATCTGGTTGTAGAGGTCAAAGACGCTGTTGTTGATGGGAGTTGCGGTGAGGAGGATTATCTTCTTATCGTTGTCGCCGTTCGTTATGAGGCGGAAAAGATTTCTCCAGCGATTGGTTTGGGAATTGCGGAAATTGTGGCTTTCATCCACGACTATTATCTTGAATCTCTGCGCATATTCCTCAAAGGGGAAATCCGCTTGGCTTACCTTCTCCATAGAGACGAGCTCGTGGGGGATAGCATATCCCTGGAGAAGGGGACGCCAGAGGCTATCTATGAGGGAAGCGGGACAGATAATCAGGGCTGTTTGACGCTCATGGTAAGCGTAATCATCAAGGAGGCGAAGGACGAGATAGGTTTTGCCGAGCCCAACGGAATCAGCAATCAAGACTCCTCCATAATTCTCCAAAATCTCCTTGGCAGCGAGATAGCCCTGATGCTGAAAATCCGTAAGGGCGATGGGCGAGGGCTTGCCATCCTCTTCTGATGGGCTCGTTCCAAAGCGGTCTTTCCAAGCTTCGTAGAGAATCTTTATGTAAATCTCGTAAGGGCTGTAAGGGTGAGTGAAATCGCTCAGAATGGAAAGGAACTCGGATTTATAATCAACGCTTTCCTCCCAGAGGGCTTCAAACCATCTCTTGAGCTCGTTCACAGCGCTCTCCTGCTTCAGGACGGCGTTCAGCTCTAAATTTGTTTTTAATCCCGCCCCAGTGAAGTTTGAAGAACCAACTATTCCAACGCTTCCGAGGAAGGGAACTCCCTCAAGGAGATAAGCCTTTCCGTGAAGGAAGGATTTATCGTAAAGGCGAATTTGGACGAGGTCATCTTTTAAGAAATCAAGCCAATCCTGGATTTCCGAGAGGGAGAGAGATAGGGATTGGGAAATGGCAGTCTCAAGGTCCTCCCGAAATCCGCCCAAAACGAACTCCTGCTCCTGTTCCTTACCCAATAAAAGGCGGAGGGACGATAGATTGAGGACGGTTTCCTCAAGGGAGCGTAGGGCATCAAGGTTGAAGAAAGCCGTGGCGATGGATAATTTGGGCTGATTGCTTTCCAAGAGCAGGGTCTTAAGGACATCCGCGAGATTCTTGCCAGTTACCTTGCGATTGTCAATCAAATCTGGAAGGGAGAACGAGGGCTGTTCCTCTTTCATTTACCTTTCACCAAGATAAATTTTGACGAATTGAAAGAAATTTTCAAGAGATTGTAATAAAATAGGGGGGGCGTCCGAAGGACGCCCCCCTTTTCTTTTGTGTCTTGTCTTTATCTCGGCAACAGCTTCACGCTCTTCAAGTTCATCACCGCCCCACCAGGCTTCGTCAATGGTCGCACCGCCAATGTGTACTTCCCAGCCTTCAAACTCACCTTCCCTAAGCTCTTGTCCACGAAATCCGTCCAAGAACCAGTCTCCTCTACCACTCCCTTCAAGCTTTGTCCATCTATCTCCACCGCAAACTCGCTCCCTCCCGTCCCCTTATCACAAGCATAGGTTATCACTACCTCAAAATCTCCGCCCTTCTCCACAACGAATTCCCAGGAAACCCAATCGTTCACATCAGTCCAATATCCTATGTTATCGCGTCCATCACCGGATTCGTAGCGAGCGGTCTGCCCATGAACCTTTGCGAGTCTCGCCGGGAGGTCAACCTCGCCGTTTTCGGATTGGCGAATCGTAAACTCAACCTCCGGCTTTCCCGCAAGCTCCAAAACCACTATCGTATCATAGGGGTCGGGCACTATGGGAGGGAAATCCAAAACAAGCTCCAAATCCTTCTGCTTGAACTCAATCGGCGTCTTGTCCTTCATCAGATAAGCCTTGTTGACCTTCGTCTTCAAACCCCAAATCTTGACGGGAGCTGT
>Ga0078972_1017609_pt1 | contig 10202 bp, 10 predicted proteins | sample YelNatPaOPGAMG01_FD_67568 | JGI IMG/M metagenome (GOLD analysis project Ga0078972, IMG submission 67568) | Hot spring thermophilic microbial communities from Obsidian Pool, Yellowstone National Park, USA - OP-RAMG-01 (SPADES assembly) (version 2) | ecosystem: Environmental > Aquatic > Thermal...
CCTTGATGCCGCATTTGTAGGTACGTCCAGACTGCTTTGTATATTGGGTGCAGACTGGGCAAGTGCCGGAAGTGCCGCGTTCGTCAACAGGCACCAACTTAATCCCGTAGCGCTTCAGCTTATATTCCAGAAGCCGCCTTAGTCTCCCGAAGGTCCACTGACTCATTCGCTGATTATGCTTCCGGCCACAGTTTTTCTCCCGGACCCCCGATGGATCGCCGACGTAAACGGTGGTTATCCCCCGAGCGATGCACCACCGCACTGCTTCTGCCGAGATGGCGTGCAGTACGTGCTCAATGCGGCGGTCGATGTTGTTCAGGAACCGGTACTTGGCGTCTAATAGTTTACGCCGCCGCCGGGAACCTTTCTTTGTCCGGGATATGGCACGTTGGAACCAGCGCAGCTTCTTGTTCCGAAGCCGATGCAGAGATCGTAGAAGACGACCGCTAATCACCACAGCCACCTTTCCGTTGGTCATCGCTATGGCGTGGATCTCGCCCGGATCAATAGCCGCATTGTCGCCGCCCTGGACTTTACTCAGAAACGGTTTCTCTACTACAACATGCAGCCAGTATTGATTCCGGTGCCACACAAGCTGAACATGTCTAATTTCTATCCCACGCAAGCGAACGGGAAGTTTGATCTTTAGCTCTTGTTGCGCACGGCCGTTGGAAAGACGAAGAAACGCACCATCAATTGTTATTCCGAGTTCCTTCCATGTAACCGTGAAGAAATACTTTTTTCGGTGCGGGTAGCGCCAGTCTGTTTCGCCTTTCTCGCGTAATTTCTTTGTGCGCTCACAACATTCAAAATACAACTCGACTATCGCCTGAACCGATTGGGAGTGAACCTTAAAGCGGCCTTTGACGAACTCCTTCATTGCTGTTTCCCCGAGCCAGATGTGATAGGCCGCGTAAATCAGACGGTGGACGAAGCAGACCATGTTCCAGACTTTCGCCGCCTCCATCTGTAGGCTGCGGGCTATCACAACCTGGTCAGGTCTCAGACGCAAAGGGAACTTCTCCACAAGCGCGTCTCCGGTGCGCTGCCGTCTCTTCCTCTTTCCCTCGCCGGCATTGTTCTTGAGTTTGCTCAATGTTGTCACCTCCTTCCACCATAATGTTTCGACATTGAGAACACTTTTCCTGCTCGTGCCAACGGGGAGTTTGCCGCCCTTCGGGCGGGCGGCTTTCATCCCACCCCACGAGGGGGTGGGTTTTCAGCCGCGACTTTCTATAAAAAGGAGACCCCTTCCCGGGGTCCCCCGTAATCGGGCCGCAGACGGCCCGTTATTTGTTTCCCGCCAACCCTTCCGCACCCCCGCTCCAACGCCTTCTCAATCAGCCGTGGATCAGGGCCGGCAGACACCGGGTGCATACCCACAGGCTCTCGCCCCGGTAGCGGCAGGGCAGCAGGACGGCCGTATCCTCGCCGCTGCCGCAACGGTGGCAGGTTTGCACCATATAGGTCTGGGGCCGGGAGGCGCGGAGTTCTTCCACCGCCTCCCCGGAAAAGGACGGCGCTTCCCGCTCCTCGATGGTCAGGGCCCCGGCCGGGCAGACCCCCAGGCAGAAACCCGCTCCGTCACAAAGCTCCTCCCGCAGCACCCTGGCCTTGCCGTCCACCAACTGGATCGCCCCCTCGGCGCAGGGCGTCACACACAGGCCGCAACCGGTACATTTTTCCTCGTCGATGCGCACAATCTTGCGTCTGGCCATGTTCCATCCCCCCTGCCCTCTATTTTACCGGCCCCGCGCCGGGCCGATGTAAAGGGCCGCAAGTTTTCCGGGTGATCTTGCGCACACCCTCCGGCAAGGCGGCAACCAGGAAAGCGGTGGCCCGTTCAGTCATCGCCGCTTTATGGCAGTGTTCCTGCCGATGCTCCGGAAGCATATGCATGGCGGGATCTGGTAAAACTATAGCGAAACGGCCGGGTGACAATCCGCGGCGGTCCGGATCATTGATTTCCTCCCCACGGATAAATCCGGGGGATTCCGAGGTCAAACCTCGATCCCAGGCCGATTGCCCGGAAAAAAAGCATAATATTGCGGTAGATGATCTATATTTCGAGGTCTATAGATTACCACATCATAGTATGCACATTAAGCATAATAGCTGCGTGGAAATGGGGGGATTGGAGGAATTGGCGGCTATATTACCCCACAATTCTTTACCTCATAATTTCCGATTTAATTTATAGAATTATTACATACAACTATCCGTTGTGGACCTACGAGTCACCGTTACTAAAAACACAATTAAGCGGACTATTGATAGATTTCACTTTTTTCCCGGCCACCGTGCTACTCTTTGTGCCATACTTTACCAATAGCTTGTGGCAAATGTTTAACTATACAGTTGCATGGGTGGCAATCTATACGATATGGGAAGGCATTGCACATCATTTAAGTTATTTATCTTACCATCACGGATGGAGTATTTATTGGTCAATAATAGTAGATATTATACTATTTCCATCGTTATATATACATTTTAGACGGCCGATTGCGGCGTGGCTGATATATTTCATAACAGCGATAGCTATCATTACAATTTTTCGAATTCCTTTGGTAAATTAGAACGATGGCGAGAAATAGATGGATGCTGAATATATAAACAGACTTGAAAACGCATATAGCCTAATTTCTCAAGCAAATAGTGAAATGATTCACCTTTGGGTGGCAAATACCTTCCTAACCTGGCGCTGGTGGCTTGCGCTATTACTTACGATTGGTCCTTGGATTGCATGGTATTTCTTGAGAAAAAAAGATAGCACAGACCGCCTTTTATACGCCGGCCTTGTCGTTGCGCTTATCTCTTCATGGATGGATGTTATCGGTATTTTGTTTGGTTTATGGTCTTATCATGCCGATGTGGTTCCTTTTTCCCCTTCATTTATACCTTGGGATATCACACTCCTACCAGTAAGCATAACTTTGCTTATACAATATAAACCCCACGTAAGCCCCATTTTGAAATCAGTAATATATTCCGGAATAACTAGCTTTGTAATGGAACCTGCCTTAAAGTGGTTAGGTTTTTACTGGCCAAAACATTGGGAATATTATTATTCGTTTCCTATTTATATACTAATTTATTTGATTGCACATTACATTTCTTCAAGATCGGCATTTACCAAGATCGGATAGATGATGGCGGGGAAGCCTACCCGATAACCGCCCATTCAGGGGAACCGGCTGCCATGCCCAACGAACAGGGGTGACCGCATGCGCGTAGCCATCATTGGTGCCGGAGTGGCCGGGTTGGCCTGCGCCCTGACTCTGGAGCGTCTGGACGTCGAAACGACGGTCTTCGAACAGGCTGACAGGCCAGGAGAGGCTTTCGCCCACGTCGGCCTGGTCATGCCGGTCTTCCACCGCCCGGCTGTGGATATGAGGGCCGAACTCCAACGGAAGTTCAACCTGGACCTGCAGCCGCTCAGTCCGGTCCGTCACATCACCATGTACGGACCGACGGTGAAACGGGAAGTAACCGGGCCCGACCTGGGGTTCTCCATCGAGGTGAGCCGGGCTGGCAACTCGGTGGCCGGACAACTCGCCCGGCTTTACCATGGTCCGGTTGTTTTCAACACCCGGGCGGATTATTTCACCCTGTGCGAGTCCTTCGACCATGTGGTGGTAGCCGCCGGCAACCGGGAAATCGCAGGCATGCTTGGAACATGGCAGGACTGGTTGCGCACGTGGGCGGTTGGCGCCCAAATCCTGGGGGACTTTGACCCGTCACACGTTCACATCTGGTTCGACCGGCGGCTGTTTAGAAACGGTTACGCCTACATGGTGCCTTTCAACGAAAAAATGGCCTCGCTGGTCACAGTGGTTCCGAACGTGCGAAGAAACGGTGCCAGGTCCTACTGGCAGGACTTTCTGCAGGCGCACAACTTTTCGTCCTGCCCCATGGTGTCCATCTGGGAAAAAGAGCATGTCGCGGGTTGGGTTCATCCCCTGCGGCTGGGAAATACCTTCTTTACCGGCATGGCCGGCGGCTTCATGGACAGCTTGCTGGGCTTCTCCCTGTATGCTTCCATCGCCAGCGGCGTCTCTGCGGCCCGGGCCATCGCACGGGGGCAATCCTTCGAACAGGGCGTGGCGCCTTTGAGAAAAAATATGCTGAACGCCCTTTCGCTGCGCCGCAGTATCGACCGGTTCGAGCAAGACGACCTGGACCGCCTGGTGGCGGCCCTGGTTTTTCCCGGCCTGCGGGATATCGTCTATCACAGTCGTTTCAACGTTATCGCTGCCGCTGCGACTGCGGCGGCATGGTACCGCGTCCTCAAGGCCCACGTCCGTCCTTGCGGGGCCGCCCGGTGGCCCGGCCGTCTCCCGCCCCGGTAGCGGCAGGACGCCAAGACCGCCGTATCCCCGCCGCTGCCGCAACGGTGGCCGGTTGGCACCACACCGGCCGGGGGCCGGGAGGCCAGGAGTTCTTCCGCCGGCGCTTCCCGCTTTTCGACGGGCAGGGCCCCGGCCGGCAGAAACCCGCTCTGTCGCAAAGTTCTTTCCGCAGCACCCCGGCCTTGCCCGCCGCGAAAAACATAGGGAACCCAGGGCCATCCCGACAGGACGGCGTTGGTCCCCTATCAGCCGGGTCAGGTGTGCAGCCTCTGTCAGGCGTTCGGAAGCCTAGGCGCCCAGGATGTCCCCATCGTGCGGTTTCCCTCACGCCCTGATGGCGTGCCGTTTCATCTTTTTGTACAGCCAGGCCCGGGAAATGCCCAAAAGACCGGCCGCCTTCACCTTGTTGCCGCCGCAGGCGGCCAGGGCCTGTACCAGGGCCTCGCGCTCCACCTGCTCCAGAAGGCGGGGCAGGGTCGCGCCCCCGGACGGCTTCCTGTTCCCGTACTGGCGCAGGTACAGGGGCAGGTCCTCCATCTCGATCACCTGGCCGTCGAGAAGGTTGAAGGCCCGCTCGATGACGTTCTCCAACTCGCGCACGTTGCCGGGCCAGGGATAGTTCTTGAACAGGGCCCACACTTCGGGCGCCAGGTCCAGCACCTGGACGCCGAATTCCCGGTTGAAGCGGGTGACGAAGTGCCGGACCAACGGGATGATGTCCTCACTGCGCTCCTGCAGGGGCGGAACGAAAAGGGTGACCACGTTCAGGCGGTAGTACAGGTCCTCCCGGAAGCGTCCCTCCCGCAGGAGGGCCTCCAGGTCCTGGTTGGTGGCCGCCAGGACGCGCACGTCCACCCGGCGGGACCGTCCCTCCCCCAGGCGCTCGATCTCCTTCTCCTGCAGGACCCGCAGCAGCTTGGCCTGCATGAGCAGGGGCATGTCGCCGACCTCGTCCAGGAAGATGCTGCCACCGTCGGCCAACTCGAACTTGCCGGCCTGACCGCCCTTTTTGGCCCCGGTAAAAGCCCCCTGGTGGTAGCCGAAGAGTTCCGATTCCAAAAGGTTTTCCGGCACCGCCGCGCAGTTCACCCGCACGAAGGGACCCGACCGGCGGGGGGAGGCGGCGTGGATGGCGTGGGCCAGCAGTTCCTTGCCGGTACCGCTCTCCCCGCGGATCAGCACGGTGGAAGGCCCCCGGGCCACCCGCCGCGCCGTCTCCTTGAGTTCCTGCATGGCCGGGCTCTGGCCGATGATGCTCTCAACGGTGTAGCGGGCGCCCTGGGCCAGTTCCAGTTCCTTGCGGTAGTACCCGACCTCCCGGGAGAGGGAATTGACCCGCTCGGCCAGGCGCAGGAGGTCGCCCACGTCCTTGAACATCACCCGGCTCACCGCCCCCACGATGCGGCCCTCCCGTTCGACGGGGTAGCGCATCACCACGGCCTCGCGGCCCTTGAAGCGGACCACCTCGCCGGGGGTGGCCCGCCCCGAAAGCGGCACCAGGTACAGTTCGCCGTCCTCGATCACCTCGCGGACGTGGCGGCCCACCGCCCCCTCCACGCTCACCCCCGCCAGTTCGGCGAAGGTCCGGTTCAGGTGCACGATCCGCCCCTCGGTGTCGATGACCAGGTAGCCCTCCGGGCCGGCGTCCAGAATGGTTTCCAGAGTGCCCTTGAGCTGCTTCACCGATTCCAGTTCCAGGGCCACGTGCTGCAGTTCGGTGATCTCCTGGGCCACCCCGATGGCCCCGGTGATGACCCCGTTCTCGCGGACGGGAGTCCGGTTGACCACGAAGAGGGAGTTGCCGGACGTGAACTTGCGGCCGATGTGGCTTTGTCCGGTCTGGAGCACCTTCACCAGGCCCGTGTGCGGGATGACCTCGTCCACCGGCCGTCCCAGGGCCTGGGCGGCCGGGACGCGGAAGAGGCGTTCGGAAGCCTTGTTGTAGACGATGATGCGCCCCTGGCCGTCCACCGCCAGAACCACGTTGTGGATGGCGTTCAGGATGGTCCGGTCATCGGGTCTGTGCTCCGCGTTTTTGGCCATCTTCGTCCCTTCCGTGATTTTTCGTCAAACCAGCCCCGGGAAATCCATCTGGCGCAGGGCTTCATACAGCACGAGCGCCACCGCGTTGGCCAGGTTCAGGGAACGGACCCCTCCCGCCATGGGTATCCGCAAACACTCTTCGGGACGGGCGGCCAAAAGGGCGGCCGGCAGACCGGCCGTCTCCCGGCCGAAGACCAGAAAATCGCCGGGCCGGTAGGAAACCCGGTGGTAAGGGCGCTTGCCCCGCGTCGTCAAAAAGAAGAAACGGCTTCCGGCGTTGGCGGCGAAAAGCTCCTCCAGGCTGTCGTGGTAACTGACCGCCACCAGGGGCCAGTAATCCAGCCCGGCCCGTTTCAAATAGCGGTCCGCGGTGGAAAAACCCAAAGGGCGAACCAGGTGCAGGAAGGTCCCCGTCACCGCGCAGGTACGGGCGATGTTGCCCGTATTGGACGGAATCTCCGGCTGATACAGCACGACGTGCATCATCCGTCCCGGACTTCCTCCGCCCGGGTGGCCGGATAAGGGCACAGGGATGCCAGGGGGCAACGGCCGCAACGCGGCGCGCGGGCCGTGCAGACCGCCCTCCCGTGGGCGATCAGGCGGAGATGCGCGGCCATTCGCTCCCCTGCCGGCACCAGGGCGCAGAGTTCCTCCTCCACCCGGACCGGGTCGGCGGCAGCGGTCAGGCCCAGCCGGTGCGTCAGCCGGAAGACGTGGGTATCCACGGGGCAGGTGGGCTGGCCAAAACAGACGCCCAAAACCACCCCGGCCGTCTTGTACCCCACCCCGGGCAAGGCCATCAGGGCGGTCCGGTCTCCCGGCACCTCCCCGCCGTGTCTCTCGGTCAGAATCCGGGCGGTATCCACCAGGTGGCGGGCCTTGGTCCGGAAAAGACCGACGCGAGCGATGAGGCGCTCCACCTCCGCCGTTTCGGCCCGTGCCAGGTCCGCCGCGGTGGGATAGCGGGCGAAAAGACCCCTCGTCACCTGATTCACCTGGGCATCGGTGGTACGGGCCGAAAGCATCGCCGCCACCAGCAACTGGAAGGCGTCCCGGTAAACCAGGGCCGTCTCCGCCCGGGGGTAGGCCCGGGAAAGCAGAGCCAGGATCCGTGCCGCCCGTCCCTTTTTAGATGCCAAGCCTGACGTGCTCCCCCTTGAGGCAGCGGTCCATGACGAGCGGTGTGCCGGCGGCCGCCGCCAGGGCCGCCGCCGCCTCGCTGACCACGCCCAACTGCAGCCATACGGCCCTGGGTTTCAGGGCCAGGGCCTCTTCCACGACCGCCGGCGCATCCTCCGGCCGGCGGAAGACGTCCACGATGTCCACGCTCTCCGGTATATCCCGGAGAGAAGCGTAAGCCTTCTCCCCCAGCACCTCGCCCACGGCCGGGTTGACGGGTATGACGCGGTAGCCGTGTTCCTTCAGATAAGCGGCGACCCGGTGGCTGTCCCGCTCCGGACTGGCGGAAAGACCGACCATCGCCACGGTATGTGAGGTGGTCAAAAGCTCGCGCAAAAAACGGTCGTCCAAAGACGTTCCCCCTTCTTTCTTCTGATTTCGCCCTCTTCCTCGCCCATCCCTGCCGGGGAGGACATTTTTTTGCCGCCGGGGAAATCCTAAGGGCATGAATCCGGCACCCGGAAAGGAGAGGGCGCCATGGTCCGACGCCTGGTCCGCTGCCTCGTGCTGGCGCTTCTCCTCGCCGCCGCCGGCCTGGCCCAAACCGGAGCCGCCGCCCCGCCCTGGCGTCATGCCGCCGGCGGGGGCACGGAATCCCTGGCCCAACTGCCGTCTCCCTCCCGTACCGCCGGGCCGGTCAAGGTGGTGTTCCGCCTGCCCGTCGCCAAGCCGGCCGTTTTCATAACCATCGACGACGGCTGGTACCCCGACCCGGGCGTGCTGGCCCTCATGGAAAAGTATCATTTGCCGGTCACCGCCTTCCTGATCGAAAAGGCGGCCGGGGAGCATCCCGATTTCTGGCGGCGGTTCGTGCGGGCCGGAGGACACCTCGAGGACCACACCGTCGACCACCCCTTCCTCACCCGCGTTCCGCCCCCGGCGCAGTACCGGGAAATCGCCGCGCCGCTGGACTATTTCAGCCAATTCGGACCCCGGCCCGACGAGTTGCGTCCTCCCTACGGAGACTACAACCCCGCCGTGGGGCTGACCGCCCGGAAGGCCGGCATCAGGTACATCGTGCTGTGGGACGCCGAGATGCGCGGCGGGCGCCTCCACACCATCCGCAACCAGCCCTTGCAAGCGGGAGACATCGTCCTCCTGCACTGGGTCCCGGGTCTGACCCGGGACCTGGACAGCCTGTTGTCCCTCCTGGCCCGCAGCCACCTCGGGGTGGCCGACCTGACCCAGGCTCTCGCCGGCACCGGGCTGACCGTGGTGCCGGCCCCCGCTCCCCCGGCGACGGGACCATCGCTGCCGCGGGCACCCGCGGGGCGCCGGGTGCGGGGCACCCTCCCGCCGGGCGGGTCGTGGGCCGAGGTGGGTCCACCGCGCGGGGGCGATTCGGTGGGAGTATGGGTGTACGGGAAAGCCGCCCTCTCCGGCCGTCCTCCCGGGCAGGAAAAGCGGCCTTGAATGTCGAATCCATTACCCCGGAAGGTTGTCGACCGGGATGACCCGAGTCGGCCAAGGGCGACGGGAGAGGACCAAGTCAAGTGGCGCAACGAAAACCAGCGCGGCCCTTTTGGCGCAGGCTGTCCACATATGTAGTCGTAGGCGCAATGATCCTGCTGGCGGGCTGCGGTTCGGCCTCGCCCCTTGCCGGCAACCACACCGCCCCGCAACCGCCCCCGCCGGGAGCGACGACGGGCACCGGGGCCGTGGCCCCCACGGTGTACGGATCCCAACCGGCCGACGGTGAAACCGAAACCACTCCGGCGCTCAAACCGTCCCTGCGGCCGGTGCCGCCCGGACCGGCGGCCCCGCTGGTCTTTCGTGTGCCTACCGACCAGCGGGTGGTGTTCATCACCATCGACGACGGCTGGTTCCCCAACCAGGGGGTCCTGAACCTCATGCGGCAGTACCACCTGCCGATAACGGCCTTCCTCATCCAGGAGGCGGCCCACGAACACGAGGCCTACTGGAAGGAATTCCTGGCCGCGGGCGGCACCATCGAGGACCACACCTACTCGCACCCGTTTTTGACCCGCGTCAGCGAGGACCAGGACCGGGCCCAGATCGCCGATCCGGTCTCTTACTTCAAGGACCTGGGAGCCTCACCGGACGAACTGCGGCCGCCTTACGGCGACACGGACCTGGCCGTCCAGAAGCTAGCGGCGGCGGCCGGCATCAAGTACGTGGTGATGTGGGACGCGGTCATGTCCGGCGGCAGGCTCACCGTCGTCCGGGGGCGTCCCCTGGCCCCGGGCGACATCATCCTGCTGCACTGGGTACCCGGCCTGGACCAGAGCCTGACCACCCTGCTCCACATCCTGCAGGAGCAACACCTGGGCGTGGCCAGCCTGACCGACGCCCTGGACGGCCGGCCGCTGCGGGTGGTCTGGCTGAGCGAGAAAGGCGGGGGCGCCGCCCCCTCACCGGCCACCACCACCTCGGTTTATGGCAAGGTTTACCAGGCAGGACACTGACGACCGGTCGTCTTTCCCCGTAGCACGAGAAAACCCCCGGGCCCACTGGCCGGGGGTTTCTTGCACGTGGTCCCTTTTACGCGCTTGCCGCTTCCCTTTTCTCCTTCAGGGCCCGCCACACCTTCTCGTAGGAAAGGGGCAGGCTGTCCAGGCGGATGCCCATGGCATCGTAGATGGCGTTGGCGTAGCAGCCCATGGTGGG
>Ga0078972_1017613_pt1 | contig 10200 bp, 15 predicted proteins | sample YelNatPaOPGAMG01_FD_67568 | JGI IMG/M metagenome (GOLD analysis project Ga0078972, IMG submission 67568) | Hot spring thermophilic microbial communities from Obsidian Pool, Yellowstone National Park, USA - OP-RAMG-01 (SPADES assembly) (version 2) | ecosystem: Environmental > Aquatic > Thermal...
CTGAACACCAGCGAAAAAGTCGGCCCTCAAGACTTGACAAGAACATGGGGACACCCCCCAGAGTCGAGGTGCTGGCCTGTATTCCAGTGCGATATCCGAGTCGCCACCTCCTGCAGCGCCAGGTAGAACATCGCATCGGTGAGAGTCTCACCTCGGGCGCCCTGGCCGAAGCCGCTGGTCACCCCCCGCCTCCGAAGTGCCGTACCGGGCGTACCAACTCCGCTAAGCACCCAGCGCCACCGGACAGGTGTGTGGCGGTCCGTTGACCGCTACAGATCAGGGCTGGCGGCTCATGGAGACAAGCCCGCCGCTGAGGACGAGCCGTCGAATGGTCCTGCCGCCAGGTGGCTGGGGAAGATGCCCATCTGGTCGAGGAGCTCGGGCAGGCCGGGCGCTCCCCTCTCTCGTACCGCGACCTCGGCGATGCGAGCGCAGGCCCAGGCGTCGCTCGACGCGTCGTGGTGGTTGAGCCCGTCGATCCCTATTAGATCGGCGACGTCGGGTAGCGAGTAGCAGGCCTGGCCTGGCCAGACCATGCGGGCCAACCTGTAGGTGCACGCATAGCGGAGCTCGGGCCGGGGGGTTCTGGTGTCGTCGCAGGCGTGGCGGATGACTCCCAAGTCGAACGGTGCGTAGTGGGCTACGACCAGCCGGCCCCCGATAATGTCGGTTAGCCGATCGAGGGCCTCAGGCCACTCGGGGGCGTCCTCACACATGTTTGGGGTGATCCCGTGGATCGATATGTTGATGCCGTTGAATCGGAACTCGGGGGGCCGGATCAAGAACGAACCTCGGTCGACCATGACCCCGGCCTCGGAGATGGCCCACCCCACGGCGCAAGGACTACCCAAATGCTCGTTGGCCGTCTCAAAGTCAATGGCTATGAACTGGCTCACGGCCCATTCTCGCGCTACTGGTCCACCAGCAACGCACCTGGCCCCTCGCTGGAAGCTGGCTTGGAGCGTTGCCCCTTCCTGTAGCGTCGCTGACCTACCAACCGCATCAGCAAATGGCTACTCTTGCCATCTGCTCCAGACGGCCCGTCGTCTGTGACCCTGCGGGGTCCAGCAAGTGGCCATAGCGCTCCAGCACCAAGGTCAAGGAGGTCTGCCCGGCCCGCCGGGTGATCTCAAGGGTGTTCGCCTCGCCCCCCTCCGAGCACCTCGACCATCGACGCTACAACCGGCTACGCTGACGCTCGTCGAGAAACCTACGTTCCGCACGTGCGGTAACGCCTTCAGCGTGAATAACCGAACAGGCCGGCTCGCTCACGGCGTCGTCAAAGCATAAACCGAACCCGCTGCGCTACCCGACGGCCCGATCACCCTCCGACTCTCTTACGACGACGTTCTGTACCTGACACCGGCGGGCAGCCTCGAAGCCGACCGATCCCTCGCCGCCGCACCTGTGCGGCCCCGACGCCAGGGGTGTCAACTGCGGGGCTTAGATCGGAAAGGCTCACGGCGACGGCAGCGCCTCGGCTCCCAACGGATGCGGGGATACGGGCGAGCGGATGGCCGACCCAGCGGGTTGTCGTCTCAGTGGAAGAAGCTTGGTGGCGCATCTGTGCCAGGGGGACGATCGTCGCCCCCTCGCTGCCTGGCGGCCACTCCTGGCACTCTCAGACCGGCGCGGTGACCCTGATACACGCCGCGATCGACGCGGCGTGGTCGGCTACGACTCCCTGGCCGATCCTGACCAGCTCCGCCACTCGGGGATCGGTGACCCGGTAGTAGGCGAAGCGGCCCTGGCGTCGCACCGAGACCAGCCCGCAGGAGACAAGGCAGGCCAGGTGGGCAGAGACCCGCCCCTGGGAGAGCCCGGCCCGCTCGACGCACTCGTTGCCGGTCCGTTCGCCTTCTGCACAGAACTCGAGCAGGTCAAGTCGGGTGGGATCTCCGAGTGCCCGGTAGAACTTCGCCATCAGCTCGCGCCCTGCCGGGTCAGCAGGCAGTGGTGGGGCTGGTGGCCGGCGACGGGAGCTGAGCGAGGTACTCATGCTGCGCAGCATGACAACTTAGCGACATCTGTGGCAAACGACTGGGCGGCCAGCTTGATGCCCTCGGCCATGGTCAGATACGGCGCCCAGGTGTGGGCCAGTTGGTCGACGGTCATATTGGCCTCCAAAGCGTAGGTGGCGGCCAGGATGGCGTCGCCGGCGTTGGCGCCGATCATGTGGATCCCGACCACCCGGCCCGTGCCGACCTCGGCCACGATCTTGACCACGCCCCGAGTATCACGGTTGACGACGGCCCGAGGAACATAGCCGAGCGGCAGCACTCGGCACGTGCAGGTCAGCCCGGCCGCTCCGACCTCCGTGTCAGTGAGGCCAACCGCTGCGATGTTAGGTGAGGTGAAAGTCACCCGGGGCAGGTGGGAGTAGTCGACCCGCCGCGCCGCGTCGTCGAAGGCGTTGTCCACCACCATGGTGCCATGCGATCCGGCCACGTAGACGAACTGAGGTGCACCGGTGACATCCCCGGCCGCCCAGATCCTCGGGTTCGCGGTGCGCAGCTCGTCGTCCACCACCACGGCCCCGGTCGGGCCGACCTCGACACCCACCACATCCAGACCGAGCCCGGTGGTGTTGGCCCGGCGCCCGGTGGCCATCAAGATGGCCTCGGCACGAACCTCCCGGCCGTCCGCCACCGTCGCCACCATCTTCTCCCCGTCCCGGGACACCTTGGCCAGCGACGCCGATGTCCACACGTCGACGCCCTCGTCGGCGAGCACGCCTTCGATCACCTCGGAGATCTCGGGTTCCTCGCCGGCCGCCAGGCGGGGCAGGGCCTCGACGAGGGTGACGGCACTGCCCAGACGGGCGAACAGCTGACCGAGCTCCAACCCCACGTAGTTGCCCCCCACCACGATCATCGACTCGGGCAGGTGATCGAGATCCAAAGCGGTGGTCGAGGTCAGGTAGCTGGACTCGTCCAGACCGGGGACGGGGGGAACCCACGGGGACGCCCCGGTCGCCACCAGATAGTGCGCCGCCTCGATCCGCCGGCCGTCGACCTCCAAGGCCGGTCCTTCCACGAATCGGGCCTCACCCCGGCGGACCTCCCAGCCGTACTCGGAGGCCAGGTCCTCGTACTTCTCCTTTCGCAGCATGTCGGCTATCTCGGCCTTGCCGGCGACCAACGCTGCCATGTCGACAGGGCCGGCAGACGTGGTGATCCCGGGGAAGGACTCTCCAGCGGCGACATGGCGAGCCTCGGCAGCGGCCAGCAGCGCCTTGGAAGGGATACAGCCCACGTTGACACAGGTCCCTCCCATGGTGGACCGCTCGATCATCACCACCGAGTGACCCCTGGCCGTCGCGGCGATGGCGGCCGCGAACCCTGCACCGCCCGAACCGATGATCGCCAAGTCGTAAGTCATGCCGTTACTCCCTCACTTATATCTGTCTATGCGAATGTTAGCATTAGACGGAGAGGACCGGACGTTGAAGAGACGGCATGGAGGCCGGCGAGCCGAGTTAGACGCCCTGGAGGCCCGGATGCGCGACGGGATCAACGCTGTGCTGATCTCGCCGGCGTCGACACGGCCCTCCACCTCGCCGGGCGCCTAGCCGGCAAGGAACCAGCTCGCGAAGTGCGCCGAGGCATCCAGTAGGACCGGGCGCCCCGGGTGTGAGCGAGTGCCAAGCCACGCTCGACGTGGCAAGCTTTCGTCTGCGGATGTCAGCCGCCATGGCGGCGTCGGGTTGTCGATTCGAGAATCGACCGACGTCGGGACGCGGCGCTGTTCCGACCTACTAAGACGCGGACTCAAGACTCCATCCGGGACGTCCCGGTAAATCCACTGTTCGCCTGGCGAGAGAGGCGACCACGCTACCGTCGCAGCGAGTAGCGGGCTGGGCTCCGTAACGACGAGAACCCCACTCCGAGCCCGCCGAGCGGAGCCTCAGCCGCGTACATACAGATCCCGGTTCGCTCGCTGCCGACCTCCTGGGGGAGCACCTGGTTGTGCCCTGCCATCACCACTAGGCCGTGGGGTTGCGCGCACGAGGTGGAGCGGGCCGGCTCGGAGAGGGTCTGTGGGCGGCTGGCTGGTCCGGCGACAGGGTCATCGAGGCCATCGAGGCCCGGGGAAGACGCTTCGTCCTAGGAGTGCAGTGGCATCCGGAGGACACCCTGGACTGGGACCCGAAGCGCCGCCTCCAAGGTCCCGGAGCCCCAGCGTGGAACGACTCCCAGCATGCTAAACACCTCAGGCTTTTTGAGGCGCTGGTAGCGGCTGCGGCCCAGGCGCGAACTTCCAGCTCTGCCTGCGATTGAGCCGGAGAGCCTTTTATGGCTCAGGCTTCTTGGACAGGTACCCCGAAGAAGGCCTCCGGCGCGTCAGTACCGTTCGGCGCGTTGTCGAGTCCGTAGTGGGCGATTTCACGACGAGGGACGAAACGTTGTGCCGTATTGCATCACAGATGATGCAGATATGATGTGAGAGTGAGAACGACTGTCGATCTGCCGCCTGCCGTGCACCGGCGCGCTCGGGAGCTTGCCCAGGAGCGCCACCAGTCCCTGTCAGCCGTTGTGGCAGACCTGGCGGTGCGCGGTCTCGCGACGCTCGGTGCGCCTCTGGAGGTGATCACCGACCCGACAAGCGGCTTCCCGGTGATCTCGCTCGGGCGACGGTTTACGTCGGCGGAGGTGGCTGACGAGATCGACGACGAGTGAGCACCACCTTTCTGCTGGACGCCAACACGCTGATCGCTCTGGTGATCTCCGATCACGAGCATCACGACAGAGCTGCACAGTGGGCGGCCGGGGTCGACGAGATCGCTCTCTGCCCGATCGTAGAAGGAGCGCTGGTGCGCTTCCTTGTGCGCGTTGGCGAGACTCACACCACCGCGATAGCAACGCTGTCGGCCCTCTACGGCTCGCGACGGTGCGTCTTTTGGCCCGATTCAATCTCCTACACGGCTGCCCAACTCGGACATGTCATTGGCTATCGTCAGGTAACTGACGCATACCTCGCAGCGCTGGCCGCCAGTCGGGGTTGTCGGCTTGCGACGTTCGATTACGCGCTCGCCAACGTGCTTCCCAATGAGACGGAACTCATCCGCTGAGAACCTGAGGGACCGTGTAGCCGACCAGCGGACTGTTGGCGCTGCGAAATCCGAATTTCGACATCGTCTGGCGCGTGCGTCCATATCACCCTCCACCTGCGACGATTAGATCCCATACGGATTCCCGCCAGCCGGCCGCTGATCGCGGCCAGCACGGAGCTCGCCGTCGCGTTGGAAGGTCCGTCCGTGATGACCCAGTTCACCCTTCGTATCTCCCGGCGATGCTCGCCCTCTCCCAGCCGGCGGCAGCCACCTGCCCCGGCCTCCCTCGGTCGGCGCGACGGCGCCCTGAGCCACCCGGCCGGCCGTTGCTAGGGACGTCGCTCGCATCTCGAGTTCCGACAGGAACTTGGGTACTGACTCCTCACCGTCGCCCGGATCAACATCTCGCTGGAGCCAGGCCGCCAGATCCGGCAGGACGCATCGCTGACCTCACCCTGCTGTGGTACTCGGCTACGGCCTACTATGCGCTGCTTTCGGTGCGTCGCGAGCGGAGCGGGTGAGCTCCCTCCGAGCATGGCCACGCGAGCCAGATCGGCCGCTTGCATCCGGTCGGTCGGGCCGTAGAGGAGCTGGCGGGCAACGAAACCGCTCCGGCCTGACGGGTCACCTCAACAGGAGCGTGGCGCATGGTAGATCCCTGCGGGACATCCCGGGCGGAGACGCCGTAATCGCTCAAGTCGGCAGAGGAACGCTGCGACCGCCGGGGCTGACCAGGGCGGGGTATTGGTCTCGACTGGACACTCCCAGCTGTCAGGTTCCTACGACGGTCTCCCTCACTGACTTTGCGGTCACGCACCCGGCAGGTTCCCACGCCTGAAGACGGCACCAAGCACCCGTGCTATCCACCCTTTAAGACCGCTATTCGAGGAGGGTATTGAGCTGTTCGGACCGGAGACGGCCACCACATCTCGGACCGCGCGCTTCACGGCAACGCCGCCGCGGTCGCTGCCTCGGACGCGTCCACCGACGCCTACCGTGAACGGTCCCTGGGCGATACGGCGACCCAGCGACGTGCGGACGCGCTCGTCGCAATGGTGGCGGACGCGATCGGCGCTGACCACTTCGTCACCAAGCGTCCGCCTTCGCGAGCCATGACCTGGCACATCGCAAGCGGCGAGAAGGAGAGACGGTCCCCGACGCTGCCGGCCTTCGCTGGTAGCGTCCACCGAATCCGTTTGAGGACGAAAGACCCAGGTGATCAAGAACATCGGCTCGAAGCGCCGCCTGGTTCCGGTCTTGGGCGAGCTGCTTGGGCCGCCTGGTGCGGAGATTGCATCGGGTCCATAACCGCTCCCTACCACGGCTGTGCGACGCCGAGCCGGCAGGGTCCGCTGTTCTAGCTGCGTCGTCGCGCATTTTCCTGGTCAGGTCACGAACGGCGCTTACCGTTCTTCCTCGGCAGGCCCGCCCCGCCTGTCTTTGGTGAAGCCGCTTCGGACAGGGCAGCGTCACGGCGCACCTGGGAGGTGACACTCTTAGCAAGCAGCCCTCGGCCCGCAACGGGGGCCGTGCGCTCCGTCGCAGCGGAGCGCCAAGCCCCAGTCGGGTGACCAAGAAGCGAGCTCTCAGATGATCACGGTGGCCAGGTCGAGCGCGGTCAGCCCCCTCTGCGACTTAAGCGCACCCCGACGGGGATCCCGGTAGGCATCCCACCCTACGGTGGGCAGACCTGCAAAGTGACGATCACTGGATCGAGCTCGGTCGCGCCGACGACCCTGTTGCACGTCGAGCGAAACGCGTCCCTGATCGTACCTGCGCCTTCGATCTTGCGACCGGACTTCTTCTACAGCGTGTCGTCGACGTCCAATATCAGCGTGCCGGCCGGGCAGAGCACAGCGCCCATGCGCGCAACGAGCGCCTCGCGAAGCGCGTTCGTCGACCAGCGCCCTGCCCACAAGAAGCGGGGTAGGCGTCGTGGGACCGCATCCCTGCGGGGTCTGCGGCACAGATCCCGCCTGTCACCGTGCGTCTCCCCGACGCCAGCACCCAGCCGGTGAGGATCGTGGAAAACCCGGAGAACCCAGGCGAGGTGAAGCAGTTTCTCGCCAAGCCTCTGATCGCCTTCCGTGCAGCCCGAGGCTGTCGCTGAGTCCCTCTCGCCGTATCGACCCCCTGTCTATAGAGTCCGCAGTAGTCTCTCGCAGGCTGGGACGATTAGCCAGCCGGCAAGTCCGAAGATCCCATCGGCGCCAAAGCGCGCAAGACACAGGCCCGGATCGTCGAACAACTGGGCCGGACTCGCCGGGCGCTCCCTGACTCGGTCACGGTGCGCGGCTACCGATGCGACAAGACCAACTGCGCCGGCCACTGCGATCCCCGCCCGCACGGACCGTCGATTCAATGCACCCGCAAGCTGGACGCGAAGATAGTGAACCGACGCCGCAGCGCCGCCTTGATCAACCCAGGCTGCGGCGAGGTGGACAGCTGCGAGCGTAGCTGCGAGCACGCGCAGGGCCGAGTACCGCTTCTGTTTCAGCCCAAAGCGCTAGCGCCTCTGCCCGCGCTGTCCGCCGATCACTCCGCCGACGATGCCGTGCGGGGGTGAAGCGGTCCGCCAGGTTGGCGTAGCGGGCGCCCACCCGTAGAGTCGTGGCGTGACCCAATCCACGAACAACACCATCGAGGCCGACGTAACGACCTTCAGTGATCTCGGCAAGGAGATGTGGCATTTCCTCACCGGGAACGAAGCGGCCATTAACTACCAGTTTGTCGATATGCTCGTCGAGGTTCCTCGCGGTACTGGCTCCGACTCTCCGAGGGCGACCTGGCGCCTGAACGGCACTCTGCGCATCACCACCGAGCAGCGCTCCGCTCGCTCCTAGAGGGTGCGCTTCGAAGCCGATCTGCAAATCGAGATCGACGGCACGGTCGTCGCTGTCGGCAGCGACGACGGCACCCTCGTCGTCACTGCTTCCGACCTGAGGCCGGTGCTCGCATCTCTCCGGACTTACGGACCGATGCCAGCGAAAGCGTTGCGACGTGCCGCCGCTCAGCTCGACGCTTCGGGCGCCACGGTGCGGGTGGACACGCCGTCAGCTCGGGTGCTCACGATTGGACGCGAAGCCCGCCCCCAGCTCCTGACCCGCTTGATCGGCATCTCCCACGTGCGAGTGGAGTCAATCCCGTCTGCGGTCGCTGCCATCTGCCCGAAGAAGATCGTGCTGATCGCAGCGGCGATCCTAGCCGCCGCCGGCGGACTGGCGGTCGGGCGGCTCGTCCGAAGCAGCTAAGTTAGCGACCTCAGGGGCGCGCTCGGGAAATCAGCAGCTCAGATCCAGATCAGCGGCGAACATGGTCGCTTGCACAAACCCGGCTATCGCATACTTGCCGCCGCACTACGCGGCCATCGGCGGCATGGAGAGACGGATCTATTCGGCGACGAACTCGACGCACGTTCGGGCAGCCACCAGGCGTCGACATGGCGCTGCGCCAGCTCATCCAATCGCGAGTGATCGAGGCTGTCGGGAGGAGCGTCGGCGCGTCTCGAGGCCCGAGAAGCCGTCGGCGGAGACCATTCGAAGCGAGCGGCCCTCGAGGACGGCCCACTCCTCTTCGTTCCCCTATCCTTCTTCAGGTGGTTGCGGCACTTCCTCAGCTTCGCGGACCCTGGTCGGCCGAGACCGTCAGCGACTTCCTAGCCGAGACGGTCATCCCCATGCGGATCGCTGTCGACTCTCTTTCGGGTTGGCCGCTCGTGCTGTCCGTTTGGTTCGTCGCCGACGGGATGGAACTGGTCGGCGCGATCCGACCGGACTCAATGCTCGCCCGTTGTCTCCGCCGGCGGCCGGTCTGCGGTTTCGAGGTGGCCGCAGACGTCCCTCCTTACATGGGGGTGCGTGGCCGTGCGGATGTCGACCTCGACGAGGGCGCCGGCGCCGCCATCTTGGACCGGCTCCTGGTTCGCTACACCGGGTCGCTGGACACCCCGTTGGGGAGGCGGCTGCGGACCCGCCGCGAGGACGAACTGTGCCTGCGACTCCGGCCTTCCCTGCTGGTGAGCTGGGACTACCGCAAACGGATGTGAACCCGCCGGTTCACTGCTCGGGGCTGTGGCAGACGGCTTTGAGGTTATCCCCTTCGCGTGAAGCACCTCGACGGCGGCATCGACGGAAGCCCGGACGCCGGCCCGGTCGGGCACTGCGAGGGCCCTCCTGACGATGGCCGCATGGGACCTGGCCGCCCTGGCCTCCTCGTTTAAACCGTCGAGTGGCCGGGGGGAGTTGCACCCCCGGCTCTCACAGCACCGGACGTGACACTCTCATGTCATCGGGTTCCTCTCACCTAGCCGTCAGGCGATCGCCCCGAACGCCCAGTGGGCGAATAGCGTTGGAGCCCGGCGTTGCACGCCGTGTAGCCACCGCCACGCCCGGCGGACGCTGGTGCGTAGCCGCTTGAACTTCCTTTTCTGGTGCCGGGACGTGTGAATGCGGTCCACGACGGGACGGCCGAGATCTGGTCCGAGCTCGGCCAACAGAAGCACCCGATCGCCGGTGGACTCCTGCTGGTCGCCTAGAAGCCCCTGCCGCCACTCCCGGAACCGGTCGAGGCACTCGACTTCCCGTGTCATCAGGCTATTACTTTTTGCTCATAATGAGTCAAGACTCCTACCTGCCCGGTGCCGCTACCGGGTGATCCGAACTCCAACGCTGCAATAGCCTTTCGTTGTCCGACATCGGTGCGGCCGTCGTAGTGGAGCCGGAGGGTGGACTCGCTGTTGCCCAGGATGTCGGTCACCGTGCGGTAGGACTCGCCGGCGTCGAGCATGGCCGTCGCCGCAAGATGGCGCAGATGTTGCAGCGTGAGCTCGGATGTTCCCCGAGCTGCCGCCCAACGATTACTCAAGGCGTCGGGAGCATCGGCACCGATCCGTCGCAACCAGAGGGGAAGACATACTCCGAACCCGCAGGCCCGACGCCGGTCGTCTCCCGCCGGCGTGCCGCTTGACGCCGGAGAGCATCGACAGCTGTCAGGGTATCTAAAACGACCCCTGACCTGGTGCCTTTTTGCTGTTGTGTTGTCGCTATTCGAACCCGAGCGAGCTCCGTGGTCGTCTGCTCGTCCTCGTCCCGCGAGACGGCTTGACCCCTGACCCAATATGATATCATAATGTAAGCATGGCAAACGTT
>Ga0078972_1017615_pt1 | contig 10199 bp, 3 predicted proteins | sample YelNatPaOPGAMG01_FD_67568 | JGI IMG/M metagenome (GOLD analysis project Ga0078972, IMG submission 67568) | Hot spring thermophilic microbial communities from Obsidian Pool, Yellowstone National Park, USA - OP-RAMG-01 (SPADES assembly) (version 2) | ecosystem: Environmental > Aquatic > Thermal...
CCACCTTCTCCTTCTCAAACTCGGGGTAGTAGGCACAGTGGCGGAGTTCCCACCAATAGTCGCCCTGATCATCTCGCTTCTTAGCTTTTTCTTCAAATGGCTTTAAATGTTGCATTAAGGCGGGGAATTGTTTGTTGATGAATTGTTCTGCTTTTTTATTGTCCATCAAGGATGATGGACATACTTTGTTGGTCCAACCTGCAGGGATAACAATCACCCACAACCCCGCCCACTCGTAATGGTAACGTTTGATATCCCTGCCTCGCAAAATGGGTTTGATAATGGCCTCGGTGCGTTGGCGTTCGTTTAGTCCGCCGATGCAGGATGCATCGGCCACACTGCAGTTGGCAAGTATTTCGTTGCGTTTTTCGGTGGTAATAATAAATGCCTCGTTTAAGCCGGTTAATACGCCACGATATATTTTGACATCCCAATCCTTAAGCGGTTTACCGATGCGTTCTATTTTTTCCTTAAGCCGTTGTTCGGCATCGGAGCCTATAAACCAGGCATCGTTGGTGAGTTTGTCAAGAATAATGGCATTCTCCTTTACCTGCCTGTCGATGTTTACATCGCCATTTTGCCTTTGCAGGGTTAGTGCCCTTAACCTAAAAGTACCCAGAGCATCCCTGCTCTGGATTGTACCCAGAGCATCCCTGCTCTGGATTGTACCCAGAGCATCCCTGCTCTGGATTGTACCCAGAGCATCCCTGCTCTGGATTGTACTTCCATCAGCACTTTTTCCACCAGCAGGGATGCTGGTGGTACTTTTACCTTTGGGATTATTTCTTATGTATTTTCTTATGGCTTCGAATGCTTTTTCATTTCGTACTATATGGTCATATGACTCGTGCATCCACACCTGACCTTTTCTCCCAAGTAATTTATTGATTTCATTAGCGGTGTATGATTTCCAACTGTGTAGAATATCGGTAATGGAATAATTACCAATAGGTTTTACCAACACATGTACATGGTTAGGCATAATTACCCATTCGTCAAGAATATAGCGCTCGTTATTGAAATGTAATAATGCATCAGCAACAATTTTTGAAACTTTTGAATCTTTCAAAATGCATTCGCCATAACCTGAATCAAGGAGTTCTTCAATTCGTTTAGTAAATAAACGAAAATATTCTATTTTTTCTTCTTTTGATAATAAACTTAAGTCTTTATCTTTATGCTTCTTTAACCACATTTCACGTTCGGCTTTAATCTTTTCTTTTGCATGCTCTGGAATGGAATCTGCAAGTCGGAATGTTATAAAATACCACACATTTTTTTGTTGCCAGTGAGGAAGATTGCCCCGATATATTTCAATTTCATTATATGGGCTAAAAAATTCATATATTTCTCCAGCAGGGATGCTGGAGCAGGAGGTACTTTTAGTTTCTCCAGCAGGGATGCTGGTGATACTTTTTCCACCAGCAGGGATGCTGGTGGTACTTTTAGTTTTTTGGATCAGCAGAATATTGGTATCAACGGTGGCATTTTCAAAAACACCGGGGCCTAAATCAATAAGCAGCACTGGATTGTGGCGGGCAAAAAACTGCCGCAACTTTTCGCCATAGCCTGCCCGCATCCATTTGTTGGAGGTAATATAACACAAATGTCCTCGCTGTTTCAGCAGTTGCAGACCTTTTTCGTAAAACAGGCAGTAAATGTCGCCGGTGCGGTCAAAAGTTTCGTAATGCTGGTCTTTGTAAAGGTCCGCATACTTAAGTTTTCCGCTATAGGTTTTCTGAAGCTGAATGTAGGGCGGATTCCCGATTACAATATCAAAACCCTCGGTTACCCCAAACATCCATTCGGGGTCGAACCAGTCGGCCGAGGAATTTTGATCATAGGGGTCAAAGGAGGCAATCTGTTCCGCAGATCTGCTTTCCCAACCTTCGGCTTTCAATTGTCCTGCAATTTGTTTTCTGAGTTCTTTGTCCTTGCACTGAAGGTTAATTTTTTCTTTCCGGGTTTTGGCTGTATAGTACTGGTGACGGAGTTCTTTCAGTTCATTTTCTTTTTCATCAATCGAGGCGTTTCGTATAGTAAGCTGTTGTGGTCTTCCCAGGCCAATTAATGTGTTAGCCCCCACAAACTTGGTTTCGAGGTTGGGCAAGGGACGGATACCAAAATTTTCTTTCCTGGAATCAATTTTCTGGTCAATCACCAGCGAAATAAAAAACCGCAGTTTGCTAATCTGTATGGCAATGGGTTGAATATCCACCCCGTAAATACAGTTTTCAATCAGGTACAGCTTACGGGCATAGTCGGGGTAATTGATATGCTCGTCGAACGATTCGTTAATCTCTTTCAGCAGTTCTTCGCGTTCACTCTTATCGGAATGTTTAAATGCCTTTTGAGTTTCCTCAAGGGCTTTGTTGTACTGTACTTCGTACCAAACTTTGTTATCCGGGTCGAGTTTTTGCAGAATAAAAACCAGCTGGTGCAGAATACCCATTGGAAAGGCTCCCGAACCACAGGCAGGGTCAAGTATTTTAATGTTGTCAACCAACTCAATAATTTGTTTTTTTTGATCCTCGCTTAAGTCAGGGGCATCGTCGGAGAATGCGATCAGCTTTTCAATGGTTGCCTCATCCAACTGAGTATTTGAAAGCAGGTAATGCTTTACGGATTGCTGTACCATGTAATCGACAATCTCGCGGGGGGTGTAAAAACTTCCAGTGGCTTTGCGGGCAGTGGTAGCAGTTTCGGGGTTGTACGAGGCCAGCAGTTCTTCAAACACCTTACCCAGCATCTCGGGGTCAAGGGCTACTTCCTGGTCAACCGGCGTGCTTTCATCAATAGTGAAATTGTAACTCTTTAAAATTTCAATCAGTCCCCGTACGGTTTTATCCTTTCCCATTTCGTAAACCGAGAGGTTTACCTTCTCTTCATCGGCCTGAAAAAACAGGTAATCAGAAATGATGGCCTGCTTACGGGGATTGCGCGAAAATCCGTCAATGTAGATTACCTTTCCGGTTTCATCCTCTTTGTCGAGGCAATCGAAAAGCCCACCGTTGAGGAATGGAATGTCCTTAAAGAGTGCAATTGCTTCTTCGGGCGGGATGGCAAACTTTTGAGCATAGCGGTAAAGGTTTTTTACTCCGTACTCCTTCTGGTTTTGTGAAAAGTCTCCTTCACGGGCAAAAGCTCGCTCGTTCATTTTCTGGTTCAGGGTGCCGAAAAAAAGGTTCTGGAGAACGGCATTGTAATAGTTGGAGGCCTCTTTGCCGGTATAAAAATCCTTAACAATGCGCTTGAGTTCTTTTACGTCAAAAAGTGATGCAGGGATCAGTTTTTTTTCCTTAATAAACCAGATAAAAATAATTCGTGTGAGTAAGCGAATCAGGTTGGTGGAGTTACGGATTTCAGCATCTTTAGCCGGGTTGGCTGAGTACTTGTAGTCGTCGGGAAACTTCACCTTATCCATAGCCCAGAAGTACCAGCAGGCTATTTCGTGGTAAAATTCGGCCCGCACCTTATCCACACTGAACGCTTCAATGATTTTCGATAACGAAGTGAATTCGGCAAGGCTTATTTGCCGGATAAAGGTTTTGTTGGTTTGTTCGCGGCTGACAAAGTAGGTGTATCGCTTAAAATTGCTGAACCTGACCTTGCCTCCGGGCAACGGGATGTCGTAAATCAGCGAAAAACGGAAATCGCCCCTGTCGTCGTAAAAAACAAAGAAGCCACCCGAATACCTGAGTTGTTCCTTTAAAATCTTTTTACCCAGATCATACTGTCTTTTCTTGCCGCTCCGTTCCGAAAGTTCATGTTTGGTTTTAGCTGTAAAAACAAGCATTTCCAGCTTGTCGTCGGTTGTTTCAAAACTGCCTAGAAGGGTGCACCCCTCAAAGAATTCGTCGTTGAAACGGACTACTTCTTCCGGATTATGTTTAAAACTTCGTGTTTTATTACGAAAAAGTGTAACAAGATTGTGGTGGTTAAAATCGGAAATCAGATTTTCAACTATCTCCTTGTTCATGGCCGGTTTTTGTTAAAAGCTTCAGCTTACAAAGAATTTTACGTTTTATATTGGAATTGCCTGGTTCGGTGTTCCAATGTTGCGGATGGCGATAATGATTTCGGTTGCTGTTTTTGAAATGCGCTTTTTTTCGTTTTCGAGGTAATTCGTTCCCAGTTCGTTCATAAGGCTTGATATTTCGGTTATTACCCCCTGTAATTCATTGCCATTGTTTTTCAGATTGGCAATGCGGCGGAGGGTAAACTGCGTAAGTGTTCCATAATCCAGTATATCCTCGCGCAGGGACCTGAGGAATGCTTTATACGGCAGTAATTCAGGCTCCTGCAGGCGCAGATAGTAGTTCAGGTTATTCAGTGCGGTTTTTTCAATGCTCTGTTCTGATGTGGCGATTTCAGACTTCAGTTTCAGTGTTTTAATTTTCTGGTATTGATCCCAGAAATCAGCATCGAGCGGTATGCTTCTGGTATCGGGGGAACACATGATTTTATCGAGCACCAGTTCAAGTGAGGTATCCATCACTTCCAACGTGTTGTTTTCCATTTTGCCCATGCGGATGTACATGCGGTTCTTTTTGAAGCAAACAATTATGTTGTCTTCGCCGGAAGGTTTGGCAACCTTAATACGTGCCGGTGCATTCTCAATGTTTTCAATGATTTCAGGGTATTTCTCTTTGTTTTCGTTGTACAGATTCAAAACTTTGGTAAAAAAACTCTCTTCCTCAGCACTGTCGGGATTTTGCATAATTTTTTGGTACAGTTTGGCGGGCGATGGTTCCTCATCGATGTCGAATATTTTTGCATCTTCCCCCAGAGTGTTGTGGATCATAAACATTTTGTTCTGGGCAATTTCACGCGATTTGACCAATTCCGCCCCCTGCTCGGTTGGGAAAAAATTAATAATACTCAGGGAATCAAAAACTTTTTTACTGATGCGGTTAATACGCCCCAGCCTTTGAATGACGCGCACCGGATTCCACGGTATATCGTAGTTGATAATCGTGCCGGCACGGTTAAGGTTGAACCCTTCGCTCAGCTTATCGGTACAAAGCAGAATATCGTAATGATCCAGCGGGCGTGTATTGGCTGCATCAAAATTCCGGTTTATCTCATCGTATTTTGTCTGCGTTAAGTTCCCCCTGACAACCAGTATTCGTTTTGCCAGTTCAGGTTTTTGTTTTTCAAAATGCTCGTATAAGTAATCAACTGTATCGGCAAATTCGGAAAAAATTATGTACTTCCGCTTAGGTTCCCTGCCATTTTTTGGTTTCGTGTTAATTTCCTTTTCAAGGTTAGCCATCAGGCAGGTTGCTTTAGGATCGTTATACAGCAGATTGAATTCTTTTAATCGTTCCAAAATCTCATCAAAAAGTTTCAGATCTGAATTAATATCATCAACAAACCTGTTTGCGGCTTTAAATGCGCTTAACTTGTACCGTTTATGCTTTTTGGGGTAAACCCCTTCACGAATTTTCTTTTCGTACTCAACAAGGTGTTGCTCAATTTCATCTGTATCGAGACTGACAATATTTTCAAGCAGATCGCGATCCAGAATGTATTCCCCGTTCAGCGGGTTGCCGGCGCCGGTTTTTGTTATGAATTCAAGAACCGTTGTATTGATTCGCCTGAAGTTGGAAATGGTTTTTTCAAATGATCCGAACGAACTTTCGAACCGTTTTACAACAAGGCGGCGCATGATGTCGAACAGGTTGCGCTGTTGCAGAAATTCACGATGCAGCTCTCGGTCTTTTGAGTCCTGTTCGAAGCCTTCTTCATATTCGTACGGTCGGTAGATTGCCCCGCTGAACAACCCCCCTTCATCGGGATCAGCAAAATAGCGGTTGATAATTTTGTCATAAAAGTCCGATTGCTCGCGAGTTAGAGCAAAAAACCATTCCCTGGGGTCCTCAACAACCGACAGTTCGTTTACTTCGTTTTGATAGTTTGGATTTTTTATCAGGTCGAGCCTGTTGCGGCGTATAGTAATAGGCTCAATGATACTGCGTATCTGTTTTGCCAGCAGGTGCGTTTTACGGGCCACCCTGGCAAGGTCAATCTCATCTTCATTAAAAATGGTCTTATAATAATTTCTGGCTTTATCCCGCTTTAACGGATCCCGTGCATTGTAATTCTTTTTAATGAACGAAAGCATATCGAAAAGGTAACCGATTGAGCGGAAGTGGCTGATCAGGTCGTTATCGAGGGTAATGGACGATTTTCGGGGGATGATGAAGAGGTTTAGAAGAGCCAGAATGTCGCTGGGTTTATTGTTGAAGGGCGTGGCTGTTAACAGTATGACCATTTTCCCCCTGCAAATGTTTTTCAGAAGTTCATAACTCTGTGTATCGGTATTTCTGAAACGATGCGCTTCGTCAACAATGACGACTTCAAAATCGTCGCGATTCTTTATGTATTCGAACGTTTCCTCAAGCTTACCCTGCGAGCGAACTTCCCAGTCGTAAAGCTGGAACTGGTCGAGGTACTTATTCCATCCCTCGTTTTTATTTTCGTCGCCCATTAGCCCCGGTGGGCAAATTACCATGCCCCTTTTTCTAAGAACCCTGGCAATGGCACACGCGATAATAGTTTTACCTAAACCTACCACATCGGCAATGAGCACGCCATTGTGCTGTTCAATAATCGACAGGCCGAGCTGGACAGCATCGAGCTGGTACCGGTATGGCTTATACCCGATTTTTTCAAGAAACTGCGGAAGGTATGTTCCGACATCCTTATGCTCATAAGCCTCAAGGTAGGATTTCAGCACCAGAAGATAGGCTTCAAATGGGGTGACTTGCTTAACATGGGTCTCCTTTTCAATAACTTCAATTAAGCGTTTTTTTAAGTCGTCCCACTCCGTAATTTTTATTGAGTTTTCCCAAAGCGTATCAAAGTACTTTTCGGCTTCATCAAAGCCATAGTCCGATATTTCGACATTGAATTCGTTCTGCGTGCTAAGGCCTGAACGAGTAAGATTGCTGCTTCCGGTAATAAACAGGTTTTTCTTAATTATTTCTTTGTCGGACAGCTTGAAAAGGTAAAGCTTGGCATGGTTTGGCTCAAGGGTTTTCCGTATGGTAATTCGGTTTTCAGCAATCAGCTTAATAAAAAAACCAATTTGCTCATAAAATTCCCTGGTGTCGAATTCTTCGCTGTTCAATGCTTTTCGTGTTGACTGGTAAAAAAGTTCTATTTTCTCATCGTCGCTCATGCCATCAGCTTCGGCATACTCAACCAGCAAATTGTTAAAATGGTCTGCATTGAGGCCGACCAGAACTTTAAGTTCCACACTGCTGTTATGCATAAGGGCGTTGATGAGTTCCTTTAAACCCGAAAAATAAAAGAACCCCACTAAGAACTTCAACTCCTTACTGACTTGAATAATTTCAGAAATTCGTTTTTTTAATTCTTTTGTGCTGCTGTTAGTAATAAAATTGGACATAAAACCTATTTAAATACCGAAATTGCAAAAAGCTGTTAAATCCAAAAAAGTTTGGACAAATCAAATATACTGAATAATGCAAATCATTGCACTTAAAAAATGCTAACACCCTCCGTAAACCCATACGTTATGATTGTTATCATTGTTAGTGAGAGCAGGGTAACCAAGAAACAGAGCGTAAAGCACAGAGCGTAAAGCGTAGAGAAATGGTGTTCATCAGTTTATTCTCCGCTTAACGTTCTACCCAATTGTTTTCTATTCTAAACTGCAAAATCTCAAATCGCAACTCACAAATCACAACTCACAAATACCAGACCCCAGAGCCCATTGCCCAGAGCCCAAATCAAAAATCTAAAATCACAAATCAATGTCGTTTAGTTAAGGAAAAAATGTTAATAAGTTTAGATAAAATAAGATTTTTAAAAAGCTGCTTGTTGGTGATGTTGATTATTTTAGGGGTATAATAATATCCACTATTGTAAAGCTGTAAAAAAATCAATTTTTCGTGAGAATTCAGTTTGTAACATAACCAAAACCATTGAAAATGAAGAGTATAACTGCCGTTCAAAAGACGGCTTTACAGGGGTATTCTCACGAAACAGAAAATTAAATTTCAAGACAACAGTGGTTTTCATATCAAGAGGTGTAAAAAGTTCCCTACAAAGGGAGCTAGATACCTTCTATAAAGAGGTAACGGGAAGTGATTTCAATATTCGGGAAGTTACCAAAGGAGCATTCACGCAAGCCCGATCAAAGCTCAGTCACGAAGTTTTTATTAAGCTAAACCAAAGTGTTAATAACACTTTTTACTCTGAGGCGCCTTACCTGGTATGGAACAAAATGCGGGTATTGTCTGTGGACGGTACCAGGCTGGTTTTACCCAACCATAAAAGCGTAAAAGAAGAGTTTGGAGAACACAGTTTTGGGCCTAAGGCTGACAGCAAACGATCACTGGCGATAGGTTCGTTTTTATACGACCCGATTAATATGCTCACCCTTGATGCGCAATTAGCCCCTTATGCATCAAGCGAAAGAGATTTGCTCTATAAGCATCTTGAAAAAGTAAAAAAGGGGGATCTGTTGTTGCTGGACAGAGGATACGCTAGCATTGCCCTGATATTTTTGCTTAAGGCCAAAGGGATTAAGTTTTGCATGAGAATGAAAGAAAACTGGTGGCTTAATGTAAAAGAATTTTCAGAGAGTGGAAGGGCGCAACAAATTGTATCATTCCGGTTACCACAAAAAGACAGGGAACTGCTAAAAGATTATCCATGGATGTTTGAAAAGGAAATAAAATGCAGACTTGTAAGTATCGCACTACCTGGTGGAGAAAAAGAGATCCTTTGTACATCCTTAATGGACAGCCGGAAATTCCCGGTAGAAGATGTTGCCGAACTATACCACTTTCGGTGGAATGAAGAAGAAGGGTACAAACTTTTTAAAGCACGGATGGAGATAGAAAATTTTTCGGGAAAAACCGCCTTGGCCGTGAAGCAGGATTTTTTCGCTAAAGTCTTTATCATGAGCCTGTGCGCGGACCTTGCATTTCCAATTGAGGAAAAAGTAAAGAAAGAATATGAGCAGGAGAAAGCCCTTAAACACCAACAAAAAATAAACAGGACAAACGCTTTGTCCATGACAAGAGAGATATGCATAGGGCTTTTTCTCAAGAAATTGATAAAAAAAGCATTAAAGGCTTTTGATAAAATCGTTAAAAACACAAGGGAAATAATAAGACCTCACAGGAAATATGAACGAAAACAGCACCCGAAAAAACTTTATCATATGAATTATAAAAGATTATAGCTTAACTAAACGACATTGAATCACAATTCACAACTCACAAATCACAAATTGAACTTAAACACCTGAAACGCTGGAACTTTGGAACATTGGAACTCTGGAACATTGGAACCCTGGAACTCTGGAACCTTTCTACCTCGACCTACTGACCTTAATCCCCTAACGGGGAAAAATTGATTTTTGATCGTCAAATCTATTGTCCTTCATCCCCTACGGGGAAAGAGCGTAAAGCGTAAAGAAATACCGCTCATAACTTACCTCTCTACACTGCACTCTCAGCCCAATGCTTTACGCTATACGCTATACGCTCTACGCTGGAACTTTGAAACCCTGGAACACTGGAACTTTAGAAACCATTCCTTAATCCCCTATCGGGGAATTTGATTGGATTTGATCACCGTTTCTATTGTCCTTCATCCCCTACGGGGAAAGAGCGTAAAGCGCAGAGCGTAAAGCGTAAAGAAATGGTGTTCATCAATTTATTCTCTGCTTAACGTTCTACCCAATTGTTTACTCGGGACCGAAAAATCTCAAATCTAAAATCACAACTCACAAATCCCCGCGAATTTCCTATTTCCAATTTCCTATTTCCTGTCCTTGATCACGCTATAAAAACCAGAATACGTTCATGGGAAATGGGAAATCGGAAATTCATTAATGGGAAATCGAAAATCACTGAAAATTTCCTATTTCCCATTCCCAATTTTCTGTCCTTGATTACGCTATGAAAACCAGAACAAATGAATAGGAAATGGGAAATGGGAAATGGGAAATCGGAAATCCCTGGAACTTTGGAACATTGGAACTCTGGAACTTTGGAACATTGGAACTCTGGAACATTGGAACCATGGAACTCTGGAATCCTGAAACCATAGGACTCTCCCTTCTTTGTCTTTAACCATGAAATGCACTACCTTTGCTTTTTTGCATTAATGAGGAGGTTTTTCATGCAGGATAAGTTGAAATGGCCGGTTGTGCT
>Ga0078972_1017617_pt1 | contig 10198 bp, 8 predicted proteins | sample YelNatPaOPGAMG01_FD_67568 | JGI IMG/M metagenome (GOLD analysis project Ga0078972, IMG submission 67568) | Hot spring thermophilic microbial communities from Obsidian Pool, Yellowstone National Park, USA - OP-RAMG-01 (SPADES assembly) (version 2) | ecosystem: Environmental > Aquatic > Thermal...
TATCCCTTACCCATATCTCCTCCCCCTTGAGGGGGGAGGGTGCTGGTGCGAAGAATAATGAGCACCGTATAGCACAGAGGGCGAGTTGGTGAGCCCGTTGACCGAAGCCCGAAGGGCAAGAGTAGGTGGGGGTGAATGAAGGAAATGGGAAATCTGTCTCACGACAGGTGCTACGGTACAGACAAGTCAACGCAGAAATCGGGCTACGGCGAACTCACCCGAAAAATTCCCCCTTTGGAAAAGGGGGATGAAGGGGGATTTTTAAAATCTCCCCTAACCCCTCTTTACGAAAGAGGGGAAGAACACCCCCACCCTTTCCCTCCCCCCTCTGAGGGGGAGGATGAAGGTGGGGGGGACAGATAAAACAGCCCTCGCATATGGAAAGAGATGTAAAGAAGAATGCGAGGTAAACAAGTCGTTCGCCAGACATCCCATTTCATGTTTGACAGGTAGAGAGAAAAAAGAGAAAATGGTGGGTAAGGGATAGCTCTGGGAGAGGGGAATGATATGGAAAAGAATAAAGATAAACTTGCGCTGGTACTTACCGGTGGAGAAGACAGGAAAGATGTTATAGATGCCCTGAAAAGATGCGGCTGGTGTGAGTTCAGGGTGGATGAGTTTTTGAAAAGGTATCCTGAAGAGAAACTTAAAGAATGGATTTCTATTAAAGCAAAGGTAAAGAAGATAGGGACTGTAAGGTGGCATAGAGAACACCAGGGCAATGGACTGAAAATCTCGGAAGGGAAGCGACTTAAGATATATAAAGATGTCCTGGCATATGTTGACTATGTGGATGTTGAAATAAGAAGCAGCATAGCAAAAAGTGTCATTATGGCAGCAAGGGAAAGACATAAAAAGGTGATTGTGTCATACCACAACTTTTCAAAAACCCCCTCTTACAACACTTTGAAAAAGATATACAATCAGGGCAAACGACTAAAACCGGATATTATAAAGTTCGCCACAAAGGTAACCTCATCATCTGAACTTTTCACACTTTTATCTTTCACCTATAACTATTCAAAAAAACTCCCACTTGTTATAACACCTATGGGTGTTTCATTTATTGAGCGGCTTATACCTTTATACCTTGGTTCTCTTTTTACCTATATCTCTCTTGAAAAGAAGACCGCATCAGGCCAGATTTCTTACAGAGACATAAAAAAAATAGACGAGACACACCTTTCTTTTTAACCTTTTCTACTAACCTATCTCCTAACACATAGAGATAAAAAATGTTGCTCAAACGATTAACACTTGACAAAAAAACTTTTATGTGGTAATATATAAGAGAAAGGTAGGGGGGAAACACCCTGTCCTTTCAGGACACCCCTCTGAGAGAGGGGAATGCCCTCGCACATAGAAAACGTTCCCCTCACCATTACCTCTCCTCAGTGGGGAGAGGATGAAGGTGAGGGGGAAGGAAAGGTAAATAGATGAAGACACTTAAAGAGATAGCAGAAGAATTAGGGGTAAGTATATCTGCCGTTTCATATGTATATAATGGAAAATGGAAAAAGAAGCGGCTGAGTGAAAAACTTGCAAGAAAAATTGAGAAAAAATTAAAAGAAGAGAATTATGGGCCAAATCTCCTTGGACTGCAACTAAAGACAAAAAAGACATATACAATAGGAATTATCCTTGGTGACCTTACAAGAAAGTATAGCCTTGATATACTCTCAGGAATTGAGAAAACACTTGCAAGCAAAAACTACCTTTCTCTTATATCCAACTCCGACTTAGGAGAAAAAGAAAAAGATGCACTCATCCTTTTAATAAGGAGAAATGTTGATGGAATTATCATAGGACCAAATACCAATGACCCAAAAGTTAAAGAATTAATAAAAGAATCAGAAATGCCTGTTGTTTTTGTTGATAATTATATCCCTGAATTAGATATTGACTTTGTAGTAAGTGATAACCTTTACGGGGCATATGAGGCGGTAAACTATCTCATTAATAATGGATGTAAAAGGATTTTATATTTAGGTTCAGGTAAGAGATTGGAAGCACTGAAAGATAGATTTGATGGATATATAAAGGCACTCAAGAAAAATGGCATAATGCCTGAGGAAAACCTGATAATAAGAAATTTTGACACTATGAAGTATGAGGCACTGAAAGGGCTTATTGAAGAGATACTACCTGATGGAATCTTTTTAGAGTCATTCATTTATTCAAATAAGTTATTTAGATTCCTCTTTGAAAAGAAGATGATAATCCCTGATGATATGAAGGTTATTGGCTTTGATCCTGTTGACCTGAGCTTTATAGAGATACAGAAAAACCACTTCCACTCAATTATAAAAAGGCCCATCCCGTATGTTGAACAGAAGGCACATAAGATGGGCGAGGTTGCAGCAGAGATACTACTTAACAGGATTGAAGGTAAGAATAAAAAAACAAAAAAGGTATTTTTGAAACCAGAACTTAACTTTATGGAGGTATAAAGTGTATGAGAAAGGAAAAGCGATAGTAATAAAAAGACCTAAAGAGTCAGAGATAAGACAGATAAAGTTAGCAGAGGTAGATGAGGAGACAATAGTGGTAAAGACAAAATACAGTGGCATCTCAATAGGAACAGAGATGGCTGTTTTTAATGGACAGGCAGGTGGAGAAGGTGTCTGGTATCCCTGTGTTCCCGGTTATGAAGAGGTAGGTGAGGTCGTTTATGTCGGTAAGAAAGCATTCAAGACAAACACAGGGGAGACACTAAAGGTTGGGGACAGGGTGATGGCAAATGAGGTGAGGTATTATCCTGACTATATGGCTGCCTGGGGTGGTCAGTGTGGGTATGCCATAAAAAACCCGAAGACAAGCCCTGCGTTGATGGATAGACCTGCAAAAATCCCTGACAATGTAAGTTACCAGGAGGCGGTCTGTGCATACCTTGCAGGAGTTGCAAAGAAAGGGATCGATATGGTTGGTGTGAATAAAGGGGAGTGTCTTCTTGTAATTGGTATGGGACTTATTGGACTTTCAGCGGTTCAACTGGCAAAGATATATGGGGCTGGGAGGGTAATAGCAGCGGATATAAATGACACACGGCTTAATGTTGCAAAAAGATTCACTGAATATACGATAGACCTTAAAAAGCCAGACCCGGTAAAAGAACTGCTTGATATGAATGATGGCAAGAAGGTGGATGTTGTTATTGAGGCAAGTGGAAATCCAAAGGTTGTTGATGATGTCTTTGACTATGTAAGGCCTGGTGGAAGGATTCACCTACAGGGGCAGTACAGACAGCCCATAATAATAACAAGGTATGCAAGATGGAACTGCAGTGACTTAAGGGTATCTGCCTCCATTGCCTTAAATCCAGGTGATAAGGAAGCGGTCTTAAGGTTAATATCAGAAGGCAAACTTGAGGTAAAGGGACTATGGACAAAGGAGTACTATGTTGATGATGCACAGAAGGCATATGAGGAAGTCAATAAGAACAAGTATGATATCTTAAAGGTCTTATTCAGATGGGAGGAATGATGGAGAGACAAAATTTATTTCGGCTTTTTTTCCTGTTTCATAGAATGAATTGCAATCCCTCCAAGAATGAGAATAAATATAAGAATGCATCCCAAAAATATATTAAGTGCTGTCATTTTTATTCCTCCTTCATTAAAATTGTTCCAATCCAAAAACAAGCAATAAAAATTGCGATACCTAAAATAAAAGTTAAAAAATTTATAGATTTCCCTATCAATTGCCCTAAAACTAAACCTGTTAACGTAAGTTTACCAACATCATATAATGCTTTCCCAAGTTCATGCCTCTGGTTTTTATCTAATTTCATTTTACTTATTTTACCTTTTAATCTTAAAAAAGTAAATAAAGGAGGGACCGATGAGATTTACAAGTTCGCCGTGGGGGTTCCGGCTCTGGGACTTTGAAAGATATTGTGAATTTATGAAGAAGATTGGCATAACTGAGATATGTACAATGTTTGGTGAGCCAGAAAAACTTAAACTGGCATTTAAAGCAAAAAAAGGAGAGATAGAGAAGTATAAAAAGATAGCAGAAAACAAGGGAATTAAATTTATTGAGATAGCAATAACAAATAATTATAAAAAAGAGATACCTCTTGCCTCAATTTTAGATGTGAAATATATCCGTGTATGCGACCACTGGCAAGATAGTGATGAGTCATTTAAAAATGTGGTAAAGATGCTGAAGGATACAGGAAAGGTTGCTGAAGAATATAATATGACTGTTATAGTAGAAAATCATGGTGGGCTGATGACAAAGGCGGAAAAGTGTAGAAAACTTATAGAGGCAGTGGGAATGGAAAATGTGAAGATAAACTATGACCCTGCCAATTTCTTATACTTTGGTGAGGACCCGATAAAGGCAATAGATGAGATTCTCCCCTATATTGGATTTACTCACTTTAAGAGTGTGAAGTATGAGGATGGAAAACCAAAATATTGTAGATTATCTGAAGGAGTAATTGACTATAAAAAGATATTTGAGAGATTGTTCGGGAATAATTCCTCTCCCTTGAGGGGAGAGGGTAAGGGGGAGATGGTCTATACTGGATATATCGGACTTGAATATGAAGAACCCAGTGATGTAGAAGAAGGGACACTGGATGATTTTGAATATATAAAAAATTTATTATAAAAAGCTCTTTGAAAAATGAAATGAATGCTAAAGATACAGATAAATCAAATCCCCTCGCATAGAAAGGGATACACCCCTCATCATTCCCTCTCCCCTTGGGGGAGAGGATGAAGGTGAGGGGGAAAACACCCCGTCTGCTAACGCAGACACCCCTCTGAAAGAGGGGAATGTTCTCACACATAGAAAGTGTAGCAAAGAAGAGTGATGGGTAAAGGAGGTGATGGAAAGGAGAAGGAGAAAAAGTAGTAAGAGGGAAGGTTGAAATGCAGTTCTGTTTAGATAGAAAACCTTTATGGAGGTGGAAGATGAAAAAGAGAAATGTAAGAAGGACTGGCTTTACGCTGATAGAGTTGCTGGTAGTGGTAGCCATAATTGCTATTCTGGCTGCCATGCTTCTACCAGCACTATCACAGGCACGAGAAAAAGCAAGAACTGCAACATGTATGAATAACCTGAAACAGTGGGGGCTGGCATATATGATGTATGCCCAGGACTATAACGAATGGATTTGCGGACCAATTACTCCAAGTACGGAATGGTATAACCAACTACAGATATATACATTCACCTTTACAAAAACACACAGGAATTTGAGAAGGTGCCCCAGCAATCAAGACAGGAGTACTGACTCTCCACGTTCCTATGCCCAGAATTGCACGGATGCATGGAAGAATGCGAATGGGTATAAATATATAAAAACAACCAGAATCACCAATCCTTCAAGGACACCTCTTTTAGTAGAGGTCGGGTATCCTAATTCATACCAGCCATACTATGTTCATGGTGATCCAAACACACTTTTAACCCCAAGGCATAATGGAATGGGTAACTTCCTCTTTTTTGATGGCCATGTACAAACACTAAAACCTGCAGATATTCCTGATGCCTACTATGTAATACATTCCGCTGCTTTCTCCAAAAGTTATTACTGGTGATTTCTATATGCTGTGCTGGAGGTGACCTCAAGAAATAGATGAAAGAGTGGGGAGGACAATATGGCTAAACAATACGGAAGGGGCAGGATATTGTTAGGTAGTTTGTTTTTTTTATTCAGTTTAATCTCTTCGATAGAGGCACAAAAAGTTTCTGATAGTGAAAACCTTGTTTTCAATCCAGGTTTTGAAGATGGCAGTATCGGATGGATACAGCATGACAATAAAACTCCAATATCTCTTGAAAACAAGATAGTTTATAGCGGTAAATTCTCGGCTATAGTAAAAGGTAATTATGATGGCCTAAAACAGACCAGGGAAAAGGCAATCCCGGTAGAGCAGGGAACAACTTATTTAATAACCGCTAAAGGTTATTCTGACGATGGAGTGATTACTATAACCTGTGCAGAAATGGACAAAAATAAATCATGGTTAGGCCGAAATATCTTGATTGCTAAAACTACCAAAAAACGTGAATGGGAAGAGATCCAAGGATTGTATATACCATCTGATGAGAAAGTTGGTTATATCTTAATTGATGTGATAAGCGATAAGGGTGGATTTGTGGATGATATAAATGTGGTCAGGAAAGAAAAAACAGAAAATCTTGTTCTCAATGCAAGTTTTGAAGATGGCACGTTAGGTTGGATACTTGCTGATAATCTTACTCCACCTCATTTAATTGAAGGCGTCTTCCATACCGGACAAAGGGCAATTGTGCTTAACCCGGGGGAATTAGTAAAGAATAAATTTCTAATTCCTGTGGAAAAAGATAAAAAATATAAAGTTTCAGCATGGGTTTTAATTCAATCTGCAGGTCATGCCAATCTTCGTGTGCAGGCATTTGATGAAAACAGAATCTGGCTAAAAGAAGAAATGGTTAGTATTGGGACAACATCAGAGATTGGTTGGTCAATGATTTCAGGGGAATATACCCCACCTGCAAAAGCATCGTTTGTAGCAATAGAGCTGATTGGAGATACTACCATCGTAATAGATGATATTTTTTTTTCTGAAATAACGAAACAAACATTACAGAATGGCCAGGAAAAGACAAATGTGTTATTAGTTCCGAAAAAATATCTCTTTTATGAAGATGAGAAACTTGAGGCTACATTAGTAGTAACTATTCCTCAAAAGTTTTATGGTCTTCCTCAAAAATTGCATTCTGGTGAAGAAAGTGGACTTAGTTGTATCTATTGTGACATAAAAATTAACCTGATTGGAACACAACAAACATTTTGCATATGGGAAGATAGAATTCCCTTCTTTGAAGGAAGAAATGAGATAGATATTGTTGTTCCTTATAAAGAAGATTATGGTATTGATTCTTATTTATTAGTAGGAGAACTTTATGCAGAAGATCTAAAAATAAGTGAAGGAAAGGTAAAAATCGGACTGATGGGAAAACGCCCTCCTCAACTTACCAGAATTAATTATACCAATTATCCAGAACCTATATACCGTATTGGTATGGTTAACCGACAGATATCCGGTAAAAGGGAATTTGTAGAACAGGATTTCTATACAATTAAACGATTGGGCTTTGATATTGTTGAATTGGATCTTTACTGGAGTGACTTAGAACCTGTTGAGGGGAACTTCACATGGAAACGGTTAGATACATTTATTAATTATGCCGAAAAGAATGATCTTAAAGTTGCAATTAAGGTGGTTATGTGGGACCTCCCTTCATGGATTACTGAAAGAATGGTCTCGGACAGAGGAGATATTGGAATGTGTCCACCCAATTGGGGCCGTATTGCTGAAGAAAAACTTCCCAGGTTGTGGCAGAAAATAGCAGAAAGATATGCGAATAACCCTGCGGTGGTTCTTTATTATCCCCATATGGGGCTCCAGGATGGGCCTATTCATGGCGATTTTGATAAAGCACTCGGGCCCGCACAATACTACGATTACTCGGATGAGTCTCAAAAGGCATGGCGTAGATTTTTAAAAGAAGAAAAACAACTAACACTGGAAAAAGTAAGTACATTGATGAATAAAAAATTTTCTTCGTGGGAAGAGGTGTATCAACCTAAATCTTTTGAATATAAGGGAGAGAAATATCGGGAAGAGATATGGAAACTTTTTGTGGAATTTCAAGCATATGGAGTTACAAAAGTATTTGAACGTCTATTCAGAGCAATAAGAAGTGTTGATGAAAAAACACCGGTAGAAATAAGAATAGGTGGAGGAGCAGATGAGTGGTTGATAAAAGGATTTGATTTTACATCTCTTATTCCTTTATGTAAAAAATACAATGGTATTCTGGTTCAAACTAATAGTAATCCGGATAAACAGGTCGCTTGTCTTGGCTCATTATCTCAAAGCTTTGAATTACCTTTTACTACAGAAGTTGGGGCACCCCCAAATTCTGTTCAGGTAGTCCGGTCAATTTTGAATTCTATTAAAGCAGGAGCCAGGGCCCATTTTTATTGTTTTTGGCAAGCGGGTAGACCTACTGATGACTGGGCATATTTAAAACCTTTATGGAAAAATATTTTCGGTGGCAAGAGAATAGAAGATAATCTTGTCTTGCTTCATGCTGCTCAACTGCCGAGTTATGATAGCAACTTATTACAGAGAGTTCGTGACAAAGGTAATTTTTTTTCTTTTTTTTCCAACCTTAACTATCAATATAAAGTTATAATGTTACCATGCCAAGAAACGATGGAAAACCTTGCAAAGAAAAATATTATTCTATTTGATACAGACAGCTTATGGATTGATAAAGAATGGCAGGACCAATTAGATGGATATTTGAAAAATGAGGGGACATTAGTATTAAACTACCTAACTGATTCTCAAAATGGATATAGATACCAAAAAAAAATTCTGCCAGGATTGAAAATAGATGAGATAGCATCAAAACAAAACCTGATTTATCATTTGGCGAAAGGGAACGATAGCATCTTATCAGAAATAAAGGGAATTAAGTTTATCATACCATCCGCGTACAAAGAAAATATAAAAATATTAGCAGAATGGCAGGACGGTTCATGCGCCGCCTTTTCCTATCAAATCCCCGGCCAGGGGAAAATCTTTTTTATAGGATTCCCTCTTATTGATTTAGTCCCATATAAAGGAAATACAGGAAAAACAATATTGGAAGATATCTTTGGACATATAGGGTTAAAAAGAAACATAACCCCTTCGGTTTATGGCGTACAAGCTATCATTTTCAAAACAGAAGAGGATAATTACAAATTACTTTTCTATAATGGATTTAACTATCCTGTAAATTCTGAGTTCTCTATTGATTTTTTAAAAAACAGGAAAAATGCTAAAATACTAAATCCCAATTCACTACTGCTCATAAAAGATTTATTTCGCTAAAATGTAAGTTACAGTTTTGGCGATAGGTCTTGTATTTTTTTTAGAATTGGCAATTTCATCGTCCTGTTAGAACTGCCTTTACCAGAGGGGATATAATGGAAGTAAAGTGGCATATTGCTTTCTGTAATGTTACGATTACAAAATATGCAGGGATGACCTACAGGGATTATTATAGTTCGCCTTCTAATATGCTTGAAGCACAGTTGAAGGCATCTGATTTTGTGGAGAAAAGGTTTGGGGTTGGAAAGTTTATTGTTCCTTATATAGATTCTCCCGGATGTATCTTTGCTTCTTTCCTCGGTATGCCTGTAATCTTTCCTTCAGAGGATGAACTGCCCTATGTGGATAGTAGTAGACCTTTACTTACCCGGCCTGATGATATAGAAAAACTTCTTATCAGGGACTATAAGACATCAGGACTTATGGCAAAGCGATGGGAGGCATGGCAGTACTATAATTCCCGTGGGTATAAGGTAAGGTTCTGGACAACATCTGGAAGTGTTATACTAACTGCCTTTGAGATTACAGGAAATGCTATCTTGTTATGGTTGATGGAAGAACCGGAAAAGGCAATGAAATTGCTTGATGTTATTGTTGAAACAGATAGGTATTTAGAAAGTATAGATAAAGAATTATGTGGAGAAAATCCTGATGGATATACAGGGGATGACTTTTCAGGGTTATTATCTCCTGAGATGTATAAAAGATTTGCTATCCCCTGCTATAAAAGAATTTATGAAGGTAAGAAGACCAGATTTATGCACAGTGAACTCCTTCGGGCAGCCCATCTTCGTATTGCAAAAGATATGCTTGATATTACTTCATTCCATGGGGCAGAGGCAAAAAATCTTACTGTTGAAGAGATGTATGAAATTATGGGGCATAATTTCTGGGTTCAGATTACTCCAAAGCAGATGAAGGAGTTTACCCCATACCAGATAGAAGAAAAGATAAAGGAGTTCGCAAACTGCGGGGCGGAATATGTTCAGATTTACCCGGGTCGTGATACCCCTGATATAAATATGGAGGTAGCAATATCTGTAATGCAAAGAGAATGTAAGGGTGGGCCTGTGTTTTGAAAAACGATGGTCAATAATTAAGTGATTGCACACATAACTTAATAGAAATCCAGATAGACCTTATTAGAAATAAACTGATGGGTGTGTCATATTTTGGCAAAAAATAATAGAGTGGTAAAATAATGCAATAAATTGTCTAAAAACAGAAAGGAGGATTTTTATGAGTGTTTTAGTAGTGGCACACAGGGGGTTTTCAGGGGCATATCCCGAGAATACTTTGCTTGCATTTGA
>Ga0078972_1017618_pt1 | contig 10195 bp, 12 predicted proteins | sample YelNatPaOPGAMG01_FD_67568 | JGI IMG/M metagenome (GOLD analysis project Ga0078972, IMG submission 67568) | Hot spring thermophilic microbial communities from Obsidian Pool, Yellowstone National Park, USA - OP-RAMG-01 (SPADES assembly) (version 2) | ecosystem: Environmental > Aquatic > Thermal...
GAAATAGAAGCTGAGAAACTAAAAGATACTCTTAAGTCAGAAGGATCGAGTGTGATAAAAGAGAGTGTAGGTTGTGGTAAAGAATAAGGCGTAAATGTAGGATTAGTTATTAAAGAAAGATTCAGCAAAAGTCGATAAAAGTTTGTCTGAATGAAAGCTGATTGTGCATACATAGTGACAGAATTAACGCCTGATGTTTTGAGCTGCTGATAGTCGACGTATGACTGCCAAGCTTGACGTTGAGCATCAGTGAGCTGACGCCAAGCAACCTGCAGCTGATATAGTTTGGAACGGATATCCGACTGCGCAGATGTGCGATAATCGGGAGTGAATCGCATAGTATGAGCAACGATACCATAAGGAGATCGTTGAAATGTAGTGCCAGCGATAGAACCTGTTATATCAGAAATAAGAGAGCTAGTACGAATTATAGCCATGTTAATTGCTCCGAAAATTATTAAGAACGACTGTGGCGGATAATGAGCCAGGGCAAAACAAATTAACAACTAAAGTATCGCGACTGCAAAAGGAATAAGAATAAAATAAAGTATCAGTACCAGTTGCAATGAAGCCATGCTTAAGTGTAGGAGAAATTTTAGAAAAAGTTTGATCAGTTTGCGGAGGTGCGAGCTGACAAAGAATTAGAGCGAGAGAAGAAAAAGATGAAACATAAGTTTGGCACTTGTCAGAAGTTATCTGAGAAGATTTACATGCCATAAGTTGCGTGAGCAAAAATAATAAAGCGAGAATAAAGAGATATAAAACAATCGAAATAGCAATTGAAGTTGCAGAAGGATGTGTAGAATAGGTCACCATGTTTCTCTCCATTTATAGATTGTATATATAGGATAAATTATATGTGTCTTGACTGACTCAAAAGTTTGAGTATCGGCATGATAAATAGCTTGGAAAGGTGGACAAGCAGAATTATACAAGCGAACCCAGACGATTTGATTGTCGTTTGGTATGTCGAGCGGTATATTATTCCAGTATCGTGCCATAACAATACAAAGTTACGAAAAGGATAAATGAAAGAAAATAGTCTGCAAAGAATAGCCTGACATATAAGGATTGATAAACAAGCCGTATTGGTCGGGAGTTATGAAATAAGAGAAGGCGCGAGAATACCATAGATGCCAAGTTATGAGGTCAAAGCTATAGTAGAAGCGCAAAGTAGAACCTGAGCGAACAACACGTAAAGCTATAAATGGAGTAATAGGAAGAACTTGAAACTGACTCTCGCGATAATAAAAAGATGATGGAGAGTTAAAATCGGATACTTCAATGTAACTAGTATTTACGAAACCGTGATAAAATAGTTTGCCTGACGATGAATTACGAAAAACAATCCCCATTGAAAAGTAGTTAATGCGAGGATGCAGCGAATAAAATGCAGTGGTGATAGTAAAGTCGCCTGATGGAATAGGTTTGAGAAGCATAGCAATACGATCAGCACTAGAAGACTGCGAAGGAGAATAAAAAGATAATGCGCCATTGACCGAGGAATATGAGCATAAGCCGAGATTGATCGGGATAAGATCAGACAAAACAGGTCTAGTTAGTGCAGGCAGCCAATAACCATATAAGTCAGCCATGAGATGCTCCTTAAGAATTAAAAATTGATAATCACTAGCATAACCGCTTGGCGCGTGTATTATGCGATAAGCAAGTTTGACCGAGGGATTTGGAAAGAATGAAAAATATTTTTGGAAGTAAATTGCAGATATATCAATCGAAGAAATTTTAGAAAGCGGATAAGATGATATAGTTGCATAAGAACGGCGTGTGTTAATAGCACTAGATGAGAATGGAGAAGTAACTAAAAGCTGCAAATAGTAATCGTCGGAAGATATATCAGAATCAAAAAAAAGTTGAAACAACTTAGAAGAAAAAGATAAATTGTAATCCAAAAATGTGATGACAGGAAATACGGGAGAAGGCAAACAAGTACGAGAAATGGGTAGAGATAAAATAGAACGATTGAGATTGAGTTTGCAAAAAAGTTGGAAAGCTTTCCGCGAGTCGCCTGCATGAGCTTGGAAGGTAGCAAGCTCAGAAGAAGATAGAGAACGAAATGTAGCAGCTATTGTTGAAAGTGACGAACGACAGCGGAGTTGTGAAGTGGTAGATTGGTTAACTGCGGACTGATTAACACGAAATAAAGTGGATGAATGACGCTGAGAAGCGACAATTGAGGAAAGCTTTCCATGAGGCAAAAATATGTTATGCTTTGAGAGCATGAACAAAAAAAATTAAAATAAGCGGCGCTCGATGAACAGAGCGCCACCGGAGTATGCTAGCGCGAAATATCGGAACGCTAGATATATAATCAAGCAGCAACTACAGTAGATGTTTGGAGCTGCAGAGATGCCATACCGCTAGTTTTGCTAACTAACTTCGCAGCAACAAAAATGCGTTTGCCAGCGACTAAAGCGCCAAATTTAGCAACGTAGTCAGATAGCAAATTCTGCGGAGTTGTACCGGCTGCATCGACAACTTTTAATTTGCGGTACTCGGACTTGACAAATGATATACCCGCGGAAATCTGAGGTGTTGCGTAAATAACCATTTTAAAGCCGGCAGGTACCGGTGATGGCGCGAAAGCTAAGGATAGAGCAGGTGTACCAGCTGCGGCGGTCAAGGTAAGTGATGTCACACTTTCTATTGCTTCAATTGAAGGTGCATCATCGATGATGGCTTCTCCGATCGTCTGAAGATTACGATTGACGACTTGAAAAAGGTTAAACGCTGTGTATGCAACAGAGTCGCCAAAAATATTTGTGCGACTAACTTCTTTCGCCAGAGATTCCCACGCGGATCTTTGCGCATCGGTAAGCTGCCGCCAATACTGAGATATCTCGGTCAACTGGCTGCGCACGGCTTGTTGATTGGAGGTGCTAGGGTTGGTCGGTGTTACTTTTGTTCGTACGTAAGCACCATATGTATTGCGGCTAAATACAGCGCCGCCGCATTTGCCGCGAGCCTCGGCGATAATGGCTGATGGTTTTATTAACATTGTATAGCTCCGAAAATTGTGATAGAACAGTTTATTACGCTATACAATGTTACAAATATTGTGAGGAAATGTCAAGAAGAAGAACAAAATGAATACTTATTCAAATTAGAATTCCGCCGGGGTATCGAACCCCGGCGGTGCTCCAAGATTGTGTTTATAAAATTCTATTATTCACCCCTTTGAACTATAGCTGCTTTTTCATAGCAGTTCTTGCATAATAATAGAACCTTATCATTTATTATTGCGCCAGGCGTTTCGCCGCAAGCGCAAGTAACTATCGTTAAGAGTGCTTTTTGATTCCGTACATCGCGAAAGAAAGATTTTTTGTTTTTGTAATATACCTTCTCCATTTTTTTGCTCCTTTTATGAATTAAATGAACATTTATTCAAATATGAGTTCCGCCGAGGAATCGAACCCCGGCGGGAACTTATCTAATTAAGCACTATCATACTCGCGTAACAATCGGTGATCTGATCACCTTCCCACAAGTAACTATCTGCAAATTCTGTTATGCCTATCTTCTTTAAGACATTGATATTTATTTTTTCATCTGTGCCTGGAATCTGAAGCGAAGAATCTGGCGAGATTAAATATAAAACGTACTCGTTGGAGAATCCCCTAAGATTATCTCGATATAACATCCAACCTTGAGATACAAGGTTAGTGAGATAATCAATCAATGATTCTCTTTCCCTTTTGTCGTGCAAGGGATTAATTCCTTCGCCTCGTGTCCTAATTTCGCTTATCATCATCTCATTCCATATTTCGTTTGGTATATCAGCAACGCAAATACTATCTATTAGTACTTCAGGTTTTCCATATCTTATATATTGAGCGATTGCCTTGCCTTTTACGTACAATACGTTAGCCAGATAGCATTCGTCACTGTTATAATCATTTTGCAGTTCTCCGTCTTTTGTAATCAGCCAGTTCATCTGGCAGCCGCAGTCATACTCTTTCTTTATAGTATATCTTCCTTTTCGTATCGCAGCTATTATATTTTGTTTATTGAGATTTTTCATTTTATTTCTCCTTTCTGATTGTTGATTTTAAAATTAATCTTAAAAGTTAAGTTTGCCGCATTAGCGATCGCAAGAAACGATTGCAGCGTCAAGTTATATTTTCCCCCTTCTATTTTCGACTGTCGCGTTCTATCCCATCCGCATCTTTTTGCGAAAGCTTCCTGCGACAGACCTAAAGACTCTCGAAGCGCTTTAATTTGCTCTCCGAGCAATTTTTGAGTTTCAATTAGTTGATTATCCATTTATGTATCCTTTCAGTTAGTGATTGTATCAGTTAATTGCGGGTGTAATATAATATACGGTGTATCAAAAGTCAAGTGCAAGAAAAATAACCATGCCTGTAAGTTGTTGTAATACAATGCACTTATAGACATAAAAAAAAATTTTTAAGCTGTGATTTTAGCGTAAAAAAGATGGTAGAAAAATTGATAAGGACAAATAAAAAGATCAAATATTGCGAGGCAATGTCAAGGCGAGCTAGTCCAAAACTACAACACGCGATAAGACAATCCTGCGATAATTTTTACTGCCGCTGTAAAAAATCGGATGTGTAAAAATTAGTAAAAGGCAAAAGATTCAGTCGACAAATAAGGTGGCGGCGAGCGAAGGGAGCGTAATTGCCTTGCTGGCGCGCTTTTTGCAGTCATAAAGCAAAAAGCGTGACAGCATTACCAACAGGCAATTGTGCATAATGTCGTGTTATGTGACGGCACAACAATTAAAGCTGCAGCAGATGCGCAAGCCGAAGCCGTAGCGAGCTGCATGCTGTATATGCTGCGCAGCGAAGGCGTAGGCTTGCGCAATGAATGAGAAAACGTGCCGTTACATAACATCGCATTATGCAGAGCGACCGAAGCGAGCCGCCACCTTATTCATTGTATTATTGAAAAGCATGAAGTGTCGGGTTTTCAAGATAGTTCAATAGAATGAAAATAAATGTAAAAAGTATAATGAAGGCTAGTAAGATGATTAGTTTAATAGTTATTAAAAGAGAAAAAGAAAAAGTGAAGTAAAGTTTTTGTTTGAATTAAAACAATAGGAATTGAATAGATATCTATGTTCTAAATATAAAAATAGAAATGAGAAATTGAGGAAAAGAAAAATTGGCAAAAGATTTTTGTTGTTAGTAAAACGTTGTTCTGTGACTTAATATTGAATTATAGGTTATGAAAAATAAAATAAGAAATTGAGGAAAAGAAAAAACGGCAAAAGATTTTTGTTGTTAATAAAGCGCTGTTCTGTGACTTGATATTGAATTATAGGTTATGAAAAATAAAATAAGAAATTGAGGAAAAGAAAAAATGGCAAAAGATTTTTGTTGTTAATAAAGCGCTGTTCTGTGACTTAATATTGAATTATAGGTTATGAAAAATAAAATAAGAAATTGAGGAAAAGAAAAAATGGCAAAAGATTTTTGTTGTTAATAAAGCGCTGTTCTGTGACTTAATATTGAATTATAGGTTATGAAAAATAAAATAAGAAATTGAGGAAAAGAAAAAATGGCAAAAGATTTTTGTTGTTAATAAGGCGCTGTTCTGTGACTTAATATTGAATTATAAGTTATGAAAAATAAAATAAGAAATTGAGAAAAAGAAAAATTGGAAAAAGATTTTTGTTGTTAGTAAAGCGCTGTTATGTGACTTGATATTGAATCATAAGTTATGATTAAATGAATAAAAAGATTTGAAAGCGAGTGATGTATGATTGATAATAAAGTGTTTTGTTTGTGATTAAAGAATGATTTGTGATTGATAAAAAAAAGAGAAATAAAAAGTTTGAAAGAAAATAAAAAGCGCAATGAAAAGAGAAAGTGAAAGTTGTTAAAAAAAATTGCGAGAGAATTGTGAGCGAAAAATTTTTGGTGAAAAGTTGGTGAAAATTTTTGTGTGGAAAAGATGCGGTAGAAAAATCGCGGACCGAAAAAACGCGCAAGCGGGCATGATAAACTACGTATGTATAGGCAAGTTGTTATCTAATCCATAGCCAACAATAAAACAATTATCGCCTTGATGAATAGATGGTTTTGGTGCGTTATTATATTTATAATCGAAAAGAAGATTTTCGTAGTGAACCATAGCAAGGTCAATATTATCATAGACGCCAACAAATTCGTAAGTCTTGTTAGAAGATTTAAGTGATAAATTTCTAGAAGATGAAACGGCTTTAACTCTAGATTGCCAAAAGATAGGTCCGAGGCGGTGAGGATCTTGAGAAGATTTTTCTATTTCTTCAGTTAAATAACGGGCGGCTTGTTTATACGTAACACGTTTTCCCCGGCTCTGCTTGCTAAGGGGTCTACGTATATCAACAAAGCCGCCACCTACATCATGCCAATGCTTAGTTAAAAAAGCAACGGGTATATATTTATCAACTATAAAATGAATATGAGGATAGCCACGCTGGTGTATCTCAATAGTGCGAACATAAGCAAGATTAGGATAGACGCGCTTAACACGCCTTATAAAGCGATTAAATTGTTTGTAAATTGAGCGTAGCTGAGTTAATAAGTCACGGGAATGGTCTGGATAGGTTAAGGTAACTAAACGCCACGTACGACGTTTTAAAGCGAAATAAAGAGCCTTTCTGAGCTTAATTAGATTATTCTTACGGCATCTAGGGCAATAATTGCTTTTACACGCATGAGGCGCAATAACGTATTCAATACCAAATAGTGAACTGGTTCGGAGTACAAGCCACTTTTTAGCACACTGCGCCACTGTGTACTTTAAATGGTTTTCATATGATTCTAAAGATCTCATAGTACTAAGTTGCGGATTATTAAGTCGCTATATGGTACAAGGAAAGAAAGATATATATATATAAGGCATAGCATAGCCGCAGAGGGTGGCTGCCGTGTGGAATGTTGAAAAAAAATAAAAAAAACAGGATTAAAGGTAATCTGGCAGCTGCAGCAAGAATATAAAAATGCCTCAAAAAATCAATATAAACAGTTTTTATGCGGACTGATACGAAAAGCATCGAGTGAATGGTGTAAGTTCTGAGGAAAGACAGGAACAAGTAATTTTTGAGCATCATCAAGACGGTATATAGCATGATGCGAGATGAACAAATAGTCATTTTGAACAATATAGCACTTGATTGGAAAAGAGTTTGCGGAATGAGTGTGGTAATAATAAAGGCAATTGTTACGACATTGTTTGGCATACATAGACATACTCCTTAAGTTATGATAAAAAGGGAAACGGCTGCCAGTAGGGATTTAAGAGTGAATTAGTTAATTAAGTAACCAGCAGCCGTCATTCCACACGGCGAAAGCAAAATGGAAAAAAGAGAAAAGAATGTCAAGAAAAAAAATTAAAAAAGTGAGAGAATGCAATCTTTATGCCGGGAAAGAAAGCGAGATGCGCCTGTGCGCTTGATACGAACTTCTAAACGTCTTGCTGCAGAAAGTGTAGGAACATAAATAACAGAATAAATGCAGTGGAAGTTATTATGACGTGTGAAGTTAGAAGAATTTGTAATGTGTTGTTGTAGGCGATTAGATAGATTATTGGTGATTCCGGTATAGTATTTGTTAGTAGCGGTATGAATGATATAAACGTAAGGCATTAGTCAACATTACAAGATGCGAAAAGAGCTGGTTGAATTAAACCAGTTGTATGAGAAACAGTGTACGCATAAGATGATATGTAGTAATGGCGAGGATTAGACAAAGGATGTGGTAGATTATGCGTCGACATCCAATCGGAAAGAATAGAATGAAGAGTATTGGTAGCAGGTGGTAAAATAGAAGTCAAGCGAGCTGTAGAACGAATAGAAAGAGTAGGTGTTGATAAAGGTGGAGTTGTGAAGACAAATAAGCTAATATTAGAAGGTATAGAAGCAGGTGAGAATTCGACGACAATATCAGAAGCATCAGCGCTGATAGAAAATGAAGTAATAGGATCAGGTAATGTATAAGATGGAGGATTATATAGAATAGAAAGAGAAAGAAGAAGGCGATTGAAATTTATAGATGAAAAATAATTGTAACCAGTTAAAGATTTTGTATCGTTAAATTTATCGGTACGCTGATGTGCTGAAGCAAAATCATTCCAATTGATTTGGGCATCTAAAGGAAGTGATCGCCAGACAGTAAGCAAATAGTAAGAAATAGATTGAATGTCTGAGCGAAGAGAAGAATAGGGAGAGTAGGGAGAAATACGCTGACGGCAAATATTACCGGCAGCATTGCGATGAAAAGTATTACCAGCAATGGAACCGCGAAATTGCACAACGCCGCCACCGTATTGAACTCGAGCCATAGTTAGTTAAGATTCGTGGACTGTATATAAGGATCGTGAAAAAGATGATATAACAGAATTAGATGTTTGGAGTAAAGCATATTCGCAAAAAATATTTTCATCATCAGAAGGAACGCGACCGAAAGCGGAAATATAAGAACTACCTAATTGCCAAGTATTATTAGAAATAGCAGTTGGGAAAATAAAACGAAGCTGAGAAGAAGGTGTAGAACGAGTTGAGCGCTGAACAAAGGATAGAAAAAGTATAGGGTAGTAATCAGAAATAGAAGCTGAGAAACTAAAAGATACTCTTAAGTCAGAAGGATCGAGTGTGATAAAAGAGAGTGTAGGTTGTGGTAAAGAATAAGGCGTAAATGTAGGATTAGATATTATAGAAAGATGCAGCAAAAGTCGATAAAAGTTTGTCTGAATAAAAGCTGATTGTGCATACATAGTAACGGAATTGACGCCTGACGTTTTGAGCTGCTGATAATCGACGTATGACTGCCAAGCTTGACGCTGAGCATCAGTGAGCTGACGCCAAGCAACCTGCAGCTGATATAGTTTGGAGCGTATATCTGACTGAGCAGATGTGCGATAATCGGGAGTAAAGCGCTTTGTGTGAGCGACGATACCATACGGAGATCGCTGGAATGTAGTACCAGCGATAGAACCTGTTACGTCAGAAATAAGAGAACTAGTACGAATTATAGCCATGTTACTTACTCCAGAAATTATTTAAGACAACTGTGGCGGATAATGAGCCAGGGCAGAATAGATTAACAATCAAAGTATCGCGAGTATTGAACGAATAAGAATAGTATAACGTATCATTACCAGTTGCAATGAAGCCATGCTTTAATGTAGAAGAAATTTTAGAAGAAAGTTGATCAGTTTGCGGAGGTGCGAGCTGACAAAGAATTAAAGCGAGAGAAGAAAAAGATGATACATAAGTTTGGCACTTGTCGGAAGTTAACTGAGAAGATTTACATGCCATAAGTTGCGTGAGCAAAAATAATAAAGCGAGAATAAAGAGATAAAGAACAATCGAAATAACAATTGAAGTTGCAGAAGGATGTGTAGAATAGGTTACCATGTTTCTCTCCATTTGTAAATTGTATATATAGGATAAATTACATGTGTCTTGACTGACTCGAAAGTTTGAGTATCAGCATGATAAATAGCTTGGAAAGGTGGACAAGCAGAATTATACAAGCGAACCCAGACTGTCTGATTGTCGTTTGGTATGTCGAGCGGTATATTATTCCAGTATCGTGACATAACAATACAAAGTTACGAAAAGAATAAATGAAAGAAAATAGTCTGCAAAGAATAGCCTGACATATATGGATTAATGAACAAGCCATATTGGTCGGGAGTTATGAAATAAGAGAAGGCGCGAGAATACCATAGATGCCAAGTTATGAGGTCAAAGCTGTAATAGAAGCGCAAAGTAGAACCTGAGCGAACAACACGTAAAGCTATAAATGGAGTAATAGGAAGAACTTGGAGCTGACTCTCGCGATAATAAAAGGAGGATGGAGAGTTAAAATCGGCTACCTCGATGTAACTGTTATTTACAAAGCCATGATAGAAAAGTTTGCCTGAGGAAGAATTACGAAAAGCGAAACCCATAGAAAAGAAATTGATCCGTGGATGTAAAGAATAAAATGCAGTGGTGATAGTAAAGTCGCCTGATGGAATAGACTTTAGCAACATAGCGATACGGTCTGCACTAGAAGGCTGAGAAGGAGAATAAAAAGATAATGCGCCATTGACCGAAGAATATGTGCATAAGCCGAGATTGATCGGGATAAGATCAGACAAAACAGGTCTAGTTAGTGCAGGCAGCCAATAACCATATAAGTCAGCCATGAGATGCTCCTTAAGAATTAAAAATTGATAATCACTA
>Ga0078972_1017619_pt1 | contig 10195 bp, 12 predicted proteins | sample YelNatPaOPGAMG01_FD_67568 | JGI IMG/M metagenome (GOLD analysis project Ga0078972, IMG submission 67568) | Hot spring thermophilic microbial communities from Obsidian Pool, Yellowstone National Park, USA - OP-RAMG-01 (SPADES assembly) (version 2) | ecosystem: Environmental > Aquatic > Thermal...
GAGACGTACTGTTCCGTCCCCACTCCCCGAGACGAGGTAGCGGTCATCGCGGGATAGGGCGACAGAAGTAACCCAGTCGGTATGCCCCAGTTGTACATACACTTCAGGAGTCTCGATGGCATAGAGGCCTGTAAGACTCAATAAGATTCCCAAAAGAACCGAGTTTAGCATCCTCAAGGTAAAGTTTCGCTTACGTACAGAGCCCATGGCGAACTCCCTTCCTTTTGTTTACTACAAAAAGTGCTTATTTAACATAATAAGGTGTGCACCTGCACCGCGCAAGATCTGGCAGTGCACTGTCGTTTTAACCGATAGGAAGTAAGCTTTCGATATTCACTTTGCCGGGTAACCGATACACATGAAAATCCGAATCTAGAGTGATAATTTTTCTGATACCTGTTTTTTCAGCGGCAATGACCAACGTTGCATCCGCAAAATCCATGGGACAGTCCCGGTACTTCTCTGTCAATGCAATGATCCTACTTATGTCTTCCTGTTGGATATCCTGTAAGAGGACTCCCTCGCTTAAGACCCACTGTAAGAAATCCATCTGCGCCTGCACATGAAAATCCAGCATGTGAGTCACTTCCGTAAGTACCGCCGTAGTGGTGATGAACCTGAAGGATCCCTCCTTAATGAAGTTCACTACCTTGCTATGATATGCATCATCCTTATCAAACAGGGCAATCAAGGGTCCCGCATCAATAAGCACTCTGTTTAGCATGAAGCTTTTCCTTCAGTCGTTTTTTGTAGGAGATGGATAAGGAACCATCGCCGCTACCATATCGTCCAAACAGCTCTTTGCCCAATGCATAGGAATCCTTCGCGGATTCTTCATACTCTAAAAGCTTTTCTAAGGCTTCTTTGATAATACGTGTTTTCGAGGAGCCTTTCTTTTTGGCAAGGGCCTCCAATCGTTGTTCAAGTTCATAGGGTAATCGGACGGTTAGCATAACAACCTCCTTGTATTACAAAATGTAATACAAATGATCTTTTCTATCAAGTATACAGACCTGAATGGAAAAATCTTTTGAATTATGCTATACCCATAACAGATATGGAAGACAAAGTGGCGATTCTCTGGGACATTGAAAACGTAACCCCCAGCGCGAACTCCCAGTTCCTGGAAGGGCTGAAGGAATATACCGAGCATCTGGGAAAACTCACCGTGTGCCGGGTGTACGGGGACTGGACCAAGGGGTACCTGGGAAGGCTGTCCCGGCAGTTGTCGGAGAACGGGTTCGAGCTTATCCACATTCCTGTGGCAAGGAAGAATAGTGCCGATATCTCCCTCATCACCAACGCGGTGGAGCTGATCTACCAGTACCCCCACATCACGAAGATCGTGCTGATTACGGGGGATGCGGATTTTCGTCCTCTCCTCTATACCCTCAGGCGGAACGGGAAAAGCGTCCATATCATCTGCAACTCCAGTAACGCGAGCGAAGAGCTTCTCTCCCTGGCCGATTCCTTCAAGGACTACCGGGAGATCATTCCGGGAGAGGCGGCGGAGGAGGCCGCCGATGCGGCGGAGGAGCGGCGGGTACGGCGCACGAGGAGGAAATCCCGAGAGTCGGCTCGGAGGGCCAGCCTCGAAGAAAGGGCTGGAGAATCAGGAGATGTGGTAGGATTAGAGGAGGCAGGGCTATCGGTAAGGACCCAGATCGACTCAGAAGAGACGGGGGAATCGGGATTGGAGGAGGCGGGGGAAGCGGCGGAAATCACATCAGGGTCAGGCCCGGGGAAAAGCTCCACCTTGCGAAGGAAAACGGTAAAAGAGGATCTAAGACCCCCGGTGGATCTTGCCTTCCGGCTTCTGGCGGAAGCGGTGGAAACCATGGAGAAACAGAAGAAGAAGCCGGGCATGGGGGCGGTAAAGGTTCGGCTCAAAATGCTGAACCCCTCTTTCGACGAGAAGGCCTTCGGGTTCAAGTCCTGGAACGATTTCGTGTACGCTGCCCGGGATCGAGGCGTGATCGACCTGAAGGAAGAAGATCAGGCCATCTACCTGAAGACCAAACCGAAGGCCCTGGCTGAACAAAAGACTCCCCTTACCCTGGCTTTCGAAACTCTACTGGATGTGCTGGATGCCCTCACCCGGGAGAAGGGGAAGGATACCCATTCCCTCGCTTCCATCAGTACCCGGCTGGCCGACCGAAATGTGGACTGGACAGCATTAGGGTACAAGCGGCTTAAGGACTTCATCCTCTCGGCGGCCAAACGGGACTACATCGATGTGATCTTCGAGAACGGCGGGTACTGGGTGCGGAGGAAGAAGGAGTCTCCAATCAAGGAGTCGTAACAGAGGGTTCCCTATGAGCAAGGAAGGGGAGGGGGATTTAAATCGATTAAACAATCCTGCCGAGACTCAATCCCAGGGAATAGAACAAAGGGTGACACAAAGGGCAGAACAGGGGCCAAAACATAGTGTAAAACATGGGGTAAAGGCGACCGCCTCTGTCTGCGCATTCCCCCAGAAGCATAATGCTCGATCAATTCTTACTGCCGATGCGCCTTCCCCTAACCCCTGCCTATCGTGTACGGACACCCCCTGCTGCAAGCGCCTTCCCCTGGAAAGGATTAGGGTGCAAACCCGAGCTGACCTTGAAACTTTGCGGAAGTACCTGCTGCACCGGTGGTTCGAGGTAGGGTTGAAGGACGATGGAACCTGGATGCTCTTCTACCAGCGTCCCTGCGGAAACCTGGATCCAGAGTCCGGGCTCTGCACCGTTCATGGGACTCCCCGACAGCCTTGGACCTGTAAGGAGTATCCTTCCCACCACTGCTGGTACCAGCGGGTGTTCCGGACAGAACAGTGTCTCGAGTTCATCCGATTCGACGCCCGTCGAGTGGAAATCCTCAGGGAGATGGTGAGTTACGATGCGGACACCGGTGAGATCGCTGATGTTCCGTCGTGGGAAGAGATGATAGAGCTTTTCAAGCGGTATCCTCTCGATGATCCTTCCAACCGCGCCCCTAGGGGAGCACGTAAAGAGTTCCGTTTTCCCGTTCCTCCTCCCCAGAAAGAACGGCACCTGGCCCTCTTCGAGTTCCGCCAAAACTTCCCCGGTGTACGGATCCTGCAAGGGAAACGAGCGTGGGTAACAGTGGTGGAAACGTATGAAGCTTGAAAAGGATTGAACTGTCCGCTTCAATGCGATACATTTATAATTATGTAATACGATCAAGGAGAGGAGGATTCCAATGCCTATCAGTATACGGTTGCCTTCTTTCAAAGAAGAAATCCTGAAGCGAATTGCAAAACAAAGGGGGAAAACAAAAACCGCTATTATTCTAGAAGCGATAGATGAGAAGATAGGTTTGAAGGAAACCCAGAAGGATAAAATCCTGCGGTTGGCTGGCTGGATGAGCTCAGAAGAAGCGGCAGAATTGCAGGAAACCCTTCGGGTGTTCGAAGAAGTGGGAGAAGGAGACTACGAGTGAAGCTGGTACTGGATACGAATATTTACTGCTGAAATTATCGAATCCCTCGATGTATTGCTGGCAACCTGAACCTTCCTTGCCTATTTCCATAAAACCGTGATAATTTGACAAACATGATTCTACAAGCCATCATCAACGGCATACTCTTCGGCTCGGTGTATGCCATGATCGGGATCGGGTTCTCCCTAGTCTGGGGTGTAATGAACATCGTGAACCTGGCCCATGGATCCTTCATCATGATCGGAGCCTACCTTTCCTTTACCCTTTACGCGGCGTACCGGATCGATCCCTTCCTCTCGATCCCTCTCGTGATGGCCGCGCTCTTCCTCTTGGCCTACGGAATCCAGTATTTCCTGATCAACCGGGTGGTACGGGGACCTTCCTTCGTCACCCTCACCTTCACCTTCGGCCTTCAGATCCTGATTGCCAACGTCTGCCTCCTTATCTGGACAGCGGACTACAAGAGCGTGAAACTCCCCTATTCATCGGCTGGCCTGGAACTAGGAGGCCTCGTTATCCCCCTGGTCCGGTTCGGGATCTTCGGGGTGGCCGTACTGGTCACCTTCCTTTTCTACCTCTTCATGCGGAAAACCAAAGTGGGAATCGCCATCAATGCCACGGCGCTGAACTTCGAGGGGGCCAAGACTGTGGGGGTGGACGTGGACAAGATCTACGCCATCACCTTTGCCGTCAGCGCCGCACTGGCCGCGGCGGCCGGAGCCCTGATTTCCCCCATCATGAGCGTCAACCCCTTCACGGGAGGGGCTCTGGTGGGGAAGGCATTCGTGATCGCTATCCTGGGGGGGTTGGGAAGCACGGTGGGAGCCCTTGTGGGAGGCCTGACCCTCGGGTTGGTGGAAACCATCGGCACCGCCATTTTCCCCTCGGCAGTGCAGGACTTTTTAGGGTTTGCCGTACTGGTGCTGGTTCTGGTGCTGAAGCCCCAGGGACTGCTGGGGAAACGATTCTACTAGGGGCGCGTCATGAAGAAAAACACTATGAAAAATATCGTGATGATCGCTATGGGAACCTTGCTCCTGTTGAGTTTTCCCTTTCTGGTAACGGGGTTCTGGGTAAGGCTACTCACACAAATATTCATGTTCGCCGCCCTCGCATCGGCTCTGAACATCATTTCAGGGTTCACGGGGTACGCGGCCTTCGGGAATATGATCTTCTTCGGGATGGGGGCCTATACCACCGCGGTACTGATGACGAAGGCCCACCTGCCCTTCGCGGTGGCCTTCCCCGCTTCGGGGGTCATGGCCGTGCTGCTGGCGATCGTGCTGGGGTTACTCCTCCTCCGGTTGCGGGGGCATTACTTTGCCCTGGGTAGCCTCGGAGCGATGGAAGCTTTCCGACAGATCGTGGACCTGTGGACGGACCTTACGGGGGGAAGTCAGGGAATCACCGTACCCGCCTTTCCGGGAAAGCCTTTCATCGTGAACACCTTCTTCTACTTTGCCATGCTTACCATGGTGATCCTGGTGGTGGCCTTTGTGGCAAAACTCGACAAAAACCGGCTGGGATATGCCTTCAAAGCTATCCGGGCGGATGAGGAAGCGGCCAACGTCATGGGGATCGATACCACCCGGTACAAGATCATTTCCTGGTCCCTCAGCGCCCTGTTTACAGGCCTCGTGGGTTCGGTCTACGCCTACTGGTTCAGCTATATCGATCCGCCCACGGTGTTCAACGTGATGTGGGTGGTGAACATGTTCGTGATCATCCTGATCGGCGGGATGGGGACCGTGTTCGGACCCGTAGTGGGGGCAGTGATCCTGGAAACCGTGTCCGAGCTGGTATGGTCTAAGTTCATCAACCTCCATCTGGGAATCCTCGGGACCATCATCATCCTGGCGGTACTCTTCATGCCCAGAGGGGTCTTGCACCTGGACTTAAGGGGTGGGCTCAGGCGGCTTGTTCCCGGGCTCCGGAAGGAGGGCACCCATGCGTGAGAGTATCCTGCAGGGGAAGAAGGTTACCAAGTGCTTTGGAGCCTTGCGGGCGGTGTGGCAGGTGGATTTCGAGGTGAAACAGGGGGAAATCCTCGGAATCATTGGCCCCAACGGGGCTGGAAAGACGACCCTCCTTTCCCTCATCAACGGCACTCTGCCCTTGACCGAGGGGGAGATCTTTTTCAAAGGTGAACGAATTTCCGGCTTACCTCCCTTTAGGATCGCGGAGCGGGGTATTTCCCGCACCTTTCAGATCGTGAAGCCCTTCCCCGGAATGACGGTGTTGGAGAACGTATCCATCGGAGCCCTGTTCGGAAAAGACAAGGTGAAGGACGCCCGAGAGGCCCGGGAGAAAACGAGGCATATCCTTTCCCGGGTAGGACTGGAAAGGAAGGCGGACCTGCGGGTGGAACATCTCAATATTTCGGAACGGAAAAGACTGGAGCTGGCCCGGGCTCTGGCGATGGACCCGGAACTTGTTCTGCTGGATGAAGTGATGGCGGGACTCAACACGGCAGAGGTAGAGTCCATCATGGATCTGATCCGGGAGTTGAATCGGGAGGGTCGCACGATCCTCCTCATCGAGCATGTGATGAAGGCAATCATGGGTGTGTCCCACCGGGTAATGGTTCTGCACCATGGAGAAAAGATCGCCGAAGGATCACCGGAAGAAATCAGTAAGGATGAACGGGTAATCTCTGCCTACCTGGGAGAACGGTACGCGAAGATGAGAGGGAACGCACATGTTGCAGGTTGAAGGATTACACGCGGGGTATGGGGATGTACAGATCCTCTGGGATGTGAACGTGGAGATCGAAAAGGGAAGCATCACTGCCTTGATCGGTTCCAACGGGGTAGGAAAGACTACCTTCATGCGGACCGTGGCGGGAGCCCTCAAGCCTTTCAGGGGAACCATTCGGTACGAGGGACAGGAAATCCAGGACATCCCCCAGCCAAAGCGGGTGCAGATGGGCATCGTAATGGTTCCCGAGGGGCGGCAACTTTATAGCGGGCTTACCGTGGAAGAGAACCTTCTCATGGGAGCCTACACTCGGAAGGATAAAAAGAAGATAAAAGAGGACCTCGACTGGGTGTACACGGTTCTACCTAGATTGAAGGAACGGCGGAAACAACTGGCGGGTACCCTTTCCGGAGGAGAGGCGCAGATGTGCGCGGTAGGGCGGGGACTCATGGCGGCGCCCAGGGTGCTCCTCCTGGACGAACTATCCCTGGGTCTCGCACCGGTAGTGGTGGATACCCTGGTGAAGGTGCTGGAGGAGATCCACCGGAGCCGGGGCATCACCATCGTGCTGGTGGACCAGGATGTGCAGGTGGCTTTGAGCCTTGCCCAGAAAGGGTACGTGTTCGTGCATGGAAGGGTAGCGTTGTCGGGAAACTCGAAGGATCTCCTGGCGAACCCGGATATCCAGAAAGCGTACCTGGGGATCTAGACCTAAAGGCATTTCCCAGGGCGTTGCCCTGGATGCTATTTCTACAGAGGAGGAACGGTATGACGCAATGGAAAAAGGTACTCGCCATTGCCCTCGCCCTGCTTGTAGCGGGGACGGGAATGGTATTTGGTGCCGGTGGTAAAGAAGCGGCGAAAGGCCCGGATGTGATCAAGATCGGAGCTTCCGTGGCCCTGACGGGAAACCTGGCCCGGTTCGGCAACATGGTGAAGAACGGCTATGAACTATGGAAGGACAAGGTGAACGCCGCGGGCGGAATCAACGTGGGGGGAAAGAAGATGAAGGTCGAGATCGTCTACTACGATGATCAGTCGGACAACCAGACCTCGGCGAAGCTGACGGAGAAACTCATTACCGAGGACAAGGTCAATTTCCTCCTGGGTCCTTATGGAAGCGGCCCCACCTTTGCCACCACGGCGATCGGTGAAAAGTACAACATCATCACCATCGCTACCCTTGCCAATGCGGCCAATATCTACGGCAGAGGGTACAAGAACGTGTTCTCTGTTCTGCCCCCGGGGCGGAAACTTTTCTACAGCTTCGTCGATATGCTGGCAGCCCAGAAACCGGCTCCCAAGAAACTCGCCATCATCGCTCCCAACGACAACTTCCCCGTATCCGTAGCGGAGGGAGCCCAAGAGTACGCCAAGAGCAAAGGGTTCGAGATTGCCTATTACGAAGTGTACCCGAAGGGAGTAAAGGACCTTTCCTCCACCATCCTGAAGATCAAGAACTCGGGGGCGGAAGCACTTCTCGGCTCCGGGTATCTGGAAGAGGCGATCCTTACGGTTCGTCAGTTGAAGGAACAGAAGGTGTACCTGAAGGCCATCGGATTCACCACGGGACCCGAACTGAAGGATTTCCGGGATGCTTTAGGTGGGGACGCGGACTACATCTACGGGGTAGCGTGGTGGATGCCCCAGATGAAGTATTCGGATCCTTTCTTCGGAACAGCACAGGACTATGCGAAGGAGTACACGGCGAAGTTCGGTGGGGAAATTGCCTACCAGGCGGCAGCCGCTTCCCAGGGAGGATACCTCCTGCAGTTGGCCATCGAGAAAGCGGGGTCCCTCGAGACGGACAAGGTACGGGCCGCTCTACAGGCGTACGACGGGGTGACCTTCTGGGGACCTACCAAATGGGACGCCACCGGGCAGAACATGGCGGGCGGTGCGGTTACTTTCCAGATCCAGAAGGGAGTAATCCAGACGGTATGGCCGGAAGCTGCGGCTAGCGCGAAGGTTATGTATCCGAATCCACAGTAAGAATTCACGAGACAGTATATGGCTGCCCCGGTGTATCGAAAGGCAATGCTGGTTTCACGGAAAGAAAGCCCTAGGGGGTACGTCCACCTGGTGATCCGGGAGGAACAGATTGCCCGAACCGCCTCGCCGGGGCAGTTCGTGATGGTGCGGGGATGGCATACGGGGGATCCCATCCTTCCCCGCCCCTTCGATATTGTGCTGGCCGATCCCCTGAAAGGGGTGTTCCGGCTCTGCGTCAAGGTGGAAGGGAAAGGTACTCGATTGCTCTCCACCCTGAAGAAAGGTTCCCCCCTCTATGTGACGGGGCCGTTGGGGAAAAGCATCACGGACTTCGATACTGCGGGAACGGCCCTGCTCGTGCGGGGGGCCGGCTCGGCTGCGGTGGTCTTTTTGGCGGAGACCCTCTCCAAGCTGAAAAAACCCGTGTACACGGTACTTTCCGCCTCCACCAGATCCAGGCTGGTGTGTCGAGCCCTGCTGGAGGAGTATTCCAACGACCTCTTCATCGCTACCGATGATGGAACGGAAGGGTACCACGGGAACGGAACGGATCTCCTGGACAAACTGATCGACGAGGGGAAGGTGGACACCGTATACACCTGCGGATCCCACAGGTTCGCCCGGCATGTGAAAGCCCTCGATCTGGCAGGGAAGGTTAAAGGGTTCCTTTTCCTGGAAGGAAACATGGGGTGCGGGATGGGGGATTGCCATGGGTGTGCGGTAAAGAAGGAAGGACAGGAGGGGTACTATCTCGTTTGCATGGACGGCCCCGTGTTCCGTTCCCGGGATGTGGTGGTGGAGTGATGAAGCAGGTCGATCTATCGGTGGATATTGCGGGAGTTCGGTTCCCCAACCCCGTGATGCCTGCCTCGGGCGCGTACGAGGTGGACGAGATCCACGACAATTTCTTTTCCCCTTCCCAGCTGGGAGCGGTGATAAACAAGACGATCTTCCTTCACCCCCGGCCGGGGAATCCGCCTCCCAGGATCTGGGAAACACCCTGCGGAATGTTGAACGCCATCGGAATCCCCTGCGATGGAGCGGAGGCCTTCATAAAGGACAAACTTCCTATCCTTCGAAGGCTGGGGCCTCCCGTGGTGGTGAGCATTGCAGGGGAGACGATGGAGGAGTGGATCGAACTTTCCGAGAAGATCGAGGAGACCGGAATGGCAGATCTTCTGGAACTCAACCTATCCTGCCCGAACCTCAGTGAGGGGATCCCCTGGTCCACGGAGGAAAAGACTCTCGAGCGGGTTGTTTCAACCGTGGTCTCCCGGGTAAAACTTCCTGTCATTGCCAAGCTGTCCCCTGTGGTTACCGACATCGCCGATATGGCCCGCACCGCCGAAAGAGCCGGGGCGGCCGCCCTGTCCATGATCAATACCTACAAGGGGATGGCCATCGATATCAAGAAAAAACGCCCTGCTCTGGGGAACATCACCGGCGGGTTGTCCGGCCCTGCCATCCGCCCTCTTGCGGTATGGGCCGTGTATTCCGCCTACGAGGTAGTGAAGATCCCCATCATCGGCATGGGGGGCGTGGACGGCCCCGTGGCTGCCATCGAGTTTCTCCTGGCCGGTGCCTCTGCCGTTGCGGTGGGCATGTACAACTTCATCGATCCCTTCACGATGAAAAAAACCATCGAGGGGATTCAAGAGTACTTGATAAGCGAAGGGTATGATTCCGTGCGGCAGATCATAGGGCTGGCGCACGGGAAGGGGTGATTGGTATTAAAAAATGCATGTCACTGTAGAGTTTTGTTATCCGGAAGATTCTTTTTTAACGATTCTAGGTTCTAAATACTTGATTCTATCGTGGATTGGTTCTCCCTTTAGCAAGGCAGTAAGTCGAGCAGAACACTCTATACCCAATTCTTCCATGCGAGAGTCGATAGAAGAAAGGCATGGATAAGTTTGCTCTGTTACATAACTGTTATTGTATCCGATAACCCATACCTGCTTTGGTATTTCTATTCGCAGATAATGAAGGGTATTGACTGCCACATTTGCGAATAAATCATCTGTTGCGATAAGCCCATCGTAGAACTCATTCCGATAGGACA